>Ga0209477_1000002_pt1 | contig 117656 bp, 105 predicted proteins | sample KloWWTupernatant_FD_187180 | JGI IMG/M metagenome (GOLD analysis project Ga0209477, IMG submission 187180) | Active sludge microbial communities from Klosterneuburg, Austria, studying microevolution and ecology of nitrifiers - Klosterneuburg... | ecosystem: Engineered > WWTP > Aerobic digester...
GATGTGGAGCTCGTTGCAGGCGTCTCGCCAGGCGTGAGATTTGTAGGCGGAACCGTTGTCAGAGAGCACTCGCTCGACGTGCACGCCCCGTGCGTTGAACCAGCTCACGGCCCGACGAAGCACTCCGATCGCTGTGACTGCGGTCTCGTCGTTATGGATCTCGGCGTAAGCGACACGGGAGTGGTCATCGATGACGGTGTGCACGAATGCCATGCCAATCTTCACGCCTCGGTGTTTGCTGCGTGGTTTGTTCGGTGTCATGGCCCGGTTCTTCAGGCCTTGTTGACGGCCAACAAAACGCCACCCGCCACCGTCGGGGATATTGCCGAGTTTCTTCACGTCTACGTGGATCATCGCGCCGGGCTTGTCGTGTTCGTAACGCCGGATCGGTTCCCCGGTTCTGATATCAATGTGCCGCAACCGGTTCAGCCGGCAACGAACCAACACAGCGTGGACCGTTGATGCTGGCATCCCGACTTTTGCGCCGATCGCGACCGGGCCAAGACGTTTCTTCCATCGCAGATGCACAATCTTCCGGACCAACGCCTGGGAAGTCCGATTCGGTGACCGGTGCGGCCTCGAGGAACGATCCTGGACTCCATTCGCACCCATCGCCGCGTAACGGTCAGCCCATCGCTTCGCGGTCGGCCAAGACACATGAAAAAACGTGGCCGCGTGCGCAACCGCCCAACCATCATCAACGATGAGCCGCGCGATGCGAAGCCTTTGAACTGGAGTAAGAGCAGCGTTAGCGTGGGACACGAAGACCTCCGGATGGGGAATAGGAACCTAGACAGCTCCACCCTCCACCGGAGGTCTTCATCAATTCAAGGGTCACACATCAACCAACGTCCCTGGGCAGTACAACTAGACGAGCGGCTTGACCGCGATGCTCACGATCTTGGGCGCGCGCACGATGACCTTCATCACCTGCTGGCCCTCAAGCTGACGCGTGACGCGGGGATCTGCCAGCGCCAGGGCCTCGAGCGCTTCGGCGGTGATGTCGGCGGGCACCTCAAGCGAGGCGCGCACCTTGCCACCGATCTGCACAACGGCGGTCACAAGCTCGTCGACGAGCAGCTCGGGCTCGGCCGTCTGCCACACGACGAGGCCAACCGACCCCTTGTGGCCAAGCAGTTCCCACATGTCTTCGGCCGTGTACGGCGCGAACAGGTCGAGCACGGTCGCGATGACCTCGGCAGCCTCACGCACGGCACTGTCGGCCGCACCGGCGCCCGAGTCGATCGCCTTGCGGGTCGCGTTCACGAGCTCCATGAGGCGCGCCACGACGACGTTGAACTTGGTCGCTTCGATCAGTCCAGGGGCGTCGGCAAGCAGGCGGTGCGTCACGCGGCGCAGCGCCTGGTCGCCCGTCGCCGGGTCAGCGCCAGCCGAGCCAGCACTTGCCGAGGCATCTGCGACGTCCTGGGCAATGCGCCACGCGCGCGCCAAGAACTTCGCGGCACCCGTGGTCGAGACATCCTTCCAATCGATGTCGTCTTCAACCGGGCCGGAGAACAGCAACGCGACGCGAACGGCGTCGGCACCGTGGGCGTTCAGCTCGTCTGCGAACTCGACGAGGTTGCCCTTGCTCTTCGACATCTTCGCGCCGTCGAGCAGCACCATGCCCTGGTTAACCAACCGGGTAAAGGGCTCGGAGAAGTTGACCAATCCGATGTCGAACAGCACCTTCGTGATGAAGCGCGCGTACAGCAGGTGCAGGATCGCGTGCTCGACCCCACCGATGTAGGAGTCAACGGGGGCCCACTTGTCGGCCTCGCGCGGGTCGAATGCCTGCGTGGCATCGTTCGGCGTGAGGAAGCGCAGGAAGTACCACGAGCTGTCGAAGAAGGTATCCATCGTGTCGGGATCGCGCAGCACGACCTCGCCCGTGTTGGGGTCGGTCGTCTCGACCCAGGACGTCGCAGCGCCGAGCGGCGACGTGCCCTTGGGCTTGAGGTCGAGCCCCGCACTCGGCGGCAGCACGACGGGGAGCTGTCCGGCCGGAACGGGGATGATGTCGCCACGGCTGTTGTGCAGCATCGGGATGGGCGTGCCCCAGTAGCGCTGGCGCGAGATCAGCCAGTCGCGCAGACGGTACGACTTGGTGGCGCGGCCGAGGCCGGAGGCACCCAGCTCCTCGATGATGCGAGCGATTGCGTCGACCTTATTCAGACCGGTGAGCGAACCCGAGTTCACGAGCGCTCCCTCGCCGACGAGGGCGATGCCCGTCTCGGTCGGGTCGATCGAAGCCAGTTCGACGACATTGCCATCGGCATCCGGTGCCGCGCAGACGGTGGTGTCAACAACGATGCGCACCGGCAGGCCAAACTCGCGGGCGAAGTCGAGGTCGCGCTGATCGTGCGCGGGCACGGCCATCACCGCGCCGTGGCCGTAGTCGGCCAGCACGTAATCGGCGGCCCAGATCGGCAGGCGCTCGCCGTTGACCGGGTTGATCGCGTAGCGACCCAGGAACACACCGGTCTTGGGACGATCGGTCGACTGGCGTTCGATGTCGTTCGAGCGCTGCACGGTCTGGAGGTACGTCTCGAAGCTTTCGCGGACGTCGGGCGCGGCATCCGCCACCAGCTCTGCCGCGAGCGCAGCGTCGGGTGCCACGACAAAGAAGGTCGCACCGTGGAGGGTGTCGGGCCGAGTCGAGAAGACGGTCACGCGCTCGGCGCGGCCCTCGATGACGAAGTCAATGTCGGCGCCCTGCGAGCGGCCGATCCAGTTGCGCTGCATCTGCAGCACCTTGTGCGGCCAGGCCCCCTCGAGCTGGTCGAGGTCGTCGAGCAGTCGGTCGGCGTAGTCAGTGATGCGCAGGTACCACTGCGTGAGCTTCTTCTTGATGACGGTCGCGCCACAGCGCTCACATTTGCCGTCGACGACCTGCTCGTTCGCGAGCACGGTCTGGTCGTTCGGGCACCAGTTGACCGGGCTCTCTTTGCGGTACGCCAGGCCCCGCTCGTGCAGTTGCAAGAACAGCCACTGGTTCCAGTGGTAGTACTCGGGGTCGCTCGTGTGGAGCACCCGGCTCCAGTCATACGACGTGCCGAATGCCTTCAGGCTCGCCTTCTGCTGCGCGATGTTCGCGTAGGTCCACTCGCGCGGGTCGGTGCCGCGCTGGATCGCCGCGTTCTCGGCGGGCAGGCCGAACGAGTCCCAACCCATCGGGTTCAGCACGTTGTGGCCACGGTGACGCCAGTACCGTGCGGTCACGTCAACGTAGGCGTAGTTTTCGGCGTGGCCCATGTGCATGTCGCCCGAGGGATACGGGAACATGCCGAGCACGTACTTGCGCGGACGCGGGTCCTCATCGCCACCCGTGGCGAACGGGTCTGTTTCGTCCCAAAACGCCTGCCACTTGCGCTCGAGCGCGGCAAAGTCGTAGATGGCCTTGTCGTCGGCGTGGTGTGGGTGGTCGTTGTGGGGCTCAGACACAGATGTTCCCGTCATGAAAATGTGCTGCCGCGGGCAGACGGCATCCGTTCAGAATACCGGACGCGCGGGGCACTGATGCGGGCCTGCTACCAGCCTGCGGGCACCGCCGCGCCGAGTGCCGCCAGTGGCGCGCGCACTTTCACCCCGACCTCCTGGACTTCCTCCACCACGACCGAACCCGAGGTGATCCCGCCGCCGCTCCCCACGGTCGCGACATCGCCGTGCAGAATGATCGTTCGGATCACCATGGCAAGGTCGACAGTTCCGTCGAAGCCGATGTAGCCCCAGCATCCCGCGTAGATGCCGCGCGATGCGCGTTCAAGGCCTCCCAGGTGCGCCATCGCGCTGCGCTTCGGGGCACCGGTCATCGAACCCGCGGGGAATGTTGCGGCGAGCAGGTCCGACACCGAGACGCCCTGCCGCAGTTGCCCCGACACCGTGCTCACCAACTGATGCACCTGCGCGTATGTTTCAACGTTCAACAGCGCATCGACGCGCACGCTACCGGGCTCACACACCCGGGTGAGGTCATTGCGCATCAGGTCGACAATCATGACGTTCTCGGCCTGTTCCTTGGTGCTCGCACGCAGTTCGGCCGCGAGCGCCGCGTCGGCCCGGGCGTCGCTCCCGCGCGGACGCGTGCCCTTGATGGGCTTGGTCTGCACCCGCCCGTCGGCCACGCCGAGAAACTGTTCGGGCGAAGCACTGAGCAGCGTCGCGCCCGCAGCGCGAATGAACCCCGCGTGATGGCTCGGACTCGACGCCCGCAGCGCCGCGAACACCGACGGCGCATCGAATGGCACCGGGCCTGCGGGCACCGTGAACTGCGTCGTCAAGCAGAGTTGATACGCATCGCCAGCGCGAATCACGTCGTGGCATGCCCGGACGAGGTCGGCATGCTCGCCCGCAGTGTGCCCGGATGTCGCGATCCGCTTGGGCGGCGCCTGAAGATCAGCGGATGCCGCAGCCTCCCCCGCCCGAACCCACGCGCGCACGCGCTCGGCCCACGCCGCCGCCTGCGCGGCCGGAGCGACCGCCCACACCCGCTGTGTCGCGTGGTCAAAGGCGACAAACGCATCCACGCGAAGCCATGCGGCGGGCGGGACTACCGGGCCGGGGGTCGTCACCACCTCCGGGCCGGGGGTCGTCGCCACCTCCGGGCCGAGCCCCGCATGCGCGGCACCCCATTCATACCCGAACCAGCCGACGTAGCCACCGCGAAACGCGCCGACGCCGGAAGGCAGCGCCGCGTCCTCACCCGGGTCAGATACGGGCCGCGGCGCATCGTGCCGCAACACCGTTGCCAACACCGGGTCGATCGCGGCCGGCTCCCCCAGGCCGAGGTAGCTGTGGCCAGCGCGGGCGCCGGCGCTGGCATCCAACCAAAAAGCATCGGGATGCCTCGCCGGGCCGCCCGCAAATACGACAGCGGGATCGGTCCATTCGGCAAGGGCAATCGCCACCAAACTGGGAGCGGGTCTGAAGGTCACGCGACTAGGCTACGGGCACTATGTCGACTCCTGCTGCACGCATGTTTCAATGGCGCGGGGGCGAACTCGTGCCCACCATCACCGACGAGGGTGAGGCGGTCCGGCTTCTCGCGGCCGATTCGTGGCTGACTGTCGACGGCAGCACGCGTGGGCTCGAGCTGCACCGTCAGCGATTCACCGCCGCGGTCGAGGCACAACTGGGCACGCGCACCCCGCCAGCCCGGGAGCTCGAGTCGTTCTGGCACGCCGTCGCCGCCATGGTTCCCGCCGAGGGTCGTGCGTTTCCACGGGTCGAACTGGCGCTGGCCGACGGTTCTGGCGCGCCACAGCTTCGCGCCCGGATGCGCCCTGCCCCGCCCACCCGCACGTCGATCGCGCTCATGACGCACACGGGCGAGGACCCACGCACCCGCCCAGAGATCAAGGGCCCCGACCTCGGCGCAATGCTCGACCTGCGAGGCGCGGCAGAGGCAGCCGGCGCCGATGAGGCAGTGCTGCTTGTCGACGGCCAGGTCGTCGAGGGCGCAACAACCGCCCTGCTGTGGTGGAACGGCGACACGCTGGTGACGGTGCCGAATTGGATGCCGCGCGTGTCATCGGTGACCGAACTCAGCATCCGCGCGCTCGCGACCGCGTTCGGCACCGAGGTCGTCGAGTACCTGGCTCGCCCCGAAGAGCTCGACCACAAAGAAATCTGGGCAGTAAATGCCTTACACGGCATACGCATTGTCACCAGCTGGATCGACGGGCCGATTCCGGCCGCCGAACCGGGCCGTCACGACCGCTGGCGCAGGAGCCTCGATGCGCTTCGCCGGCCGGCAACCTAAGCTCAATTCGTGAACGAGTTTCTCACCTGGATGCTCGACGTCGTCCAAAACGTCGACCCGGTCCTCAGGACGCTCATCGCGGGCATCGCGATCATGCTCGAAACCAGCGTGCTCATCGGACTCATTGTGCCCGGCGACACCATCGTGATCGTCGCCGCGACGGGCGTCGGCTCGCCGCTCGAAGGCGTGATGCTCGGCCTCGTGGTGCTGATCGGCGCGCTCATCGGCGAGAGCATCGGCTTCTGGCTCGGACGCATCCTCGGCCCATGGCTACAGGCATCCTGGGTCGGAAGACGTGTTGGCGCAGCAAACTGGGAGCGTTCGCAGCGCTACCTTGCACGCCGTGGCGGGCCCGCAATCTTCCTCTCACGGTTCCTCCCCGTGCTGCACTCGCTCGTGCCACTCACGGTTGGCATGAGCCGCTTTGCCTACCGTCGATTCCTGCTGTGGACTGCCCCTGCGTGCGCGATTTGGGCGGCGTTGTATGTGAGCATCGGCGCACTCGCGGCCGGCACCTATCGCGAACTTTCCGACCGCATTCACTGGGCCGGATACATCTTCGTGGCGATCATCGTCGTGTTCATCGTGCTGGCATATGTCGCAAAGCGCATAATCATGCGAAACGAACGCGACCACATCGAAGCACCGGATGCCGCAGCCCTGCCCGCTGACAATACTGAAGCTGACGCAACCCCGGGGAGTTCGGCCGGCTCGTGAGAGAATGACTGCGATGTCTACGAAGCCCACCGCCGAGCCGGCGCCACAGGACCCAGCGGCGGGATCAGCTCATGGCACCGAGGCCGACCGCGCCAAGGGCGGGCGCCGTCGGGCCGACCGCACCAAGCCGCACTGGTTTGCGCGGGTCGAAGGTCGCGTGCATGCATGGCGTGAGCGTCGTGCACGTCGGCGTGGGCATCGGCCTACCGTCACGGCATTTCCTGGCTACGGCGGCGCCGATTGGGTCCGTGTGCTGGGCCGCGTCCTGATCGTGCCCCCGCGCCGCGGCAAGGGCGCGGGTGAAGCGGCGACGGTGCGCGGTTGGCGGAGCTTCGCCGGCATCCCCGTCGGCTTCTCGACCGTGACGATCACCGTGCAGGGCGTGAACCACAATGTCGTCGCCGATCGCGGTGGCGTTGTCGACGTGCTGCTGCACGCAACGCTCGAGCCCGGCTGGCAAAGCCTGACAATGTCGGTGGAGGGCTGCGCGCCCGTCGAGTCGCGCGTCTTCGTCGTTGCACCGGACGTAAAGTTCGGCGTCGTTTCTGACGTTGACGACACCGTCATGGTCACTGCGCTGCCCCGCCCGCTCGTTGCCGCGTGGAACTCGTTCGTCGTCGACGAGCACGCGCGACTCCCCGTCCCGGGCATGGCCGTCCTCCTCGAGGGGCTTGCCCGTGATCATCCCGGTTCCCCCGTGATCTATCTGTCGACCGGCGCGTGGAACATTGCCCCCACACTTTCGCGGTTCCTCAGCCGCCGCCTCTTCCCGCAGGGGTCGATGCTGCTCACCGACTGGGGGCCGACCCACGATCGGTGGTTCCGCAGCGGCGTCGAGCATAAGCTGCACAACCTGCGACGCCTCGCGACAGAATTTCCCGACATCAAATGGCTCCTCATCGGTGATGACGGTCAGCACGACCCCACCACGTACGCGCGATTCGCCGCCGAGTTGCCCCAGCACGTTGCCGGTGTCGCAATTCGCCAGCTCTCAAGCAGCGAAGCGATGCTGGCGGGCGGGCGGGCAAGCGAGACCGAGCACGCGATCCCCTCGATCCCTTGGATTGCGGCGCCAGACGGCGCCGGCTTGCTCGAACGACTCGATGACGTCGGCCTGGCCTGACCGCTCGCGCTAGAACAGCCGAGCTTCGTCCCCACCGGTCGCCGCAGCGGGCTTCGCCGCAGGAGGCCTCGCAACAGCGGGCCTCACCTCAGCGGTTACCCGGATCGCCTCCGCAACTGGCACCGCAGCATCCATCGCGGCGCCAATCAGCGAGCCCTGCGCATTCGAAGATCCGAGCCACTCGTCGGCAAAATCTGGGGCGATGAGCAGCGGCATCCGATCATGAAACTGTTCAAGGTGCGGGGCTGCCGGCTGCATCACGATGCTGAAGCACGTGTACTCCTCGCCGTCGGAGGTCCGGCCCGGGCGTGTGACAGCGGCCATGCCGACCAGTGCGTTGTCGCCGCTCGCGAAGCGTTGCCACACCCGCGACGGCTTCGCCATCTCGCGCCACGAGGTCGCCGGAACGATGGCCCGGGCAGGCAACGGCCCCCTGCCGGAGGCGAGCCGCTCCGCGCGGGTGTTGATCGACGCGAACTTTGCGGGAGCGCCATCGACGAGGTATCCCCACCATCCAAGGTCGAGGCGCCGACCCTCGTCGTCACGGCGAAGCACGGGGTTCAGGTTCCGCAGGTTCTTGCCCGTCGGCAGCAGGGTTTCGCCGGCGTTTGCGGCCGCCCATTCGCGGAGCATCCCCAGCAACTCGGCGTCGCCCGCGAACAGCCCATCGGGATCGCTCAGGCGCGGATCGAGCCCATAGCTTGCACACATGCCTGAAAGGCTAGTCCGCGACATCGCATGCGCCCACCCCCGCGCGCGTGCGAAGATCGCCGTGTGACCGAACGCACCCGCTGGATCCCAGTCATCGTGCTCCTCGCCTGCGGGGTCGCCGCGGCGATGATGTTCGCCAAGGTCGCGGCAATCTTCGTGCCGGTGCGCGAGCACTTCGCGAGCTCCGATGTCGTGATCGGGCTCGCCATCTCACTCCCGGGGCTGCTCGCATGCGTGCTGGGTGTCACCGCGGGCGTGCTTGTGGGCGAGCTGGGTGCGCGGCGCGTGTTGCTTGCGTGCATGGCGGCCGGTGCGGTGCTCTCGCTCCTGCAGGGTCTCGATCTGCCGCTCTGGCTGTTTCTTGTCGGCCGCACGCTTGAGGGCGTGGCGCACCTGGGCGTCGTGATCGCCGCTCCGGTGCTGATCATCAGCCTGAGCGCTCCACGCCAGCGGGGGCTCGTGATGGCAATCTGGGGCAGCTTCTTCGGTCTGGCGTTTGCGCTCACTGGTTGGCTCGCCCCGATCATCGAGGCGGAGGGCGGGCCCAGACTCGTGTTCGCAGCGCACGGCCTGCTGATGGCTGCACTGCTCGTGCTCACGCTGGTACTACTCCCCCGCAGCCTCGGAGCGCCCGTTCGCGGCGAGCGACTCACCTGGCAGCGCTTCGGCACCGAGCACCTCGAGTCGTACCGCAACATGCGCTCACTCCTGCCGGGCACCGTCTTCGTGTGGCACACCCTGATGTACACGTCGCTGGTCACGTTCATTCCGCTTTTTGGCAGTCCCGAAGCGCTCGGCATGCTCCTGATTTGGATGCCACTGCTCAGCATTCTCGGAACCCTCAGCGCAGGCTTCGTCATCCGCGTCTTGCCCCGACCCGCGCTGGTCGCAAGCGCCGGCTACGCCATGGTTGCGGTGCTCACGATCGCGGTGTGGCTCGCGATCAGCGGCGACGTCGACATCGTGGCGATCGCGCTCGTGTTGATGTTCTTCTCCGGGCTGATCCAGGGTGCCGCGTTCTCACTCATCCCGGCACTCAGCACCGACCCCGCGATCAACGCGCGCGCAAACGGCACCATCACGCAGCTTGGCAACCTCGGCAATCTGCTCGGCTCGCCGCTGTTTGCCGCCGCCCTCGCCGGCACGATGTTCGGCACCTTCGGTACGGTGGCGTTGCTGGTGGTTGTCTTGTGCGTCGGCGGCCTCGTGATGTGCGCCGTTACGCTGCGGTGGATGCGTCGACACGGCGTGCGGCCCACACCCCAGACAGCACACACACCGTAAAGATCGCGATTGCGACCACGATGATCAGCATCGGGAGGGTCCAGCCGCCCGAAACCTCGTGCAGCAGGCCGACCAGCGGCGCCGATGTGGCCGCGATGACATAGCCGCAGCCCTGCACGAGCGCCGACATTCCTGCCGCTTCACCACTCCCCCTGGCGATCCGCACAAGCGTCGTGAAAATCACCACGAAACCGCCGGCCTGCCCAAGCCCGCCAAACACCACCCAGATCAAGAACAGGCTGGGCGCCAGGAGCAGTCCGAGCGCCATGGTCAACCAGCATCCGCAAATCACCAGCGCGGGCACAATCGGCGAGCCAAACCGCGCAAGGAGCGGCACGAGAAACGCGCCCGCGATACCGAACCCCTGAAACATCGACGCCAGCGCACCGGCGCCCGCCTGATCGGTTCCAAGCGTGTCGGCAAGAAACGTCGGCAGCCAGGTCGAGATGCCGTAGTAGGCGAACGATTGCATGCCAAACGCGCCAGCAAGCATCCATGCGACGGGGATGCGCCATGCCGGGCGCTCACCCGCGTGAGCCGCGCGGACGACCGGCATTGGTCCGGTGAGTTCGTCAACCGTCTGCTGCGGCCCGGTGACGGCTGGCGGGTGCGCGCCGCTCTCGCCTGAATCGTGCTGCGCCCACGAGCGCGCGCCGCGATCCCGGCGCATGTGGACGCCCCAGAGCGCGAGCCCACCCAGCGCGAGCACCCCCCACGCGAGCAGGGCGAGCGGCCAGCCAATCATGGCAGCCAAGGGTGCCGTACCGAGCGATGTGAGCAGCGAACCGAGGTTCAGCATCGCCGTGTATGCCGCGGTGACGATGGCCACGCGCTCGCCCGGCACATCGAGCCTGATGATCACGGGCATCACGACATTGCCCACGGTAATGGCCGCCCCAATGATCAGCATGCCGGCGAGCATCCCGCCAAACCCGGGCAGTGAGCGCACAAGCGTGCCGAGCAGGACGCCCGAGAGTGTGAGCAAGACCGCTGTTTCGGCACCCGCGCGCCGAACCACGAGCGCCGCCAACGGCGTCAGGATCGCAAACATCAACACCGGCACGGTAGTGATGAGCCCAGCAGCGGATGCCGTCAGCACCAGGTCGTTCGCAATGTCACCCAACACCGGGGTCGGCGCCACGATCGGCCCGCGCATGCTCACCGCCGCGACGAGCACACCCGCCACCACCAACCACGGAATCCGCCGCGAACGTTGAGAGCGAGTCGCGGAAGCCATGATCCAAGCCTACGAGTCGGCCAGTCCTGCTTCGATCAGCTCGCGAGCCCACAGATAGTGTTCTCCACCGCTCATCAGGCAATACCTACCGAACGGCAGGCCGTGCATCCATGGAAAGAGTGTGGGGTCTGCCAGCGCGTCGTCGTCGTAGGCCGAGACCGCGTCTTGCAGGCGTTCGTGCGAATCGACCAATCGGCCGCGGAGCTCGTCGATCGGGGTGCTACGCCACTCGTCGCGCAGCTTCACGTTCAGCGCGTCAAGGTCACGCCAGGTGTAGCCCTCGGCAGGCACCTCGGGGATGCCGCCCTGCGCGGCGATCACACTCCACGATTCGCGCGCGAGGTGCCACGCATGCAAATGGGCCAGCACGTCGGCCACAGTCTCGTAATGACTGTCACCCGCGAACTTCTTATCGAACGCCTCGGGCGGAAGTGCGTCGATGAATGCCAGCAGCGCGTCCATCTCGGCGGCGTTGCGCGCGAGGATCGCATCGCGTTGAACCGTTGTCATGGCGCGACTCTATCGCCGCGCCCGCCCACAGCACCATGCCGAATTCTCGTGCCCGGCCGCGCGCCGCGGCGCGATGGTTAGGGCGTGGTCGAGGCGACGGTGGACTCGTCGACGGCGTCGCCCTCGGCAGCGAGCTGTGCCGAGGCATCCACCCAGTCTGAGAGCTTCGCGCGCGCCGCACCCGAGTCGATCGCTGCGGCCGCAAGAGTCAGCTGTTCGTCGAGGCGCTCAAGGAGCGGACGCGCAACCTGCGTCGCGTCGCCCGCGAGCTTGAACGTAACCATGCCCGCCGCCGCGTTGAGCAGCACAATGTCGCGCACCGCACCGCGCTCGCCATCGAGCACTCGCCGTACGACCTCTGCGTTCTCCGAGGGGGCACCGCCGCGGAGCGCATCGATCGTCACAAACGGGATCCCAAGATCGCGAGGGTCGAGATCGTGCTCGTGGATGTCGCCGCGGCTGACCTCCCAAATATGGCTGTGGCCCGTCGTAGTCAGTTCGTCGAGGCCATCGTCGCCACGGAACACGAGCGCCGTGGCGCCCCGGGTGCGGAATACGCCGGTGATCAGCGGCACCCGATCGAGCTGCGCGACACCGACAGCGTTCGCTTCGGCGCGGGCCGGGTTGCACAGCGGACCCAAGAAGTTGAAGACCGTCGGCACACCCAACTCGGCGCGAGTCGCCGCCGCGTGGCGAAAACCGGGGTGAAACGCCGACGCGAACGCGAAGGTAATGCCGGTGCGGCGGAGGGTCTCCGCAACGCGTTCCGGCGACAACGTGAGGTCAATGCCGAGCGCCGCGAGCACATCCGAAGATCCAGAAGACGAGCTTGCGGCCCGGTTCCCGTGCTTAATAACAGGGATGCCGGCAGCCGCCGCAACAATCGAGGCCATTGTCGACACGTTCACGGTGCCGAACTGGTCGCCACCAGTGCCCACGATGTCAAGTGCCATCGGGTCGACGTGCAGCGGGAGCGCCGCCTCAAGGATCGCGTCACGAAAACCGACGATCTCACTGACCGTCTCGCCCTTGGCTCGAAGAGCAACCAAGAACCCTGCAAGCTGCGACGGGGTGGCGTCACCGTTCATTACTTGCCGCATCGCCCAGGTGGCTTCCGAGACGCTGAGGTCTTCGTTTCGTAACACGGCAGCGATCACAAGAGGCCAAGTCGTCGTCTGCATGATTGCAATTCTATAGAGCGGAGTACGCCCGAACCGGACGTGTTGCAGTCGTTTGGTGGCCACGATCCCCATCGTGACCTGGACATCCAGCGGCTTCACAGATCGCTTCCGGCGATCCCCCAGCAAGCACAATTACATTTGTCTGAGCGTCCGCGAAAGCCAATCACCGACCGACGTGCAAATCTCGCTCTGGTTATCGGTCATAATGGTTCTGTGACGACGACCCAAGCTAACTACGCCCCGGCGGCGAATCTCAGACGACCCGACCCAGTGTCGGTCGGTACGATCGTGTGGCTCGGCAGTGAAGTTATGTTCTTCGCCGGCCTCTTCGCGATCTACTTCACCCTGCGCAGCACCTCACCCGATTTGTGGGCTGAGCGCACGACACTCCTGACGGTCCCTTACGCGACCGTCAACACGATCATCCTCGTGCTGTCGTCGTTCACCGCCCAGATGGGCGTGTTCGCGGCTGAGAAGCGCCGTCCGTATTCGACTGGCAAGGGCCTCCGCAACTGGGGAATGGTTGAGTGGTTCTTCTTGACCTTCGCCCTGGGTGCCATCTTCGTGTCCGGCCAGGTTTGGGAATACTCCATGCTGGTCGCCGAAGGTATGCCCATCTATGCGGATGCCTACGCCTCAGCCTTCTACATCACCACTGGCTTCCACGCCATCCACGTGACCGGCGGACTGATCGCCTTCCTCCTCGTAATCGGGCGTGCCTACGCCGTGAAGAACTTCGGTAAAAAGGAGGAGACGAGCGCAATCGTCATCTCCTACTACTGGCACTTCGTCGATGTCGTGTGGGTTGCACTGTTCCTCGTCATCTACTTCCTGAAATAGAGCGGAGCAGCACATAAACATGGCTACTCAGAACAATCGCCGCGCTGCAAAGCCCGCGAAAGCGCCCCGCACGGGTCGCCGCAGCCCTTGGGCCGCAGCCGCACTCATCGGCATTGGCCTGCTCATCACGGGCGGCGTCTATGCCGGCGCAACCGCGGCCTCCGCTGGTTCCGGCTCGAACGACTCGGTCGCGACGTCGCTCACCACCGAAGACGGCAAGAAGCTGTTCCAGGCAAACTGCGCCTCGTGCCACGGCATGAACCTGCAGGGCACCTCGAACGGCCCTACCCTCATCGGCGTGGGCGCGATGGCAGTCGACTTCCAGGTCGGCACTGGCCGCATGCCGCTGCAGGCTCAGGGGCCCCAGGCTCCGTCCAAGCCCGTGCAGTTCACGGACGCCCAGGTCACCGCAATGGCCGACTGGGTACAGTCCGTCTCGCCCGGTCCTGGCATTGCCGACGAACGCTACCTCGACGGTGAAGGCGACGCCGGCCGTGGTGCCGAGCTGTTCCGCATCAACTGCGCAATGTGCCACAACGTTGGTGGCGCCGGTGGCGCACTGACTGAGGGCAAGTACGCGCCCGGACTTGCCGGTGTGCTCCCGCAGCACATCTACGCCGCTATGGCGACCGGCCCGCAGAACATGCCTGTCTTCAGCGACATGAACCTGACGCCTGATGACAAGCGCGACATCATCAGCGCACTCATGTGGAGCCACGAAAACGGCACGCCGGGTGGCTACACCCTTGGTGGATTCGGCCCAGTTGCTGAAGGACTCTTCATCTGGATCTTCGGTATCGGCGGCTTGGTCGCTGTAACCGTGTGGATCACGGCGAAGTCCAACTAGTCCACAACTTAGACACGCACGATACGAATGGAAACGCACGAGGAGCACAATGGCACACGATGACGGGTCGCTCGACGACGGACGGAGCTTCGTCCCCTCGACCGGGCTCGCGGTTGTCGTCCACGACGCCCCCGCGGCGCCGGCACTGCCCCCGCACCGGGAGCGCGTAACGGACAAAGACCCCGCGAAAATGCGGAGCGCAGTGCGCGCCGTATACACGTGGTTCTACCTCTCGGTCGCGGGAAGCATCTGGGCTATTGCCGCCTACATGATCTTCCCGATCGAGGATGGCCGCTGGAGCAGCATTACCGAGAACAACATGTTCATCGGTATCGGTTCAGCGCTGGCACTGCTCGCACTCGGCATCGGCGCCATCCACTGGTCGAAGGCTGTGATGAGCGACGTCGAGCACGTCGAGCACCGCCACCCGACCCGTGGCAAAGACGCGACGCGCGAAGTTGCGATCGAGGTCTTCGAGGAGGCGAACGAAGACTCCGGTTTCGGTCGCCGCACGATGATCCGCAACTCGCTGTTCGCGGCGCTGATCGCCTTCCCGTTGCCGGGCATCGTTCTCTTCCGCGGTCTCGCACCTCACGGTGTCGACCCGGTGGAGCTGCTCGAGAACACCATGTGGGAGAAGGGCACTCGGTTGGTCAAAGACCCGACCGGTACCCCGATTCGCGCAGCAGACGTGACCATCGGCTCCGCCGTGCACGTGATCCCCGAGTCGCTCACCGAGCTCAGCCACAGCGATGGTTACCTCGAGGAGAAGGCAAAGGCAATTGTGTTGCTGATGCGCTTGCGCCCCGAAGAACTGATCGAGTCGCCTGAGAAGGCTGACTGGTCGTACGACGGCATCGTTGCGTACTCGAAGGTCTGCACCCACGTTGGTTGCCCCGTTGCTCTTTACGAGCAGCACACGCACCACCTGCTGTGCCCCTGCCACCAGTCGCAGTTCGACGTGACCGACCACGCGGCCGTGATCTTCGGCCCCGCGGCCCGTCCGCTGCCCCAGCTCCCCATCACGGTGGACGCTGATGGCTACCTGGTCGCACGCAGCGACTTCCATGAACCCGTCGGCCCGAGCTTCTGGGAGCGTCATTGAGTACCTCAACTGTTGAAGAGAAGAAGAAAGACGCCCCCCTGGGTGGTCGCTTCATCGGCGCAACGTCGAACTACATCGACGAGCGCACAAGCCTCTCTGGCTTTATCAAGGAGCTAGGCCGCAAGGTCTTCCCTGACCACTGGTCATTCATGCTCGGCGAGATAGCCCTGTGGAGCTTCGTCGTGGTGCTGCTTTCCGGCACATTCCTGACGTTCTTCTTCCAGGCATCCATGGTCGAGACCCACTACACCGGTCAGTACCCGCTGATGCGTGGCATCCCGATGTCTGCGGCACTCGAGTCGACCCTGCGCATCTCATTTGATGTGCGCGGTGGCCTCCTTGTGCGTCAGATCCACCACTGGGCAGCATTGCTGTTCGTGGCTGGTGTCGGCATCCACATGCTCCGCGTGTTCTTCACGGGTGCGTTCCGCAAGCCCCGCGAGCTCAACTGGGTCATCGGCTTCGTGCTGTTCATCCTGGCCATGGCTGAGGGCTTTACCGGTTACTCGCTCCCCGACGACCTGCTCTCGGGTAACGGTCTGCGCATTATCGACGGCATGGTCAAGGGCATCCCGCTCATCGGAACCTGGACTTCGTTCCTGTTGTTCGGTGGCGAGTTCCCGGGCACCGAGATTGTCGGCCGCCTTTACACGCTGCACATCCTGTTGCTGCCGGCGATCCTGGTCGCACTCCTTGGTGTCCACCTCATGTTGATGATCATCAACAAGCACACGCAGTTCGCTGGCCCCGGCCGCACGAACGACAACGTCGTGGGCTACCCGATGATGCCCGTTTACATGTCGAAGATGGGCGGATTCTTCTTCCTCGTCTTCGGTGCAATCGTCGCCATCGCGAGCTTCTTCTCGATCAACGCGGTCTGGAACTATGGCCCGTACGACCCGTCACCGGTGTCGGCGGGTACGCAGCCTGACTGGTACATCGGATTCGCTGACGGCGCGCTGCGTCTGGTGCCACCGCACCTCGAGTCAGTGTTCTGGGGCCACACCTGGTCGTGGAACATCCTGATCCCGCTCGCTGTGATCGGTATCTTCATCATCCTCGTCCTGATCTACCCCTTCATCGAAGCGTGGATCACGGGCGACAAGCGCGAGCACCACATTGCTGAGCGTCCCCGCAACGCGGCGACCCGCACGGCAATCGGTGCAGCCGGTGTCACGTTCTACGCTGTCATGTGGGCAGCCGCGAGCTCGGACCTCATGGCAACGCACTTCTGGCTGACGATGGAGGGTGTCATTCACGCCCTGCAGGCGCTGCTCATCCTCGGCCCGATCCTGGCGTACTTCGTTACCAAGCGCATCTGTATCGCGCTGCAGCGTAAGGACCGCGAGATCGTGTTGCACGGTTACGAGTCGGGCCGCATTGTCCGCCTCCCCGGTGGCGAGTACATCGAGGTCCACCAGCCCGTCGATGAGTACGAGCGCTGGAAGCTGATCGCCCACGAGAACTACGAACCGCTTGTGGTTCGCCCGAACTCGCGTGGACGAATTGCCTGGCACGAGAACCTCCGTGCGAGCATCTCGCGCTGGTTCTTCGAAGACCGTCTCACTCCCGTGACCAACGCGATGCTGGCTTCCGGCCACCACGACGAGGTCGAGGAGCAGGAGCACATTGCCGAGGGCAAGGCTGCCGAGATCGCTTCGCAGGAAGAAAAGAAGCACAAGTAGTCGTCACACCGCGTGTGACAAAAGCGGGGCCGTCCTTCGGGACGGCCCCGCTTTCTCGTTCCCACTCCACTCCCCCGGCCCTCGAACAATGCCACAGTCGTAGCATCGAGATATGAGCACAGTTTCGTCGTTCCCAAGCGATCCCGATCAGCCCAGAGATGCCGCCGCACACTTTGCCGCGCGCCTCCGCTTCGAGACAGATCCCTCCGATGTCTACACGGCGCAGAAGCAGGGCGATGCGGTCACACTCATCGACGTGCGCAGTGACGAGGCCTGGCGCCAAGGCCGCATTCCCGGCGCGCTCCACATGCCATACGCCGAGATGCCCGAACGAGCACTCGCCGAGCTGGATCCCGCGGTACCGGTCGTTGTCTATTGCTGGAGTCCGGGTTGCAATGCGGGGCACAAGGGTGCGCTCGCACTCAGCACCCTCGGCTTCACCGTGCGCGAGATGATTGGCGGCTACGAGTACTGGGTGCGAAGCGGGCAGCCCACCGAAGACGACAGCGGCCCCCTCGAGCGCGTCTTCGACCCGCTCACGATGGTTGTGCGCAAACGGGCGTAGTCCACGCCGCTCTCCCCCGGCACAGCCCCTCGCGCGGCCGTGTAGCTCAAGCACGACCAGCCGACGTCGTATGGCGGCGAGGAGGCCTCCTGCCAACGCACTGACCCAGGTGGGGCCGTTGCTGCCCTCGTAGCGCCGTGACGGCCCGTGCAACCCCAATCCCTCTGCACCGCATGGGTGCGGCCCGCAAGGCGACACGTGCCGCGCGTGACGCCGGCACACAGTTGCGCGTGGTGCCGGCCTGTGTGGCGCTCCGCGACGCCCACCACGGCCTTGCCGAGCAGGCCTGTCGCACCCGTACGTCGCGCCCCGCCCGTCTCCCGCGCCGCGCGCCGGTACCCCGAAACGGACCAGCACACCGCCAGCTCGTTCCCGCGCGTGAAGGTTGGGCTGCGGGCGGCGGGCGCCGAGCCCGTGCGCGTCCCGCGCGAGACGCAGCGCGTGTCCCGAAGCCCAGGGCGAGACCCTGCGCGGCAGGACCCAGAGGGCGTATCGCCGCACCCCGAACCGGCACGGCCGCGCCGACGACGCCCGGCCCGGCCCGGGCCTACGGCGGGCCGGGCCGGGCCGGGCCCGCGCAACCAACGCGAAACGCCACCGTCCGGAGACGGTGGCGTTTCGGGTAAAGCGGTAAAGCGGTGTCTAGCGTGCGAAGTATCCGCGGTAGTACTCGTAGGTCCAACCGACGAGCGCGACCACGAAGATTGCGCTACCGATCCAGGAGAGCCACGTGCCGATCGCCAGGCCGATCAGGAAGATCGCAGCCGAGCTTGCGAGCACCAGCGGCCACCATGACCACGGCGAGAATTCGCCGACCTCAGGGTCACCGTCATCGATGTCTGCAACGAGGCTGTCTTCAGGAAGCTCGCCGCCCTGACGACGAATCTGCAACACCAGGTAGAACCCAATCAGCGCAGCCATGATTCCACAGAGCAAGAGGGCGATGGTTCCGACCCACTCAATCTGGTTGACGAGCGGCCGACCGGGGTGGGCGAGAATGCTCCAGACGGTGTAGACCGCCGCGACGATCACGAAGAAGACCGTCAGGATCGCCATGAGGGCAATATTGCTCTTCACGGTTACTTGACCTTTCCGTCAACGAGGGGCGAACCAGCCGCGTCATTGCCCGAACTCGTACCGTACGTAGGCGATGCCTCCGGGTGGTTGAGGTCGAACGCAGGACGCTCGCTGCGAATACGCGGGATAGACGTGAAGTTGTGACGCGGCGGCGGGCAGGAGGTCGCCCACTCAAGCGATCCACCGTAGCCCCACGGGTCGTTGACCGTGACACGAGGTGCCTTGCGCGCGGTAATCCACACGTTGAGCAGGAACGGAATCATCGACGCACCAAGCAGCATTGCGCCAATAGTCGAGACCTGGTTGCCAGCTGTCCAGCCGTCCGCCTCGGAGTAGTCCGCGTAGCGACGAACCATGCCGTCGACACCCAGCCAGTGCTGGATGAGGAAGGTCATGTGGAAGCCGATGAACAGCATCCAGAAGTGCACGTAGCCGAGACGCTCGTTGAGCATCTTGCCGGTCCACTTCGGCCACCAGAAGTAGAAGCCTGCGAACATCGCGAAGACGACGGTACCGAAGAGCACGTAGTGGAAGTGCGCCACGATGAAGTACGAGTCGGAGATGTGGAAGTCAAGTGGTGGCGAAGCCATGATCACGCCGGTGAGACCACCGAACACGAACGACACGAGGAAGCCGAGTGCGAACACCATCGGAGTCTCGAAGGTTACCGAGCCTCGCCAGAGGGTACCGATCCAGTTGAAGATCTTCACACCCGTTGGTACCGCGATGAGCATTGTCATCAAGGAGAAGAACGGGAGCAATACCGCACCGGTGACGTACATGTGGTGCGCCCACACTGCTACGGAAAGCGCAGCAATGGCGATCGTCGCGTAGACCAGTGTCTTGTATCCGAAGATCGGCTTTCGACTGAAGACCGGGAAGATCTCAGAAACGATACCGAAGAACGGGAGCGCGATGATGTAGACCTCGGGGTGGCCGAAGAACCAGAACAGGTGTTGCCAGAGCAACACACCACCGTTTTGTGGATCAAAGATATGCGCACCGAGCACGCGGTCGGCGGCAGCTGCAAGGATCGCGGCGGCGAGGACCGGGAAGGCCATCAGGATCAGGAACGAGGTGATCAGTGTGTTCCACGAGAAGATCGACATGCGCCACATGGTCATACCTGGTGCACGCATCGTGATGATCGTGGTGATGAAGTTGACCGCACCGAGGATGGTGCCGAAGCCACTCATGCCGAGGCCGAGCATCCAGAGGTTTCCGCCAGCACCGGGCGTGAATGTTGCGCTTGCGAGCGGCTGGTAAGCAAACCAGCCGAACGATGCAGCACCCTGCGGGGTAAGGAAGCCGGAGACCGCGATGGTCGAGCCGAAGAGGAACAGCCAGAAGGCGAACGCGTTCAGACGCGGGAACGCCACGTCAGGTGCACCGAGCTGCAGCGGCAGGATCGCGTTCGCGAAGCCTGCGAACAGCGGCGTCGCGAACATCAGCAACATGATCGTGCCGTGCATCGTGAACAGCTGGTTGTACTGCTCCATCGTCGGCACAACCTGCATGCCGGGCTGGAAGAGTTCGGCGCGGATGATCAGCGCCATCACGCCACCGATCATGAAGAACATGACCGATGCGATCAGGTACATGTACCCAATGACCTTGTGGTCAGTGGAGGTGATCCACCTGACGAAGATGTTGCCCTTTTGTTCAACCCGTGAAGAGCTCATCAACGCCGCTTGACGCGGTGGGAGCGGTGCTTCACGAGGCGGCAGAGTCTGCGTTGCCATTGTGACTACTTACCTTCCGATTCGGAGCCGGCCTGGGTACCCGTGCCGGGGAGGTTCTGGAGACGTTCGTAAGCCTTATCGATGTCACCCGTGTTGCCCTGCTTGCGCAGACCTTCGAGGTACTCGTCGTATTCAGCCTGGCTGACGACCTTCACGTTGAAGAGCATCATCGAGTGGTACTCGCCACACAGCTCGGCACACTTGCCGGCGAAGGTGCCTTCACGCGTCGGGGTGAACGACCACTGGTTGTCGCGACCGATGTACATGTCTTTCTTGTACAGGAAGTCGATGATCCAGAACGAGTGGATAACGTCGCGCGAACGAAGGTCAAGGGTGACCGTCTTGTCGACGGGAAGGTACAGCGTGGGCAGCTCTTCCTGAACGACATCGCCATTCGCCGCGGGCAGTGCCTGCACGCCCATGGTCCAGACAGCGTCGGAATTATCTTCCTTGTCGCCGTTGTACTGGAAGTCCCAAGCCCACTGCTTGCCGATCGCAGCGATCGACACGTCGGGATCGTCCCAATGGGTTTCGATTGCCGCCTGGTCGCGGGCGGTGAAGCTGAAGAACCCGAGCACGAGGATCAGCGGGATCACCGTGTAGAAGATTTCGATGGGCATGTTGTAGCGCATCTGAACGGGGAGGCCGCTCTGACCACGACTGCGGCGGTACGCCACGGTGGCCCAAAGCATGAGGCCCCAGGTGATGCAGCCAACAATCAGCAACACAATCCACGAGTTAGTCCAAAGACCGGAGACACGCTCCGCCTGGTTCGTGGTGGCGGCTTCACCATCGATGAAGCCGGGCAGATAGCCATTCAGCTCCTGCGTGGTGCAACCGGCCAAGACCACTGCAGCTGCGACCCCAAGGGGGATGGCAGCCCAGCGAATACGACGATGAGAGCGCACGGTAAACCTTTCGGTGTCGCGGGTGTGACTTTGCCAGTCTAGCGGCATTCTCACAGGCAAGTCGGACCACTCACCCAGTCTGGCGCCTACGTGTCAGCGCAATTTCGCCCACGATCTGGGTTGTTCCGCGCACACAAAACGGGGAGGAGCCGAAGCCCCTCCCCGTTTGTGACAAATCGTCGTGCGCTGTTAGTTGAAGCTGTCACCACACGCGCAGCTACCGGCGGCCTGCGGGTTGTCGATCGTAAAGCCCTGTTCTGCGATCGTGTCTTTGAAGTCGATGTTCGCGCCGTCAAGGTAGGGCACGCTCATGCCGTCGATGATGACTTCAACGCCGTCGAAGTCGACTGTTACGTCGCCATCGAGGTAGCGCTCGTCAAAGTAGAGCTGGTAGATCAGGCCCGAGCAACCGCCAGGCTGCACGGCAACGCGCAGGCGAAGGTCGTCGCGACCCTCCTGGCTCAGCAGGCTCTTCACCTTTGCGGCGGCGGTGTCGGTGAGGCTCACGCCGTGCGCACGAGTCGTGGCGTCGGCAATCGTCGTGTCAGTCATGGCTCTCCTAGACGTTGGGGCGCGCCATGTGATGGGCGCGACATTCCCTTGATTCTATCGCCGCTTTGGCGTGCCGGGGCGAGTGCGCCCGCATTGAATGCACGGATGCCCCGTCCACCCGTGCACGAGACACACCCACACCCGGCCCGGTCACGCCGCGCTCATGCCGCGATCAGCGCAAGCCACGCAGTGCTCACGCAGCAGCAAGTGCGACTCACGACCCGCTCGTAGCCTGCATCCCATTCAGGCGCTGCAACAGCATGGCCTCGCTCAGCGTCGCGTTATGGAAGGTCGCAAGGTGGAGCGACTCGTTCGGGCTGTGCGCGCGGGACTGTGGATCCTCCACCCCGGTAACCAGAATCTGCGCGGCCGGAAACTCGCGCACGAGATCGGCGATGAACGGAATTGAGCCGCCCACACCCATGTCAATCGGCGCGACGCCGTAGCCGTCGTGCAGCGCGGTGCGGGCGAGCTCGACGGCCCAGCCCGCGGTGTCAACCAGGAAGGCCTCCCCCGTGTCGACGTCGTCGATGACCAGGTGTGCACCGAACGGCACGTTCGCCCGGAGGTGCACCTCGATCGCCGCGAACGCATCGGCCGCCGCCTGTCCTGGCGCGACTCGTGCGCTGATCTTCGCCGTCACGCTCTTCGAGAGCGTGTTCGAGGCGCTTGCAACATCGGTGAAGTCGACACCCGTGACAGTGATGGCGGGCTTGTTCCAGATGCGCCCCATAATCGAACCGGTACCGATCTCGTGGACCCCGTCAAGCAGGCCTGTGTCTTCACGGAGCTGCGCTTCGGAATAGTCGGGGGTCGCGGCATCCCGCACATGCAGCCCTTCGACTGCAACCGAGCCGTCGTCGCTCCACAGCGTGCCGAGCAGCTTGATCATCGCGAGCATGGCGTCGGGCACTGCGCCGCCAAACATTCCGGAGTGCGATGCGTGACCGAGCGTGTCGATACGGATGCGCATGGTGGCGTTGCCGCGAAGCGAGACGGTGAGCGCGGGCGTTTCGGTGTCCCAGTTGCCCGAGTCGGCGACGACGATCACGTCGGCGCGCAGGGTCTCCTTGTTCTCGCGCAGGAAGTCGGCGAATGAGCGCGAACCGAACTCTTCCTCGCCCTCAATAGACAGCACGAGCCCGACCTGCGGGTCGCCCGCGGTCACGTCGGACAACGCGCGCAGCGCACCGATGTGCGCCATGATGCCGGCCTTGTCGTCGGCCGCGCCGCGACCGTAAAGACGGCCATCGCGCACGGTGGGCTCAAACGGCGGCGAGAGCCACTCATCTTCGCGCCCGGTCGGTTGCACGTCGTGGTGCGCGTAGAGCAGGATCGTCGGTCGCCCGTTCTTCGCTGCCCGCGTTGCGAGCACGGCGGGCTGCCCGCGCTCCCCCGTGTCGCCGATGGGTGCGTCGGTGATGCGCACCTGGTCAAAGAGTCCGGTTTGCTCGGCAAGTGCGGCGACAGCCTCGGCACTCCGGCGCACCTGGGTCTGGTCGAACGACGGCCAGGCGATCGAAGGAATCCGCACGAGCTGGCCGAGGTCTGCAAGCGCGCTCGGGATGCCGCCTGCCACCGCCGCGCGAATCCGCTCGTCGGCCGACAACGCTTCGTCTGAATCGTTCATTGAGAGGTTTGGAGCCTGTTCGAAGGTCATGCGGGTAATCTTAAGAGCAATCTGCCCATTCTGAGGACGTCTACCGTGGCCAAGCACACCCCCACCCCTGAAGCTTTCGAAGGCGAAAGCGATCCCACCGCTGGGAAAGGACGCGCGACCCCGTCGCGTGCCGAGCAAGAAGCCGCTCGCCGGCGCCCGCTCGTAGCGAACACCAAGGAGGCGAAGGCTGCCGCCCGCGCCGAGCTCGCCGCCAAGCGCGACAAAGCCCGCATCGGCATGGCCGCCGGCGATGAGAAGTACCTTCCGGTGCGCGACCGTGGCCCGCAGCGTCGCTGGGTTCGCGACTTCGTCGACTCGCAATGGCACCTGGGCGAGTTCGTGATTCCCCTGATGGTGCTGGTGATCGTCGTCACGTTCATCAACATCCCGGTGCTCCAGGTCTACGCGATGATCGGCCTGTGGGGCTTCATCATCTTCGTGATCATCGACATGCTGTTCACGTCGTGGCGCACCAAGCGTGCGGTCCGCGCCAAGTTCGGCGAATCCCGGATGGAGAAGGGCCTCGGCTGGTATGCCGCGATGCGCTCGCTCCAAATGCGTGTGCTCCGGATGCCGAAGCCCCAGGTTCGCCGCGGCCAGAGCCCCGAATAACCACGACGTCAAAAGAGCGCCGCGCGATGTGATCGCGCGGCGCTCTTTTGTGTCTCGGCGCGTTGTGTCGCCAGTGGCTCGCTTAGCGACGCCGCGCGGCGAGCCCGCGATTGATCTGGCGACCCCAGAGCGGTCCGCGGTACAGGAACGCGGTGTAGCCCTGCACGAGCGTCGCGCCCGCGGCGAGCCGCTCGGCAACGTCGTCGGCGGTCTCGACGCCACCGACGGAGATCACACAAAACTCGCTCGGCACGGCCTCGCGTACAAGACGAAGCACCTCGAGCGAACGGGCCGCGAGGGGCGCGCCCGAGAGTCCGCCGGCACCGGCCGCGGCGACGACCGCCGCGTCGGTGGCGAGGCCCTCACGTGAAATCGTCGTGTTCGTGGCGATCAGGCCGTCGAGCCCAAGCTCAACGGCGAGACGCGAGACTCCGGTCACCTGTTCATCGTCGAGATCGGGGGCGATCTTGACCAGCAGCGGGGTCGATCCCGATACACCGCGCACCGCGGCGAGCAACGGGCCAAGCTGCTCGAGCTCTTGGAGCCCACGGAGTCCCGGGGTGTTGGGTGACGAGACGTTGACCACGAGGTAGTCGGCGAGCGGCGCGAGCAGGGCAGCGCTTCGCAGGTAGTCGTCGGTGGCGTCTTCGACTTCGACCACGCGGCTCTTGCCGATGTTGACGCCGAGCACCGGGCGGTGCTTCTTGCGCCGGAGGGTGCGCAGGCGGCGGGCTGCGGCATCCGCCCCCTCGTTATTGAAGCCCATGCGATTCACGACCGCGCGATCTGCGATGAGGCGGAACAGGCGCGGACGCGGGTTGCCGTCTTGCGCGATCGCGGTGACGGTGCCGATTTCGATGTGACCGAAGCCGAGGTTGCCGAGGCCGCGCGCACCGACAACGTTCTTGTCGAAGCCTGCGGCGATGCCGAACGGGCTCGGGAAGCGCAGGCCCAACGCCTCGACGGCAAGCTCCGGAGCCGGGCGCGTGAACGCCCTCGCCGCGGCGCCGAACGGAGGAACGCCGAGCACGCGGATCACGGCCATTGCCATGTGGTGCGCGGTCTCGGGATCAAAGCGCGAGAGGATCGTGTTAAAGAGGACGCGATACATCAGGCGGGCACGTCCGTGTGGCGGGCGCGCAGCGCTTCGATCGCGGTCTCGAAGTCTTCGAGCGATTCGAACGCCTGGTACACGCTCGCGAACCGCAAAAAGGCGACCTCGTCGAGCTCGCGAAGCGGACCCAGGATGGCGAGACCGATCTCGTTCGTGTCGATCTGCGACGAGCCGGTCTGACGCACGGCCTCCTCGACCTTCTGCGCGAGCACGGCGAGGTCGGAGTCGGTGACGGGACGACCCTGGCACGCCTTGCGCACACCAGAAATGACCTTCTCACGGCTGAAGGGTTCGATCACCCCACTGCGCTTGATCACGTTCAGGCTCGCGGTCTCGACGGTCGAGAAGCGGCCGCCGCACTCTGGGCACTGTCGGCGGCGACGAATCGAGAGGCCGTCATCGCTCGTGCGCGAGTCGATCACGCGCGAGTCGGGATTGCGGCAAAACGGGCAATGCATGGTGTCAGGACCCCTTGGACGTGGATTCGGTGGCGTTCGCCGCGAAGCGCGCCTGCACCGCCTCGCCGTGCGCGGGCAGCGCCTCGGCATCGGCGAGTGCGACGATCTTTTCGGCGACGGCCTGGAGCGCGGTCCGATCGTACTCGATCAGCTGCTGCGGCCGGAGGAAGGTGTGGGCGCCGAGGCCGGAGCCGTAGCGCGCCTGTCCCCCGGTCGGCAGCACGTGGTTGCTGCCTGCGAGGTAGTCGCCCAGGCTCACGGGCGCATAGGGCCCGACAAAGATCGCACCGGCGCTGGTGGTGCGCGCGGCGACGGCTGCGGCATCCGCCGTAACGACTTCGAGGTGCTCGGGCGCATACGCGTTACTAAACGCGATGCCCGCATCGAGGTCGTCGACGAGCACGATCGCCGACTGCGGGCCGGCGAGTGCTTCGGTGACGCGTGCCGAGTGGCGGGTGGATGCCACAAGCGCGGGCAACGCTGCAACGACGGCGTCGGCGAGGGCCCGAGACGGCGTGACCAGCACGGCCCCGGCCTGCTCATCGTGCTCGGCCTGGCTGATCAAGTCGACGGCGACGAGTCGCGCATCTGCGCCCTCGTCGGCGAGGACCAGGATTTCGGTGGCCCCGGCCTCGGCGTCGATGCCGACGACACCAGAAACGAGGCGTTTCGCCGCTGCGACAAAGTTGTTGCCCGGGCCCGTGACGACGTCGACGGGTTCGAGGCCAAGGTCGGCTACCCCGTATGCGAACGCGCCGATCGCGCCAGCGCCGCCCATCGCATACACCTCGGTGACCCCGAGGAGCCCGGCCGCGGCAAGAATCGTGGGGTGCACGCGGCCGCCCTCGTTCGCCTGGGGCGGGGATGTGATCGCGATCGACTCGACGCCGGCGACCTGTGCCGGCACGACGCTCATGACAACGCTGGAGGGATAGACCGCCTTGCCGCCGGGTACGTACATGCCGACGCGACGAACGGGCTGCCACCGCTGGATCACCCGGGCGCCCGGCCCAAACTCGGTGACTGCCGGCGCCGGCACCTGTGCTGCGGATGCCTCGCGCACACGCACGATCACGGCTTCAAGTGCGGCACGCACGCCGGGTTCGAGCGCGGCCAGCGCCTCGTCGATGTGTGACTGCGGGACCCGCAGCGCATGGCCTTCCACCCGATCGAAGGCCGCGGCCTGGGCGCGCAGGGCTGCCTCGCCGCCCGCCCGAACCTCGGCAATAATGCGCGCGGCGGCTTCGCCGGCTTCAGCGGTGGCCGCGGTCGCGCGCGGCACTGCCGCCAACAATTCGGCCGTTGTGTGGGTGCGCCCGGTCAGGTCGATGGTCTGAATCATGGTGATTCAAGGGTACTCGGGCCGCGCGGGTGCAACGGCCACCCGGTGCGGCCCGCCGCGCCGGTCAGGCCAGGCACTGCGGGCCGAGCAGACCCTTCAGATCACCGTAGAGATCTGCCGTCACGCGGACCGGCATCGGCACCTCGAACACCTTCGCCATTTGTCCCTTATAGAGACGCAGCCTCACCTCGGTGTCGCCCGTGTGCCGACGCAACACCTGGGCGAGCTCGCCCATGGTCTGCTCGGTGGCCCGGTGATCTGGCACCGAGAGCGTGAGTGGGCCCGCGGCATCCATCGACCCGACATCGGGAACGAACGCAGCCTGCGCGTGCAGGTTCAGCCCGTCGTCGCGCCGGCTGACTCGGCCGCGTGCGACAAGCAGGCTGTCGCCGATCAGGATGGACGAGAACTCCTGGTAGACCTTGCCCATAAACATGAGCGTGACCTCGCCGCTGAAGTCTTCGACCGTGATCATGCCGTAAGGGTTGCCGCTCGATTTCGCCACGCGGTGCTGCACGCTCGTGATGAGGCCAGCCACCGTCACCTGGTCGCCGTCTTGCACATCGTCGGAAGTCAACAGCTCTTGGATCGAGATCGAGGCGTGCTTCGCAAGTGGCGCCTCGAGCCCCGCGAGGGGGTGATCAGAGACGTAGAGCCCGAGCATTTCGCGCTCGAACGCGAGCTTGTCTTTCTTGGTCCACTCGGGCCGCTCGGGGACCTTAGCTGGCTGCGGCTCTTCGGCTTCGTCGTAGAGGCTGTCGAAGTCGAATCCGATCGCACCGGTTGCGGCCTTGCGCTTGACGTCGACGGCGGCCTCGGTCGCGTCTTCGTGAATCTCCATGAGCGCGCGGCGGCTGTCGCCCATCGAATCAAAGCCGCCCGCCTTGATGAGCGACTCGACCGTGCGCTTGTTCGCAACGTGCGCGGGCACGCGGGCGAGAAAGTCGTGGAACGAGGTGTACGGCTCGCCCTCGCGCGCCGAAACAATGCCGTCGACCACGTTGGTGCCGACGTTTCGCACAGCGCCGAGCCCGAAGCGGATGTCGTCACCGACGGCCGCGAAGTACTTGATCGACTGCGAGACGTCGGGCGGCATGACCTGGATGCCCATGCGGCGGCACTCGTTGAGGTAGATCGCCATCTTGTCTTTTGAGTCGCCAACGCTCGTCAGCAGCGCAGCCATGTACTCGGCCGGATAGTGCGCCTTGAGGTACGCGGTCCAGTAGCTAATGAGGCCGTACGCGGCCGAGTGCGCCTTGTTAAAGGCGTAGTCGGAGAAGGGCAACAGAATCTCCCAGAGCGTCTCGACCGCGGCATCCGAAAAGCCGTTGTCATTCATGCCCTGTCTGAAGCCGGCGTACTGCTTGTCGAGCTCAGACTTCTTCTTCTTGCCCATCGCGCGGCGCAGGATGTCGGCCTGGCCGAGGCTGAAGCCCGCGACCTTCTGGGCGATCGCCATCACCTGCTCCTGGTAGATGATGAGCCCGTAGCTGGTGCTCAGGATCTCGGCGAGCGGTTCTTCGAGCTCGGGGTGGATCGGTGTGATCGGCTGGAGCGCGTTCTTTCGCAGCGCATAGTTTGTGTGCGAGTCGGCGCCCATCGGGCCCGGACGATACAGAGCGATCACCGCGGAGATGTCTTCGAAGTTGTCGGGCTTCATCAGGCGGAGCAGGCCTCGCATGGGCCCACCATCGAGCTGAAACACGCCGAGCGTGTCGCCGCGCGAAAGCAGGTCGTACGAGGCTTCGTCGTCGAGCGTGAGGTCTTCGAGCACCAGCTTCTCGCCGCGGTTCGCGGCAATGTTGTCGAGCGCATCGTCGATGATCGTGAGGTTTCGCAGCCCCAAGAAGTCCATCTTGATGAGCCCCAGCGATTCGCACGCCGGGTAGTCGAACTGCGTGACGATCTGGCCGTCTTGCTCACGCTTCATGATCGGGATGATGTCGATGAGCGGCTCGCTCGACATGATCACGCCGGCAGCGTGCACGCCCCACTGGCGTTTCAGGTTCTCGATCCCCACGGCCGTGTCGTAGACGGTCTTCGCCTCAGGATCGGTCTCGATGAGCATCCGGAACTCACTCGCCTCTTTGAAGCGCGGGTGATTCTTGTCGAACATGCCCTCGAGCGGCATGTCTTTGCCCATGACCATGGGCGGCATTGCCTTGGTGAGTTTGTCGCCCATGCCGAACGGGAACCCGAGCACGCGGCTCGCGTCTTTCAGCGCCTGCTTCGCCTTGATTGTGCCGTACGTCACGATCTGCGCGACACGCTCGGTGCCGTACTTCTCAGTGACGTACTGGATGACCTCGCCGCGGCGCCGGTCGTCAAAGTCGATATCGAAGTCGGGCATCGACACGCGATCAGGGTTGAGGAAGCGCTCGAAGATCAGGCCGTGCTGCAGCGGATCAAGGTCGGTGATCCCCATCGCGTAGGCGGCCATCGATCCGGCACCCGAACCACGACCCGGACCCACGCGAATGCCGTTCTCTTTTGCCCAACGGATGAAGTCGGCGACGACAAGGAAGTACCCCGGGAATCCCATCTGCACGATGACACCCGTCTCGTACTCCGCCTGGGCGCGCACGTCGTCTGGAATCCCCTTTGGATAGCGGACGTACAGCCCGAGCTCGACCTCCTTGACGAACCAGCTCTGCTCGGACTCGCCCTCCGGCACCGGAAACTTCGGCATGTAGCTGGTCTCGGTGTCGAACTTGACGTTACTGCGCTCGGCGACGAGGAGAGTGTTGTCGCAGGCGTCTGGGTAGTCACGGAAAATCTGTCGCATTTGCGCCGCAGACTTGAGGTAGAACTCCTCGCCATCGAACTTGAACCGCTTGGGGTCGTCGAGGGTCGAGCCTGACTGCACGCACAGGAGCGCCGAGTGCGCCTTGGCGTCGTGCGCGTGGGTGTAGTGCAGATCGTTCGTGGCCAGCAGCGGCAGGTCGAGATCTTTTGCGAGCCGGTACATCTCGCTCTGAATCTTGCGCTCGACATGGATGCCGTGGTCCATGACCTCGGCGAAAAAGTTGTCTTTGCCGAAAATGTCGCGAAACTCGGCTGCGGCATCGCGCGCGGCCTCGTACTGGCCGAGCCGGAGGCGGGTTTGCACCTCGCCGCCCACACAACCGGTGGTGGCGATCACCCCTTTTGAGTAGCGCTGGAGCAGCTCGCGGTCGATGCGCGGCTTGAAGTAGTAGCCCTCAATCGAGGCGAGCGACGAGAGCCGGAAGAGGTTGTGCATGCCCGCGGTGTCTTCGGCGAGCAGGGTCATGTGCGTGTACGCACCCGATCCCGAGACGTCGTCGTCGTTCTGGTCTGGGCTCCCCCAGCGCACGCGGGTGCGGTCGGTGCGGTGTGTGCCGGGCGTGACGTACGCCTCCATGCCGATAATCGGCTTCACGCCCTGGGCCTGGGCCGCAGATGCGAATTCGAATGCCCCGAACGTGTTGCCGTGGTCGGTCATCGCGATGGCCGGCTGACCCTCCTGGGCCACGGCCTCCATCAGCGGTTTGATACGTGCGGCGCCGTCAAGCATCGAGTATTCGCTGTGTACGTGCAGGTGAACGAAGGAGTCTGATGCCACCAGATCAGCCTACCTCCGCACACTGGGAGCGACCCCGAGGGGCGCTCCCAGTGTGCCCGCCTGCGCGGGTTGTTCTGCCGTTCCGCGCTAACGCGCGGGTACGACCGCAGTGTCGGGAAGCGCGTCGATGATCGAGACCGCCACGCGGCTTGACCAGCGATCGCTGTCAAGGTTTCCGCGCCCCACCAACAGGCCCGTGGTGGTGTCAATATCGATCGTCTCCATCCAGTCGCTTTCGCCACCCTCGGGGTACGCGACTGTCGTGATGTTGCCGTCGACGCCGACGACCTTCGTGCCCTCCATGAGCGCCAGCGCACGGAACATTGCTGCCCGCAGATCTGCCGGCGCGAGGTTGAACGTCTCCGGTTCGGTGAACTTCGGCGGCGGGCATGGCGCCAGCGCGACAGGCTCGTAGTCGTGCACCCACTGGGCAAGAGCCCGGGGATCGCGCGGCATCTCGTCGACGTAGCAAGCGAGCCCATCTACCGCGAACGTGCGCGCCTCGCCATCGACGAGTGGCGCGTCTGGTTCGGTATACCGGCCACCGGGGAAGACCTCGATGTCGAGGCCCGACCCAATGCGCTCGCTCACAAGTGCGGGTCGGGCCGCCTCAGCGTTCGGGCCAGAGACACTCAGCACTTCGAACGATTCGTCGTAGTCACGCACCCAGTCGCCGGAACGATCGGCGGGGACGTACAGCGAACGGCTCTGCACGACGGTTGCCTCTGTCTCTGCAGGGCGACTGTCCCACCATCCACCCCCCGCTTGCGACGCATCCGGCGCCCACCCCAGGCGATACGTCGAGGTCTCCTCGATCCGGATGTACTGCCCGGGTTTCGGTGTCATCGCGACGGTTGTGAGGGTCGTATCGGCGGCCCGCTCGAACACCTCAGCAGCCGCCGGCAACGCGCCACCAGGTCCGGCGACCATCCCGATGACAACCGCCGCGGCCGCGCTCGCCGCCACCAGCCCGGCCACGCCGATCCACCGGCGATTCCTGCGCACCGCTCGTGGTTCGTCCCGCGCGATCTCCCGCAGAAGTGCCTGTCGTGCATCGTTCAACTGCGTTTCGGTGAGGGCTGGGGCATCCGCCGCCAGGTCACGCACGCGATCCAAGAGGTCCATCGGCCTCCTCCTTTCCAATCCAGGTCAACCGGGCGGCAGAGTGCGATCCCGGCGGCGCGAGCTTTCGGCGAACCCGATTCAGGCGCGAACGTACCGTGCCAACCGGGACCCCCAAGGCGACAGCAATCTCTTCATACGTCAGGTCGCCCCAGGCGTAGAGCAGGAGCGTTTCACGGTCGCGCGCGGCCAACGCCGCGATTCGCGGCGCAAGCGCACGCACCGCCGCCGAGGCATCCGCCCGCCCACCCGCTGCGTCGATGGCACCGTCGCTCGTGTGCTCGCCGCGAGAGATGGATGCCGCAACCGACCGCCACTGCGCAGCCTCCTGCGCGTGGTGCTTCTTGATGATGCGCGAGGCGATGCCCAGCAGCCATGGCTTGGCCGAGGCCCAGGTCGAATCGAAATCGGCGCGACGCCGAAACGCGACAAGGAAGGTCTCGCTCAGGATGTCTTCGGCTGCGTCGACCCCCACCCTTCGCGCCGCGAACGCACCGATGACTCGGGCGTGGCGTTCGAAGAGCTCGGCAAACGCGCCGGGGGTCTCGCGTGACGTCTCGAGAATCTCGCTGTCTGTACTCACACCAGGTATTGCCTGTCTGGCCAGAAACGGTTCACGCGAATCTGCGCGCGTACCCTATTCGGCGCGAAGCACGTCGAGCGCGTGCTGCAGGTCCTGCGAGTACGGCGCCTCGAAGCTCACCCATTCGCGGGTCGCGGGGTGAGTGAATGCGAGCTGCCGCGCGTGCAGCCATTGGCGTGTCAGCCCGAGGTGCGCCGCGACGGTTGGGTCGCTGCCATACAGCGGGTCGCCGACGCACGGATGCCGGTGCGCGGCCATGTGGACGCGAATCTGGTGCGTGCGCCCGGTCTCGAGATTGATTTCGAGCAGGGACGCCCCGCGAAATGCCTCGATCGTTTCGTAATGGGTCACCGAGTCTTTGCCCGTGGGCGTGACGGCAAACTTCCACGCGTGTGTGGGGTGCCGGCCGATGGGCGCATCGATGGTGCCGCGCAGCGGGTCGGGATGCCCCTGCACAACGGCGTGATAAATCTTCTTGACCTCGCGGTCTTTGAACGCGGCCTTCAGCCAGCTGTATGCCTGCTCGGTCTTGGCGACAACCATGAGGCCGCTCGTGCCGACGTCGAGGCGGTGCACGATGCCCGCACGTTCTGCGGCGCCGGAGGTTGCAATGCGAAAGCCTGCCGCAGCCAGTGCGCCCGGCACGGTTGGGCCTTCCCAACCGACGCTCGGGTGCGCGGCCACGCCGCTGGGCTTGTTGACGACGACGATGTCGTCGTCGTCGTACACGATGCCGAGATCGGGAACCGCGATCGGCACGATCGTTGCCTCGCGCCGTGGCTGCCACGACACATCGAGCCAGCCGCCCGCGCTGAGGCGGTCGGATTTGCCGAGCGTGTGGCCGTCGAGCACCACACCGCCAGCCTCGGCGACCTCGGCAGCAAAGGTGCGCGAGAAGCCGAGGAGCTTGGCGAGACCGGCATCCACCCGCTGGCCCTCAAGGCCGTCGGGCACGGGCATTGAACGCGATTCCATTGCGCTATCGCTGCGTTTCGGCGGCGCCGTCTGGGGCCGCTTCGCCGTCGTCAGCGACCGAGGCGGCGGTTCCGACGGTTGAGCCGCTCTTCGGCGGGCTCACCTGTCGTGTGCCATCAAGGTTGAAACCGCGAAGGACGAGGATCGCGACGACGATCATGCTGCTGACGATGAACATGTCGGCGATGTTGTAGATCGCGGGCATCAGCCACGGCGTCGAGATGTAGTCGACCACGTGGCCGACGGGAAAACCGGGTTCGCGGAAGAGACGGTCGCTCAGGTTGCCGAGCACCCCGGCGAGCAGGAGCCCGAGGGTGATCGCCCACCCGCGCGAGCGGATGCGCCAGGCCACGATCAGGATCGCGATCGCCACCGCCGCGAGGGCGATGGTGAACAGCCAGGTCACTCCGGAACCGAACGAGAACGCCGCACCCGGGTTGAACACCAGCTGGAAAATCAACACGTCGCCGAGAATCTTCACCGGCTCACCCGGAGGCAGCAGCTCGATGGCGAAGTGCTTTGCCACCTGATCGGCGGCCAGCCCGATCATCGCGAGAGCGACGATGATCGCGGCGGCCGCCCACCTGGCGTGCAGGTTCGGCGTTGCCGACTCCGATGCCGAAGCCGGTGAACGCTCTGCCAAGGTTCTAGAGGCCGATTGCCGACACCGGGGTCGAACCCGACGTGGCGGCGGTGGTCTCGAGGTCGCGCAGCTTGCCTTCGATGTACGAACGCAGCTGGGCGCGGTAGTCGCGCTCGAACTGACGAAGCTCGCTGATCCGCGACTCGAGCACGGTGCGCTCCTTGTCGAAGCGCTCGGTGATCTCGCGGGTGGTCTCTTCGGCGTCGGCAACGAGGCGCGTCGCGGTTGCCTGGCCCTCGGCGATGAGCTCATCGCGCTTGGCCTGGCCCTCGGCGACGTGCTCGTCGTGCAGGCGCTGCGCGAGATCGATGATCGAGGCGGAGGTGCTGACCGAGGACGCAACCGCGGGGGCTGCCTGCGGCACCTCGACGATGGGCTCTGCAACGGCCGGGACGGCCTCGACAACTGCAGCTTCTTCACCGGCAGATGCGGACTCAGCGTCGGCGTGCGCTGCGGGTGCGGCTTCGCCGGACTCGTAGGCCGCAAGCTTTGCCTTCAGTTCTTCGTTCTCGGCGATGACCTTGCGCCACTCGACAACAATCTCGTCAAGGAAGTCGTCGACCTCGTCCGGGTCAAAACCTTCCTTGAACCGTACGTGCTGAAACTGCTTGGTGACGACGTCTTCGGGGGTCAGTGCCATTGCTCTCGTCCTCTGTATCAATCGATCGGTGAGATGAGTGGATGCGTCACGCCAAACGCGCGACGAGCCAAAATTGGATCAACCCAGCATAACCCCGTGCGGAATCAGCCCGCGAGGGCGCGCGTCACTGCCATGAGCACAAACACGAGCATCATGGTCAGCGCGAACGCGAAATCGATGGCAATCCCACCGATGCGCAGGGCAGGAATAAAGCGCCGGATCAGCTTAATTGGCGGATCGGTGACGGTAAACACCACTTCGGCCGCGATGAGGGTCGCACCTTTCGGGCGCCATTCGCGATTGAACATCGGGATGTATTCCAACACCAAGCGAGCAAGCAGCACCAGCACGTAGAGAAACAGCAGTGCGTTCAGCACCGCCGCGATCAGGCGGACGGCTTCCACGCGGAGCCTATGACTGCGAGAACGGTGCCGAATCTGAGTCGGCTTGCGCGATCGCGCCGTCCCCAGAAATCGCAACGTGCTCGGGCGAAAGCAGGAACACCTTGCTCGTCACACGCTCGATGCGGCCGTGCAGGCCGAGCGACAGGCCGCTAGCGAAGTCGATGAGACGACGCGCATCACCATCACTCATCTGCGAAAGATTGATGATGACCGGCACGCCCTCGCGGAACGACTCGGCGATCATCTGCGCGTCGCGGTACTGCTTTGGGTGCACCGTGAGGATCTCGCTCAGCGCGCTGGCAGCGGGCTGGCGCACGACGGCGGGGCGACGCAACGGCGTCACGGGAGCCTTCGTCTCGACGACCTCTGCGCGCGTGCTCGTGCTTGTGCTGCGCTGCACGGGCGCGGCAGGCGCCTCTTCCTGATAGACCTGCTCTTCATCGGCAAGGCCCAGGTAGACCATGGTCTTCTTCAGGGGGTTCGACATCGCGTTCTCCGTTCGCTTAGTTCGAGATTAACCGTGCAGGGGGCGATTGCCCGTGATTGCCGATCCGATTCTTAGGTGTGTCGCGCCTTCTGCGATGGCATCTTCGAAGTCGGCAGTCATGCCGGCCGAGATCCACCCGGCATCCGGCACGACTGTACGAAGTCGCGCCGAGAGCGCACCGACCCGCGCGAATGCACGTCGCGGCTCTTCTTCGAGCGGTGCCACCGCCATGATTCCGCGCAGGCGCAGAGTGGATGCCGCAGCAACCTGCTCTGCGAGTGCTTCGAGCTCGTCGGGCACCACGCCACCCCGGCCCGGGTCGTCGGTGAGGTTGACCTGGAGCAGGACGTCGAGCACGGGGTCGGAACCGGGGGCCGCGGCATCCAGCGCCGTCACAAGACGTGCACGATCAACACTGTGCACGGCATCGGCGGCCGCGCGAATTTGGCGCCCCTTGTTTGTCTGCGCCTGGCCCACGAAGTGCCAGCGCACGCCCGCGAGCGTTGCGTCGTCGGCGAGCTCGGCGCGCTTCGCGGTGAGTTCTTGCTGGCGGTTCTCGGCGACATCGCGCACGCCGAGCGCCGCGAGATCGTGAACGAGCGACGCCGGATGAAATTTCGTGACCACGATACGGGTGATGTGCTCGGACTCACGCCCGGCACGCCGTGCCGCATCGGCCACGCGCTCGTCGATGGCGGCGAGCCGCTCCGCAAGGGAGGGCCCGCCACCTGACGACAGGGTGTTCACGCCTACTTCAAGAAGTCGGGGACGTCGAGGTCACCGTCGTCGAAGCCTGCGTCGAAACCCGTTGCATCGTTGATCGGCGCGGTGTGTGCTGTGCCGTGTGCGCCGGCACCCACCGAGACGGGTTCGCGCTCGATCTTGACTGGGGGCGCCTCGCCGCTCTCGGTCGTAGCGTCGACCTGCGGTGTCGCCACGGCCGGTGCCGCCTGCGCGAGCGCCGGCACGTCGATGCGAGCCGAAGGCTCACCACCGTCGAACCCCGCGGCGATCACCGTGACGCGCACCTCGTCGCCGAGCGTGTCGTCGATGACCGTTCCGAAGATGATGTTCGCTTCGGGGTGCGCGGCTTCCTTGACCAGCTGGGCCGCATCGTTGATCTCGAAGATGCCAAGGTTTGAGCCACCCTGGATCGACAGCAGCACGCCGTGCGCACCCTCGATCGAGGCCTCGAGTAGCGGCGATTCGACGGCGAGCTCGGCAGCCTTGATTGCACGGTCTGCACCTCGGGCAGAACCGATACCCATGAGCGCCGAGCCAGCGCCCTGCATGACCGACTTCACGTCGGCGAAGTCGAGGTTGATGAGACCCGGGGTCGTGATCAGGTCGGTGATGCCCTGCACACCGGCGAGGAGCACCTGGTCGGCCGTGGCAAACGCTTCGATCATCGAGATGCCGCGATCGCTAATCTCGAGAAGGCGGTCGTTCGGCACCACGATGAGGGTGTCGACCTCTTCCTTCAGCTTTGCAACGCCCAGCTCGGCCTGGCTCTGACGGCGACGACCCTCGAACGAGAACGGCTTGGTGACGACACCGATTGTCAGCGCGCCGATCGACTTTGCGATGCGTGCCACCACAGGGGCGCCACCGGTACCGGTACCACCGCCCTCACCGGCGGTCACGAACACCATGTCGGCGCCCGCGAGCGCCTCTTCGATCTCTTCAGCGTGGTCTTCGGCTGCGCGGCGACCCACCTCGGGGTCGGCACCGGCGCCGAGCCCGCGCGTGAGCTCGCGACCGACGTCGAGCTTGACGTCTGCGTCACTCATCAACAACGCCTGCGCGTCGGTGTTGATGGCGATGAACTCAACGCCGCGCAGACCAAGATCGATCATCCGGTTGACGGCGTTCACGCCACCGCCGCCCACGCCGACGACCTTGATAACGGCGAGGTAATTCTGGTTTGCGGTCATGCCGGCCCTCCGTGGACTAAAACCTTCAACCTCTACTAGAGGTGTAAAGAATTGCTCGGTATGCAATTCCTGATTTGAAGGTATGCGGCGGCGCGCCCTCAGGCGGTGAGGGCGCGGGCGTGTCGCAACATTCGCTCCGAGAATCGCGGCACCGAGCGGCACAACCCGCGTGGTTTTAGCGAATAACGATCGCGCCGGGCGACGACACGTCGTAAGACACGACACCCTCCGGGGGCATCTGCTGCATTGCGGTCTCGAGCACGAGTGCCTTCAGCGCGGAGTCCTCAACACTCCCCCACACGATGCTGGCGTTGGCGTCGCCGAGCAACAGCGTGACATCGTCGCGTGTGGTCGCCGTGACACCGGTGACCCGTGCGCGGATCGAATCGGGCAGCGCCCGCATCACCAGCCCTGCCGATTCGAACGCCGCCGAGGAGGTGCCACCGCTGATTTGCAGGAGCGGCGCGCCAGCCGGCCGCTCCGGTGTGGTCTCAAGCACGACGCCCGCGCCGTCGACCAGCGAGAAGCCGGCCGGCCCCTGCAACACACCAATCGGCGTCCGCTCAACGACGCGCACGAGCAGCTCGTGCGGCGGTCGAGCTTCGATCTGGTAACTCTCTACCATCGGAAACTTCACCAGCGCCGCCTTGATCTCGCTCTCGTCGACCCGCGGCAGCGGCCGTCCAAGCTGATCCCCGACGGCAGACTCAAGGGTCGCGGCATCCAATCGCACGGCGCCCTCGATAACAATCTTCTCGACCGCGAAGAGCGGGCTGTACGCGATCACCAGGGTCGCAACAACAAGGGCGATCATGGATGCCGCGGCCACCAGCCACCCGATCCGTCGGCGCCGCGAACGCACGGTGAAGCGCCGCACTTCGGAGCGCAAGACCCTGCGGCGTGCCCGCGCCGCGCGCCACACCTCGCGGAGCCCGGTGGGCGCCTCGCCCTCGCTCCTGGCCCCGCGCTCGCTCGGGTCGACCTCGCCCGGCGCAGTCACCGGGGGCTTTTTCGCGGCGATGAATGCCGAAGTGTTGGTTTCATTCGAAGCGCCGGTGCCGTTCGCAGTGTCGGTGCCATTCGCATCGCCGCTGTCGTTCGCAGCGGCGGCCTCGCCTCGCGCTTCGGCGTCCGCGGTGCTCGGCGTTTGACCCGGCTCGCGGGCCGGTTCGCCTGCGGGCCGCGAAGCCCGGCGGAGCGGGGGCGTGAGAGCGGGCGCGGGCGCGGCGATCGACTCCGCGGGCGTTGCCGGCCGATTGGTCTCCGCGGGCAGCGGCGTGGGCCGACGCACGACTATCGGTCCGCTCGTCCGAGCGCTTCAAGCAGCTGCGGGACGATCAGGTTCACATTGCCGCAACCGAGCGTGATGATGTAGTCGCCCTCGCGTGCGAAGCTCGCCGCATAGTCGGCCGCGGCCTGCCAGTCGGGCTCGTAGTGCACGTGAGTGCTGTCGTGGAAGCTGTTCGAAACGAGCGCTCCCGTCACGCCCTCGACCGGGTCTTCGCGCGCACCGTAGACATCGAGCACGATCGTGTGGTCGGCGTGCCCCTCGAGTTCTTCGGCGAACTCACGAAACATCAGGCCGGTGCGGCTGTAGGTGTGGGGCTGATGAAGCGCAATGATCCGGCCGTTGCCGACCACGGTGCGCGCTGCGCTGAGCGCGGCGGCAACCTCGGTCGGGTGGTGGGCGTAGTCGTCGTAGACGCTCACCCCGCCCACGACGCCGTGCAACTCGAAGCGCCGCGCGGTGCCAACGAAGCCTTCGACTGCGCGCATCGACTCGGCGAAGCCGTGGCCGAGTGCGACGAGCACGGCGACGACGCCGAGGGCGTTCACCGCGTTGTGTTCGCCCGGCACAAGCATGGATGCCGAAGCGCGCTCGCCCGCGTATTCAGCCACAAACGAGACCGGCCCGTCGGTCGCAACGTCGATGAGCCGCAGCGTGGCATCCTCCGCACGCCCAAACGTGAGCACCTTCGAATGCGAGAGTCCGGCGAGCACCTGCAGCGCACCGGGGTCGTCGGACGAGATGACGACCGCCTCGCGCGCCTGGTCGCCGAAGCGCACGAACGCGTCAATAAAGGCTTCGTCGGTGCCGTAGTGGTCGAGGTGATCTGGGTCGACGTTCGCGATGAGGGCGACCGAGGTGTCGTAGAGCAAGAACGTGCCGTCAGACTCGTCGGCCTCAACGACAAAGAGCGGGTCGGCACCGGTGCCGCTCGAGACGCCGAGCTGTGCGATCACTCCACCGTTCACAAAGCTCGGGTCTTCGCCAAGCTCTTGGAGCGCGGTGACAAGCATGCCGGTCGACGTGGTCTTGCCATGCGCCCCCGCAACCGAGACGAGGCGGCGTCCGCCGATCAGCCAGTAGAGCGCCTGCGAGCGGTGAATGACCGCGAGGCCGCGCTCCTTGGCGGTGACGTATTCGGGGTTCTCTGGCCAGATTGCACCGGTGTGCACCACGGTGTCGGCGTCGCCCAGGTTGGCCGCGTCGTGACCGACGTAGACCGTCGCACCGAGCTGTTCGAGCTCACGCAATCCGGGCGAATCGGCGCGGTCAGACCCCGAGACGCGGTGCCCCGCCGCAAGGAACATGCGCGCGAGGCCGCTCATGCCAGAACCGCCGATGCCGACGAAGTGCACCGACGTGATGGTGGCGGGAATTGGCAGGGTGAGATCGGGCTTAATCATGGCTCGACAAGTCTAAGTTGCCCCGCCGACACCGGGGTCCCGGCGCGCCCGCGCGGCGAGTGCCGCCGCGTCGCCCAGCCCGCGCTCGCCACTCAGGCGCCGCACATCGAATGTATTGCCACATTGATACATAGGTGGTACAAAAGAGTCATGGAATCTGGCATCCCGTGGTTCAACACGATCATCATCGCCGGCGCAACCCTTTTGGCCGCCGGGGTGCTCATCGCCACGAACAGCCCCGAGTGGGGCATCGCCCGCGCACATCGCGCCTCCGTGCGCGCGAGGCTTCCGTTTGGTTCAGACGAGGTCGCCCTCACCGCGCGCAGACATATGCGCCGCCTCCTCCGCACCGACATGTGGGGGTTACTCGCAACGTGCGTCGTGGCTTTCGGGGTGCTCGCCTTCATTCCGGGGAGCGACTCGCCGTTCACCCTGTGGATGTTCACGGGCGCTATCCTGCTCGTGGCGGCAGCGACTTCCGCGTACACCAGCCTGCGCGAGCGCCTGTTTTCCCCCGCCCCCACAGCCCTCCGCGTCGCACGAGGGCGTGAGATGCGCGTGGGCGACTACATCGATCCGCTGCGCAGACACCTCCCGAGCGTGGTGCTCACGCTCGCCACGGTCGGCACCGCGATCGCGCTGACCTGGGCAAGCATCGGCCCCGCGCACGATTCTTCGACGACCCTCGCAAACATCGTCGCGTTGCTCGCCGCATTGCTCATCGCGTACTCCGCTGTCGCCGGGTCCCGCATCGCGGAGCGGGCGATCCTTCGGCGCCCGCAACCGGCATCAAACCCACTTCAGCTCGCGTGGGACGACCTCTTCCGCGCCGACGCGCTCGGCGGACTCAGGCTGTTCGCGGCCCTTGCCGCGTGGATTCCGTTCGGCATTGCGGCCGTCATGCTTTCGCAGGCAGTCGGGTTCGCCGGCACCTCGCCAGCGGGCTCGCTCGCCTGGAGCTTCCCCTGGTGGGGCATCCCACTGCTACAGGTGATCTATACATTCGGGTCCGGCAAGCTCCCGGGCACCCTTCACCCAGGCGCCCCGCTTCCCGTACCCGTCACCTTCGCATCGCAGGAGGTCACCGCATGATCGTCATCGATCCTCGCTCCCCCGTCCCGCCGTTTGAACAGCTTCGCGTGCAACTCCTCGCGCAGGTACAGTCGGGCGAGCTCGCGCCGGGGGCGCGGCTCCCTACCGTGCGGCGCCTGGCCGATGACCTCGGCATCGCACCCAACACGGTCGCACGAACCTACCGCGAGCTCGAGGCATCCGGAATCATCGAAACCCGTGGCCGTAACGGCAGTTTCGTGGCGCCGCAGGGGGATGCCACACACCAGGCCGCCCAGCGGGCCGCCGCCGCGTTTGCCGAACAGATGCGGGCGCTGCGCGTGGGCGCTGACGAGGCGATCGCGATGATCCAGGCGGCGCTCTCGGCCCCAGCCCCGAATGCACCGGGGAGCACGCCCACCCCGACCAAGGCCTAACGCCTGCGCGAGCGTCCCACAATTGCAATATGCCCACCTCCGGCATATTGTTACGGCATGAGCACAAATCTGAGCGAGTCCGCATTCTGGATCTTGACCGCCCTCGCCCCAGCGCCGCTGCACGGCTACGCGATCATGCGCGACGCCCGCGAGGCATCCGGCGGCGCCGTGAACCTCAAGGCAACGACCCTGTATGCCTCGCTCGAACGGCTCGAACGCGCGCTCCTCGTCGAAGCGATCGGCGAAGAGGTGGTCGACGGGCGCGCGCGCCGCTCGTACCGCCTGACTGAACGAGGCGGAGCAGCACTCGTCGAGGAGGTTGCCGTGCTGGAGGCGCGTGCACGCGCCGCACGCACCCGCCTCGCGGGGCTGCGGATCGCACCAGCAACCATGCGCGCCGCGCTCAGCCGCAGCGGACTCGCACTCGCACCCGCACCCGCACACCACGTCAGCGCAGGCGCTCTGTGAACCGCGAGGCCGAATTCTCACGCCTCCTGCGCTGGTACCCGAGGCAGTGGCGCGCGGAGCACGGCCCCGTGTTGGTTGGCACGATGATGGATGCCGCCACCGCCGAGGGACGCGACCGCCCCACCGCGGCAGAACGCCGCTCGGCGGCCATGCACGGGCTTGGCGCGCGCTTCAATGAGCGGTTCGCACTCGTGAGCGCGGCCTCGGCAACCGCGCTCGCCGTGATCGGTCTTGTCGCGTTTGTGATGGGGCTGCAGGGCATCTCGCAGGTTCCCCTCGCGCTGGTCCCGTGGCTCTCCGTGCTCGCCGCCATCGCGCTGCTTCGGTCGACGAGCGCGCTTCCCGGCCCACTCACGGTGGCCATTGCCGCGTTGACAACACTCGCATTTGCGCTCGGATTCACCGCCGCGCTCTCGTGGTCGATCGCCTTCGATGCGGCAGACGACGGCGTCGCGGGCACCTGGTTCTCGGACGCGCTCCTCCTCTGGGTCACCGCAGCGTGGGTCACCGGCGCTGCGGCCACCGCGCTCCTCGCAGGCGGCCTGCTCTCCACGACGCGTCTTCCTGCGGCGGCGAGGATCAGCGCGGCCATCGTGGGCGGACTGATCTCGGTGCCAATGATCACGCTCGCGTTGCTTCCGCCGTTGTTGCAACCCTTGCTCGCGATCGCGGTGCTCGCCCTCACGCTCCGAACGGGCACGGGCACGAGCACGGGCACGAGTGCAGGCACAGGCACGGGCACGCCACCCGGGGCACGCGCGGGCCGCCGGCTACCCGCCGCCATCCCAGGGCCGTCACCCGCCCGCCGCCGCATCACGCGAACGCTCGCGTGGTTCGCGTGTGTGCTCTCGCTCGCGGGAACCGCCTACGCGGCCACCGGCAGCGCATGGATCGCAGGCGGCCCCGACGGCACGCAGGCAATGCGCGCTGGGATCGCCGCCATGCTCGCCGCCGGCGCCATCCTCCTCGCGGGCATCGCGGTGGGTGCCAGCGGACGCGGGCGCGAGTCCTTGCGCCGCAGCATTCCGGTTGCGCTCATCGCGGTGGGGTTCGCATGCGCCAGCGCCGGCACCGTGCTCGGCACCGCCGGGGCACCGATGTCGCATCCGACGAGCCTCGCCGCAACCGTCGCGATTGCGGTCGGTGTCGCAGCACTTCTCGTGTGTGCCCGCCGCGGCACACCCGCGCAGCGTTGGATCATCGGCATCGCGGTCGGGCTCACACTCGCGCCGCCCACGATCTTCTTACTCTCGGCCGTCGCGTTTACCGTGCCGTTCATTGCCGCAGGCGCCGCGCTCATGAAGGCTCCCGGCGCACGATCCGGGCACAGGCGCACGACGTTCGCGGCGGTGTGAGCGGGCCTACCCGCGACCCCGCGGGCTATCGTCCGAGCGCCCGATCGATCATCGCGATCACGTTCTCGGTCCCGGTGCGGGTGCCGATGGATGCCGCAGCCCCAGCCATGGCATCGATTCGGGTCCGATCGGCCAGCAGCGGCACCAGCGTTTCGCGCACGCGCGCGGCGGTGAAGTCGGCGTCGTCGATAATGATCGCCGCGCCGGCAGCGACCGCGCTCGCCGCGTTGTGCCGTTGCTCACCGTTGCCGACGGCGTAGGGCACGTACACCGCAGGGATCCCGAGCGCACTGATCTCGCTCACGGTCGCTGCGCCCGCGCGCGACACGATCATGTCGGCGATCGCGAATGCGAGGTCCATCCGATCGACATAGCGCCGCAGCACGTAGCCGGGCACGCCCGGATCAGCGAGGTCGGAGCGCTCCCCCGTGACGTGCACAAGCTGCCATCCGGCGGCCAGCACGTCGGCGTACGCGCCGCCGAACGCCTGGTTCAGCCGCAGCGCACCGAGTGAGCCACCGAAGACGAGCAGCGTGGGGCGCGAGGCATCCAAGCCAAAAAACGCCGCCGCCTCGTCGCGGGTGGCCGCACGATCAAGCGACACCACCTCGCGTCGCAGCGGCATCCCCACGACAACCGAACCGCGAAGCGGGGTGCCCTCGAACGCGACACCCACACCTGCGGCCGCGCGCGCGCCGAGCACATTTGCGAGCCCGGGCTTGGCGTTTGCCTCGTGCACCACGAACGGGATGCGCTCGCGGCGGGCCGCAACGTAGGCGGGCGCCGATGCGTAGCCACCGAATCCGACAACCGCGTCGATGCCGCGCTCGCGGATGATCGCCCGCACCTGCCCGACCGCGCGAAGAAAGCGCGAAGGAAATGCGGCTGCCGCCTTGTTGGGTCGGCGCGGAAACGGAACCTTGTCGACGAACACGAGCTCGTACCCACGCTCGGGAACGAGACGGGCTTCGAGGCCCTCCCGTGTGCCGAGCACCAAAACGGTGTCGTCGGCCGCGCGCGCACGGAGACCGTCTGCAACCGCGAGGAGCGGGTTGACATGGCCGGCAGTCCCGCCGCCGGCTAGCAAGAAGCGGGTCACCGACGCGCCACCTTTTCTCGAGAGGGAGGAGCCGGTGTTTCGACCGGCAGGGAACGGGCGAACGCGAGCAGCACACCTACGGCCAACAACACCGAGATCAGGGAGGTGCCGCCGGCAGACATGAACGGCAGGGGCACGCCCAGCACCGGGAACACGCGAAGCACGACGCCGATGTTGATGAGTGCCTGGCCGAGAATCCACACCGTGATGGCACCCGACGCGATGCGCACGAACGGGTCGTCGGTGCGGCGCACGATGCGGAAGGCACCAACCGCGAAGAGCCCGAACAGTGCGAGCACGACGATGCAGCCGATGAGGCCGAGCTCTTCGCCGACGATCGCGAAGATGTAGTCGTTCGCCGCCGCTGGCAACCAGTCGTACTTCTCCCTGGAGTTGCCAAGGCCGAGGCCGAAGATGCCGCCACCCGCAAGCCCCCACACGCCGTGGAGGGGCTGGAAACAGTCTTCGGTATAGCAGGCGAGAGAGCCGGTATCGAGAAAACTCATGATGCGGCGCATGCGGTCGGGGCTCGTGATCGCGAGCGCGGCGACAGCAAACACGCCAAGAAGCACCGGGATGATGAACATCCGCAGCCGGACGCCCGCGAAAAAGAGCGCGGCGAGCACGATGAGCACGAGGACCATGGCAGTACCGAGGTCGCTCCCGAGCAGCACCGAGCCGATCACGACGATGGCGACCGGCACGGTCGGCCAGAACATGTGCTTCCAGCTATCGAGCAACCCCTGCTGGCGCCACAGCGTGAACCCGAGCCACAGACACAGCGCGAGCTTCAAAAACTCGGAGGGCTGCAGGTTCTGGCCCGCGATGCTCACCCAGTTGCGGTTTCCGCCGGATTCAACCCCGAGCGGCGTGAACACCAGCATCTGCAGCACGAGCGCCGCGATCAGCGCGAGCCACGCGATCCGCTTGAAAAACGCCACGCTGAACCGGCTGATGACGAACATCAGGGGCACCGCGATCAGCGCAAACGTGCCCTGTCGCCAGAACGAGTCGTACGCCCCCAGCCCGGCGGCCGTGTCGTTCGCCGACGAGGCGGAGAGCACCATCACGAGCCCGAAGACGGTCAACGCAAGGGTCGTGCCGGCAAGCAAGAGAAATTCGGATGCCACAGGCGTCAACACGCGCCCAAGTGACACGCGCGCGGCCCAGCCGGACGTGCGCGATTTCGGGGTGACGGGATCCGCGGCGGCGCCGACCTCAGGGTCTGGGTTGCGGCCGTTCGTCGCCATCTGCTCCCCCACCCTCCTCAACCATGTTCTGCACTGCCTCGGCAAAGAGGCGGCCGCGGGCGGAGTAGCTCTCGAACTGGTCGAAGGATGCCGCGGCCGGGGCAAGCAGCACCACGTCTCCGGGCCTCGCAACACCGCGCGCTAGCTCGATCACTCGCGCCATGACGTCTTCAGTCTCATCGTGCAAGACCTCGAGTACCGGCACCTCGGGCGCGTGTCGTTCGAATGCCGCGAGCACCGCCGCACGATCAACACCAATCACGACCGCCGCGCGCAGGCGGTCGGCATGCGAGGCAACAAGCTCAGAAATATCGACGCCCTTGAGTAGGCCGCCGACGACCCACACGACGCCGGTAAAGGCGCCAAGCGACGCGGCCACGGCGTGCGGATTCGTGGCCTTGGAATCGTCGATCCATGCCACCCCGCCCACGGTCGCGACCAGTTCGATGCGGTGTCGATCGAGACGAAATTCGCGGAGCGCCTCGTGGATCGCTTCGGGCGCGACGCCGAGCGAACGCGCGAGTGCCGCGGCAGCCAGGATGTTCGACACCATGTGCGGGGCGCCGAGCCCCGCCGCGGCAAGCTCGGCGACAGTGCTGAGCTCGAGCGCGGAGTGGTGACGGTCGTCGTGGAACGCACGGTCGACGAGGATGCCCTCGACGACGCCGAGATCACTCGGGCCGGGCACGCCAAGGTCGTAGCCGACGGCGCGCGCGCCCTCGACCACATCGGCGTCTTCAACCATCTTCAACGTGGCGAGGTCTGCCTTGTTGTAGACGCAGGCCACGCGCGTGTGGTCATAAACATGGGCCTTCGCATCGCGGTAGGCCTCGAACGAACCGTGCCACTCGAGGTGGTCATCGGCAAGGTTCAGGCACACGCTCGCATGCGGAGAAACGGGGTCTGGCCCGGTCTGCAGGCCGAGGTACCAGAGCTGGTGGCTCGAAAGTTCGACGACGAGCGCGTCGAATCCGGCGGGGTCACGCACCGCGTCAAGCACAGGCACCCCGATGTTGCCGCACGGCGCCGCGCGCAGCCCGCCGGCGCGCAACAGGTGCGACGTCAGCTGGGTCGTGGTCGTCTTGCCGTTGGTGCCGGTGATCAGCACCCACTTCGCGGGGTGGCCAGCGGCATCCACAATCTTGTCGCGGACGCGCCATGCCAACTCAACGTCACCCCAGAGCGCAATGCCCTGCGCCTGCACCCATTCGATGAGCGGATGCCCCGGCGCAAACCCGGGCGACGCGATCACGACGTCGGGCTCATGCGCGATCACCGCGGCGGGGGTTCCCGCATCGGCATCGCCGAGCGGCCCCGTCCAAAGCGAGACGCCGATCAGCGGCAGCAGGCGCGCGTATTCTTCGTCGGCGCGTTCCGAGACGACAAGCACCGAGGCGCCGAGTTCGGCGAGCGTGTCGGCCACCGAGAAACCGGTCACCGACAGGCCGAGCACAACGACGCGCAGCCCCCGCCAATCGGCGTGCCAGCTGTGCAGTGCAGCAAGACGGTCGGCGGATGCTCCGCTCATGACTGTGCGAGCCATTCGACGTAGAACAGGCCGACGCCCGACACCGCGAGGATGCCCGCGATGATCCAGAACCGCACAACGATCGTGACCTCCGACCACCCGCGCATCTCGAGGTGGTGGTGCAGCGGACTCATCAGGAACAGGCGTTTGCCTCGGGTGAGTTTGAAGTAGAGGCGTTGCAGGATCACCGAGCCCGAGGCGATCACGTAGATGCCGCCGACGAGGATCATGAGCAGCTCGGTGTGGGTGAGGATCGCCATCGCGGCCATCACACCACCGATCGCCATCGAGCCGACGTCGCCCATGAAGATCTTCGCCTTCGAGGTGTTCCACCAGAGGAACCCGACGAGCGCGCCGATGAAGGCGGCCGAGACGATGGCGAGGTCGAACGGGTCACGGGTGTCGTAGCAGCCGGCCTGCAGGGGCGCCGCGATGCCGTCACCGTTGCAGACCTGGTTGAACTGCCAGAACGCGATCAGGCTGTACGCACCGATAACGAAGATGCCGGCGCCCGCGGCAAGACCGTCGAGACCGTCCGAGACGTTGACGCTATTGGATGCCGCAACACCGAGCAGCGTGATCCACAGGAGGTACAGCACCCAGCCGGCGATCGCGCCGAATGCGAACAGCGAAAGAAATTGGATGTCCCGGAAGAGCGAGATGTAGGGCGAGGCGGGCGTCTGGCCCGACGCGTTCGGGAACATCAGCGCCGTGATGCCGAACGGCACGGCGACGAGCACCTGGCCGAGCACTTTGCGCCAGCCGCTGAGACCGAGGCTGCGCTGCTGGCGGACCTTCATGAAGTCGTCGATGAAGCCGACCACACCGAAGCCGACCATCATCCAGATGACGAGCCATCCCGAAATCGTGGGCGGGTTGTTGCCGGCGAAACAACCAACCAGGTAGCCGACGACGGCGCCGAGGATGAAGATTGTGCCGCCCATGGTGGGCGTGCCACGCTTTGCCCCGTGGCTCGGGTTGTGGACGTTTTCGGGGGTGCGGATGACCTGGCCCCAGCCCCACTTTTCGAACAACCGAATAAATACCGGCGTGAGAAAGAGGGTGAAGGCGAGGGATACCCCAGCGGCAGTCAGTAGCGATCTCACGAGAAGTATTCTCCCAGACGGTCGCCCAAAAATCGGAGGCCCGCCGAGTTCGACGATTTCACGAGCACGACGTCGCCATCGGTGAGCTCACCGGTCAGGTAGGCAAAGGCCTCGTCATCGGTGGCGAAATAGATTGCCTCGCCGTCCCACGAGCCCTGCGCGATTGCTTCAAGAAAGAGGCGGCGCGCGTCGGCACCGATGACGACGATGCGCTTCACGCCAAGGCGTACCGCCAGCACGGCGATGCGGTCGTGCTGCTCATCGGCGAACTCGCCGAGCTCGCTCATGGCGCCGAGGACGGCGACCGTGCGGTTTTCGGGCCCGGTGATCTGCGCGAGCGTGCGCAGCGCCGCGGCCATCGAGTCGGGGCTGGCGTTGTACGCATCGTTGATGATGCGCACACGGTCTGATCCCATTGGCTGCATGCGCCAGCGCTCTGCGATCTCGATCGTCTCGAGTCGTTCGATGCAGTGCGCGAGCGAGACCCCGAGCGCCATCGCGGTCGCGATCGCGGCGATCGCGTTGCTCACGTGGTGCTCGCCGAGCACGCGAAGAAACACCGGTGCGACGAGGCCGTCGGCGGTCACGGTGAAGGATGTGCCCTGTGCGGTCACGTTGATGTCGTCGGCGCGCACCTCGGCGCGCTCCCCCGTGCCGAACCAGCGCACCCGAGCGCCCCGGGCGTGGGCGATCTCGGCCATGCCCGCAACCCGCGGGTCGTCGCTGTTGAGCACCGCCAGCCCGCCGGGGCGGAGCGCTTCGACAAGCTCGGCCTTCGTGCGTACGGTCTGCTCGATGCCGCCGAAACCGCCTGCGTGGGCCATGCCCACCATCAGCACCACGGCGACGTCGGGCTGCACGAGCGCCGCGAGGCGCGCGATTTCGCCGGGCGCCGACGCGCCAAGCTCGCTGATCAAGAAGTTGGTGTCGTGGGTGATGCGCAGCATCGTCAGCGGCGCGCCCACCTCGTTATTGAAGGAGGCCTCGGGCGCGACCGTCTCGCCCTCCCCCTCGAGCATGCGTGCAAGCAGGTTTTTGGTCGTGGTCTTGCCGTTTGAGCCGGTGATGCCCACAGTTGTGAGCGTTCCTTCGGCATGCACATGGGCCACGACGCGCCTCGCAAGCGCGCCGAGGGCGGCGACGGCGTCGGGCACGATGACCTGCGAGATATCGCCACCGAGGGCCGCGGCATCGAGTGCACGTTCAACGATCGCGACGACCGCACCGTTGCTAACGGCGGCGGGCACGAACAGGTGTCCGTCGGTGACCTCGCCGGGCTTGGCCACGAAAATGCCGCCCGGAGTGATGCGGCGGGAGTCGGTTTCGACGGCACCCGAAACAATGGTGGCGCCCGTGTCGGCGCCCCCGAGCTCGAGGGTTCCACCGACCGTTGTGGCGATGTCTGTGAGGGACAGCCCGATCATGGCAGCCTTTCGCGAAGCGCTACTGGTAGCGCGGGAGGAGGGGGGTCTCGGAAGAGGAAGGCAACACGCGATAGGTCTTGAGCACCTGCGTCATCGCCTTCTGAAAAGCGGGGGCGGTTGCTGCAGACGAGCGTATCGCAGTCGGCTCCTCAAGGGTCACGACCACCACGTACTTCGGGTCATCGGCCGGCGCAAAACCCGCGAGGGAGGTGAAGTACACGCCGGCTTTATAGCCGCCGGGTATTGCAACCTCGGCGGTTCCGGTCTTGGCCGCGACGCGGTATCCGGGGATCGCGAGCGCCTTCTGCAGCTGCCCCTGTGCCATCACGTTCTCAACCATCAGCGCGGTGTCGTCGGCGACCTTCTCGCTGATGATCTGCTCGGGCTTCGGCAGATCCGGCTCGACGACGGTTCCGTCGGGGCGCGTGCACGATTCGACGAGGCGCAGCGGCATCTTGAGGCCGCCGTTCGCGATCGCCTGGTAGGCACCGGCAACCTGCGGCGCGGTGACGGTGAACGCCTGGCCGAAAGTCGTGGCATAGCGCGACTGGTTGTCCCACTTCGCGACGTCGTGCAGTGTGCCGCTTGCTTCGCCGGGAAACCCGACCGCGGTCGGCGCACCCACACCGAAGCGCTGCATGTAGTCGTAGCGAACTGCGGGCTCAACCATGTCGCCAAACATGCTGAGCGCGACGTTGGACGAATCGATCAGCGCGCCGGCAAGCGTGTAGTTCAGCGGTGCGTGCCCCATCGCGTCGTTCACCTTCGCGCCGTTCGGAAACTTGAACGAACTTGGCGCGTTCACCGTCGACAGCGGCGTGGCAGAGCCGCCGTCCATGATGCTCGCCGCGGTGACGGCCTTGAATGTCGAGCCTGGCTCGAACTGGTGGCGAAAGATGCGGCTGCTTCGGTCGTCGGGATGCGCGCCATCGACGTTGTTCGGGTCGACCGTCGGGTACTCCGCCGCCGCCCGGATCTTGCCGGTTTCGACCTCGACGACGGTGACGGTGCCGCTGATTGCCCGCATGTTCTGCGTCTCTTCGGCGATGAGTTGCTGCAAATACCACTGCAGGTCGCGGTTGATCGTGAGCTGCAGCGTACCGCCGTTGACGGCCGGCGAGGTCTTGAGCGTGCCCGGAATCGTCTCGCCATTGTTGCCGCGCGCGAACGTCTCCTTGCCATCGCTAGCCGCGAGGCAGGCATCCATCCCAAGTTCGAGACCCTCCTGCGCCTCACCCTCGGCGCCCACAAAGCCCACGAGGTTGCCCGCGACGGCACCGTCAGGATACGAGCGATCGGGATGCCGCGAGAAGAACATGTACGGCACGCGCAGGTCTGCCAGCGCGCGGTACTGGTCGACGTCGAGGCCCTTCTTGAGCGAAGCCCACTGTCCGTTCGGGTTCGCCGCCTTCGCGTTGGCGACGATTGCCTGCACCTCTTCGGGTGTCTGGCCAGTGATCGCGGCGATCTCGGCCGAGATGTCGTTCCACGACACCTCCACCTTCTTGCCGTCCTCGCCGGTGCGCTTGACCGCATCGACCAGGCTCGGGTCGAGCTCGGCGTCGTAGAAGACCGTGCTGCCGGCGAGCACCGCGCCGCCCTGATCGACAATCGAGCCGCGCTCGCCCCACAGCACGCGCGAGCTGGCGAAGCCGAGGTTCATCGAGTCGGCAACGTGCTCGTCTGCGTTGACCACCTGGATGTCGACGAGCCGCACGACAAAAGCGCCGAGCACTGCGAGCACGAGGATCAACGCCACGGCGCTGCGTCGCCGCGGGGTGCGGTGGCTGGTGGTTGACATCGCCTGACCTAACGTGTGGTGGGGGTCGGGAGACCGTCGGTGAGCGGTTGTGGCAGGCCACTCGCCGCTTCTTCGGTAACCACCTCCGCCACCGGCACACCACCAATTGTCGCCTCGGGTGCGGTCACGAGCGGGGTGTTCACAACGAGCGCGTTCGGCACCGATCCGCGGCCGATCGCATCGACGGTCGACAGCCAGCCAGCCGCCTCACCGCTGCCGAGAATCGCGCCGTCACTGAGACGCAGGTAGGTCGGCGACTGGTTAATCACCATGCCGAGCGAGGCGGCGTTTGCAGCCAGGTACTGCGGCGAACTCAGGCCAACGACGGCGTCAGAGAGCGACTGCTGCTGCCAGCCAAGCTCGCGCACCTGCTGCCGGAGCGCCGATTCTTCATACACGCCCTGCGTGGTCGCGATCGACAGCACAACCTGCGCGGCACCGATCGCCAGCGCGCCAGCCACCGCGATGAGCGCGTAGGCCAACCGGGGGCGGCGACGCGCCACGGGCACCGCGTGCAGGTGGCGCCTCGGCGCGGCATTGACGAGGTCAAGATCAAGATCGAGGGATGCCGCGGGCCCGCCCGCGAACGACGGGGCGCTCATCGGCGGCCCCGCTGCTTCGTACCGCGTGTGGGCACCTCAGCGCGCACCCGCTCCGCGGCGCGCAATCGCACGGGGATCGCCCGCGTATTGCGTTCACGTTCGGCTTCATCGGCAAGTTCCGCGCCCTTGACGAGCAGGCGGAAACGAGGCGCGTGCTCCGGCAACTCCACGGGGAGACCGGGAGGCGAGGTCGACGCGATGGCCTTGGCGAAGTCTTGTTTGACGATGCGATCTTCGAGTGACTGGTATGACATCACAACGATGCGCCCGCCGACCCGGAGTGTTGCCATGCCGGCGGGGATCGCAGCATCCAGCGCCGCCAGCTCGCCGTTGACCTCGATGCGCAGTGCCTGGAAGACGCGCTTTGCCGGGTGCCCCTGGCCAAGCAGTGCGCCCGGGGTCGCGGCGGTGAGCACGCTCACGAGGTGCGCAGAGGTCAGGATCGGTGCGTTCGCTCGCTCAGCGATGATCGCTCGGGCATAGCGACCGCTGAGCTTTTCGTCGCCGTAGCGCTCGAAGATGCGGCGCAGCTCGCCCTCAGAGTAGGTCGCGATGACGTCGGCCGCCGTCGCGCCGGTCGTCGGGTCCATCCGCATGTCGAGCGGGGCATCCTGCGCATAGGCGAAGCCGCGCTCGGCGCGATCGAGCTGCAGTGACGAGACGCCAAGATCGAACAGGATGCCGTCAACCTCCGCGAACCCGGCTCCGGCCACGGCCTCGGCAATTCCGTCGTAGACGGTGTGCACGAGCGTGATGCGGTCGGCGAAGCGGGCGAGCCGCTCGCCCGCGATGGCGAGTGCCTGCGGATCACGATCGAGACCGATCAGGTGCAGGCCCGGCAGGCGCTCGAGGAATGCCTCGCTGTGCCCGCCCATGCCGAGCGTGGCATCAACGAGCACCGCGCCGTCGTGACTGAGGGCGGGGGTGAGCAACTCGACGCAGCGCTCGAGCAAGACGGGGGTGTGAATATTGCGAAGGTCCATGGTTTTCTCGGGTCGAGCCGTGTGTCTCGATCCCCATCCGCTCTGTGACCTGGCGCCGGGGAAGTGGCGTCAGGGCGTGAGCGGCTGGGAGTCGCGACACAGGGATCAGAACAGGCCCGGGATCACCTCCTCCTCCATCTCGGAGTAGCCACTTTCGGTGGCCGCCAGGTAGGTGTTCCAGGCTTCGGCATCCCAGATCTCTGCGTGGCTGCCGGCGCCGATCACGACGAGGTCGCGGTCGAGGCCCGCATAGGTGCGCAGGGGAACGGGAAGGGTGATGCGGTTTTGGGTGTCGGGGAGCTCGGAGCTCGCACCCGACAGGAACATGCGCATGAAGTCACGCGCCTGCTTGTTCGAAAGTGGGGCCTGGCGAATGCGCTCGTGCACCTGCTCGAATTCGGCGGTGCTGAACACGTAGAGGCAGTTCTCCTGCCCCCTGGTGACGACGATGCCGCCAGCGAGTTCTTCGCGGAACTTCGCGGGCAGGATGACGCGACCTTTGTCGTCGAGCTTCGGAGTATACGTGCCTAGCAGCATTGGCGCGTCCCCCCTTCGTCCGGCCAGTTCCAGGTGCCTCCACTTTACTCCACTTTCACCCACAAAAATAGGATGCATTGCGAATTGATTGTGTCGGTCTTGCGTTTAGCCGCGAGAAAACAACGATCGTACGGGTGGAGGGTTGTGGCGAGTTAAGACCGCTTCGGCGCGCCCGGCCTTGCACCCTCCGCCGCGGACAACAACCCCGACACCCCGCCCCGGACAACAAAAAAGGGCCACTCCTCGCGGAGTGACCCTTACAAATTGATAGAAACGGCGGTGTTAGCCCTCGTTGCGGCGGTCCCAACGGTCGTTCATGCGATCCATAAAGGAGGCCGAGCCAGCCGGCGCATTCGCTCCTGGACGTGCACCTGCAGACGTGCGCGGCACAACGTGCTCAACACGGCTGGGTTTGATCGCGAGCACGACGCCAACGAGCATCACGACGAAACCGATAATGCCCACGACGATGAGCTGCGTGGCGACGCCAACAACAAGCGCCCCAAGCCCCACGAGCACAAGGAGTGCGCCGATGGTGATGTTGCGGTAGTTGAGCGTGTGGTTTCCGCTCGGCGCGGACACGACATCTGCATCATTCTGCAGAAGGTGCCGTTCCATCTCATCGAGAAGGCGCTGCTCCTGTTCGGAGAGTGGCATGCTTCCCCCTCTTGTCTTGTTTGCAATCCTGGACTCAAGTGTACCCGTCTCCGGGAATACTAGGCTAGGCCCGTGGATGCTTCATCTCACGTTCTTCAAGCCGTCTCACAGCGACTTGACACGTTCCTCGACGCCCAACGCGCAGCGACGATCCCTATGGGTGACGACGCGATGCTGCTCATCGACGCCGCAGCGCAGTCGCTTCGCGGCGGAAAGCGACTCCGCGCCGCCTTTTGTTACTGGGGCTGGCGCGCAGTCATCGACGGCAACGCGGGGGCACCGGCATCCCCCGCCACTGCCCCCGGCGCCTTGCGAGACGCCGATGCAGAGCGCGAGATCATCTCGGTCGCCGCGTCGCTCGAAATCTTCCAGTCGGCGGCGCTCGTGCACGACGACATCATCGACAACTCGGACACACGCCGCGGTCAGCCCGCAAGCCACCGCGCCCTCGAGGCCCGCCACGGCGCCAATGGCTGGGCCGGCGACGGCGACGCATTCGGCCGTGCCGCCGCGCTACTGCTCGGCGACCTCCTCGTTGCCTGGAGCGACGATCTCCTTGAGCAGGGCCTCGAAGGGCATACGGATGCCGCAGCCCGCCGTCGCACCCGCCACGAATATGCAGCAATGCGCCGCGACGTCACGCTCGGGCAGTTTCTCGATATCGCCGAAGAATCAGCATTCGCGGTGTCGCCGGGTGAAGAACATCTCGCGCGCGCACTGCGCGTGGCGACCTATAAGTCTGCGCGCTACAGCGTGCAGCAACCGCTGACAATCGGCGCCGCGCTCGCCGGCGGCACCGAGGCACAGCTCGAGGCGCTCGCATCGTTCGGCTACCCGATTGGCATGGCCTTCCAACTGCGCGACGATGTGCTTGGCGTCTTCGGCGACGAGCGACTTACCGGCAAGCCCACCGGCGACGACCTCCGTGAGGGCAAGCGCACCGCGCTGATCGCCATCACCCGAGAACGGCTTTCGGCGGTGCAGAAAGCGCGGCTCGATGAACTCCTTGGCAACCCGGGCCTCGATGCGGCCGAGGTCGCGGCACTCCAGGCGATGATCGTCGAGACGGGCGCACTCGACGCCGTCGAACAGCTCATCAGTGACTACGCGGTGCAAGCCGAGACCGCACTTGAGAGCCCGCATCTAGCGGCATCCGCCGTGGCGGTGCTGCGCACGCTTGCGGTCGCGGCCACCCGCCGGAACGCGTAACCGTCACACCGCGCGCACGCTAAGCGAGCGAGCGTGCGACCCGGCGAACCTCGGACTTGCGACCTGCACGTAGCGCCTCGATCGGCGCGACGCCGATCGAATCGTCGACCGACAGCATCCAATCGATCGCTTCGTCATTGCTGAAGCCCGCATCCTGCAACACCATGATGGTGCCGCGGAGCGACACGAGCGGCTCGCCGTCCTGCAGGAACAGTGCAGGGACGCGAAACGCCCCATCGCGGGCAGAGCCCACCAGGTAATGCTCTTCGAGGAGTCGCCGCACTCGCGAAGGGCTCTCGTCGAGGATCGCGCCGATCTCTGAAAGGGTGAGCCACTCGATGGGGGCCTGCTCTGGTGTCTCGTTTTGCACCCACCCATGCTCTCACTTTTTGCGCGAGACCATCTCAGGTACGTTCGTCACTTTCGTGACATCTGTCACTTTCGTACCACTGGTCACATGCGTCACTTCCGTTTACTCTCATTGACTTGAACCCACTTTCGTGCCACCGTGGAACGTTCGTTGCGCGCACGCGCACGCAGGAGAGGGTCGCCATGCGAGCTGCACACCCCCATCGTTCAACGTGGGTTGATTCACAGCCACAGCCACAGTCCCCCGCGGCAAAGCGCGCCGGTTTCACGGTCTTGCCGCTTGCGGTACTCGGCTCGATCGCCGTGACCCTCAGCGGCACCGCGGCCACCGCCGCCGAACCCAACGACCGACGCGACACCCTCACGCCCGGCGATCGACACCTGGGCGCCGGTGCGGGCACCGCGGCCTCGGCCATCCGGCAGGCCGTCGCGCCAGCACCCGAAACCTATATCGTCCGCGCGGGCGACACCGTCAGCGGGATCGCCGCGCAGTTTGGTCTCCGCACCGATGCGGTGCTCAGCCTGAACGGTCTCTCGCGCGCATCGATCATCCACCCGGGCCAGGTCTTGCGGCTACTGGCCGCGTCGGGCACCTCAGCACCAAGCCCGGCCCCCGCAGCCGGGAGCCACGTCGTCGTTGGCGGCGACACGATCAGCGCGATCGCCCAGCGCTACGGATTCAGCATCGATGCCGTGCTCGCAGCCAACGGCATGTCGCGCGCCTCGATCATCTACCCCGGCCAGCGCGTCACCCTGCCCGGTGCGCCAGTTGCGACATCCGCGCCCGCGCCCGCGCCCGCTCCGGCTCCTGCACCCGCCGCCGCGCACACCGTAGTCAGCGGCGACACGATCAGCGCGATCGCGCAGCGCTACGGCTCGACCATCGACGCCGTGCTCAGCACGAACGGCCTCTCGCGCGCATCGATCATTTACCCCGGGCAGCGCATCGTGTTGCCCGGCACGGCAGCACCCGCAGCACCGGCAGCTCAGGCCACCACTCCTGCTGCCGCAGGGGGCCTCGACGCCGAGCAATCCGCCAATGCCCAGCTCATCATCCGCATCGGCCGAGAACTCGGCGTGAACGACCGCGGCCTGCAGATCGCGCTCGCAACCGCGATGCAAGAGTCATGGCTGCGCAACCTCGATTGGGGCGACCGCGATTCGCTCGGCCTCTTCCAACAGCGCCCGAGCTCTGGTTGGGGCAGCCCAGAACAGGTACGCGACCCCGCATATGCCATCAAGGCATTCTTCGGTGGCCCACAAGACCCGAACGGCAACCGCACCCGCGGCCTGCTCGACTACCCCGGCTGGGAGCAGCTCAGCCTGACCCAGGCAGCACAGGCTGTGCAGATCTCGGCACACCCCGACCGCTACGCGCGCTGGGAAGCCCCCGCCGCCGCATGGCTCGCTGCACTGGGATAACGCGCCACCCCTTGCAGAACGAACACCCGATGCCGACAAGACCGGTACGGCGAGCGGGCAATGCCCCGCGACATCCGTAGACTTTCAGCGTGTCATCCAGCCAACAGTCCGACCCAATGATTGGCCGTCTCGTCGACGGCCGCTACCGGGTTCGAGCGCGCATTGCGCGCGGTGGAATGGCCACCGTCTACGTCGCGACCGACCTGCGCCTCGAGCGGCGCGTCGCACTCAAGGTCATGCACGCGCACCTGAGCGACGACTCGGTCTTCCAGAGCCGATTCATTCAAGAGGCCCGTTCGGCCGCGCGCCTCGCTGACCCGCACGTGGTCAATGTGTTTGACCAGGGGCAAGACCACGACATGGCATACCTCGTCATGGAGTACTTGCCCGGCATCACGCTGCGCGAGCTCCTGCGCGAGCAGAAGAAGCTCAGCATGCAGCAGACCATCACGATTATGGATGCGATCCTCGGCGGCCTCGCGGCGGCACACCGTGCCGGCATTGTGCATCGAGACGTGAAGCCCGAGAACGTGTTGTTGGCCGAAGACGGCCGCATCAAAATCGGCGACTTCGGTCTCGCCCGCGCGACGACCGCGAACACCGCCACCGGGCAGATGCTCCTCGGCACGATCGCCTACCTCGCACCCGAGCTCGTGACCCGCGGCCAGGCAGATGCCCGAAGCGACATATATGCCCTCGGTATCATGCTCTACGAGATGCTCACCGGCGAGCAGCCCTTCAAGGGCGAGCAGCCAATGCAGATCGCCTACCAGCACGCCACCGACAAGGTGCCGCGCCCGAGCGCGCGCACGGCGGGGGTGCCCGAAGCGCTCGACGAGCTCGTACTGTGGGCCACCGAGCGCGAACCCGACGATCGCCCCATCGATGCACAGGCAATGCTTGACCGCTTGCGTGAAATCGAGCGCGACCTCGGCGTCGCCCCGCTGACCCGCGGCGTCGGCGCGACGGCGAGCGTGCCGGTGATCGACGAGTACAATTCCAACGAAGTCACGCGGGTGATGCCGGGCGGGCTTTCGAACACGGCGCCGACCCCCGTCTCGCAGGGCCTCGACAACTCTGGCCAACTCCGGCAGCGCACCAAGCGTCGCGCGAGCCGCGGCACCGTCGTCCTGATTCTCGTCCTCCTCCTCGCGGTCGCCGCCGGCGCCACGGGCTGGTGGTTCGGCTCCGGACCCGGCTCGCTCATCTCGGTGCGCGATGTATCGGGCACCACGTACGAGGCAGCGGCGCAGAAACTGCAAGAAGACGGGCTCACGCCCGTGCGAGTGGATGCCACCGACTACGACGTACCCGAGGGCACGGTCATCCGCACCGACCCCGAGGCAGGCATCCGACTCGAACGCGACGCCGAGGTGTCGGTCATCGTTTCCACCGGCCCGGCCGCACACAGCATCGCGCCGTTGGTGGGGATGCAATCAACTGCCGCACACGGCGCCCTTGAGGCCGCCCGCATCGACCTCATCGAGCCGATGCTCGAGGAGTTCTCCGATGCGGAGGCCGGGACCGTGATCGCCGCAACCCTCACCCCGCGTGCCGGCGGCGACCCGATCGACTTCGGCGGCGGCGGCGAAGCCTTCGAAGGCGACCAGGCCCAGCTCACCGTGTCGCTCGGCCCCATCCCCGCGGTCGCAGGAGACACGGTCGAATCGGCCACAAGCAAGCTTCGAGCGGCCGGCCTCGCGGTCGTGCCCGAGTCGACCCTCGTCTTCAGCGACACTGTCAAGGCCGACATCGTGATCGAGATCGAGCCTCGCGACGGCGGCGGCAACTGGCGGCCGGACGACACCGTCACGCTCGTGGTTTCGAAGGGCCCCCAGCCAATTCCGATTCCGGACGTCACGGGCATGACCCGCGATCAGGCCAAGCGCACGCTCGAGGGCAAGGGCTTCACCGTTTCGTACGCCCCATTCTGGAGCGCCCTCCCGAACGACCTCACGCGGGTCACCGGCACCGACCCGGGTGCCACCGCCGAACGGCCCAAGGGCAGCGAGGTCTACCTCCGGATCACCGCTTCGGGCTAGCCAGCCTCGGCACGCGGGTGGGCCGCGCAGGCCCGGGCCCGCAGGCAGGCGCGCACCCGGGCGAGCGCCGGCAGCCACGCAGGCAGAACGATGCTGGCCCACCACCCCGCGAGGGGCGATGGGCCAGCATCAGGCGCGTGCGACTAGCGTGCGCGCAATTCTTCTGCGACGAGGAACGCCAGCTCGAGCGACTGCTTGTGGTTCAGGCGCGGGTCGCACAGCGACTCGTAGCGCGTAGCAAGTGTCGCCTCGTCGATCATCTCGGAGCCGCCGAGGCACTCGGTCACATCGTCGCCCGTGAGCTCGACGTGGATGCCGCCGGGGTGCGTACCCACGGCGCGGTGCGCCTCGAAGAAGCCCTTGACCTCGTCGACCACGTCTTCGAATCGGCGGGTCTTGTAGCCGTTCGGCGTCGTGATGCCATTGCCGTGCATCGGGTCGGTGACCCAGAGCGGCTGCGCCCCGTATTCTTTGGTGGCCTCGAGCAATGCCGGCAGCGCGTCGCGGATCTTGCCGGCGCCCATGCGGGTGATGAACGTCAGGCGCCCGGGCTCGCGCTCGGGGTCGAGCTTGTCAATCAGACGGTGCACCGTGTCGGGCGTCGTCGTCGGGCCAAGCTTGACACCAATGGGGTTGCGGATGCGCGAGAAGTAGTCGACGTGCGCGCCATCGAGGTCACGCGTCCGCTCGCCGATCCACAAGAAGTGCGCCGACGTGTTGTACGGCGTGTGGGTGCGCGAGTCGATGCGCGTCATCGGGCGTTCGTAGTCCATCAGCAGGCCCTCGTGGCCCGTGTAGAACTCGACGCTGCGAAGCTCGTCGAAGTTGGCTCCCGCCGCCTCCATGAACTTGATCGCACGATCGATCTCGCCGGCCAGCTGCTCGTAGCGCTGGTTGGCCGGGTTCGCGGCGAAGCCACGGTTCCAGCTGTGCACCTCACGCAGATCGGCGAAGCCACCCTGCGTGAATGCGCGAATGAGGTTCAGTGTGGATGCCGCCGTGTGGTAGCCGCGCAACAGTCGAGCGGGGTCTGCCGCACGTGATTCGGGCGTGAAATCAAAGCCGTTCACGATGTCGCCGCGGTACGCGGGCAGGGTGACATCGCCGCGGGTTTCGGTGTCGCTCGAGCGCGGCTTGGCGAACTGCCCAGCCATGCGGCCCATCTTCACTACCGGCATCGACGCGCCGTAGGTCAAGACGACTGCCATCTGCAGCACCGTCTTGACACGGTTGCGAATCTGGTCGGCGGTCGCGCCGGCGAACGTCTCGGCGCAGTCACCACCCTGCAGGAGGAACGCGTTGCCCGATGCTGCCTTTGCGAGGCGTTCCCGCAGGATATCGACCTCGCCCGCAAACACGAGCGGCGGGAGCGATGCGATCTCCGTAGAGACGGCTTCTACTGCCGAGAGGTCAGTCCACGACGGCTGCTGCTTGATCGGCAGGCTGCGCCAATAGTCAAGACCCTCGATCAACTGTTCGTTGGGACGAAGAGCCTGATCGGCGAGCTGCGACACGGGCGTGGTTCCTATTCTTTAGGGGTGCGTAGCGCGAAAATGCGCACCCTTCAAGTCTAGCCCGCCAGGCGCGCCGTTCGGGCCGGGGCCCCGTGCACCACAATGGCGCCGTTACTGCCCTCGCGTGGCGATGCGCTCCTTCACCGCGGAGGCGTAGACATCGTCGTATTCCTGTTCACCGAGGGCCTGCAACGCGACCATGATCTCGTCGGTGACGGAGCGCAGAATAAAGCGGTCGCTCTCCATGCCCGCGAAACGCGAGAAGTCGAGGGGTTCGCCGATCACGATGCCGACGCGGCCAATGCGAGGCAGGGTCCGACCGATCGGCATGACCTTCTCGGTGTCGACCATCACGAGCGGCACGACGGGCACGCCCGCCTCAAGCGCCATCCGCGCAAGTCCCGTGCGCCCGCGGTAGAGCTTCCCGTCGGGGCTCCGCGTCCCTTCGGGGTAGATCCCGAGCAGGTCGCCGCGCCCAAGCACCATCAAACCGGTGTTGAGCGATGCCTCAGATGCCTTGCCGCCCGAGCGATCGATCGGAATCTGCCCGGTCAGCTTCATGAAGTTGCGGGTCGCCCAGCCCTTGATGCCGCGGCCCGTGAAGTAGTCGCTCTTTGCAAGAAACGACACCGAGCGGTCGATCATCAGCGGCAAGAAGACCGAGTCGCTCACTGAGAGGTGGTTGCTCGCAAGGATCGCCGAGCCCTGCGTCGGGATGTTCTCGCTCCCGACGACCCATGGCCGAAAGACGGCGCGCACGATCGGCCCGACCACCACGTATTTCATGAACCAATAAAACATTGAACCCCAGCATGCCGCCTCGCGGGGCGATCAGCTAGCCTGACGCGCCAAATTCGCGGCACCAATCAGGCCCGCGTCGTTCTCAAGCTCGGCGATCGCGATGTCGGCCACCGGCCGAAACCCACGCGCGGGTACGTGGGCGCGGTACGCTTCCTCGATCGGCGCGCGCAGCCGCTCCCCCAGTTGGGCAACGCCGCCCCCGATCACAAATACCCCCGGATCGAGCGCGGCAGTCAGCTGTCCGCACGTTTCGCCGATGGCGGATGCCACGGTCCGCAACGCTTCATTGGCGCCCGGGTCGTCCTGCAACACCAGCTCCGAAATCGTCGCCCCGCTGAGCCTGCCGCGCTGTGTGCGAGCCGCAGCGAGCCCAATGCCGATGCCACCGGCATCCGCAATCTCGTTTGCGATCCGCTGCAAAGCCCGCCCCGAGGCATACTGCTCGATGCAACCTCGCTGGCCACAGCCGCACGGGAGGCCGTCGCGAATGTGGCGAGTGTGACCGAGTTCGGCGGCGACGCCGTGGCCGCCGCGATACAGCTCGCCGCCCGCCACCACCGCTCCCCCGATTCCCGTGCCGATAGTGAGCATCACGAAGTCGCGATAGCCGCGCCCGGCACCAAACTGATACTCCGCCCAGCCCGCAGCGTTCGCGTCGTTCTCGATCGCCACTGGCAGGCCGAGTCGTGCTTCGAGCCGCGGCCGAATCGCCTCATTGCGCCACGGAATGTTCACGCCGAAATAGATTGTCGAGCGCGCGCTGTCGATAAAACCCGCCGCGGCAACGCCGACGGCCGCAACGTCGTGCCCCGCACGAAGCTCATCGACCATTTCTTCGACCGCATGCTCGATGTCGGGCACACCGGCGGGCGTTGCGATGCGGGTGCTCGCGATCACGGTGCCGTGTTCATCGACGACACCGCCGGCGATCTTCGTGCCACCAATATCGATGCCGACCGTCAGCACAACGCCTCCAAGCGCGTGGCCGCGTTGCCGCAAATGGGCTGTGGATGCCGCGGCTCACACGCGAGAAGTCTACTGCGCGGGATCGCCCAGATAGGCTGTCCACACATCCGAATGCACCGCCCTGCTGGTACCGAAGGAGTTACCGTGATCGAATTCGATGTCCCTGCCGTCGTCCCGGCCGACCCGACCGCCAATGTCAGCGATCTCCTTGTCGAGCGAGTGAAAGCGACGCCCAACCTTGCCCTGTTCGCCGTGCCCGAAAACGGCGGATGGCGCGACGTCACGGCGGCCGAGTTTCAACGCCAGGTGATCGCCGTCGCAAAGGGATTCATCGCCTCGGGAATCGCACCGGGCGACAAGGTCGGCTTCCTCGCGCGGACCACCTATGACTGGACCCTCATCGACTTTGCGCTGTTCTATGCCGGCGCTGTGATGGTGCCGATCTACGAAACGAGTGCTCCGGCGCAGATTCACTGGAACCTGGAGGACTCCGGCGCGATAGCGATCATCGTCGAGTCCCCCGAGCACGCCGCCCGCCTTGACGAGGTTCGCGGCGACCTCCCGCTCATTCGCGAGGTGTGGCAGATGCATCTGGGTGCCGTTGCCAAGCTCATCGATGCTGGCAAAGACGTCGCCGATGATGAGGTCGAGCGTCGGCGCACGATCGCGAACGGCGACGACATCGCGACGCTGATCTACACCTCGGGTTCGATGGGTCGGCCGAAGGGTTGCGTGCTGACGCACTCGAACTTTGTCGAGCTCAGCCGCAACTCGGCCGTGGCGCTGAACGACGTGCTGTCGGTGCCGAACTCATCGACGCTCCTGTTCATCACGACGGCGCACGTGTTTGCCCGGTTCATCTCGATCCTCGACATTCACGCAGGCGTGAAGACGGGCCACGAACCCGACACCTCGAATCTCCTCCCCGCACTGTCGTCGTTCCAACCAACGTTCCTGCTCGCGGTTCCGCGTGTCTTTGAAAAGGTTTACAACGCCTCAGAGCAACGGGCCGAAGGCGAGGGGAAGGGCAAGATCTTCCGCGCCGCGGCCGCAACCGCGATCGAGCACTCGCGTCTGAGCGAGGCGGGCGAGAAGATCCCGTTCGGCATGAAGGTCAAGTTCGCCATCTTCGACAAGCTCGTCTACGCCAAGCTTCGCGCGGCGATGGGCGGCCGAGTGCAGTACGCGGTCTCGGGATCGGCACCGCTTGGCGCCCGCCTCGGCCACTTCTTCCACAGCCTCGGCATCGTCATCCTCGAGGGCTACGGCCTCACCGAGACCACGGCGCCGGCAACCGTCAACCTGGCGACCAAGTCGAAAATTGGCAGCGTCGGCCCGGCGCTTCCCGGCGTCGGCGTGCGCATCGACGACGAGGGCGAGATCTCGGTTCGCGGCATCAACGTCTTCAAGGAGTACTGGCGAAACCCGGAGGCCACCGCTGCATCATTCGATGGCGACTGGTTCAAGACCGGTGACCTCGGGGCGTTCGACAGCGAGGGGTTCCTCACCGTCACGGGCCGCATCAAAGAGATCATCGTCACGGCCGGCGGCAAGAACGTCGCACCCGCCGCGCTCGAAGACCCGGTGCGGGCCAACCCGATCGTGGGACAGGTCGTCGCCGTCGGCGACCAGAAGCCGTTCATCGGCGCGCTCATCACCCTCGACCCCGAGATGCTGCCCGCCTGGCTCGCCAACAACAAGCTCGATGCCACGATGAGCCTTGCCGAGGCGGCGAAAAATAGCGCGGTGCGTGCCGAGGTCCAGCGCGCGATCGACATCGCCAATTCGCAGGTCTCGCGAGCAGAGTCGATTCGCAAGTTCACGATTCTGCCCACCGAGTTCACCGAGGCATCCGGCCATCTCACGCCAAAGCTCAGCATCAAGCGAGGTGTGATCCTGAAGGACTACGCCGACGTGATCGAAGAGCTGTACAGCGTGCCGGTCGCAACCGCGAACATCTCGATCTAGCCGTTATACGCCAGCGGGCCCCGCACGACACTTGATTCCAAGTTCGCGCGGGGCCCGCTCGCGTTGTTGCACACGTGTGAAACGGTCGCGGTGATCGACGTTAAGTCCCGTTGCAGGCGTCAGCGCCGACAGAACGCGCGGAGAAGCACGCGCAGGGCATCACGCGCCTAGAACCACGCGCTTTCGCGCACCTCGCGCATTGCGATGCGGCGCTGCTCCGGCGAAAGCCGCTCAAGGTAGAGCATGCCGTCCAGGTGATCGGTCTCGTGCTGGAGCGCCTGCGCCATGAGCCCCTCACCAGAAAGCTCAATCTCGGCACCGTCGAGGTCGATGCCCACGACCCGTGCGAACGGGTAGCGCAGCGCCGGGTGCCAGAGGTCGGGCACCGAAAGGCAGCCTTCCTGGATGTACTCAGGCTCACCAGACACCTCGACGATGCGCGGGTTCAAGATGTAGCCGATCTCGCCGTCGACGTGATAGCTGAACGCGCGCAGGGCCACACCGATCTGCGGGGCCGCGACACCCGCGCGCCCAGGCAGCTCGACAGTGTCGATGAGGTCGGTCACGAGCGCGCGAACGCCCTCGTCGATCACGGTGATTTCGGCGCACGCCGCCTTCAGTACGGGGTCTCCGAAGGTACGGATTGGTCGGATTGCCACGAGCGGTTAGGCCGCGGCCGGGAGGACGCGAAGGCCCTCGATCACCTTGGCCGCCAGCGTGCGGGCGGCCAGACGGGTCTCGGGCTGGAGCTCGGAGAAGCGGATCGCCGTACCCGCCGCAATCTGCGGGTCGTAGGGCACGCGCACCACGTCGCGAACCCGCGTGCGGAAGTGCGCCTCGACCTCATCCTGTCGCACCACGGATGCCCCGGGGCGCGCAGTGTTCAGCACGACAACTGCGCTCCGCACCAGCGACTCAAAGCCGTTGGTCTCGAGCCAGGTCAGGGTCTCGGACGCGAGGCGCGCCTCGTCGACGCTCATTCCCGCAACCACCACCAACTGATCGGCCAGATCCAGCGTCGCGCCCATCACTGAGTGCACGATGCCGGTGCCGGTGTCGGTGAGCACGAGCGAGTAGTAGTGCGCCGCGATCTCGGCAACGTGCCGGTAATCCTCGTCGCTGAACGCCTCGCTGACGTGCGGATCGGTTTCAGAAGCGAGCACGTCAAGGCGCGTCTCGTCGCGGGTCACGATCGTCGACACATCGCTGTACCCGTGCACCTTGTCACGGCCTCGCACGAGGTCGCGCACCGTCTTGCCGCTCGGCCGGTCGATGCGCTCAGAGAGCGTACCTCGGTCTGGGTTTGCGTCGACTGCAATGACGCGATCGTCGCGTGCATCGGCGAGCGCCATGCCGAGCAGCGTCGTAATTGTGGTCTTGCCTACGCCACCCTTGCGCGAGAGCACGGGCACGAAACGCGCCCCGCCCGCCAGCGGCGCGGCGATGCGACGATCAAGTTCTTTTCTTGCCAGCACCTTCTTGCTCGCGCCAAGGTTCACCCTCCGGCCAGAAATCGAGTACACCAGCTGACGCCACGGACCCTCGGGCTCCGGGCGCACAACGCGGGCAGGGTCAAGCAGGCGGTCCGACGTCAACAGGTCAGCCGTCTCGCGATCCGCGCTGGCAAGGTCGTCGAGGCGCTTCGATGCGAGCACGCTCGGCTCGGGCCGTGCCGATACCCGCTCCAGGTCCTGCGCGGAGCGCGCGGCGGCGGCCGCCGGCTGGGGCGCTGGAATCGATTCGTCCACAACCTCATCGTGGGCGGCAAACTCTTCGGTGTCAACGACAGCCGTCACGCCGGTGTCGGCGATCACCGTGGCGTCTTCGATGACCTCGGCCGCCGAGACTGCGTCGGTGTCGTGGTGTGCGGCATCCACCTCGGTGGCCGCGACCGGTCCGGTATCAAACGAGAGTAGCGCTGGGCCATCTTCAAGGTCGCCCTCGAAGTAGTCATCGTCATCGTCGTTGTGCAGTTCGACGGCCACGTGCGCGGTCGCGCCCCCAAGCAGCGGGATGCTCGTCGTGTCGGCTCCCCCGGCGGCGTCGAGCACGCCCGGGTCGCCACCCTCCGGTTGGGTGGTGTCGTTCTTGTTCGTAGTCAAGGTGCATCTCCAAAGCGGTCGCCCTTGTGCGGGGCATGGGGCGCATGCCCCGCACAAGGTTAGTGCTCTGGGTGGATTACCACCAAAAGATCGCCCGCGTCAACCTGTTGAGTGGCATCAATCGCAACCCGTTGCACGACGCCCGCAACCGGCGCGGTGATTGCCGCTTCCATCTTCATCGCCTCAATGGATGCCACGGGTTGGCCGGCCGCGACAACGTCTCCGACAGCCGCCCTCAGCGTCACAACGCCCGAGAACGGCGCGGCGACCTGACCCGACTTGCTCGTGTCGGCTTTTTCGGCCAGACGCGAGTCGACCTCGACGCTCCGGTCGCGCGCATAGACGGGCCGAAGCTGGCCGTTGAGCGTGGTCATTACGGTGCGAAGTCCCTTCGGATCGACCTCGCCGATTGCTTCAAGCCCGACGTAGAGTCGCACGCCCTTATCGATTTCGACGACGTGCTCCTGGCCGGGCGCGAGCCCGTAAAGGTAGTCAGCCGAATCGAGCACCGAGAGGTCACCGAAGACTTCGCGCACCTGCGCGAGGCTCCGAGCGGGAGCGGGAAACAGGAGCCGGTTGAGCGCGGCGCGGCGCGTTGCGGAGCCGGCGCCGAGGGCGTCCTCGTCTTCTTCGCTGATCGGCTCGATGTCGATCTTCACTTCACGGCCAGCCAACACCTTCGAACGGAACGGCTCTGGCCATCCGCCCGGCAACTCGCCAAGCTCGCCAGCCATAAAGCCGACCACCGAGTCCGGCACATCGTAGCGCTCCGGGTGCTCCTCAAAGTCACTCGGATCGGCGCGGACCGCGGCAAGATAGAGGGCGAGATCACCCACCACCTTCGATGACGGTGTCACCTTTGGCACGCGCCCGAGGATCTTGTTCGCCGCCGCGTACATGTCTTCAATGAGCTCGAAGTCGTCGGCAAGACCGAGCGCGATCGCCTGCTGGCGGAGGTTCGAGAGCTGTCCGCCGGGAATCTCGTGGTGGTACACACGACCGGTCGGGCCCGACAGCCCAGATTCGAACGGGCGGTACAGCATCCGCACCGATTCCCAATACGGTTCCAGGGCCGAGGCCGCCTCGAGGTCGATGCCGGTGTCACGCTCCGTGTGCGCGAGCGCGGCGATCAACGACGACATCGATGGTTGGCTGGTCGTGCCCGCCATCGGCGCCGAGGCAACATCTACCGCGTCGGCTCCGGCATCCGATGCCGCGAGCAGAGTCGCAAGCTGGCCACCGGGGGTATCGTGCGTGTGCACGTGCACCGGGAGGTCGAAGTTCTCCCGCAGCGCGGTCACGAGGCGGGATGCCGCAGCCGGCCGCAGGAGCCCCGCCATGTCTTTGATCGCCAACACGTGGGCGCCGGCGTCGACAATCTGCTCCGCGAGGCGCAGGTAGTAGTCGAGCGTGTAGAGGTCTTCGCCAGGGTTCAGGAGATCGCCGGTGTAGCAAAGTGCGACCTCGGCGACCGTCGTGCCGGTGGCACGCACGGCGTCGATTGCTGGACGCATCTGCTCGACATCGTTGAGGGCATCGAAGATTCTGAAGATGTCGACACCGGTGTCGGCGGCCTCCCGCACGAATGCGTCGGTGACCTCGGTCGGGTACGGCGTGTAGCCGACCGTGTTGCGACCGCGCAACAGCATCTGCAGGGCGAGGTTCGGCATCGTCTCGCGCAGCTTCGCGAGGCGGTCCCAGGGGTCTTCGCCTAGGAAGCGCAGGGCGACGTCGTAGGTCGCGCCGCCCCAGGCCTCCACCGAGAACAGCTCGGGCGTCAGCCGGGCAACGTAGGGCGCAACAAGCGTGAGGTCCCTCGTGCGCAGGCGGGTCGCCAGGAGCGACTGGTGCGCGTCGCGGAACGTCGTCTCGGTAACCGCAAGCGCCTTTTGCTCGCGCAGCGCGCGGGCAAAGCCGTCGGGGCCGAGTTCAAGCAGCCGCTGGCGTGAGCCGGCGGGTGCGGGCTGCCCCAGATCGAGCACGGGCAATTTGGATGCCGGGTTCACGGTGATCGGGTTCGACCCGTTCGGCTTGTTCACGGTGACGTCGACGAGCCAGTTCAGAATCTTCGTGCCGCGGTCCTTCGACTCGCGGCCGCGAAGCAGCTCTGGGCGCTCGTCGATGAACGAGGTGCTCAGATCACCCTTCTTGAACGATGCATCATCGAGCACCGCCTGCAGGAACGGGATGTTCGTTGCGACGCCGCGGATACGGAACTCCGCCAGGGCCCGCCGCGAACGACTGACGGCCGTCTGGTAGTCCCGGCCGCGGCAGGTGAGCTTTGTCAGCATCGAGTCGAAGTAGGGGCTGATCTGTGCGCCGGGGTTGATCGTGCCGCCGTCAAGGCGAACACCCGCGCCGCCCGGTGAGCGATATGTGGTGATCTTGCCCGTGTCGGGGCGAAAACCCTGCGTCGGGTCTTCGGTTGTGATGCGGCACTGCAGCGCAAAACCGCGCTGGCGAATGTTGCTCTGTTCGAGCCCGAGCTCGGCGAGCGTCGCACCCGCGGCAATGCGCATCTGCGCCTGCACGAGGTCGACATCGGTGATCTCTTCTGTCACCGTGTGCTCGACCTGGATGCGCGGGTTCATCTCGATAAAGACGTGCGTGCCCGCGCGCGCGCCGACGGTGTCGACGAGAAACTCAACGGTGCCGGCGTTGACGTAGCCAATCGAGCGCGCAAACGCGACTGCGTCGCGGTGGAGCGCGGCGCGCAGCTCGTCAGAAATGTTCGGCGCCGGGGCGATCTCGATCACCTTCTGGTGACGGCGCTGCACCGAGCAGTCGCGCTCAAACAGGTGCACGGTGCCACCTTCGGCATCGGCGAGAATTTGTACCTCAATGTGGCGAGGCCGAAGCACGGCCTGCTCGAGGAACATTGTCGGGTCACCGAACGCGCTGTCGGCCTCGCGCATCGCCTCGGCCAGCGCGGGGGCCAGCTCGTCTTTCGTCTCGACCCGGCGCATCCCGCGCCCTCCGCCGCCGGCGACCGCTTTCGCGAACAGTGGGAAGCCGATCGCCTCCGCCCCGGCGAGGAGCTCATCGATGTCGCGCGAGGCGGGCGTGGATGCGAGCACGGGCACACCCGCGGAAATCGCTCGCTCCTTGGCCGCAACCTTGTTGCCGGCCATCTGGAGGACCCCAGCAGGCGGGCCGATGAAGGCGATGCCGTTTGCGGCGGCCTTCTTGGCAAGCTCGGGGTTTTCGGCGAGAAAGCCATAACCCGGGTAGATCGCGTCGGCGCCGGACTCGAGTGCGACGCGAATAATCTCGTCGACATCGAGATACGCACGGACGGGATGCCCGATCTCACCAATTTGGTAGGCCTCGTCCGCTTTCAAGCGGTGGAGGGAATTTCGGTCTTCGTATGGAAATACCGCGACGGTTCGGGCACCTAGTTCGTAGGCGGCCCGGAACGCACGAATCGCGATCTCTCCGCGGTTGGCGACGAGGATTTTGGTGAACATTCCAGCCTTTCAGGCATAGGTGCTCGGCGAAGGTTGTGTGTGCATCCAGCCTAGTAAAGGTAACGTGGTTGATTGTGCACGTACTTAGCGTTAGCTCTCTTAAGGGCGGAGTCGGAAAGACGACTGTCACCCTCGGTCTCGCGTCCGCCGCTTTTTCGAAAGGCGTGCGAACGCTGGTGGTCGACCTCGACCCCCAGTCCGACGTCTCGACCGGCATGGACATCCAGGTCGCTGGGCGGCTGAACGTCGCCGACGTCCTCGCCAATCCCAAAGAGAAGGTTGTCCGCCAGGCCATCACTTCCAGCGGATGGGCGAAGGCGCATCCCGGCACGATCGACGTGATGATCGGCAGCCCGTCAGCGATCAACTTCGATGGGCCGCATCCGAGCGTCCGCGACGTGTGGAAGCTCGAAGAGGCGCTGGCAACCATCGAGGCCGACTACGACCTCGTGCTCATCGACTGTGCACCCTCGTTGAACGCGCTCACGCGCACCGCGTGGGCCGCGAGCGACCGCGTCGTGGTTGTGACCGAGCCGGGCCTCTTCTCCGTCGCCGCCGCCGACCGTGCGCTCCGAGCGATCGAAGAGATTCGTCGCGGCCTGAGCCCGCGCCTCCAGCCGCTTGGCATCGTGGTGAACCGGGTGCGCCCGCAGTCGATCGAACACCAGTTCCGCATCAAAGAGTTGCGTGACATGTTCGGTCCGCTCGTGCTCGCGCCGCAGTTGCCCGAGCGCACCTCATTGCAGCAGGCACAGGGCGCCGCAAAGCCCCTGCACATCTGGCCCGGCGACTCGGCACAGGAGCTCGCCGCAGACTTCGACGCGCTCCTCGAACGCATCATGCGCACAGGGCGCATCGCATCGCCTGACGAGACCACCCGCCCGTAAGACCGACGTCTCGTGCCGAGGTCTGGGCACGGGCCACGGTTGCGCGCCGTCGCCAACGCCTACGAGCGCGCCGAAACGCGGTCGGGCGGGCCCGTGCTTATGCCGTGCGGACCGAGCGACGCGCTGCGAGCTCGTCCATGGGGTCTGGCGACTGCGGGTCGAGCTCGACGAGCGTGCTCTCAACCTCGCGGAGCACCTTGCCGACGGCGATGCCGAAGACGCCCTGGCCGCGGCTGACGAGGTCGATGACCTCGTCGTTTGAGGTGCAGAGATAAACACTGGCGCCGTCACTCATGAGTGTCGTGCCTGCAAGATCGTGGATGCCGGCCGCCCGCAGTTCTTCGACGGCGGTGCGGATCTGCTGGAGCGAGATGCCCGTGTCGAGAAGGCGTTTCACGAGCTTCAGCACCAGGATGTCGCGGAAGCCGTAGAGGCGCTGCGAACCAGAACCGCTCGCGCCGCGCACGGTGGGCTGCACGAGCTCGGTGCGCGCCCAGTAGTCGAGCTGACGGTACGTGATGCCGGCCGCGCGCGCGGCAACAGCGCCGCGGTAGCCAGCGTTGTCGTCGATATCGAGCAGGCCGTCGGTGAACAACAGTTCGGCGTCGAATCGATGCGTGCCGACCGAGTCGCTTCCGTGCATCCCCGTGCCTCCCCTGTGTGAATCCTTCGGCGGGTTACTCCCCTGCCTTCTCCCACGCTAGTGGTGATGAAGTGGAGTGGCTGTGACATCCGCTGAATGAAATTGGCGTGTCGGCCCCGCGGCGTTCTGAGCAGTCTACGCCCTGGTCTGAAAAGCCCTCTCGAACCGGTCAACCACGGCGAGCGACCCTGAATTTTGGTGCGTGTCTACGGGATCAACCGCGTGAGCGCGGATGCCACGAACGCCTGTCGCACGTCGTCGAGACGCCGCGCAAGCTCGGGCGCAAGTTCGCTTGCCTTGGCCCGGCTTCCTGCGTCTTGACGCCGCAGCAGCACCGAAAGTGACGACTCGATGAGCGCAACTTCGCGCTCTGCGCTTGCCCGCATCGCGCGCAGGTGGCGCGGCTCAATGCCGTGACGATCGAGGGCGACGAGCGCACGCATCATCGAGATCGTGTCTTCACCGTAGTGCTCGGCAGGCGCGATGATCCCCGTGCTAATCGCATCGTTCAGGAGTTGGGGCGCGGCACCAGTGCTGCTGAGGAGGTCGGTGCGGCGATACCGGCGGCCGGCAGGAATGATCGTTGGCGGCGGCTCGTGGGTCTGGCCAGGATGCGACGGGCTCCGCCCAGCATCAAGATCGCCGAGGTAGTCGCGAATCACGCTGTGCGGCATGTAGTGATCGCGCTGCAGCGTCAGCGCAACTCGCAACCGTTCGACGTCGTTCGGCGAGAACTTGCGGTAACCCGAGTCGGTCCGTGAGGGCGTGACAATGCCCTGCACCTCAAGAAACCGGAGCTTCGAGGCCGAGAGCTTCGGAAAATCTGGCGTCAGGCGCGCGAGCACCTGCCCAATGCTCAGCAATCCCGAGCCGGTCGCGTCTTCCCTTGCCGCCGAGGCCGACATGCCGTGGCGCCTAGCCCGCGGCCCGAGACAGGTCGCGAGGCGAGACGAAGAAGGTGAGACGGAACTTTCCGATGCGCACCTCGGAGCCATTCGAGAGCGTCCCGCGATCGAGACGCTCACCGTTCACATACGTGCCGTTCAACGACCGCTGGTCGACGATCTCGAATGCAGCACCCGCACGGGTGATTTCGGCGTGCCGGCGCGACACCGTCACGTCGTCAAAGAAGATATCGGCCTCGGGGTGACGCCCGACCGTGGTCACATCGCTGTCGAGGAGGTACCGCGCGCCAGCCGTCGGACCGGAACGCACCAGGAACAGCGCAGCACCGGCCGGCAACGCCGCGATGGAGTCGCGTTCGGTCGCGGTCAGATCAGCACCAAACGGCACAAAGGAGAGGTCAGAATCGTGACCAAAAGTCTGCGTCGTATCGTGCATCCCCGTTGCGGGGCCTGAGGCGTGCTGCCCCGGGCGCACCACATCGTCGTGGCCTTGCTGATCCGATCCAGACACTGTGTCTCCCATCTATCTTCAAGACTACCCGATGCCCCAGGCCCTCGAACAAGAAGGTCTAGCACCTCGCCCCGGCGTAGGCTGGTGGCATGCATCTCGCCCGTCGCTTTTCCCCAGTTCTCGCCGCGATTTTTGCCTTCGTGGTCGCCGCCGCCGTGTTTGGGTCGGTTGCACCTCCCGCGCAGGCACACGACGGCCTCGCGACTTCGAGCCCCGCCGCGGACGCCGTACTTGACGTCGCGCCGACCGAGATCACGCTGAGCTTCACGGGCAATATCCTGGGCGACGCGGGTGCGAACGCGGTGATCGTCACCGATGCTTCCGGCGCACAGGTGCAGTCGGGCACCGTGTCGGTCGACGGCGCCGTGGTCACCCAGCCGCTCACGCCAGAGCTCGAGAACGGCGCCTTCACTGTGACGTGGCGAGTGGTCTCGAGCGACGGTCACCCAATTTCTGGCGAGTATGTCTTTCACGTGGATGCCCCGGCCCCGGCCCCCAGCGCGGCACCAACCGAAAGCGCGGCACCGTCGGCCGCTCCCGTCGAATCGCCGTCGGCTGATGTGACCGCGACCCCGCTCGACGGCCCGACCACCGGCCAACCGGGCGAGCAGTCCGACGGCGGTCTCTCACCCTGGGGCATCGCGGGCATTGTGGTCGCGGTTCTCGCGGTCGTGGCGCTCACGATTGGCATCATTCGTTACCGCGCACAGCGCCGCCAGCAGAGCTAGGCTTGAAGACATGCCTGCTCACTATGATGTTGTGATTCTCGGTGCTGGCCCCGGCGGATATGTTGCCGCCGTTCGCGCCGCCCAGCTCGGCCTCAAGGTCGCGATCGTCGAAGAGAAGTATTGGGGCGGCGTGTGTTTGAACGTCGGCTGCATTCCTTCTAAGGCGCTCCTGCGCAACGCCGAACTTGCGCACATCTTCAACCATCAGGCATCCACATTCGGTATGTCTGGCGATGTGCACTTCGACTTTGGTGCCGCCTTCGACCGCAGCCGCAGCGTTGCCGACGGCCGCGTCAAGGGCATCCACTTCCTGATGAAGAAGAACAAGGTCACCGAGTACGGCGGCCGCGGCACGTTCACCGATGCCAACACCATCTCGGTGGCCCTCACCGACGGCAGCACCGACACCATCACCTTCGATAACGCGATCATCGCCACCGGTTCGACCGTGCGGCTCTTGCCCGGCGTGCAGCTGAGCGAAAACGTCGTCACGTTCGAAGAGCAGATCATGACGCGCGAGCTGCCCGAGTCGATCGTCATCGTCGGCGCCGGCGCAATCGGCATGGAATTCGCGTACGTGCTGTCGAACTACGGCGTCAAGGTCACGATCATCGAATTCCTCGATCGCGCGCTGCCGAACGAAGATGCCGACGTGTCGAAAGAGATCGCCAAGCAGTACAAGAACTACGGCATCGAGATCCTCACCTCGACCAAGGTCGAGACGGTTGTCGACAACGGCGACTCGGTCACCGTGACCTACACCGGCAAAGACGGCCAGCCCGGTCAGATCGTCGGGAGCAAGGTGCTCATGTCGATCGGCTTCGCACCCCAGGTCACCGGCTTCGGTCTCGAGAACACGGGCGTTTCGCTTACCGAGCGCGGCGCGATCGCGATCGACGACTACATGCGCACCAATGTGCCGCACATCTTCGCCATCGGTGACGTCACCGCCAAGCTCCAGCTCGCGCACGTTGCCGAGGCGCAGGGTGTCGTCGCGGCCGAGACGATCGGCCAGGCAGAGACCTTGCCGCTCGGCGATTACCGGATGATGCCGCGCGCCACGTTCTGCCAGCCCCAGGTTGCAAGCTTTGGCCTGACCGAACAGCAGGCAAAGGACGAGGGCTACAACATCAAGGTTTCGACCTTCCCGTTCATGGCTAACGGCAAGGCGCACGGCCTCGGCGACCCAACGGGCTTCGTCAAGCTGATCGCCGAGGCAGAGCACGGCGAGTTGCTCGGCGGCCACCTGATCGGGCCCGACGTGTCTGAGCTGCTGCCTGAGCTGACTCTCGCGCAGAAGTGGGACCTCACGGCAACCGAGCTCGCGCGCAACGTGCACACGCACCCGACGCTGAGCGAAGCGCTGCAAGAGGGCTTCCACGGCCTGACCGGGCACATGATCAACTTCTAGCGACGCGCTGCCCCGGCATCCATTGCACAAAGACTGAAGCCGCCCTCACCGAACACGAGGGCGGCTTCGGTGTTGGTGCACGCGTGTGTGGGTTACTCCCCCGCGCCTTCGACGCCGAGCGCGCGGCCAAGTTTTGATGCGGATGCCGACACCCGGCCCCCGGCCGCCACCACACGCGTCTCCAACGCGGCGAACAGCGCCTCGCGGCCGGCGTCATCGCCCGGTGCCGCCGGGCCCAGCTCGGCCTCCCACTCGCGCCAGGCGCGAACGCCCCCTCGACGCAGATCGGAGCCGGTGACACGATCGTCGACGAACTCGACGATCACCTCACCGCGCGCATCGCGCACGTTCCACACCGTGCGCGTGTTCTGCAACCGCGCCAACGGCAGCATGGGGGCGTCGCCGCACCACTGCGCGATGGCCTCGGCGACGTGCTGCGGAATGTGCACGGGTGCGGGGCTGGCCGCGGCATCCGTCGACAACACAGCCGCAGACGACACGGGGGCGTCGCCGAGCGGCCACTGAAACTCTTGCCGACCGCCGTCTGGGCGCCTCGGGCCTTTGATGTGCCAACCCGCGTCGGGGCCGCCCTCGCGGCGACGCAACGCCACGTGCGCGTGCGCCAGGGCCAAGTCGGCGCTGTCGAAGTAGAGCGCGTCGAGCATGCGTACCGCCGGGCCCTCGAGCGAGGCCGCCCCCGGGAGATCACGGAGGGCCGGCAGTGCGGTCGACTCGTCGACGTCGTATTTGCGCTCTATCTCGATCGAGACTGTGGGTTCTGCATCGCTCACGCTCAGTCGCTTGTCGGGGCGATGTCTTCGGTCGAGCCTGCGTACTCGAACGTCGCCGCCGTGGGTCCGTCGGACGGGCCCGTGTTGGTCAGCGCGCCCACGCGGCGATAGATGATCTGACCCTCGCCGTAGGGCACAATCAGCTGTTCGCCGACGGTCGGGTCCAAAGGAATAACCTGACCAGCCAGCGGTCCACCGTTCAAACGTGCAATTGCCATGTCTCCTCCTAGATGTTGTGACCATAGCGCGGGTCTTAGCGTGCGGCGCTGAGGCGCTCCGGCGCGATAATCGCGCCTCACGAACCGGGCGTGCCGGGGCCCTCGGGCTGGTGCCGGGCTAGCGCTGCGGGTCGTAGCCCGCGAGCTGCCCCTCTGGCACCGTGTATTTGGTGATCAGCGTGCAGTCTTTCTCGCCGAGCCCCTCGTCGACGAGCCGCGCGAGCTGCGAAAGCACGAGGGCCGCGGCCGGAAGCTGTACCCCGGCGGCCTCGCCCGCCTGCACCGCGAGCGACACATCTTTTTTGGCAAGGGTGCCGCTGAACGAGGCATCGAAGTTGTGATTTGCCGCCGCGGACGCCACGACACCGGGCACCGGGTACCACTTCTGCTGCGGCCACGAGGCAGCCGACGACACGTTCGCGACGTCCCAGAACGTCTTCGCGTCGAGCCCCAGACGCGCGGCCAACTGCGAGCCCTCGGCGACCGCCAAGACGTCGATCATCAGCATCATGTTGTTCACGAGCTTGGCCGCGATCCCATTGCCGGCTCCCCCGCATCGGATCGTCGACCCCGCCATCGCGGCAACGTACGCCTCAGCGCGGGCCACGTGTGCGTCCTCGCCGCCGAGCATGAACGTGAGTGTGCCGGCCTCGGCCCCTACCGTGCCGCCCGAGATGGGGGCATCCACAAATGCAAACCCTGCCCGCTTCGAGCCCTCGTGACACCAGCGCGAGGTCTCGACGTCGACGGTAGAGGTGTCAAGCAGCAGCGCCCCGTGGTCGGCCAGCGCCCACACCCCGCCGTCACCGTCGTAGACGGCCCGCACATGTTCGGGCATCGGCAGGCTCGTGAACACGGCCTCGGCGCCGCGCACGGCGTCGGCCATGGTCGCGGCAATCGTGACGCCCTGCTGGGCCGCCTCGGCACACGCATGCTCGCTGAGGTCGAAGCCCTTGACGGTATGCCCCGCGGCGACAAGATGCGCGCTCATGGGCGTGCCCATGTGCCCTAGACCGATCCATGCAATTGTTGCCATGTCGCTCCTCCTCGCAGGTGCGGGGGCGGGCGCGTGCTGGCACGCACCTCGCTATCCATGCTCAGGATGCCACGCTTCGCGCCGAAAGTCAGCGACGTTTTTTGCGAATCGGATGCCTCAGCCCCGGGGTCCGGCATCCGCCTTGCGCGCCGCCTCGAGCTCGCGTGTCGCCGCCACCACCGCGTCTTCGGCCAGCTGCACGCGGCGCTGCGCAAACGTCGTCGCGCCGAAGCGTGCCCGCACACGGTCGTGCTCCTCGGCGCCCGCGGTCGCGAGCCAGGCACCCGAGAGCAGGATCGCCTGGCTCGAAAGATTGAGCCAGAGCAGCAGCGTGATCAGCGACGCGAACGAGGCGAGCAACGGATTGCCCATCGTGCCGCCAACGATGAGGCCCGAGAGGAGTTGCAGGACGGTCAGCGCGGCCCCGCCGAGGAGCGCGCTGCCCCAGAGAGTCCGCGCGGCGAACCGTACTCCGGGGAGCACACGCAGCAGGAGCGCGACGACCAGCACATCGAGCGCGAAGATCACCGCGATCGATAGGACGTCGGCACCGAGTGTCACGATCTGGGTATTGCCGAGCCCGAACAGGCCCAGAGTCCACCCGAGGGCCGAGGTCCCGAAGACCGTCAGCCCCGCGGCGACGACGAACGCGACACCGAGCAGCAGGGCGACCCCGACCTGTTGCAGGATCACCCAGATGAAAAAGGGTTGGTCGGCTGGGGCATCCACCATCTGTCGCAGTGCCTGCCGTAGCGAACCGACGGCGCCCAGCGCCGCGCCGACGAGACCGACGAGCGCGATGATCCCGGCGACGGTGAACTCCATCGGCTGCAAAAGCTCGGCCGGGTCGACGGCACCGATCAGGCCCGGGATGAGGCGGTCGAGCATCGTGATCAGTGCATCGAATGCCTCCGGGTTCGCAACGAGCCAGAGCGCGGCGACCGAAAACCCGAGAAACACGGCGGCGAAGAGCGAGAACAGCGCCCGATAGGTGACGCTGTCGGCCAGCATCGGGCCGCGATTGTCCTGGTAATGCAAGAGTGCACGCACGATGCGGAGCCGGAGGGCAAACGCGATCAAGCGGGCTACAAATCCCTGTGACTGCGTGGTGTCGGCCATCGCTCCAGCCTAATGAAGCATGAGGATCTTGCAACGAAGCCTGCATTCACAGTTCGCTCCGGGTTGCGCGGGCTAGTGTGACAATCAGCGATCGGCGTCTTGCCTTTGGCGCAGGCGCAACGCTCTTCCGTTGCCGTTCGATCGGACTCAGCATCTCTTCACTCTCTGCTCCCGGAGCGTCACAGTTGGGTCCCGTCCGCGAAACGCGTCTTCGCACCGGCTTCTCGCCCGACATCGCACAGAGCTACACCGCCGTCGCTCGTGTCGTTCGCGAGATGGGCCTGCTCGAGCGGACCCGCATCTTCTACGGCGCGCTCGCGCTGGGCCTCGTTGCGGCCCTCGTCGCCGTCGGTTTTGGCATCTGGTTGCTCGGCGACAGCTGGCTGCAGCTGCTCATGGCCGGCGCGCTCGGCATCATCTTCACGCAGTTTGCGTTCCTCGCACACGAGGCATCCCACCGTCAGATCTTGAAGTCGGGCCCGGCAAACGACCGCATCGGTCGGTTCCTGGCGACATTCGTTGTGGGCATGAGTTACGCGTGGTGGATGAACAAGCACACCCGCCACCACGGCAACCCGAACAAGATCGGCAAGGACCCCGACATCGAGATCGACACGATCTCGTTTATCGAAGAAGACGCCGCAAAGGCCAAGGGCCTGATCGCGCTCATCACACGCAAGCAGGGTTACCTCTTCTTCCCGCTCCTGACGCTTGAGGGCATCAACCTGCACTACATCTCGATCCGCACGCTCTTCTCGCGCAAGCCGGTCAAGGGCCGCTGGATCGAAATCTCGGCAATCGCGCTGCGCTTCGCCATCTACCTCACCGTGCTGTTCATGTTCCTGCCGCTTGGCATGGCATTCGCATTCATCGGTGTGCAACTGGCAGTCTTCGGCGTCTACATGGGTGCGGCGTTTGCCCCCAACCACAAGGGCATGCCGATCATCCCGGCCGACGTCAAGCTCGACTTCTTCAGCAAGCAGGTACTCACCTCGCGCAACGTGTCGGGCGGCTGGTGGGCAAGCGCCCTGACCGGTGGGCTCAACTACCAGATCGAGCACCACCTGTTCCCGAACATGCCGCGCCTGCACCTCGCTCGCGCCCGCGAAATCGTGCGTGAGCACTGCGCGACGCTCGACGTTCCCTACACCGAGACCACGCTGCTGCGCTCGTACGCCATCGTCATCGAATACCTCAACCGGGTGGGGCTTTCGGCCCGCGACCCGTTCGACTGCCCGATGGTGCAGCAGTTCCGACGCTCATAGCCGCGTACCTTTGATCTGTGAATGAAATCCGGATCCAGCGACGCGCGAGCCTTGAGGTGCTTCGAGCCGAGGCATCCGAAGAACTCGAAACGGTCGTGCACGAGCGCCTGCGCGCGGGTGAAGACCCGTGGGCGTTCATGGAAGAGATTCCGAGTGTCGACGAGCTCGTCGTCTTGCTCTTGCGCGCTGACGCCATCGTGGCGAACGACAACCAGATGCCGTCGCATCTGCGCGACTACCGCGTGCTGCGCCAGATCGCGCTCGAGCATCCGGCGCTCACGCCCACGGTGTGGCGCATGCTGGGCGACGACCCGACCGCAACGGCCGCCGGGTAGCTAGTTCTGCGGCGCCGTCGCTGTCGTCGTCGAAGTGGCGGCGAGGAGCGGCAGGGTTCGCACGCTTTCGAAGCTGCGGCGCGTGCCATCGACCGGATCGACGAACGTGAGTCCGCTCGCAAGCAGTTGCAATGGCGTGCTGAAGTCGTCGATCGCGACGTCGCGATCGATTGGATACAGCGGGTCACCGCTGATCGGCACGCCGAGGCCGTTCATGTGCACGCGCAGCTGGTGCGTCCGGCCAGTGCGCGGGGTGAGCCGGTAGATCCCGGCACCATCGCGCTCGCTTTCAAGCTCAACCAGCGATTCGGCGTTGGCGGGGGCGTCGGCGACGACCTCGGCCTGGAGGTGCCCGCGGCGCTTAGTCAGATGGTTTTTGACGATCCTCGGCAGCGTCAAGTCTTCGCACACGGGCGCGAGCGCGTGATAGGTCTTATCGACCACGCCGTGCTGAAACATGGTCTGGTACGCCCCGCGCCACCGGCGCTCGGTCGCCATGATGAGCAGCCCCGAGGTCACTCGGTCGAGGCGGTGCAACGGCGAAAGCTCAGGCAGGTCGAGCGCCGCTCGCATCCGCACCACCACGCTCTGCTGCACGTGTTTGCCGCGCGGAATCGTCGACAAGAACGCCGGCTTGTCGATGACCACCAGCCGCTCGTCGCGGTGCACCACGTGCATCTCACCCGGAACCGGCGCCTCGTCTTGCAGCTCGCGGTGGAACCACACGAAGGTGTGCGGCGCATAGACGTCGTCCGCCCGCACCGGCGCCCCCGAGTCGTACACAAATCGCTCCTGCGCAAGCCAGTCCGGCACGTCGATGTGCTCGTGCAGGTGGGCGTGCAGCCATTCCCGCATCGTCGGCCACGGGCGCGGATCTGCCGGATCACGGTCGGGCGTGCGCATCCACGCAGCACTCAGCCCAAAGCGCGGGGGCAGGGGCGAACGCGGAGGCACCCCTCGATCCTAGGCATCCTGCACGATCCGCCCGGCACGACATGGTTGAGTTTCTGCCGATGCGCCTGGCATACTCATTACCGATTGCTATTCGGTTTTGGTGGCCGTACCGTGTTGAGCGACGCTGTTGTCGCATTCATGCGTCATCGAAGCCCTGAAGGCTCTTCGTGAGGAGCAGCACGTGTCAGAAACCACCACCACCACATTCGTAGAGGTTCAGACCCTGGCGGGCCGCGTGCGCGGCGCCTGGCGCGGAGAACCCGGCAGTGCCGAGGCATCCGCTGCCTTTCTCGGCTTGCCATTTGCCGAACCGCCGATCGGCGACCTTCGCTTTGCCGCCCCTGTGCCGAAGGCGCCCTGGGAGGGCGTGCTCGACACGCTCGAGTTCGGCGCCACCGCGCAGCGCGGCGACCCGGGCGTGACCCTCATCCCCGAGCCCAGCGTGCCGGGCACGTCGACGCTCAACGTCAACGTCTTCACGCCCGCACCCACGGCGCCCGCAGCCGGCACCGGCCTGCCAGTGCTTGTGTGGATTCACGGCGGCGGCTACTTCGCGGGCTCCCCCGCGAGCCCCTGGTACGACGGGCGACGGTTCAACCGCGACGGCGTCGTGACCGTCACCATCTCGTACCGGCTCGGGTTCGACGGCTTTGGCTGGATCGAAGATGCGCCGTCGAATCGCGGCGTGCGTGACTGGATGCTTGCGCTCGAGTGGGTGCAGAAGAACATCGCTGCGTTCGGTGGCGACCCCGCACGCGTCACGATCGCCGGCCAGTCCGCTGGCGGCGGTGCGGTGCAGACGCTGCTCGGCATGGAGGCGGCACAGCACCTCTTCAGCAGTGTGTACTCGATCTCGGGGGCCACCGCAGATGTCACGCTCCCCCGCGCCGAGAAGTTTGGCCGCGATCTTGCCGCGACGCTCGGCGTCGTGCCGACACGCGCCGGATTCGGATCGCTCAGCGAGCAGCAGATCCTCGATGCCCAGGCCGCCGCAACCAAGATGACCGCCGAATCGTTCAGCAGCGTGATCGCGGACGGCCTCGCGCTCGGCCCCATCGTCGATGGCGAGTTGATCGCGCGAAAGACCACGGAGTCGTTCGCCAAGGGCGTCGGTGCCGACAAACCGCTTGTGATCGGTGCGACCGACGACGAATTCTCGATGGTCTTTTCGGATGCCGCGAAGAAGATGCGCTGGATCCCGAAGTCGTTCATGTTGCGCAAGCTCGGCATGCCCAAGGGCGCGATGAAGCCGTACCTGGCGGCAAATGCCGACGTCGCAAAGAAGGGCACGGCACGCATCGGCGGCCGTTTTCTTACCGACCTGATGTTCCGCAAGTCGCTGGTTGAGACGGTCGCCCAGCGCGGCGATGCGCCCACCTGGGTCTACCGCTTCTCGTGGCCCTCGGGCGTCTACGCTTTCGCCGAGCACTGCATCGATGTGCCGTTCTTCTTCGACTGCATCGATTCTCCCGTCGCAATGGGCCCGCTCACCGGCCCGAACCCGCCGCAGGCGCTTGCCGACGAGGTGCACGGCGGGGCCGTCGCATTCATCACGAACGGCGACCCCGGTTGGCCCGCTTACACCGCGGCGACGCGCCAGACCCGCGTGTTCGACACGCCCTCGAGCGTCGTCACCGACGGCTACAAGAGCGTCCGCCCACTGTTGTAGGCGACGGGCGTTCGTTGCGCGTGCAGCCGCTCGCTGTTGTTCCTAGCGGCGCACGCGCAACGGTCCACGCGTCAGCAGATGTTGTGCCGACTGGGCGACGGGTCGCATCGTGATCAGATCGAGGTTCACGTGCCCCGGGGTGCCGAGGGCATACGCGATCACATCTGCGACGTCCGATGCCAGAAGCGGTGCGTCGACGCCGTCGTACACCTGCTCGGCAGCGGCAACATCGCCGCCGAGGCGGTTCAGCGTGAACTCCTCGGTGTAGACCATGCCGGGCGCAACCTCCATGACCCGGAGCGGTTCGCTGGCAAGCTCAAGCCGAAGCGCGTCGACGATCATCGACTGCCCGGCCTTCGCCGCGTTATAGCCGGCGCCACCCGGGTAGGCCCGCTGCGCCGCGGTTGAGGTCAAGAACAGCAGGTCGGCGTGTGCCTGCCCGCGATCCGGCACATCGGCCGCATCGCGCAGCAGGGGCAAAAGTGCCGCGACCACGCGCTGGGTCGCCAAGACATTCACGTCGAACATCCACTGCCAGTCTTCGGCCTTGCCATCTTCGACCCGATCAGTCCCGTGCGCGCCGCCGGCGATCGCGACGAGCGCATGCACCGGGCCCGTCTCGGCCAGCCAGCCGGCCAACGCGTCAACGTCAGCCTGCTTTGTGAGGTCGGCGGCGAACGCACTCGATCCGGTTTCGTCGGCAAGCGCCGCAAGCCGCTCGGCGCGTCGGGCGACTCCGACGACGTCCCAGCCCGCCGCTCTGAGCGCACGCACCGTCGCCTCGCCAATGCCCGAACTCGCCCCAGTTACTACTGCACGCCGCGTTGTCATGCCCACCAGGCTAGCGCGCGTGTTACGCGACGTGGCCACGCGCTTGGCACCGTGCCCCCAGCACCCTTAGGCTCTTGCTGGGATCGAAGTGTCGATGCCCCCAAAACTCTCAGGAGCAAGCCAATGACGAACGCACCCGAAAACTGGCGTTTCGAAACGAAGCAGATTCACACGGGCGCCCAGCCCGATCCCGTGACGAACGCTCGTGCAACGCCGATCTACCAGACCACCTCGTACGTGTTTAACGACGCCGACCACGCAGCAAACCTGTTCGCGCTGGCCGAGTTCGGCAACATCTACACGCGCATGCAGAACCCCACGCAGGACGTCGTCGAGCAGCGCCTCGCGGCGCTCGAAGGCGGCACAGGCGGCCTCCTCGTCTCGTCGGGAATGTCGGCAGTGACGCTGGCTGTCTTGAACATCGCGGGCGCGGGCGACCACATCGTCTCGTCGTCGTCGATCTACGGCGGCACGTATAACCTGTTCCGCTTCACGCTCGCAAAGCTCGGCATCGAGGTCACCTTCGTTGATGACCAAGACGACGCCGAGGCGTGGAGCGCGGCCGTCCGCCCGAACACGAAGTTGTTCTTTGCCGAGACGATCGGCAACCCGCAGATCAACATCCTCGACATCACGCTCGTCTCCGACATCGCGCACGAGAACGGCATCCCGCTGATCGTCGACAACACGATCGCGACGCCGTACCTGATCCGCCCGTTCGAGTTTGGCGCCGACATCGTCGTGCACTCGGCAACCAAGTTCCTCGGTGGCCACGGCACCGTGATCGGCGGCGCAATCGTCGACGGCGGCAAGTTCGAGTGGTCGAAGAACGTTGAGAAGTTCCCCGGCCTCACCGAGCCCGACCCCAGCTACCACGGCGCCAGCTACACGACCGCGGTCGGCGACGGCCTGGCCTATGTGATCAAGGCGCGCGTGCAGCTGTTGCGCGACCTCGGTACCGCCATCTCACCCAACAGCGCCTGGCTGCTGATCCAGGGCATCGAGACGCTGTCGCTGCGCATGGAGCGTCACGTGCAGAACACGCAAGACATCGCCCAGTGGCTCGAGAGCCACCCTGACGTTGCAAGCGTGAACTACTCGGGTCTGCCCAGCAGCCCCTGGTACGCGGCCGCCAACAAGTACGCCCCTCGTGGCGTGGGCGCGGTCATCTCGTTCGAGCTCAAGGGCGGCATGCTTGCCGGTCGCGAACTGGTGAACAACCTCAGCCTGTTCAGCCACCTCGCCAACATCGGTGACGTCCGCTCGCTGGTCATCCACCCGGCATCCACCACGCACTCGCAGCTGAGCCCCGAGGCGCAGCTCGCCGGTGGCGTGACCCCGGGCCTCGTCCGTCTCTCGGTTGGTCTCGAGAACATCGACGACATCAAGGCTGACCTCGAGGTCGGACTCGCGGCGGCGCGTGCGCTGAGCGAAGCTGCTCGCGGCTAGTTCGACACACGAAGTACGAGAGGGGCCATGACCATGCGGTTATGGCCCCTCTCGCATCGGACCATCCGGCCCGCCAGTCTGGTCGCTCGATAACCGATTCCACGATCTATCGCAGTTCAGGGAGAATACAAGGATGGACTGGCAGAGCTCCGAAGACACCGTGCCCTCGGCACCGGTGACAGAGGCCGACGCCCGCATGCTGCTCGGCAGGCCCCCGGCGACGGGTGCGTGGCGTGACGGCGACCCTGTCGGCGAACGCCGCTTTGCTGCCCTCGGCCCCCTCGACACCGAGGTCGGCGCCGTGCTCGCGCACTACCGCATCGCCTACGAGTCGTGGGGCACCCTCAACGAGGCCGGCGACAACGCGATCCTGCTCCTTCACGCACTCACGGGCGACAGCCACGTGCGCGGCGAGGCCGGGCCCGGACACGCAACCTCCGGCTGGTGGGGCGACATCGTCGGCCCCGGCCTCGCACTCGACACCGACCGCTGGTTCGTCATCGCGCCGAACATACTGGGCGGATGCCAGGGCTCAACCGGTCCCTCATCGATTGGCCCCGACGGGGTCGAATGGGGCCCCCGCTGGCCGTTCTTGACGATCCGTGACCAGGTGGCCGCGCAGGCGGCCCTGGCTGACTCGCTCGGGATCGACGTCTGGGCTGCGGTCGTCGGCGGATCGATGGGTGGCATGCACGCGCTCGAATGGTCCGTCACACACCCCGAGCGCGTCGCCCGTGCCGCAATCATCTCGGCGCCCCCAAGCAACACCGCCGACCAGATTGCACTCAACTCAGTGCAGCTTGAGGCGATCCTCATCGACCCGCGTTTTCAGGGTGGCGAGTATTACGACGCCGGTGACGGCGATGGCCCGCACCGCGGGCTTGCGCTCGCCAGGCGCATGGCGCTTCTCAATTACCGAAGCCCGGCAGAGCTGAACGACCGCTTCCGCCGCTCGTGGCAGTCAGGCATCAGCCCGGTCGGTCACGGCGGCCGCTTCGCGGTTGAGTCCTACCTCGACTTTCACGGCAACCGGTTCACCCGCAGGTTCGACGCCAACTCCTACATCTGCCTCGTCAATGCGATGAACTCGCACGACATCGGGCGCGATCGCGGTGGCATCGAAGACGCGCTCGCTCGCGTCACCGCGCGCACGCTCGTGCTCGGGATCGACAGCGACCGGCTGTTCCCGGTTGACGGGCAGCACCAGATTGCACGAGGCATCCGCAACACGCTCGATGGCGACCGCGCGGCCGTAATTACGAGCGATTTCGGCCACGACGGGTTCTTGATTGAGATTCCCGAAGTGGCCGCGCACCTCGAGCGGCTGCTCGCCGAATAAGGCGGCTGTTCGCCGAAGAGGCGGGATGCCGCGGGCTAGGCCCGCGCGCTTGCACCCACGCGCTGCAACACCCACGGCGTGACGCTCATGTCGAGCCGGTTGCGGTCGGTGGTTTCGCTGTCGGGCCGGGGCGTGGCATCCAGAGCCGTCTCATATGCACCGTCACCCTCCCACAGCAGCGCCTTCTGCGCGCTGAGCGAGCGGCTCTTGAACTGGCGCGGCTCACTTGCGCGTGAGGCGGCGATCATGGCCGCGGCGTCTGCGAAGCCGGTCAGGTCGGCGAGCGTGACCCAGGTCGGTGGGAAGAGCGAGAACTCGTCTTTTGTGTGCAGTTCGATCGCGTCTTCGGGGCGAATCCAGCGGGCGTCAACGGCTTCGGCCTCAGAGAGCACCAGGTCACCCTCGGGTGCGGGCGCAACGAAGAACCAGGTGCGAATGCGGCGGTGGGCGATCATTGCGGGCGGGACCCAGCACGAGAACGTGACGTAGTCACCTTCGTTCGTGACGAGTCCGGTCTCTTCCCACGCTTCGCGCACGCCGGCGCGGCGCGCGACCTCAACCTCGGTGGGCTCGCCATCGAAGCCGTCCGCGTCTTCGGGGTCGAGCTTGCCGCCAGGAAAGACCCAGGCGCCGGCGAAGCTGCCGCGGTTGGGCCGTTCGATCAGCAACACCTCCGGGCCGTTCGCGCTGTCGCGCGCGAGGATGACTGTGGCAGCGACGAGGTCGGTGTCTTCGTCCGAGGGCTGGGCGAGTGCCCGGGGAGGCTGCGCGGAGGTGCGGGTACCGTCATTGGTCATTCCCTCAGCTTAGGGGTGGCCCGACGATCAAGTCGGAAGCTCCACGCGGCGACGATCGCACCCGCGAGGCTCAGGATGAGGGCCACCGCAACGGGCGAGCGGAAGCCCCACCCGGACGCGATGACGATGCCGCCGAGCAGGGCACCGAGCGAGTTGCCGACGTTGAGCGCCGAGTGTGTCAGCGCCGCGGCGATTGATTGGTTGTCGCCGGCGACATCCATCAGCCGTGTTTGCACCGCCGGGCTGATCATGCTCGCGACCGTGGCGAAGATGAAGATGAGCACCGCCAGCGCCACGATCGACTGGGCAACCAGCAGCATCACGAGCGCGGCGATGGATGTCACGAGCATCGCGCCGATGATCGTGCGGGCGAGGTTGCGGTCGGCGGATACCCCACCAAGGAGAGTGCCCACCGTCATGCCGAGCCCCATCAAGACGAGGATCAGCGGCACCGCCGCTGCCGGTTGGCCTGCGACCTCGGTGACCAGCGGCGCAACGTAGCTGTAGACCGCGAAGAACCCGCCGAAGCCAATCGCGCCGACGCCGACCGTGAACCACACCTGCGGGATGCGGAACACGCCAAGCTCGGCACGGAACGTGCGCCCGGGATCGCCAGGACTCTTCGGCACGAAGAAGATGATCGCCACGGCCGCGAACGCAAACACCAGGGTCACGGCCACGAATGCGGTGCGCCATCCGATGAGCTGGCCCATGTAGGTGCCGAGCGGTACGCCCACCACGTTTGCCACGGTGAGGCCCGTGAGCACGATGGCGATGCCGCGGGCACGTCGGGCCGGGCCGAGCATATCTGCCGCGACAAGCGCCGCCATGCCAAAGTATGCGCCGTGGGGCAGCCCGGCGAGCAGTCGCGAGACCGCGACGAGCTCGAAGGTCGGGGCGATCGCCGTCAGCGCCGAGCACAGGGCCATCGCCGCGGCAAGCACGACCAGCACGCGCTGGCGCGGATACCTCGCCGCGAAGCCCGAGATCGTCGGCGCCCCGATGACGACACCGAGTGCATAGAAGCTGATCAGCCAGCCGGTCTGTGCGATCGCGGCTTCTGGGTCGGCTGCGAAGTGCGAGGTGAGCAGGTCAGCCGCGAGGTCGGGCAGGAGGCCCATCACGACGAACTCGGTCATCCCAATACCGAATGCACCGATCGCAAGGGCGAAGAGGGCGCGCACGGCGGCACCGCGGATGGGGCCCGTCGCTTGCAGAGGAACGGCGACGGAAGCAGTCATTGCCCCAACATTACCAGCGAATCGAATCGATTCGACGCGCTCAGATTCGAGGAGGGAGCCCCAACTCCCCGCTAGGCGTCTTCGGCGCGGGCGAGTGCGGCGTCGAGCCGCTCGACCTTCGCGTCGAGCTCGCCGGTGTAGCCGGGGCGGATGTCTGCCTTCAGCACGAGCGATACCCGTGAGCCGAAGGGGGCAACGGCCTCGGTGGCGCGGCGCACCACATCGAAGACCTCGTCCCACTCCCCCTCGATCGTCGTGAACATCGCGTCGGTGTGGTTGGGCAACCCCGAGTCGCGCACAACCTTCACCGCCGCGGCAACCGCGTCGTGCACCGAACCGTCTGCGCGACCGGTCCCGCTGGGGGCGACTGAGAATGCGACGAGCATGTTGACTCCTAAATTTCGGGTTCGGGTTGGCGCTGGGGCGCGAAGTCGGAATCGAGGGCGGGCACAGGTGCCGGCGCGGGCTCGGGCTCGGGCTGCGCGGGCACGGGCGCGGCGGCACTCCGGCGCCCCGGCACCCGCGCCAGCTGTGTCACGGCAACGACCAGCAAGATCACCAGCACGACGTTGCGGGCAGTGAGGACCGCGAGACCGGCCGGATTCGCCGCGAGCACCTCGCCATACATGATCGGGTAGACCAGCTGCGTGAGCCCGGCACACAGCAGTCCCAATACGACTGTCGGCCAGGCCCGGTGCCGGTTGAGCACGACGGCGAGCACGAGCGGAGCGATGAGCCAAGTGTGAAACTGCGGCGAGCCCACCTTGTTGAACACGATGAACACGAGCACCAGTGCGAGCGAGAGCGGCGGCATCAGCCGCGCATACGATGCGCCCCGAGCAACCTTCATCGCGCCGAGCGCAACGACTGCGGCGACCGCGAGCGCCAGCAACGGGGTCATCAGCGCGCTCACGACCTCGACGAGCGGGCCCTCGACTTGGAATGTGAGAATCTCGGAGTCGTAATACAGCGATGCGTGGAGCGGATCGAGCGCGGCCTGCCACAGCCACCACGTACTCACCGGTGCCTCGATCTGCAGCCCGCGACCCGTTTGCTCGGTCACAAAGCCGAGCACGTGGGTGATGCCGCCGGCGAGCGCGGCGATGACCACGACGCTGACGCTCACGACGAGCCCCACGATCAGCACGCTCAGGCGTCGGCGCGCCACGATGAGGGCGGCAACAAACAGGGCAGCGGGCCAGACCTTGACCCAGGCGCCAACCGTAAAGAGCGCGGCCGCCACGCGCGGGCGCCCGAACAGCCAGAGGCACCCGGCAATCGCGATCGGCACCGTCACCGCGTCGATGCGGTACACGCCGACGGGGCCGAGGAGCGCGATAAAACCGAGCCAAAACCAGGCCGCGATCGTACGGCCCATCGAACGACCAGAGCCCACCAGCATCCAAAATGCGAGCGCATTGCACCCGGTCACGAACAGGGCCCAGCCCACCGTATAGCCGCCGAGCCACGCAAACGCGTGCGTGAGCACCATCGGCACGAGCGCGAGTGCGGGGTAGACCCACGATTCGGTCACGCCCACGATGCCGTCGCCACCAAGCGCGCTGCTCGACCAGGGTTCATAGACGATATAGACGTCGCCCATCGGCATGTTCGGTTCAGCAAAGCCGAGTGCGGCCACCCCGAGGTGCACGACCACGAAGGCGATCCATAGCGCTACGCGTCTCGACACGCGTCAATCCTAGGGGCGTGCCGCGGGTCGGTGTTGCGGCGCGCCCTCGTCGTCTCTCGCGCCGCTTTGACGAATGGATGCCACGGCCTCCGGCAGCGCGTGCGCCACATCGAGCGCGGTGATGGGTCGCCCCTGCGCCGCGTCGCCCGCGGAGTCCGCTGGGGCTAGTGGAGCGAGCCCGGCGGCAATGCGTCCGGCAACCCCGTGCAGGAGGGCGCCGGTGGCCGCGAGCGCGCGCAGGTCGGCGTGGGACGGCGCTCCGGGTGAGGGCACGCGGGCCGCCGCCGCGGCGATGAGGGCGCCGAGTACGCCGCCGAGCACGTCTCCGGTGCCGGCGGTGGCGAGCCAGGGTGTTGCCGCGGCCACGGTTGAGCACGCGCCGTCCGGGGCCGCGATGATCGTGGTCGCGCCCTTGCGCAGCACGACGTGGCCCAGCGCGCGGGCGAGGGCACGGGTTGCCTCGATGCGGCCGGCCAGCGCGTCGGCAACGGCGTCCGCACCCGCGTCGGGGTGGGCGCCGGCTTCACTCAAACCCGCCCGGGCAAGCCCGGCCGCGGCCTCGAGGCGTGCAAACTCCCGATCGTGCGGGGTCAGCACGAGGGGTGCACCGCCAGGGCCCCCCTCCCGGGCGACGAGATCGAGCGCCCCTGCATCGACCACGACGGGTGCCGGGCCGCGCAGGAGCTCGCGCAGGGTCGCGGTTTCGAATGCGCTGCGGGCTGCGGCATCCGTACCCGACCCGATCAACCACGCCTGCACGCGACCCGCCCCCAGCACCGTCTCGGGCCGGCCATCGAGCACCCGGGCACCCACCGTTGGCGGCCCGACGTAGCGGACCATGCCCAGGCCGGTGCGCCACGCGGCCTCGACCCCGAGCACCGCGGCGCCGGGGTATGCCGCCGAGCCGGTGCGCACCCCGAGCACACCGCGCGAATACTTGTCGTCGCCATCACGCGGCACCAGCAGCATGGGCGCGGCGAGCGCCGCCGACCAAGCAGTGACGTGCGGAACCTCACTCATGCGCTCAGCCTACGAGGAGTGGGCTGCACGCAGTGGGCTGTGCGCAATCGGTACGCGCAATGGGTACGCGCAGCAGGCTACGAACCCCACCCCCGTCGAGTCGCGTCCTGCACCTCGCCGACAAGCTCTTCGATGATGTCTTCAAGAAAGAGCACGCCGGTGGTCGCGCCCGACGCATCACACACGCGCGCGAGGTGCCGCCCATTGCGGCGCATGGTCGCGAGTGCGTCTTCGAGGTCGCTCGATTCGAGCATCGGCACGAGGCGGTGGATCCGCTTCGCGGGCACGGGCTCGCTCATGCGGGTGGCCGCGTCTGGGCCCTCGCTCGAGCGCAGGATGTCTTTCAGGTGCACGTAGCCGAGAGGTTCGCCCGCGGCATCCACAATCACGTATCGCGAGAAGCCATGCTTCGCGACTGCGCGTTCGATCTCATCCGGCGTCGTCGACACAGGCAAAGTCACGAGCGATTCGAGGGGCACCGCGATGTCGCCCGCGCGCTTGTCTGTGAACTCGACCGCGGCGGTCACGGCACCCGAGGCGTCATCGAGCACACCCTCGATGCGCGACTGGTTGACGATGGTCGCCACCTCGTCGAGCGTGAACGTCGAGGCTGCCTCATTTCGCGGTTCGACACGAAAGAGGCGCAGCACATGGTTCGCCAGCCAGTTGAGCGACGCGATCAGCGGACGGAACACCACCGACACCCACACCAGCGGCGTCGCAAGCAGCAGCACCGCGCGGTCAGGCAACGAGAACGCGAGGTTCTTCGGCACCATCTCGCCAAACACGACGTGCAGGTACGACACGAGTACCAGCGTGACGATAAACGCGACGGTGTCGATCACCGCAACGCTCCACCCGGTCAGCCCCAGCGGGCCGGCGAGCAGGTGGTGAATCGCTGGTTCGGAGACGTTCAGGATCAGCAACGAGCAGACGGTGATGCCCAGCTGCGACGTGGCGAGCATGAGCGTCGCGTGTTCCATCGCATAGAGCGCGGTCTTCGCGCGTCTTGACCCGCGCTCCGCGAGGGGTTCGATCTGTGAGCGCCGGGCCGAGATGACGGCAAACTCGGCACCGACGAAGAATGCATTGCCGATGAGCAACACGACGAGCCACGCAATTCCTGCCCAATCGTTCATCGCTGCTCACCGCCTTCGCGGTCGTCGTCGCCGGTCGCGCCGGCAGGAAGTGCACGGGGCGTGAATTGGATGCGGTCGACTCGGCGGCCGTCCATGCGTTGCACCCGGAGCATCCCATCTTCGATCTCAATCTCGTCGCCGACCTTCGGCATGCGCTCGAGCGCGGCGATCATGAAGCCGGCGACGGTGTCGTAGACCTCGCCCTCGCTCACGCGCACTCCGGTGCGGTCGAGAAGTTCGTCGGGGCGCAGGTCGCCCGGGAAGGTGATCGCGTCACCCTTGCGCACCACGCCGGCGCGGGTGCGGTCGTGCTCGTCGGCGACCTCACCGACGATCTCTTCGACGAGGTCTTCGAGCGTCGCGACACCCGCCGTACCGCCGTATTCGTCGACGACGACCGCCATCTGATACCCCTTGGCGCGCAGCTCGGCCATCAGCTGGTCGAGATGCACGGTCTCGGGCACGCGAAGCGGATCGGATGCCAGTGCCGCGGCCGGCACGTCGGCACGGCGCTCGCGCGGCACGCTGATGGCGGCCTTGAGGTGCACAATGCCGACGATGTCATCGATCGAGTCGGAGAACACAGGAAACCGGCTGTGGCCGGTGCGCCTTGCGAGCTGAATGACGTCATCGGCCGAGTCACCGGCCGCGACGGCGTGCAAGCTGGGGCGCGGAGTCATGACGTCGGCCGCGCTGAGCCGCGAAAACATGAGTGTGCGGTTGAGGAGGCTGGCGGTGTCTTTCTCGAGCACACCAGCGCTCGCCGAGCGGCGCACGAGCGACGAGAGCTCCTCGGCGCTGCGCGCGCCCGAAAGCTCTTCTTTCGGCTCGACACCCATCGCCCGCAGGATCCCATTCGCGCTGCCATTGAGCAGCACAATGGCGGGCCGGAACACCGTCGTGAACGCAACCTGAAACGGCATCACGAGCTTTGCGGTCTGCCGCGGGAGGGCAAGCGCAAAGTTCTTCGGGACCAGCTCGCCAATGATCATCGACAGCAGCGTCGCGAGCACAAGCGATACGACCACCGCGAGAGGGCTCACAACCGCGGCGGGAAGGCCCCACCCGGCAAGCACGGGGCGAAGCAGGTTCGAAATCGCCGGTTCCATCGTGTAACCGGTCAAGAGCGTGGTCAGCGTGATGCCAAGTTGCGCGCTCGAGAGGTGCGTCGAAGTGATCTTCAGCGCACCGATGGTCATCGACAGGCGCGATTCACCACGCTCACGGCGGGCCTCGAGGTCTGCGCGGTCGAGGTTCACAAGTGCGAACTCGCTCGCAACGAAGAGGCCGGTGCCAACGATCAGCACGATGCCGACGCCCAACATGATGTAGTCGTACGTCACGCCGCTCCCCCATTCAGGAACGTGCCAACTTTGAACAAGCGTCTACTGGGAGGGTCATCCATTGTGCAGACCATGCTACCGGAGCGACCTGTCGACGTGCCGCACGGCGGTGCTGACTGGCACGGCGGTGCTGTGCCGCGCCGCGGTGCTGCGTGGCCGTGCTGCGGCATCCGCTCTACCAACTGACCGGCAGCGCCTTGCCCTCGTCGTAGCCCGCCGCCGACTGCAACCCCACCTGCGCGCGCTCGTGAAACTCGGCCACGCTCCCCGCGCCGGCGTACGTAAACGACGAACGCACCCCCGAGGTGATCATGTCGAGCAGGTCTTCGAGCGAGGGCCGAGCCGGGTCGAGATAGATCTTCGACGACGAGATCCCCTCGGCGAACAGTTCTTTTCGGGCGAGTTCGTAGGCGTCAAGGCGCGCGAAGCGGTCGTGCACCGCCTTGGTCGATGCCATCCCCCACGACTCCTTGTAGATGCGCCCTTCGTCGTCGTGGTGCAGCTCGCCCGGCGCCTCGATCGTTCCGGCAAACCACGAACCGATCATGACGGATGCCGCACCCGCCGCCAGCGCCAGGGCAACGTCGCGGGGGTATCGCACGCCGCCGTCGGCCCAGATGTGTGCGCCCATGATGCGCGCGGCATCTGCGGCCTCGAGCACCGCCGAGAACTGGGGACGCCCAACCGCGGTCATCATGCGCGTCGTGCACATGGCGCCCGGCCCGACCCCCACCTTCACAATGCTCGCGCCGGCGACGACGAGGTCGTGCACGCCCTCCGCGGTGACGACGTTGCCGGCCACCAGCGGCAGTCCGAGGTCGAGGTCGGCGACGGTGCGCAGCGCCTGCAGCATGCGCTCCTGATGACCGTGGGCCGTGTCGAGCACGAGCACGTCAACCCCCGCTGCGGCGAGTGCGCGCGCCTTCGCCGCGACGTCACCGCTGATCCCGATTGCCGCGGCAACATGCAGGCGACCGGATGCATCAACCGCCGGTCGATACAGGGTCGAGCGCAGCGCGCCCCGGCGACTGAGCGTGCCGATCACCTCGCCCCGGCGCACAACGAGCACGAGCTCGGCATCTGCGGCCACGATCAGCTCGAACGCCGCACGCCCGTCACGGATGTCTTCTGCCTCGATCGCGATCGGCCGCGCATGGACCAGGTCGCCCAGCCGGGCATCGCTCAACGCGGTAGGAAGCCGGGAGGCCGCCACGACCCCGGTCACGTCTTCCATGCGGAGCACGCCGTCCACGCTCCGGCCCACCACGATGCCGTGACCCTCGGCCGGTGGCAGCATTCGCCGGGCCTCGGCGACCGTCGCCTCTGCGCCAAGCACGAGCGCCGTGTCCCACGCGGTGGGTTGTGCTTTCACCCAGCGGATTGCGGCATCGAGGTCTTGCAACGGAAGGTCCTGTGGCAGGACCCCGAGCCCGCCCCGGCGCGCGAGCACGGCCGCGAGCCTCGGCCCGGTCACGGAGTTCATGTTCGATGAGACGATCGGGATCGTCGCGGCGGTGCCATCACCTGGCGCAAGCTCGACGTCGAGCCGGCTGGATTTTGCTGACCGCCGCGGCACCAGAAACACATCGGAATATGTCAGATCCACCTGCGGTTGCACACCGGAGAATTCCATAGTCATACGGTAACGCGGCACGCACCGGGTCGTCCGAGTTTTTTCCGCGATTCACCCGCCGAACTCCGTTAGGCTTGTAGGGCGTGCGCGAGGCACGATCTGCCACGCGCGAGGACCAAACTTACGAAGAAAGTGGGCGATCGACTGTGTCGAGCCAAGAGACGAGCGTCGGAGCACCGAACGACGGTGAGTTCGGAGCAAATGAGTGGCTCGTCGATGAACTCTACGAACAGTTCCAAGTTGACAAGAATTCTGTCGACAAGGAATGGTGGCCCATCCTCGAGAAGTACCAGCCCCTCAAGGGCGAGGTCGCCTCGGGCGCACCCGTCGGCGAAGCTCCTTCTCTCGCGAACGATCCCCACCCGGTCACGGCGCCCATCCCCGTCATCGGCACGCAGCCCGTCGCCCGCACCACCTCGGTGCCCGCCAAGCCGCAGCCGATTCCGGCACAGGCGCCGGCCCTGAACAGCCACGGCGCCAGCGAAAGCGCTGAAGACGCCGTCGTGACGCCGCTGCGCGGCATGTCAAAGACGCTCGCGTCAAATATGGACGAGTCGCTCACCGTGCCGACGGCAACCAGTGTGCGCACGATCCCGGCGAAGCTGATGATCGACAACCGCATCGTGATTAACAGCCACATGGCCCGCACCCGCGGCGGCAAGGTGAGCTTCACGCACATCATCGGCTGGGCGCTCATCCAGACGCTGAAAGAGTTCCCGAGCCAGAACGTCTTCTACGCCGAGATCGAGGGCAAGCCCTCGGTCGTCGCTCCGGCGCGTATCAACCTCGGCATCGCGATCGACCTGCCAAAGCCCGACGGCACCCGCTCGCTCGTCGTTCCCAGCATCAAACACGCCGATGCGATGACATTTAGCGAATATCTCGTCGCGTACGAAGACGTCGTGGCTCGCTCGCGGAACGGCAAGCTCACTGCGGCCGACTTCCAGGGCACCACGATGTCGCTGACGAACCCGGGTGGCATCGGCACAGTGCACTCGGTGCCGCGCCTCATGAAGGGCCAGGGTTGCATCATCGGCGCCGGCGCCCTCGAATACCCGGCCGAGTTCCAAGGCGCAAGCGCCAAAACGCTCAACGAACTCGCCATCGGCAAGACGATTACCCTCACGAGCACGTACGACCACCGCGTGATCCAGGGTGCCGGCTCCGGCGAGTTCCTGAAGAAGGTGCACCAGCTGTTGCTCGGCGAGCGCGGCTTCTACGAAGAGATCTTCGCCTCGCTGCGCATCCCCTATGCCCCGATCGAGTGGGCCGCCGACATCAATGTCGACACGGCCGACAGCGTGAGCAAGGGCAGTCGCGTGCAGGAGCTCATCAACTCCTACCGCGTGCGCGGCCACCTCATGGCCGACATCGACCCGCTCGAGTATGTGCAGCGCATGCACCCCGACCTCGACATCGCCTCGCACGGGCTCACGTTCTGGGACCTCGACCGCGAGTTCGTGACGGGCGGCTTCGGCGGCAAGCGCTCTATGAAGCTGCGCGATGTGCTCGGCGTGCTTCGCGACTCGTACTGCCGCACCATCGGTGTCGAGTACATGCACATTCAAGACCCGGCCCAGCGCCGCTGGTTCCAGCAGCACATCGAGGTCAACTACGAAAAGCCCGACCACGATGAGCAGCTGCGGATTCTGCGCAAGCTCAACGAGGCCGAGGCGTTCGAGACGTTCCTGCAGACGAAGTACGTCGGGCAGAAGCGCTTCAGCCTCGAGGGCGGCGAATCAACGATTCCGCTCCTCGACCAGATCCTCACCAGCGCGGCAGACGCAGGCCTCGACGGTGCGACGATCGGCATGGCCCACCGCGGCCGCCTGAACGTGCTCACCAACATCGCTGGCAAGACCTACGGCCAGGTCTTCCGCGAGTTCGAGGGCTCGGTCGCGCTTGGCAACGAGCGCGGTTCTGGCGATGTGAAGTACCACCTCGGCACCGAGGGCACCTTCGTCTCGGCCGACGGCAAGACACTGCCGGTCGAGCTCGCGGCGAACCCTTCGCACCTCGAAACCGTCGACGGTGTCGTCGAGGGCATCGTGCGCGCCAAACAAGACCGCAAGCCGATCGGCACCTTCTCGAACCTGCCCGTGCTTGTGCACGGTGACGGTGCATTCGCCGGCCAGGGTGTCGTCGTCGAGACGCTGCAGATGTCGCAGCTTCGCGGCTACCGCACCGGTGGCACGATCCACATCGTGATCAACAACCAGATCGGCTTCACGACGTTGCCGGGCGACGCCCGCACCAGCGTGTACGCGACCGACGTTGCGAAGACGATCCAAGCGCCGGTGTTCCACGTGAACGGCGACGACCCCGAGGCCGTTGTTCGAGTTGCCGAGCTTGCCGTGCGCTACCGCCAGGAGTTCAAGCGCGACATCGTGATCGACCTCGTCTGCTACCGCCGACGCGGCCACAACGAGGGCGATGACCCCTCGATGACGCAGCCCCTCATGACGAACCTCATCGAGGCAAAGCGCTCAGTGCGCCGCCTCTACACCGAGGCGCTCGTCGGTCGTGGCGACATCACCGAAGAAGAGTACGAAGCGGCCAAGCGCGACTTCCAGAACAGCCTCGAGATCGCATTCGCCGAAACGCATGCGGCCGAAACGGGTTCACTCCCGGTCATCCACGAGACGACCACGGCACCCGCGTTTGCGGGCGAGCCCGAGACCACCGGCGTCTCGCAAGAGGTCGTCAGCCTCATCGGCGACGCGTTCGTGAACAAGCCCGCCGGCTTCACCACGCACCCGAAGATCCAGCAACTGCTCGAGAAGCGTCTCGACATGAGCCGCAATGGCAATGTCGACTGGGCGTTCGGTGAGCTGCTCGCATTCGGTTCGCTCCTTCTGGAGGGTACGCCCGTCCGTCTCGCCGGTCAGGAAGCCCGGCGCGGCACGTTCGTACAGCGCCACGCTGTGCTCCACGACCGTGCAAACGGTCAGGAATGGTTGCCGCTGGCGAACCTCAGCCAGCAGCAGGCGCGCTTCTGGGCCTACGACTCGCTCCTGAGTGAGTACGCCGCGATGGCATTCGAGTACGGCTACTCAGTTGAGCGCCCGGATGCCCTCGTGCTGTGGGAAGCCCAGTTCGGTGACTTCGCCAACGGCGCCCAGTCAGTGATCGACGAGTTCGTGTCGTCGGCCGACCAGAAGTGGGGCCAGCAGTCAAGTGTCGTGCTACTGCTGCCACACGGGTACGAGGGCCAGGGCCCCGACCACTCGTCGGCACGCATCGAGCGCTTCCTGCAAATGTGTGCACAAGACAACATGACCGTGGCGCGCCCGTCGACGCCCGCATCGCACTTCCACCTGCTGCGCCGTCAGGCATACGCCCGCCCGCGCAAACCGCTGGTGGTCTTCACGCCCAAGGCGATGTTGCGCCTGCGCGGCGCGACAAGCTCGGTCGCCGACTTCACCTCCGGGCGCTTCGAGCCCGTGCTCGACGACGACCGCGGCAACGACAAGTCGGTTGTCACCCGCGTGTTGCTGCACGCCGGCAAGATCCACTGGGACCTCAAGGCAGAGCTTGCCAAGACGCCCAACCCGGAGATCGCCCTCGTGCGCATGGAGCAGTTCTACCCGGCACCGATTGAAGAGCTGTCCGCGGTGATTGCGCGCTACCCCAATGCCGAGCTCGTCTGGGTGCAGGACGAACCCGAGAACCAGGGCGCGTGGCCGTTCATCGCACTCGACATCGTTCCCAAGCTGGAGGGCCGCGCCGTGCGCGTCGTCTCGCGTGCGGCGGCAGCATCGCCGGCGACTGGTTCTTCAAAGATCCACGCCATCGAGCAGGCCGCACTCATGCAGCGGGCGCTCGCGAAGTAGCTCGAACACAAAAAGAGGCGGCCACTCAGCAATGAGCGGCCGCCTCTTCTTCGTTCAAGCTCGGGAACAGTTCGCCTAATACGTGAAGCCCAGCCACGGCGTCTCAAGCGCGCCAAACTGACGGTCGAGCACCGCAATCGCCGATGCTTCACCATGTATGCGTCCGGCGGCATACATGGTGTTAGCGCGCACCCCACCGAGCAGGATGCTGCCGAGCGCGGCGACACCGAGCGTCACGGTGGCGGGTTCGGTGGATGCCTCGACCTTGGCTTCGCCGTTGTCATCGACACGAAGCATCCATGTGCCATCTGCCAAACCAAGCGCGTCTGTCACGCGGATGACACACTCGCCGGCGCCGGCGTAGCGGCGCGCCATGAGGGTGCGAGGCACATCAAGCACGCGCAGCCAGTGATGGTCGCGCACCGTGACGGTCGCGGCCCGCTGGTCGGCGATCATCCACCGCACGGGCTCGTCGATGCTACGCATCGAGGCACGCACAATGTCGACAAGATCGTGTTCGAGCACGAAACGCCAAAGCGCGGCGTAGGCGTCGGCCGTTTCGGTCAACAGGTAGATCAGCGTGAGCTCGTGCTTGGTGAAATCGGTGGGGTCACCCGAGAGGCGGTAGAGCGCGACCCCTCGGGTGCGCCCGGAAGCATCGGCGTACCGTACCGCACGAATCTTGCTCGCGTCCTGCTGGCCCGCCATCGTGCCCGAGATCCTGCGCCACAGTCCAGTCCAGGCACTCGTCTCGCCCGGGTTCGAGCGCCGCACACGTTCGTGGAGCGCGGGCAGCTCGGCCGCTGCCCGTTCGCGATCGATGAAGTCGATGCGGCCCTCGGGCGTCGGCCCCACCCAGCGGGCGCGCTCCGTCTCGATCACCCAGTTGGTCACCGACGTCGCCGCGCCAAAGCCGAAGCGCCCGTAGATCGTCGCCTCGGTCACGGTCAACCCCGCAATCGGTACGCCGGCTGCGGCAGCGGTGCGCAGTTCGCCCTCAAGTAGCGCACGCGCGATTCCGCGACGCCGGTGCGTTGGAGCCACGGTCACGTTGCTGATCGCCCACATGGGGATGCCGCCGCCACCCGGCAGCGTGAGGTCGCTGACCCACGACCCGGTCGTCGCGACGGGCCACGTGGGGTTCGGGCCCGTTGCGTCGTATACGCCCGTTGTTCGCCGATACGCAAGCGCGTCGCGGGCCGCCCCGAGCTGTTCCTCACCGGAATCGGGTGCATGAAAACCACGGTTACCCGCCTGGAGCCAGTCGCCGAACGTGTCGGCGCCAGATGTGTCGACAAGTCGGTAGTCGAGGCCGGTGCGGGCTATCGCTTCGCCGGAGTCGATGTCGAGCGGGAGCGATTGCCAATCATGAACGGTCATGGCACAACGATAGTCAGTGGGCGCGCGCTCCGACACGGGGAATCGCGCGACTCGCCCGCTCGATGTTGCTACTGATGTCCGGCGTGCGCCGCGCGCAGGCGGCCGAGCACCTGCAACCGGAGCTCTTCTGGAGCAGTCTCCTTGCAGGCGCGCGCCACGACCTCGGTCAGTGTGCGTGCAACCAGCGCTTCTCCCGCGCATTCGGGGCAGTTTTCGATGTGCTCACGGATCTCGGCGTGCTCGGTCTTGCAGACCTCGTTGCGGAGGTACTCTTCGAGGTCTTTGCGGGCTTTCTCGCAACCACAGTCAGTCATTTCTTGCTCCTTGACGTCGAGGGGCTCATGCCGCGCTCGACCGCATAGTCCGATAACAAGTCACGAAGGAGTCGTCGGCCACGGTGCAGACGACTCATCACCGTGCCAATGGGGGTCTTCATGATGTCGGCAATCTCCTGGTACGAGAATCCCTCAACATCGGCGAGATACACGGCAAGCCGAAAATCTTCGGGGATCGACTGCAACGCGGCCTTCACTGTCGAATCCGGCATCCGATCAATTGCCTCGGCTTCTGCCGAGCGGCTACTGCTCGCTGTTGTCGACTCGGCCCCGCCGAGCTGCCAGTCTTCGAGCTCATCAATCGTGCCCTGATACGGCTCGCGCTGCTTCTTGCGGTACGTGTTGATGTAGGTGTTGGTCAGAATCCGGTAGAGCCAGGCCTTCAGATTTGTGCCCTGCGTAAAGGTCTTCCACGATGCGAAGGCCTTCACGAATGTCTCTTGCACCAGATCGGCGGCATCGGCCGGATTGCGCGTCATGCGCATTGCGGCACCGTAAAGCTGGTCCATAAAGGGCAGGGCCTGTTCTTCGAACTGCCTGCTCGCGTCGACCTGGACGCCGTCTGCGGCGTCTTCATTGGAAGGATTCATTAGGCGCAAGTCTAAGCCTGCCCCCGCCCCGACGTCGGGGCGGGCCGGGGTACGGCGAAGGCGGGGGACGACTTCTGTGGCGCTTTCTGCGACAGCAATCATTGAACTCCTTCTCCTTAGGCTCAAATGCGAAGCCTCTCGATAAGCTATGAACCAATGACGAACGATAGCTATTCCCCGATCACATCGCTTTCGGCCGCGGACGGACCGGCCAATGGCGCTCTTTGGCCTGCCCCAGCGGCAGCTGGAGCGCTGAATGCGACCCTGACAATTCCGGGTTCGAAGTCGCTCACGAATCGCGAACTCGTCTTGGCGGCACTGGCAGAGGGCCCGAGCAAGCTCAGCGCGCCTCTGCATTCCCGCGACTCGGAACGAATGATTGCCGGGCTCACCGCCCTCGGTGTGGCGTTTACGCCCATCAACGGCACCGGCCGCTTTGGCCCTGATTTGCTCGTCACTCCCCCAGACAAGCTCCACGCCGGCGGCACGGTTGACTGCGGCCAAGCAGGCACCGTCATGCGCTTTCTCCCGCCGCTGGCCGGACTGGTGGCCGGCGAGGTGCACTTCGAGGCCGACGACAACGCCCTGCACCGGCCCATGGGTCCAATGATTACCGCGCTGCGCGAGCTGGGCGTCGATGTCGACGACAGCGGCCGCTGGGCGCTCCCGTTCTCGGTGCGCGGCCACGGCCACGTTCGCGGCGGCGAGCTCGAGATCGACGCGTCGTCATCGAGTCAGTTCGTATCGGGCCTGCTACTTGCCGCGTCGCGCTTCGACGTGGGAATGCACCTGCGCCACACCGGCCCGCGGCTCCCAAGCGTGCCGCACATCGACATGACCGTCGAGGCGCTCCAGCACCGCGGCGTCCGGGTCGAGCGCCCCAGCGCACACGAGTGGGTTGTGGCCGCCGGGCCGATCCGCGCCAAAGACATTGCCGTCGAACCGGACCTCTCGAATGCATCGCCGTTCCTTGCCGCGGCGATGGTTGCCGGCGGAAGCGTGTCGATCACCGGCTGGCCGTTGCACTCGACGCAGCCGGGCGCCCTCCTCACCGAGATTCTCGCGCAGATGGGGGCTCGAGTCAGCCGTCGCGCCGGCGTGCTCACGGTCGTCGGCCGTGGCATCACCGGTGCCATGCTCGATCTCAGCGCCGCGGGCGAGCTCACGCCCACCCTGGTAGCGCTTGCGGCCCTCGCCGACTCGCCCTCCGAGTTCACCGGCATCGGCCACCTGCGCCTCCACGAAACCGACCGCCTCGCCGCGCTCGCAAACGAGATCAACGCGCTGGGCGGCGATGTCACGGTGCTCGAAGACGGCCTCCGCATCGTGCCCCGGCCGCTGCGCCCGGGCGTGTGGCACAGCTACCATGACCATCGAATGGCAACCACCGGCGCGATCCTCGGGCTCGCGGTTCCCGGCATCGAGGTCGAAGACATCGAGACCACCGCGAAGACGCTGCCAGAGTTCACCCAGCTCTGGCAATCGATGCTCGACGGAACGTCGGGAGATACCCCGGCGTGAGTTGGTGGAATGACGACGCCGACGACGACGACCTTGATGAGCTCGACGAGTCCGATATTCGGATGCGGCCCAATCCCAAGGCCAACAAGCCGCGCACCAAGATTCGCCCCGCGCACGAAGACGCCGAGGTAGGAATGGTGCTCGGCGTCGACCGGGGCCGATACACCGTGATGCTGGGCGAGAACACGCCCGAAGAGCACCTCATCAGCGCGGTGCGCGCACGCGAACTGCGCAAGAAACCGATCGTCACGGGCGACCGGGTCCGCGTGGTTGGCGACCTGACCGGCGACGAGGGTTCGCTCTCGCGTCTCGTCGGCATCGAAGATCGCACCACGCTGTTGCGCCGCAGCGCCGATGACACCGATCAGGTCGAGCGTGTCATCGTCGCGAACGCCGACCAGATCCTCATCGTCGTCGCCGCCGCAGACCCCGAGCCGCGCACGCGCCTGGTCGACCGATACCTGATCGCGGCCCTCGATGCCGGCATCCACCCCATGCTGGTGGTCACGAAAACCGACCTCGCAGACCCGACCGCCTTCCTCGAGCACTTCGCGGGACTCGAGCTCACCGTGTTTCTGAGCTCGCCGACCGACACCCCGCTCGAGGCGATCGGTGCCGCGCTCGTGGGCCACACGACCGTGTTTGTCGGGCACTCGGGGGTCGGCAAGTCGACGCTCGTCAACGCCCTCGTGCCGTCCGCGCAGCGCGCCATCGGGCACGTCAATCAGGTGACCGGCCGCGGCCGCCACACCTCCTCGTCGACCGTCTCGCTGCGCTATCACGGTGCCGGCGGCACTGGATGGGTGATCGACACGCCCGGCGTCCGCTCGTTCGGGCTCGGACACATCGACCCCGCGAACATCCTGCGCGCCTACCCCGACCTCGCCGCAGTCGCCGACGAGGTCTGCCCTCGCGGGTGCACGCACCTCCCGAGCGCGCCCGATTGCGGCCTTGTCGAAGCCGTCGCAGAGGGCCGGCTCGGCGAGAACGGCGCATCGCGCCTCGACTCGTTGCAGCGCCTGCTCGAGACGTTCCACTAGCAAGCATGTGCCGGGTGGATGCCGGGGCCCCGGCATCCACCCCGCAACACCAGACCCGCGCACGGCGCGGCTAGGCTAGCCCCATGAGCACCCAGCAACTTGCCGCCGGTTCCGTCGCCCCCGATTTCACACTGCCCGACCAAGACGGCACGCCCGTAACACTGTCGGCGCTGCGCGGCGGCAAGGTGATTGTGTACTTCTACCCTCAGGCGATGACCCCCGGGTGCACGACCGAGGCGTGCGACTTCCGTGACAGCCTCGCGCCGTTCCAGAGCGAGGGCTACACCGTGCTCGGCATCTCAAAGGACGAGATTGCGAAGCTCGCCGAGTTCCGCGAGCGCGACCACCTGACGTTCCCGCTCCTGAGCGACGTCGACCTCGCCGTGCACCAGGCGTACGGTGCCTGGGGCGAGAAGAGCAACTACGGCAAGACCTACACGGGCACGCTGCGTTCGACGTTCGCGATCGATGAGCAGGGCGTGATCACGCTCGCGCTCTACAACGTCAAGGCCACGGGCCACGTGCAGATGCTGCGCCGCAAGCTCGGGCTCGCAGTCGAGGGCTGAGCCCTTCGGGCGCGGCGCCGCCTATTTGCGCGACGTGCCGTCTTCGGATGCCGCGGCTGCTGCTGCTGCTGCAGCTGCGGCTGCCGCCTCTTCGGCCGCCTCGGCCCGGCCCACGCTCCGCACCTCCGCAATCAGGATCGCGAACGTGACAAGCGCGGGGATCCCGATCTTCAGCGCCAGCGACACATCGCCGAACTGATCGGCCGCAGCGCCACCGGCGATCGCCAGCACCAACACCTGCACGACGATGCCGCCTGATCTGGCCCACCGCTGCCCGCGGAAGATGCCGACCGCCATCGCGCACACGCCAATGGTGCAGATCACGACGAGCACGAGCAACGCCACCGCGCTCACGAGCGAAAGCGCGGGTGATGCGAACAGCGAGAGCAGTAGCCACACCGATGCTCCGATGAGCACCAGACCTTCCGCACCGACCAGGATGCCCGCAACCACACGAAAAATCGCCGTGCGGGGCGCGCGCACAACCGCAGATTCCGGCGTCGTTTCGTTCTCAGACATGCGGGGTTTCTCCTTCACGGCGCGGATGAAATAGTAGCGGGTCTAGGTCGAGCTCCGGCATGCTCAACCGCAGAACGAGGTGAATTCAAGATTAACCCTTGATTTTACGGGCTCCGCTGTGGAACGATGAATGAAGCCATGTGCTCCACAGCGAAGTGGGGCGGGCAGGCGCCTATATCTCAGACAGAGTATCGGCCCGAACCCGAATTCGAGCATTTGCTCTCTCACCTCGCATACAAGGAGTATCACTATGGACTGGCGCGACAAATCAGCTTGCCTCACGGTTGACCCCGAACTGTTCTTCCCCGTCGGCAACACCGGCCCGGCTGTCGATCAGATCGAGAAGGCCAAGGGCGTCTGTGCACGTTGCACCGTGACCGAGGTCTGCCTGCAGTACGCACTCGAGACCGGTCAGGACTCTGGCGTCTGGGGTGGCCTCAGCGAAGACGAGCGTCGCGCACTGAAGCGCCGCGCCGCACGCGCCCGCCGCGCTTCGTAGGTTTCACAGCGCGGGGCGGTGCTACCGCCCGAACGCGCTGCTGGGCACGTACCGCCCGAATGCGCTACTGGCACGCACCGCCCGACAACAATCGCCGGACCAGCATTTTGGTCCGGCGATTTGTGTTGCTGTCTTACGTGTCGCGCTGGATCCACCGCAGCGGAATTTCGATGGTGACCTCGGTGCCGGTCTCCTCACCCGCGAGCGAGTGCCAGTCGATGGTGCCGCCGAGTTCGCCCTGAATCAGGGTTCGCACGATCTGCGTGCCAAGGCCGCGCCCGACCTCCCCCTCGGGGAGCCCCGCACCCGTGTCGCGCACCCGCACACGAAGTCGCTCGTCATCGCGTTCGGTGATGATCTCTACGCGACCTTCGAGGCCCGCAAGGCCGTGCTCGACGGCGTTCGTCACGAGCTCGGTCAGCGCGAGCGCCAGGGGCGTCGCGTAGGCACTCGGCAATACTCCGAACTTGCCGGAGGAACTCGTCTGCGCGCGCGTGTTTGGTGCCGCCGCAACCTCGGCAACGAGCCGCAGGACCCGGTCGAAGACCTCATCGAAGTCGACGTTCTGGGTGAGCCCTTCAGAGAGCGTGTCGTGCACGACCGCGATGGAGGCGACGCGGCGCATCGCCTGCGAGAGCGCATCGCGCGCTTCTTCGGAGTGCGTGCGGCGGGCCTGGATGCGCAGAAGGGATGCCACGGTCTGCAGGTTGTTCTTGACACGGTGGTGAATCTCGCGAATCGTCGCGTCCTTCGTGATGAGCTCCTGCTCCTGGTGGCGCAGCTCGGTCACATCGCGGCACAGCACCACCGCACCGCTGCGGTGCCCTTGGTCGCGGAGCGGAATCGAGCGCAGCGACACGGTCACGCCCCGCGCCTCAATGTCGGCGCGCCATGGGGCCCTGCCCGAGACCACCAACGGCAGGCTTTCGTCGACGTTCTGCTGCGCCGGCAGCAGCTCGGTCGTCACTTCGCTCAGCGACTCGCCCTCAAGCTCGTCGTCGAATCCCATGCGATTGAACGCCGAGAGCGCGTTCGGGCTCGCGAAGGTCGTGATGCCATCGGTATCGATGCGAATAAGGCCATCGGACGCGCGGGGTGAGCCACGCCGGGGCGACGGCGGCGAGGTCAGATCAGGAAAATGACCGGATGCGATCATCGAAAACAGGTCATCGGCGCAGGCGTTGAAAGTGGTCTGCTGCCGGCTCGGCGCGCGCAACTCGCCGAGGTTCGTGTGCCGGGTCAGCACACCGATGATTGGGGGCTCGGTTTCTTCATCGGGCCCGGCATGGCGCCTGATGGCGACAGCGCGCACGCGCGTCGGCGTCTCTTCGAACCAGTCTGGCGATGAGGAGTCAACAATCGAGCCGCTGACGAACGCCTCGCGCACCTGCGTGTGCCACTGCGGCCGCACCCGGTCGCCAACGATGTCGCGATAGAACAGGGTCGCCGCGCCACTCGGGCGTGTGTGCGCGACCGCGACAAACGAATCATCGGCGGTGGGCACCCAGATCACGATGTCTGCGAAGGCAAGATCGGCCAGCAGCTGGCCATCACCGACCAGGCGATGCAACCATTCGATATCGGCATCGCTCGAGAGCCCTTGGGCGTTGACCAGATCACTTAGCGTCGACACGGCACCAGTCTAGGTCGCGGCGGCGCCGGCGTTCGCGTGTTGTGACTCCGCGCGTCGCAACCTCCGCCGGCTCGCACGCACCACCCCGGACTGAGGCGCGCCCGTGCCATGCGGTGCGGGATGCCGCGCCCCAGCCCCGCGCGCGGGCACCAGCACCTCCCCCACGAAGCGTCGAAGTGCCGCAACCAGCGGCGCGTTCGGAACCTTTGCCGCGATCGGCCCGGCCGCGAGCATCGCGGCGTCTGTCGACCGCGGGTCGAGCGGGACAAAGGTGACATCCTCGACGCCCGCATACCTCGACAGGGTCGTGCGCACCTGACCCCTGGCATCCACCCCCAACGCCCCCGGCCGCAGCCGATTCGCAACCACCGCGATCGGCGTTCGCCCGACCACGGCACGAAGCTCGGCGAGGCCGCGTACAAAGCGCGCGATCGCGAGCGGTTCGATGGATGCCACGGCCACGACCTGATCGGCTGCCCGGAGCGCACCAAACCCGGCAGCATGCCGGCGCAGGCCGTCGAGGTCGCTCACGATCTCTTCGTCGCGCTCGAGCGGTGCCGCGATGTCGACAACGACGTAGTCGACCCAGTCGCGGCAGACCCGGAGAGCCTCGGCCACGCGCTCCTCGCTCAGCTCTGGCCACCGGGCCGGCCGATTGAGCCCCGTGAGCACGCGGAGCGAACCCTCCCGGTGCTGGATAGGGAGGCTGATGCGCTCGAGCTCGTCGGCATCGAGGAGGCCGGCCCCGGCCGCGCGGCAGGCGGCCGCGAACCCCGGGCCTTCGTCGGGCAGGCCGAGTGATAGCGCCAGCGAAGGGCCCTGCGTGTCGGCGTCGATGAGCGCGACCGAGCGGCCACCGCGCGCGAGCTCATAGGCAAGCTCGATCGCGAGCGTCGATCGGCCGGGCGCCCCGCCCGGGCCCCAGATCGTGAAGATACGCCCACGCGCCCGCGGCTCTGGTTCTGGCGCGCCCGCACCGACGCCATCACCGCGAACCGCGGCGAGCACCGCGGTCGGCGAGCTCGAATCGGCCGTGCAGTCGAAGCCGCTCGCATGCGCGCGGCGACGCGCGTCGTCGTCTGCAACAAGCACGACGATTCGGATGCCGCGGCCGTCGCATGCGGCCCGCAACTCTGGGCCGAGCAGCACCGGCCAGGAGCCGCCGTGCGCCCCGTCGACGATCAGCACATCGGTACGGGCGAGCGTCGCCCCCACCGCGTCGTGCGGCCCGGGCGGGAGCGCGGCGTCGTCACCGCCGTGGTGATTGCCGCCGGAAGCGAACACCGCCGCCGCCAGCGCGCCCGGGTCAACCCGCCCGACCACCTGCAAGCCGGCGTACTCGATCTCGGCGGTGAGCTCCCCCGCCAGCGCAGCGTCGGCGGCGATCGCAACCCGCAGCATCAGCCGGCCGCCGTCGGCACGATCGAGAATGCCCAGTCCGATGCGACCGCACCGAGCGTCGCCGACACTTCGGAGCGGCCAATCACAAGCTCGAGCGACACCCCGGGGCGCCCCATGACCGACACGTTCTCGCCGACGGCCTGCACAACGGCATCCGCAACGAGAATTTCTGGCACCCCGTATTCGCCGCGCTCGAGCCGCGGCGCCGCCCACAGTTCGACCGTAGACCCCGTGGTGACACTCGCGGGAATCTCGGTCGCCGACGTGACGACCACCGACGTCACCCTTGACGACACAGCCGGGGCCAGGGCGCCGACCGGAACCAGCTCGCCGGCACCGATGGTGCGCGTTGCGACCAGCTCCTCGGCCAACCCACCCGGAGCCAAATATGCCGGCCCGGCCGCCCCGAGCGAGACCTGCACAACCTGGAGCGCCCCCGACGAGACACCCTCGCCGGCGACAATTGTGCGAGAGGCCACCAGCACCGGCACTGTCGTGCGTGCGGAAGTCACGACCATCCACACGCCGGCAATTGATGCCACCACCAGCGCAATGCCAATGAAGAATCTGGTGTCCGACCAGAAGGCGCGGGATCGACGTGCGCGAAGTTTCGGGGTCATGCCACCCATGTTCACGCATCGTGCCTGAATGCTGCCGAAGTTATCCACAGGCCACTGCGCGGACGCACGACGCGCGGCGCCCGCAAGCATAATGATGGAATGCACTCCCCCGCCTCGTCCGCCGCGCGCTTTCTGACGCTCGCGCAGGCGGCAGAGCTCCTCACCCTCGAGATCGATGAGGTGCTCGCGCTGCTGCACGAGGGCTCGCTCCGGGGCGTGCAGCTCGGCACAAACGCGCAGTGGCGGGTCTAGCAAGACAGCGTGGGCGACTACATCGACGACCAGATCGAGCAGACCCGGCGCATGCACCTGTGGCACCAGAGCAACGCTGCAAGTTTTCCCGAGCTCTGGGGCAGCGGCGCCGTCCGCCACGGCGACTAAGGCGCTGCCCGCCACGGCGACGAAGTCCGCGGCCGTTCCCCCGGCGCTGGCCGCGCGAGCCGTTCAGCCCAGCAGCGCCTCTGGGCGATCGAGCTGCACCCACGCGACGGCGTGCAATGGCACGAGCCGAAATCCGGATACCTCGCCCTCGCGCCGCGGCGCCCCCGGCTCGTGCAGCGCAAGCTCGAGGTGATCGGCCCCGACTCGATCGATCGTGCCTCGCACCACGCGCTCCCCACCGAGGTGCAGCGCGACCGCAAGTCGGCGCCGGGCAAAATCACGCAGCACGAAACCGAAGGTCTGCCGTTCGCGAAGCCGCCCGCCAGGATCGCGCCCCTGGGTAGTGGCCAGCTCACCTTCCCCACCCACTGGCACGCCGCGGCTCGCCACGAGTGACGGGCGGTCGAGGCGAAGCATGCGGATGCTCCGAAGCGGCGCGACGGCGGCACCACCGCGGCCCAGCACCAGGCCGAGCCAATCTGCGCCGACCCCGGCCACCGTGCCTCGCAGCAGCGCAGGCTCACCGCCGCTGCCCTCGCCGGCGAGTTCGGCGCCGAGTTCGCACCCCACAAGCGTGCTGAGGCGGGTGCGAAGCTCGAGCCGCGAGAGGCGGAGGCGCTCGGCCTCTCCATCAAGCGCAAGCTGCTCGGCGGCCTGCTCCGAATCGAGCTGGTGTTCGAGGTCTTCGAAGAATCGGTTCCAACGCACCGCTGAAGCGTACGCGGGGTGCGCGGGAGGGCCTAGGAGTTATCCACATGCGCCGCCGCACGGAATCGGTCGCGGAGCGCATCGCAAGTGGTCGGCGCCGCGAACGGGAGGTAGTCGCGCAGGAGCGCTTCGAACTCTGCCTCGGTGCCGGCGCCATCGCGCGCACGACGGTGCACACGCACCACGATCGCGACCCAAGCGGCGATGCCAACCGCGACAAAGACGGGGGCGGCGGCGAGCAGCATCCAAAACTCTGTGTAGAACGCGAACCCCGCACCCACGACGAGCGCACCCGCGCCGACCCACAACCACACCGATGGGCGCAGCCACCACTGCAAGACGGGGCGGGACGGGCGCATGACAACTCCAGGGGTAAGTGGCGAACGCGCGGACTCCGCACGCGCAAGCGAGCCCCGCAAAGAACGCGGGGGCCATGTGACCGCTCGAATCGTGACATCGAGAGCTCGTCGATGTCACGATTTGATCGACGCCATGTCCCATTCTGCCCGACTTCGTTGCGGCTTGATTACGAGTCATCCACAGATCGCGGATCAGGGGTTTTTCGCATTTTTGGGCGTGTTCTACTTCATGGATTCTTCGTTCCTTCACCAGACAGGCATGCCATGGCCCCCTCGCCCGCGCGCAGCGTAGCGCCCAGATTCTCGCCAGATGACCGTTCCGATTTGCAGGCATTCTTCGGCCACCAGCGCACCTCATCGGCCGAGCTTGGTGACCCCGAGGCGCTCCTGCGCAATCTCGCCCGCGGCGTGCTCGAGGTGCTCGCCGGTGTGCGTGAGATCGAACAACTCGCGCGCTGGATGACGGAGGATGTGTTCCGAACCGTCGCGACTCGCGCGAACCTTGCCACTCGCGCGCGAAGCGCCCGCGGCGTGCCCGCGGTTCGAACGCAGCACACGATCGTCTCGCTCCGGCAGATGAGCCCCGCCGATGGCATCGTCGAAGCCGTCGTCATCGTTCGCGGACCCGCGCGCACTCGCGCGGTGGCGATCCGGCTCGAAGGCATCGACGGTCGCTGGCGTGCGACGTCGCTCGCGCTGCTCTGAGCGCTGCTACTTCTGCTTGTAGCTCGACAGGAAGTTGCCCATGCGCTCTATCGCCTCGGTGATCACGCGCGCCTCGGGCAGCGTCACGATGCGCAGGTGGTCGTGGTTTGGCCAGTTGAAGCCGGTGCCCTGCACCAGAAGGAGGTGTTCGGCGACAAGCAGGTCGTAGACCAGCTTGGCATCGTCGCGAATCTCGTGCACATTCGGGTCGAGGCGTGGGAACGCGTAGAGCGCGCCGGCGGGCTTGACACACGACACCCCGGGGATGGCCTCAAGGCCCTTCCACGCGGCATCCCTCTGCTCGTGGAGGCGGCCGCGCGGCGCGATGAGCGCGTCGATCGTCTGCACGCCACTGAGCGCAGCCTGCACCGCAAACTGCGCGGGCACATTCGGGCACAAGCGGGTCGACGCGAGGAGGTTGATGCCCTCGAGGAAGCCCTGCGCGTGGTGCGTCGGCCCCGTGATGACGACCCAGCCCGAGCGATACCCCGCGACTCGGTAGGTCTTTGAAAGCCCATTGAACGTGAGGCACAGCAGGTCTGGCGCGACGGTGGCCATCGGAATGTGCACCGCCTCGTCGAAGAGGATGCGGTCGTAAATCTCGTCGGAGAGCAACAGCAGTGAATGCTCGCGCGCGATCGCCGCGATGCCTTCGAGTACCTCGCGGGTGTAGACCGCGCCGGTCGGGTTGTTCGGGTTGATCACGACAAGCGCCTTCGTGCGCGGCGTGATGCGGGCACGGATGTCTTCGAGGTCGGGCTGCCAGCCGTTCTGCTCGTCGCAGATGTAGTGCACCGGTGTGCCCCCGCTGAGGCTCGCCATCGCCGTCCACAGCGGGTAGTCGGGCGCGGGAATCAGCACCTCGTCGCCCTCGTCGAGCAGCGCCTGCATCGTCATCGTGATCAGCTCAGACACGCCATTGCCGAGAAACACGTGATCGGGATCGAACTTCGGGAACCCGGGGATCTCTTCGTACCGATTCACGATCGCGCGGCGGGCCGAAAGCACGCCACGGCTCTCGCTGTAGCCGTGTGCGTTCGGCATCGCCGCGATCATGTCGCGCACGATTTGGTAGGGGGCTTCAAACCCGAACGATGCGGGGTTGCCCGTGTTCAGCTTGAGGATCGTGTGACCCTCGCTCTCGAGGCGCGCGGCCTCGATCAGCGCCTGCCCGCGGATCTCGTACAGGACGTTCTTGAGCTTCGACGACTGGTCGAGCGGGCGCAGCGTGGTCATCTCGCCAGCCTACTTGCGCTTGCCAGCTGCTCTTCGCTGCGCGCGGTTGCCCGGCGCACCTTTGTCTGCATCGGATGCCTCGGCCCGCTGCCCGAATGCACCGCGAGGCGCCTCGGCCGCAGGAGCCTGGCCCTGACCCTGCGTCTGATCGTCCTGCGCTCGCTGCTGCATTGCCTGGCGCAACCGTGCCGTGGCAGCTTGTTCGACCTGGCCACGTCCGTCGCGGATCTCAATTTCACCGGCGTCGTTGGGCGCGGAGTAGTGCAGCTGCTGCGCGTTGCTTGCCGGGATCGCGAGGCCCTTCGCCTCGACCTCTGCCGGGTGCGCGGCCTCGCCGGTGCGGTGCACCTCGACCTCAAGGTTGTACAGGTAGCCAACCGACTCTTCGCGAATCTGCCCCATCATCTGCTGGAACATGGCGTAGCCCTCGCGCTGGTACTCGATCAGCGGGTCGCGCTGTGCCATCGCACGCAGGCCGATGCCGTCCTTCAGGTAGTCCATCTCATAGAGGTGGTCACGCCAGCGGCGGTCGAGCACCTGCATGACGACACGGCGTTCAAGCTCGCGTGTCGCGGCGGCACCGAGCTTCTCTTCGCGGTTCTTGTAGGCGATGCGCGCGTCAGAAACGATCTCGCGCTTCAACCCCTCGCTGGTGATCCGGCCCTTAACACCGCCGGCTTCTGCCACGACCTCGTCGATCGTGACGCTCACCGGGTAGAGCGTCTTCAGCTCGGTCCACAGTGCATCGAAGTCCCAGCTCTCGGTGTGCCCACCGGAAGTGTGCTCATCGATGACCGCGGTGATGGCATCTTCAATGAACTTGCCGACGCGGTCGGCGATGTCATCGCCCTCGAGAATCTGGCGGCGGTCAGCATAGATCGCTTCACGCTGACGGTTGAGCACATCGTCGTATTTGAGGACGTTCTTGCGGATTTCGGCGTTGCGCGCCTCGACCTGCGACTGCGCGCTCTTGATTGCGCGCGAAACCATCCCCGACTCGATGGCGACATCATCAGGAAAATTCGTCCGCGAGAGGATCGCCTCGACGGCACCCGACTGGAACAGGCGCATCAGGTCGTCGGTCAACGACAGGTAGAAGCGGCTTTCGCCGGGGTCACCCTGACGGCCCGAGCGTCCGCGCAGCTGGTTATCGATACGGCGCGACTCGTGGCGTTCGGTGCCGAGCACGTACAGGCCACCGGCCTCAACAACCTTCGTCGCCTCGCTCGCGACCGTCGCACGCACGGCGGCGAACACGTCGTCCCACTCGGCTTCGTACTCTTCGGGAGTCTCTGAGGGGTCGAGCCCCTTCGCCTTCATTTCTTGCACAGCGAGGAACTCAGCGTTTCCACCGAGCATGATGTCGGTACCACGGCCGGCCATGTTGGTGGCGACGGTCACACCGCCCAGGCGACCAGCACGGGCCACGATCTCGGCCTCACGCGCGTGGTTCTTTGCGTTCAGCACCTCGTGCTTGATGCCCTTCTTCGCCAGCATCCGCGAGAGGTATTCACTCTTCTCGACGCTCACCGTGCCAACGAGCACCGGCTGCCCGGATTCGTGACGCAACGCGATGTCTTCGACGACCTGCACGAACTTCGCCTGCTCGTTCTTGTAGACGAGGTCTGACTTGTCTTTGCGGATCATGGGCTTGTTCGTCGGAATCTCGACAACACCGAGCTTGTAGGTCGACATGAACTCAGCCGCCTCGGTCTCGGCAGTACCGGTCATGCCCGAGAGCTTTGCGTAGAGACGGAAGTAGTTCTGCAGCGTGACCGTGGCGAGGGTCTGGTTCTCGGCCTTGACCGGAACGTTCTCTTTCGCCTCGATCGCCTGGTGGATGCCCTCGTTGTAACGACGCCCGGCGAGGATGCGGCCGGTGTGCTCGTCGACGATCATGACCTCGTCGTTCATCACGACGTAGTCGGAGTCGCGCTTGAACAGCGCAATCGCCTTGATCGAGTTGTTCAGGAACGAAATCAGCGGAGTGTTCGCCGACTCGTAGAGGTTGTCGATACCGAGGTAGTCCTCGACCTTCTCAATGCCGGGCTCGAGCACGCCGATCGTGCGCTTCTTCTCGTCCACCTCGTAGTCGACGCCCGCCTCAAGCGTGCTCGCGAGCCGCGCGAACTCGGTGAACCAGCGGTTCGCCTCGCCCGACGACGGCCCCGAGATGATCAGTGGTGTGCGCGCCTCATCAATCAGGATTGAGTCGACCTCATCTACGATCGCGAAGTAGTGACCGCGCTGCACGAGGTCTTCGTTGCGCCACGCCATGTTGTCGCGCAGGTAGTCGAAGCCGAACTCGTTGTTCGTGCCGTAGGTGATGTCTGCCGCGTACTGCTCGCGACGCTGCTCGGGCGTCTGCCCCGCAATGATCACGCCGGTCGTCATGCCCAGCGCGCGGAAGATACGGCCCATCAGATCGGACTGATAGCTCGCAAGGAAGTCGTTGGTCGTGATGATGTGCACGCCCTGGCCGGCGATCGCGTTGAGATACGCCGGGAAGGTCGCCACGAGGGTCTTGCCCTCACCGGTTTTCATCTCGGCGATGTTCCCGAGGTGAAGGGCGGCGCCACCCATGATCTGCACGTCATAGGCACGCAGGCCGATGGTGCGCTTGGCCGCCTCGCGGATGGCGGCGAACGCCTCCGGCATCAGCTTGTCGAGCGTCTCGCCCGCCTCGAAGCGCTCGCGAAACTCGGCGGTCTCGCCGCGGAGCTCGTCATCGCTGAGGCGCGCGTACTCGTCTTCGAGCGCGTTGACCGACTTGGCCACGCCTTGCAGCCGTTTGATGACGCGCCCTTCGCCGGCACGGAGCAGCTTTTCAAGGGGTGAGGCCACGTTGGGATCTCCATCTGTCTTCGAGTTTCGGGCCCGCATCACACACGACACCCCGATACACGCTTGCACGCGTACGCGCCGCGCAGCGGCACATAGAGTTCATGTTACCCGCCTGTGACCTGAGCATGACCTCCACAAATACGCGACACAACGCATTCAAAGATACCGGGTATGCATATACTCGGTATCTTCTTACACGGCACGCTTTTCCGCTTGCCTGGAGTGGAGGCATCCGTGTCAGTTCGATTCAGCCTGCTGGCAATCCTCGATCAGGGGCCCTGCTACGGCTATCAACTCCGCGCCGAATTCAACCGCCGCACCGGGTCGACCTGGCCGCTGAACGTCGGCCAGATTTACAACACCCTCGACCGCCTCGAGCGTGACGGCCTGGTCACCCGCGGCGACACCGATGCGCAGGGCCACGTCTATTACCTGATCACCGATGCCGGCACCGCCGAGGTGCGCGATTGGCTCGGCGGCCCGGTCACCCGCCCGACCGGCACCCGCGACGAACTCTCGCTCAAGCTTGCGTTGGCAGCGACCCTCCCCGGGGTAGACGTCGCGGCCATCATCGCCCGCCAGCGCACCGTCTCGCTCCGGGCGTTGGACGCGTTGCGCGCGCAGGGCGAACCTGACGACGCAGACAATATCGGCGGCGCGAATGAGGGCCGGGATGCCACTTCCGCCGACGGCGAAAAGCTCGCCTGGCGCCTGGTCAACGATGCGTTGGTGTTTCACGCCGAGGCCGAGGTTCGCTGGCTCGACCACGTCGAACGGCGGCTCTTGGAGCATCCCGCCCGCGAACTTGGCATCACGCTCGGGACCGATCGTCCCCGCCGCGGCCGTCCACCACGCGCGGTGTAGGGCGCTGCTACCCGCCAACCTGCGAGCGCCCAGGTCTCGGTGTCAGCCGCGGCGCTTATGATCGAGAAATGGCCGGATTTTGGGGTGCCCGACGCGCGCAGCGAGAACAGCTTGCCGTGGAAGATGCGAATCTCGCACTGCGCGCGCAGCAGGCGTTGGTTGAGACCGATGAGCGCGTGCGACTTGCCAGCGACGAGCTGTTGTTCGCCACCGCCGAGCTGGGCGACGATGCGACCGCTCCCCTGCGCGAGGCGCTGGCATCGGTTCGTCATCACCTCGCCGAGGCGTTCGAACTCCACCAGCTCAACCACGACGAGATCCCCGACACCCCAGAAGAACTGCGCACGCGCAACGCACGGATCGTGCAGCTGTGCGAGTGGGGGCTCGAGCTGCTTTCGCACCACATGAGTGCGCTCGAGACGCCGATCGAAAACGCCCGCCGCGCCCCCGAGGTCCTGCAGCAGGTGCGCGCCGACGCGGCGCGCCTGCGCGCGCGGATCCCCGGCGCCCGCGAGAGCATCGCCCGCCTCGCCGAACGCTACAGCGACGAGGCGCTCCGTCAGGTGCTGCACAATCCCGACGAGGCGGCCCAGCTGCTCGATTTTGCCGAACACAGCGCCGATGTCTCGACCCGCCGCCGTGAAGAGGGGCAGCGCTCGGCCGCAAACTATGCGCTCGAAGCCGCCACCGAATCGGTGCGCCGTGCCGCCACCCTGCTCGCCGCCGTCGAAGATTACGAGATCGAGGCGCTGCGCGCCGAGTCGGCCCTCGCCGCGGTCGTCGCCGATTCTCGTGACGACCTCGTGCAGGCCCAGCACGGCCCTCAGGTGCCGGCCGTCACAACCGCGATGCGCGAGCTGCAGGCGGCGCTCAGCGCGCTGCCTCCCGCGGGCACCCGCACCGACCCGTTCGCTCAGCTCTCGGCACTTCGCGATGCAAACGGCGCATTGGATGCCGCGCTCGCGACCGCAATCGAACGCGCCGCTCGTCCGATCCCCCCGATCGCCTACGTGCGTCACGCACTCAACGATGCCGAGACACAGCTGGGAGTCGCACGCAGCGTCATCGCCGGCCATCGCGGCTGGATCGGCGCCGACGCCCGCACTCGGCTCGCCGAAGCCGAGCGCGCACACGATGGTGTCGAACAGCTCATCGCCGACGAAGACACGCGTGAGCAGGCGATGGCCCTTGCGCGCCGCTCCGGGGCACTGGCATCCGAGGCCCTGCGATTGGCGCAACGCGACATCGACAGCTCGCGCCCGCAAGACCCGAACGACTGGTCAAGCGGCGGGCGCGGCCAGCAAAACAACAACGGCGGCAGCGGCATGGGCGCTGTGCTTGGCGGTGTGCTGCTGGGTGGTTTGCTCGGCGGCATGTTCGATTGAGCCGCCGAGCTCACCACCTCAGCGCTCGCTAGC
>Ga0209477_1000004_pt1 | contig 103986 bp, 97 predicted proteins | sample KloWWTupernatant_FD_187180 | JGI IMG/M metagenome (GOLD analysis project Ga0209477, IMG submission 187180) | Active sludge microbial communities from Klosterneuburg, Austria, studying microevolution and ecology of nitrifiers - Klosterneuburg... | ecosystem: Engineered > WWTP > Aerobic digester...
GTCAATGACGCCGACACGAATCGCCTTCGCGGGGGCTGCGTTCTTCGCACCCTTGCCGCGGATCGGCTTGCGGCGGTCGCCGCTCGACTTTCCAGCCATGGTTGTGTCCTTTTCAAGTGGCGGATGCTTCGAGCCGAGGCATCCGCAATATCAATGTGAGATCAGAAGGGGGTGTCGTCACCGTAGGTGGCGCCTGGAGTGTTCCACGCGTCACCGCCGCCGGAGCTCGCGGGGCCGGAAGCGGCCCACGGCTCGTCAGCGACCTGGCTTTGACCACCCTGACCGCGCCCACCGCCACCGCTCGATGCGGCACGCGTGACCTGAGCGGTCGCGTAGCGCAGTGAGGGGCCGATTTCGTCGATCTCGAGCTCGAACGCAGTGCGCTTTTCGCCCTCGCGCGTCTCGTAGCTGCGCTGACGCAGGCGGCCCGTCGCAATGACGCGCATACCCTTGGTCAGCGAGCCCGCAACGTGCTCAGCAAAATCACGCCATACGCTCGCACGCAGGAAGAGGGCCTCGCCGTCTTTCCACTCGTTCGACTGACGGTCGAAGTTGCGGGGGGTCGAAGCGATGGTGAAGTTCGCCACCGGCAGCCCACCCTGCGTGTAACGCAGTTCGGGGTCGGCCGTGAGGTTACCCACGACGGTGATGACGGTTTCGCCGGCCATTTGCGTTACGCGTCCTTCGCGGCGGGAGCCTCAGCGTCAGCTGCGGCGGGAGCCTCGGTTGCAGCAGCAGCAACGGCAGCGGCAGGAGCCGTCGCCTTGCCGGGGTTGGCAGCCTTGCGAGCAGCCTTCTCCTCGGCACGCTGTGCCTCAGCAGCAACCTGTGCGAATCCTTCTTCAGCGCGGAGCACCTTCGTGCGCATGACTGCCTCGCTGAGCTTCAGCTGGCGGTCGAGCTCGGTGGTTGCTTCGGGAGTCGCCGTGAAGTTGACGACGGCGTAGATGCCTTCGGTCTTCTTCTGGATCTCGTAAGCCAGGCGACGACGGCCCCAAATGTCGACCTTGTCGATCGAGCCGCCAGCCTTGGTAATAACAGTCAGGAACTTGTCGAGACTGGGAGCAACGGTGCGCTCATCAATCTCGGGATCAAGGATGACCATGAGTTCATACTGGTGCGTCACTAACCCACCTCCTTCGGACTAGAACGGTTTCCGGGGATTTCCAGGAAACAGGAGGGTGTGTGCACGTGCCCGGGCGCCGCGAGAAGACGCGGTGACCAAGGCAACCTTCCAAGAGTAGCGGATGCCGCGCCCCATTGCGAACGCAACCTCCACGCAACAGTGCCTGACCACGGCTCAAAATCGACCCCTCGACGACGGGCGAAGGAGCGGGCAAAGGGGCCGGCGAAGGAGCGGGAGAAGAAGCGTCCAAAGCACGGCGAAGTAGGGTTGCCGGATGCAGTGGACTTCTGATGTGGCGGCCGGCGACTGGCTTCGCGAGCGCGTTGATGCCCAGTGGCAGCCCCCGTACACAATGCACATGACGGTGCCGCGGGGCTTCGAGGCATACGCCCGGATCTTGCACCCCGCAACGCGAGATCGCCCGGTTGGGCGTGCCTGGCCGCCGCTCCCGCATGACGAGCACCGCCGCGAATGGGCCGCCTTCGCGGCCGCTGCTCCCGAGATCGACACCGAGCACGTGCGCTGGGGTGAGGTCGCCCGCACCTTCGGCACCACCCTGCACCCCGAGGCGCAGTGGCACCGACTCATCCACCGAAACGATCCCTACAGCCACATCGACGCCGAAGATGCGGAGGGTTGGCGCTATGGCGACCCCGAACAGGGGAGGCTCGCGCCCGAGGCACTTGCGGCCGTGGCATCCACCCTCGCGCTTTACACGGACACTCCCGACGCCGGCCACATCGCGATCTGGGAGGGCTGGGGCGGTGTGCTCGGCGCGATGCTCGCGCAGTCGGCGAGCGCCTCGCTCACCGTGTCGCCAGGCGAACCCGTCACCTACACGTCGCACGAAGAGATGCTCGCCCGCAGCATCCACAACCCGTGGAACGACGGGTACGCGAAGGAACGCTGGACCCCCGGCATCCTGTCTGACGAAATCTCGCGCGGCCCGCGCCTCGAACTTCCAAACCGCGCGCACGTGCTGTTCACGGGCGGCATCACCGAACTGTCGGATGCCTCGTGGCCCGAGCGTGCGCCGTGGCGCGACGCCACTTCGCCCGCGTTCACGCACTCGCCGAGCCTCGTGTGGCCAGAAGACCGGGCCTGGGTGCTCGTGACCGAGATCGACCACGACTCGACGATTGTGGGCGGGTCATCGGCGCTCATCGCAGCGATCTGCGCCGACGGCCGCCTCGAGGCGCTGCCGCTTCGCGAGCACGCCAACCTCACCTCAGATGGAGACACAGTCAACCGATGAGCACCACCGCACCCGTCGTCTTCGACCCCACCCCACTGACCGAACCGGTCGACACACGGGGTGTGCGCGAGTGGGCCCGCGCGCACAGCACTTCTGGCCGCCGTGCCGGCGCGAGCACCGTCGTGTACTGGGTCATCGTGGCACCGATCCTCGCGGTCGGCGCGCTCATCTTCATGTGGGTGCTGGTGGCGATGATCGGGATGCTGTTCAACTCGGTCTCGGGCTCCGGATATTCTGACGGCGTCTCGGTGCCTACGATCCTTGGGTACGCGTTCTTCCTCGCCGTCGCCGTTGGCTCGCCGATCTTGTTCTTCCGCGCCCAGCGCGCCAAGCGCACCCGCGAGTACCGCCTCACCCGCTTCGCCACCGCGAACGCGCTGACCTACATCCCGCAGCTGAAGGCCCCCGCCCTCCCGGGCATGATCTTCGGCCAGGGCCACGACCGCGTCTCGACCAACCTGATGCGCGGCACCGCGCCCAGATTTGTCGAGTTCGCGAACTACACCTACATCACCGGGTCAGGCAAGAATCAGAGCACGCACCGGTGGGGCTACGTCGCGATCAAGCTCGACGTGCCGCTGCCCAACATCGTGCTCGATGCCAAGGGCAACAACAGCTTTCTCGGCAGCAACCTGCCCGTCGCGCTCGGCCAGCAGCAGCGGCTCAGCCTTGAGGGTGACTTCGATCAGCACTTCTCGCTGTACTGCCCGGCCGGCTACGAAACCGACGCCCTCTATCTCTTTACCCCCGACATCATGGCGCGCTTCATCGACCACGCGGCCGCCCTCGACGTCGAGATCGTCGACGACTGGCTGTTTCTCTACGTCGGGCGCGACGCCGTCACCATCGATCCCGCAACGTGGGCGTGGCTGTTCGCGACCGTGCAGGCCCTCCTCGACAAGCTCGCGCAGTGGGCGCGCTGGCGCGACGAACGTTTGCAGACGGATGCCTCGGCCTCGGCCATCGGCGTCGGGGCGCCCATTCCCGGGCTTGCCGCGGCGGCGCAGGCTGCGGCATCCACAGTGCCCTTCGCCGGCACCGCACCGCTGACGCCACCGCTCGGAGTTGCGCCGAGTGGCCGGAGACTCAAGCAGGGAGTTCGATGGCGCACGACCCTCATCGTCGTGGGCGTCGTGGTGGTGTTTTGGCTCATGCAGTCGGGAGTGATGGCCACGTTGTTGGGTAGCTTCCTGCGGTAGCGCTCAGCGCGAGTCGCGCGGGCACCCGCATCGTTACCCCCGGGCGGCCCACCACTCGCGCAGACGCGCCTCGGCCTCTTCGTCGCTGATGACGCCCTCGTCGAGGCGTACCTCGAGTAGAAACTTGTAGGCCGCGCCGACGTCGCGCCCGGGTGGGATGCCGAGCAGTGCCTGAATGCGGTTGCCGTCGAGGGCGGGCCGCATGGCGCCGAGCTCTTCCTGCTCCTGCAGTTCGACGATGCGCCGCTCAATATCGTCATATGCCTTTGCAAGCATGGACGCCTTGCGCTTGTTGCGGGTCGTCACGTCCGCCCGGGTCAGGATGTGCAGGCGCTCAAGCTCATCGCCCGCGTCGCGCACATAGCGGCGCACGGCAGAGTCAGTCCACGCGCCCTCGGCATAACCGAAGAAGCGCAGGTGCTGCTCGATCAGCTGCGTGACCGACGAGATCGTGTCGGAGTCGAAGCGCAGGGCGAGGAGGCGCTTGCGGGCAAGCCGGGCGCCCTTGACGTCGTGGTGGTGGAACGTGACCGCACCGCCGGATTCAAGGCGCCGCGTGGCCGGCTTGCCGATGTCGTGGAGGAGCGACGCGATGCGAAGCGCGACGTCGGGAGCGGCATCCGGGTGTCTGCTCTTCTCGAGCGAAATCGCCTGGCGCAACACCGTAAGCGAGTGCTCATAGACGTCTTTGTGGTGGTGGTGCTCGTCGACCTCGAGGCGCAGGGCGGGCACCTCGGGCAAAAATTCGGCCATCAGCCCGGTCTCGACGAGCAGACGGATGCCACGGACCGGGTCGTCGGTCTGCATGAGGCGCACGAGCTCGCCCTGCACGCGCTCGGGGCTGACGATTGAGAGCGTTTCGCGCAGTTCGGCCATGGCGGCGACGGTCTCGGGGACCACCTCGACCTCGAGCTGGCTCGCGAACCGGGCGGCGCGGAGCATGCGCAGCGGGTCGTCGCCGAAGCTCACGTGCGGGTCGCCGGGGGTGCGAAGGCGCCCGGCGAGGAGGTCTTCGACCCCGCCCGTGGGGTCGACCAGTTGCAACTGCGGCACGCGCAGCGCCATCGCGTTCATCGTGAAGTCGCGACGCGCGAGATCGGGTTCGAGGCTGGTGCCAAACTCGACGGTCGGCTTGCGCGTCACGCCGTCATAGCTGTCGGCACGGTAGGTCGTGATTTCGACCTGCTCGCCGAGCACGCGGGCACCGATCGTGCCGAACGCGCGCCCGATGTCCCACTGCGCGGTGCTGATCGGCGTGACGATGCGCAGGATCGTGCTCGGGTCTGCGTCGGTCGTGAAGTCAAGATCGTGCACGTCGCGCCCAAGCAACGCGTCGCGCACCGGACCACCGACAACTGCCAGTTCGTGCCCGGCTGCCGCGAACGCGGTCGCCAGCGCATCAACGACCGGAGACTCGGCCAAGACGCGCAACCGCGCGAGGCCTTCGGCCATGCTCACCATGCCAGCAGTCTACCGAGCCTCAGGCCGGCGCCCGAGCGCACAAACGCCGCCGGGCCGCGCGCAAACGCCGCCGGCCCGCGCGCAACGGTCAGCACTCAGTCGGTCACGACCAGCAGGCCGAGGTCGATCAGCTCGCGCACGCGCGGCAGGAGTTCTGCGCGCAAGTCGGGCTCAGAGGCATCCATCAGCTGCGCGATCGCACCGATCAACACCCCGACCGGCAGGGTTCCATCGCTCGCGCCCACGAGCGCCGCGAGTGCCGGATCGACGCCGATCGTGCGTGAAAAACCGCCGCCCTGCCGAAGTTCGATGACCGAAGGGTCGTCGTCGCCGGGGCGAAAATGGCGCGCCTCGCTGACATCTGGGGCGACGAGTACGGTGGATGCCGCAAGCCCCGCATCGTCGAGCGCCACCTGTCGATCGTGCCCGGCGAGCGCGTCGCGCAGGTGCGACCCGAGGCTGTGCGGCGCCGCAATTGGCTGCGCGACCCGCTCGTACCGCGCGAGCGTTGGCTCACCCTGGGCGGGGCGGCGAAGGAGGAGGTAGCCGAAGCCCACCGCAGTGACCCCGCGCCGGTCGAAGTCATCGACCCAGGCCTCAAGGAGCGCGTCGAACTCGGCGGTCCCGGGCAGTGTGCCGCCATCTCGGATCCAGGTCTCGGCGTAGCGGGCGGCGTCCTGCACCTCACGCTCGACCACCCACGCGTCGAGCGGCACGTCCGACGCACCGACCCACGACCGCACGCGGTCGAGTCCGTCTTCGCCGTCGCGGTACTCCCAGTTGCCGAGCAGCTGCGCCGTGCCGCCGGGGGCAAGGTGCGCGCCGACACCCGACACGAACGAGGCCACAATCGCGTCGCCCTCCATGCCCCCGTCACGATACTCATACGCGGGCACGCCCTCGGCACGCGGCGTGATGACAAACGGCGGGTTCGAGACGACCCGGTCAAACTGCTCGCCGGCGACCGGCTCGAACATGCTGCCAAGCCGCGTCTCGATACCGTCGACGCCGTTAAGCGCGGCGTTGAAAGCGGTAAACCACAGCGCGCGGCGCGAAATATCGGTGGCGACGACGTGCGCCGCGAATCGGCGTGCGTGCAGTGCCTGGATGCCGCAGCCCGTCCCGAGATCGAGCACCCGGCCCTGCGGGGCCTGGGCGTCGGCGCCCGGCATCGTGATGCCCGCGAGCGTCAGCGACGCCCCGCCGACACCCAGCACGTGCCCGACGGGCAGTGCCGACTTCAGTGCCAGCTCGCCGAGATCGCTCGCGAGCCACCACTCCTCGGCGCCCAGCTCGTCGGTGAATCCATACGGACGCAGGTCGACGAGGGGCACGGCCTGTTCGCCGCGGACGACGATGAGTCCGAGCGCCGCGGCGCGATCGACGCCAAGCGTCGGCAGCGCGGTGGCGAGTGCGGCAACCGGCACCGGGTCGCCCAACAGGAAGAGGGCCGCGAGGGCCGCGAGCGGGGCATCCGTCGTCACCGCGCGAAGCGCACGTCGTGCGAGCGCCGGCTGGTCACGCAGCAGCGCCTCACCCGCGGTCTTGCCCCACAGATCGCCCAAACGATCGACGGTGAACTGCACGGCGCGAAGGTCGGCGGCAAGCGCCGAAATCGCTGCGGCATCGTGAGTCGGGGGCATGTTGTCTTCTTCCACCCAGTCATTCAATCGCACTCGAGGCGCGGCAAAGTCGCCGCCCACGCCATGCCTGCCAGGGAGCGAGCGCCACACAACAGTAGAATCGGGCCCACGTGCACACACCGACATGCACTCGACCAGAACACCAGATTGACCGTGACCCAGACCGATTCACGCCCGCGCATACGCGCTGCGAACACCATCGCCGTGCGTCAGCGACCCCGCAGGTGGCGGGTCGTCGCCACGGCACTGCTGGCGCTGGGACTGTTCGCTGGGCCCGGTGCAATGGCGCAGGCGACCGGTGACGCGGTCGAATTTTCACGAGTGGATGCCGCAGCCCAGCCCGCGACCACACCCCGTGTGACCCTCGCCCCGTTCTCACACGGCATCGTGACCGCCGGTGCAACGCTGTCGATCTCGGTGGTCGTCGAAAACCTCACGGCACGCGGCCTGCTCGCGACGACGGCAAGCCTCGACATCGGGCGCACCCCGATCACCGACCGTGCCGCGCTCGAGGCCTGGCAAAACGGCGTCGTTGACCCAAACTTCGGGCCGTTTGTGCGCGGAGGCGACGTGGCAATCGACGCGGTGCCCGCGGGTGAGGTTGCCACCGCCGGCATTTCTATCGACGGCGCGGCACCCGAGATCACCGGGCTTGCGCCCGGGGTCTACCCACTCATCGTGCGGTACGGCACGGGCGAAAATGCCCCCACCAGCACGAGCACCATGATCGTTCGCGATCCGGCCGCCGAGGCCCGGCCCTTCGACATCGGCGTGGTGGTGCCGATCACGGCTCGGCCGCTGAGCACCGGCCTGCTCAGCAGCGCCGAGCTCACAAAACTCACCGCGCAGGACGGCGCTCTCACCGCGCTCCTCGACGCCGTGACCGGCACACCGGCGATCCTCGCGGTCGACCCCGCAATCCTCGCGGCGATCCGGGTGCTCGGCACGGCCGCCCCGGCCGACGCGCTTGCCTGGATCCAACGCCTCGACGCGCTTCCGAACGAACGGTTCAGCACGGCATTTGGCGACGGCGACCTTGCGACCTCGTTCGACGCAGGGCTCCCCACTCCGTTCGGCCCCACGACGTTGCAGGCCTACATGAAGCCCGCAGACTTCATGCCCGCGTCGGCGACGACGCCGTCGATGGTCCCCGAGCTGCCCTCGGATGCTCCCGCTCCGGGTGCCGCGAATGTTGCGGGCGAAGCATCCACCCCCCGCGTCGCGGCGATCGAGCCCAGCGCGACGCCAACGCCCACCGCACCCCCGGTCGACCCCGATGTGCCGGTTTTTCCTGATTTCGCGACGCTGCTCGCCGTGAACGGCGCACACCCGGGCATGACCTGGCCGGCGAGCGGCACCGCGACAACGGCCCTCATCGCCCGACTCGCCGAGGTGTCTGCGGATGCCCCCGGGGCGACGCTCGTGGCATCGGGCAACACCGCCCGGGGCGAGCGTGCACGCACCACCAGCACCCGTGGCACCGTGGAAGCCGCCCCCGTGCTGGTCTACGACTCTGCAATTTCAGATGCCCTGCGCGACGCCGCTTCGGTGCGCACGCTCCAGCTCCGAGGTGCACCGCTGGCGGCCGCCGCCGCGCAACTCACGCTCGCGGCCGGCCAGGCCGAAGGCCCCCTGCTCGTCACGGTCGATCGCAGCACAAATCGCACCCAAAACAACGTGAGCGCCGCCATCGCGGCCGTGTTCGAGGTGCCCGGCGCAACGCCCCGCGGCCTGGGCGACCTCCTTGCGGCGCCGGCCACGAACGTTGACATCGCGGATGCCGCAGCCTCGGAAAGCCGGACCGAGGCGGCACATCGCATGACCGCGACTGAGACGAAGATTGCCGAGTTCGCGACCGTCCTCGACGACCCAGCCCTGCTCACCACCCCCGAACGGGCCTCGATTGCCCAGCTGCTCGGCGCGCAGTGGCGCAGCACGGAATGGCCGGTCGACGATGAAGACGCGAGCGAAGCCGCGTGGACGACCGCGGTGGCCGATCACGAGGAGCAGTCGCAGCGCACCCTGTCGTCTGTCGGCATTCTGCCGCCGTCGACGACGAATCTGCTGAGCTCCGACGCGAAGCTGCAGTTCTGGGTCCGCAATGACCTGCCCTACCCGGTGAACGTGATCTTCATCACCTCACCGAACGACCTGCGGCTCGAGGTTTCGCGCAGCAAGGCCGTCACCGCACTGCCAAACAGCAACACCCGAGTCGAGGTTCCCGTGATCGCGAAGGTCGGGAGCGGCGACGTGTCACTCCAGCTCGAACTGCGAAGCCCCACCCTGCAGCCGATCGGTGACCCCGTCACCGCCGAGGTGAACGTGCGCGCCGACTGGGAGCTCATCGGCATCATTTCGCTCGCGGTCATCGTCGGCACCCTGTTTGTGGCCGGGATCGTGCGGACAGTGATCGGTCGTCGCAGACGGCGAGCGGATGCGTCGGGGTCGGGGCTGGGTCTGGAGTCGGAGTCCGGCTCGAAGTCGGAGTCGGGCTCGGGTGACGGCAATGGCTAGTCTGGGCCGCGCGAGCGTGCTGCTGGCGAGTGGCACCGTGGTCTCGCGCATCCTTGGATTCGTGCGCGCAGCCGTGCTGGCCGCCGCCATTGGTGCGTTCAGCGAGGGTGCGAATGCGTTCGGCATCGCCAACCAGCTCCCGAACAATATCTATACGATCATCGCCAGCGGCATCCTGAGCGCGGTCCTCGTGCCCCAGATCGTGCGTGCAAACGGGCACAAAGACGGCGGCAAGGCCTACATCAACAAGATCTTCACGATCGCGTTGGTCGTGCTCCTGATCGCCACCCTGGCCGCGATTTTGCTTGCACCGGCGCTGATGCAGCTCTACACACGTGGCTGGAGCGACGCACAGCTCGCGCTCGGCACGGCGATGGCGTACTGGTGTCTGCCGCAGATCTTCTTCTACGGCCTGTATGCGCTGCTCGGTGAGGTGCTCAACGCCCGCAAGGTCTTCGGCCCATTCACGTGGGCACCGATCATCAACAACGTCGTCGCCCTCGCCGGCCTCGGTGCATTCATCCTGATTTTCGGGCTCTACAACACCGACACCGCCGCGATCAGCGACTGGACGCCAGATCGCATCGCCCTGCTCGGTGGGCTCACGACCCTCGGTGTCGCCGCGCAGGCGCTCATCCTGCTCGTGTGGTGGCGCCGCGCCGGGCTCAGCTTCCGCCCCGACTTCCACTGGCGGGGCGTGGGTCTTCGCAGCACCGGCAAGCTCGCCGGCTGGACGTTCGCCATGGTCATCACCGGTCAGCTCGCTGGCATCGTCCAGTCGCAGGTGTCGTCGCTCCCAGCCGAAGCCGGATACGCGTCGGTGTTCGTCATGTCGAACGCCTGGCTCATCTTCATGCTCCCGCACTCGATCATCGCCGTATCGATCGGCACCGCCTACTTCACCCAGCTCAGCGAGCACGCCGTGGCGGGGCGCTTCGAGGAGGTCCGCAGAGATGTGGGCAGCAGCATCCGCGTGCTCTCGTTGTTCATGGTGATCGGCACTGTGGCCCTCGCGATTGCGGCGGTTCCGGCATCCCGAATCTTCACCAACGGCCCCTCTGGCGCGTTTGAAATGGCGCAGGTGCTGTGGGCGTACCTGGTGGGTCTTGTGCCGTTCGCGGCCCTGTTTGTGGTGCAGCGCACGTTCTATGCGCTCGGTGACACCCGCACACCCTTCTTCTTCACGCTGTTTCAGTGCACGCTCGTGGTCGTTACGGCCCTCGCCGCGTCGCTCCTCCCCCTGCAGTACATTGCGGTGGGTGTCGCGCTCGGCCAGTCAATCTCGGGTATCGCGCAGGCGCTGCTGGCCACCTGGCTGCTGAAGCGACGCCTTGGCCACCTCGGCTCGCGCCGGGTACTGGTTGCGCTCGTGCGGTTCGCGCTCGCATCGATCCCGGCCGGCGCACTCGGCTTCTTGACGCTGATGCTTGTCGGCGGCATGGGCGAGCACTCGTGGGCGCTCAGTGGCGTGTTCCCGGCCATCGTCGCGACCGCGCTGATCGGTTCGGTCACAGGCCTCAGCTACCTCGGCGTTCTCGTGCTGATCCGTACGCCAGAGATCGAGCCGGCACTCTCTGCACTGCGGCGACGGTAGGGCGGGGCGGGGGCGGCGGACGCCGCACCACCACCCAACCGCGGAATACCCGCGCGGTAGCATTGGTTCCACTACATGGACCGCGATTGCCGTCCTCTGCGAGCAACCACAAGGAGCAATTTTGCGTCAGGTCATCATCGTCGGATCGGGTCCTGCAGGATTCACAGCGGCCATCTATGCGGCGCGTGCCAACCTCGAGCCGCTCGTTGTTGCCAGCTCTGTCGAGGTGGGCGGCGAGCTCATGAACACGACCGACGTCGAGAACTTTCCCGGTTTCGCCGAGGGCATCCAGGGCCCCGAGCTCATGGAGAAGATGCAGGCGCAGGCCGAGCGTTTCGGTGCCGAGATCCTCTACGACGACGTCGAGTCGCTCGAGCTCGATGGACCGGTCAAGCGCGTCACTCTCGCGAGCGGCGCCGTGCACGAGGCATCCACCATCATCTTCGCGACGGGCTCCGCCTACCGAAAGCTGGGGCTCGCGAACGAGGAGCGCCTCACCGGCCATGGTGTGTCGTGGTGCGCAACGTGCGACGGCTTCTTCTTCCGCGACCGCACGATTGCGGTCATCGGCGGCGGCGACTCCGCGATGGAAGAGGCGACGTTCCTCACCCGCTTCGCCTCGAAGGTCTACGTCATCCACCGCGGCGACACCCTGCGCGCATCGAAGATCATGCAGGATCGTGCCTTCCAGAACGAGAAGATCGAGTTCATCTGGAACAGCGAAGTCGCCGACATTCAGGGCGACGCGGCCGTCAGCGGCCTCGTTCTCAAGAGCACAGTGGATGCCTCGACCCGCGAACTCCCCATCGAAGGCCTGTTCATCGCCATCGGCAACGACCCGCGCACGCACCTCGTACACGGCGTGCTCGACCTCACCCCCGAGGGCACAATTGCCGTCGATGGGCGCTCGTCGAAGACCAGCGTCGCCGGTGTGTTCGCCGCCGGTGACGTGATCGACCCGAGCTACCGCCAAGCCGTGACCGCGGCCGCGAGTGGCACGGTGGCAGCCCTCGATGCCGAGCACTACCTCGCGCTGCAGGAGCAGAGTGCGCAGGGTGCGCAGGCAGAAGCGACGCTCGCCGCTGCAGCCGCGCCGGGGGCTTAGCAGCTTCGGAATAAATGGCGCCTCATCGGCGTTATTACCAGCAATCTCAACACGCTTGCCATCAATCTTTATCAACTGAGGAGTTCTCTGACCATGAGTGTTCGCGCAACAAGTTCATCCACCTGGGAAGCCGACGTCCTGCAGGCCGACGGTCCCGTGCTCGTCGACTTCTGGGCCGAGTGGTGTGGTCCCTGCCGTCAGGTTGCCCCGATTCTCGACGAGATTCAGTCGGAGAATGTCGACAAAATCACCATTCTCAAGCTGAACGTCGATGAGAACCCCGACCTGGCCATGAAGTACCAGATCACGTCGATCCCGGCGATGAAGGTGTTCAAGGCTGGCGCCGTCGAAACCACCATCATCGGTGCCAAGGGCAAGGGCGCGCTCGAGAAGGACCTCGCCGCCTACATCGCGTAGTTTTCGCACGAACAACCGGGCCCGCCTGTTCCCTCCGGGGAGCGGCGGGCTTTGTTGTTGGTGCCGGCCGCTCTGCGCTGGCGCGGCTAGGCGGGCGCCGACGACACGAACTCAGGAAAACCGCGAGAACCGGATGCCACAATCCCCGGAATTCCACGGAACTCGGTGGCGTTGCGCCAGGTTTTCCTGAGTTAGTGCAGGCGTGCCGGGCGGCGGCGGTCGGGTTGGGTCGAAGTTCGGGTCGCGCCGTCTTTGCGGCCTTGCTGCCAGCCTCGCTGCGGATGGGAGTCCCGCGGATTCACGCCCTAGGCGGCAACCGTACTCGCCGACGACACCAACTCAGGAAGACCGTCGACTGCGGATGCCACGGCCCCCGAAATTCCGCGGAACTCGGTCGCACGATCTCGCGGTTTTCCTGAGTTAGTGCAGTTGCGGCGTGGCAGCACCGACGGTTCAGGCCCACCAGCGACGCGGGATCGCGCACGACGCCGGCACCGCCGTTCCCGCCCTGCATCAAGACTGAATGGCACCGGCCGGCGCGTGAGAATTCCGAGAGCCGTACCCGAACCCAGGACAGTCAACCTGGTCGCCCGAGCCAACGCGCGAACCGAAGTTCGAAGGCGACTCATTGATGCTGTAGGAGTGGCCGGGGAGATGCCGTCGGCGCGGCCCGGAAACTGCGGCAAGGGCGATCGCACCCGCAACGCCGCCGCAGAGCCACAGCGACCGACGGCAGCGCGTGGTGCGGTGGTGCGGTGGGAGGAGTCTCAGCGCACGAAAGGGAAAGCGCGGTGCGACGAGCGCTAGCGCAAGAAAGTGGAACCAGGGCGGGCGTACACCGGACCGAAGCAAGTGGGCGCACAGCAGCAGGAGGAGGAGTGGGCGACCGCCTGTAGGGCGACAGCAGCGGAGCCGGAGCGACACACCAGCCTCGGTGTCAGCACACACGCGCCCGGCGCCAACCACCCGACGCGTACCGCGCAACCTGCACGGCCCCGTGCCAACGCTCCCGACGGGAGGCGCCCCGCGCCTACCCGCCGTAGCCGGGTTCGCCGAGAATTCCGAGAATGCGGTTCAGGTCACCCACGGTCGCGAACTCAATGCTGATCTGGCCTTTTTTGGCAGACAGGGCAATCTTGACGCGGGTGTCGAGGCGATCGCCGAGGCGTTCCGCGATCTCGTCGAGGTGTCCTCGACGCGTCCCAGCTTTCGGCGCAACGCGGCGTGCGGGCGAGCCAGCGGCGGCGGCTTCTGCTGCGCGCACGGAGAGATCCTCGTTCACGATCTTGTCGGCGAGCTGCTGCATTGCGCCCTCATCGTCAAGCGCGAGTAGGGCACGGGCATGCCCAGCGCTGAGGACACCCGCGGCGACGCGCTGCTGCACCGGCACGGGCAGCTTCAGGAGACGAATTGTGTTGCTGATCTGCGGTCGTGAACGCCCGATGCGCGTAGCGAGCTCTTCCTGGGTGATCCCGAAGTCTGAAAGGAGCTGCTGGTACGCGGATGCTTCTTCGAGTGGGTTCAACTGCGAGCGGTGGAGGTTCTCAAGGAGCGCGTCGCGCAGCAGGAACTCGTCTGCAGTGTCGCGGACCACCGCGGGAATTGTCTCAAGACCGGCCTCGCGCGAAGCACGAAGACGGCGCTCGCCCATGATCAGCTCGTAGGTGCCCTTGGCAGCATCCAATGGCCGAACGACGACGGGCTGGAGCACACCGAACTCGCGGACGCTGTGCACCAGTTCGGCGAGGTCATCTGGATCGAAGTGCGCGCGGGGCTGGCGCGGGTTCGGCTCAACCAGGGCCGGAGAGACCTGAATAAGCCGCAGACCCTGCACCTCGAGCAGTTCGGGCTCGGCTTCCGTATCGGAAGTGGTTACCGGGCGTGCCGCCTGGGTGCGAGCCCCAGGGAAGAAGACGTCAACGGGCCGTGAAGTTGTGGCGGTTTCCGTTGTCGTCGGAATGAGTGCGCCGATGCCTCGGCCAAGTCCGGTGCGTTTGGCTGCCATTACTTCTCTCCTTCGGTGCGCGTTGCGCGTCGTACAATTTCGACGGCCGCCTCGCGGTAGGCCACGGCGCCGGCCGACTGGCCATCGTACGCAATCACTGTCTGACCAAAACTTGGTGCCTCAGAAACACGGACTGACCGGGGAATCACCGTGTCGAGCACCTGCTCCGGGAAGTGCGTGCGAACCTCGGCGGCAACCTGCTGCGCGAGTCGTGTGCGCCCGTCGTACATCGTCAACAAGATCGTGGAGAGGTGGAGTCTCGGGTTCAGGTGCTTCTGAATCATGTCGATACTGCCGAGAAGCTGGCTGAGGCCCTCCAGCGCGTAGTACTCACACTGGATCGGAATGAAGACCTCGTCAGCGGCAGCAAAGGCGTTGATTGTGAGCAGTCCCAGCGAAGGTGGGCAATCGATCAGGACAAAATGCAGCGGTTCATCGAGACCCTCAAGGTAGGTCGTGATCGCGGTGCGAAGCCTGTGCTCACGCGCGACATGCGAAACCAGCTCGATCTCGGCACCCGCGAGGTGGATTGTGCTCGGCGCACACAGCAAATTCGGTGATTCCGGGCTTGCCTGCACAATGTCGGAGATCGGAAAATCGTCAATCAGGACGTCGTACACGCTTGGTACATCGGCCGTGTGCGGCACGCCCAGTGCGGTGGACGCGTTTCCCTGCGGATCAAGGTCAATCACGAGCACTCGTGCGCCGATGTCAACGAGCGCGGCCGCGATGTTGACCGCGGTTGTCGTCTTGCCGACGCCGCCCTTTTGGTTCGACACCGTCATCACGTGCGTGCGCGTGGGGAGCGTGATCTCCGTCGAGCGCAATACCTTGCGCCGAGCGGTCAGTTCGGCGAGTTCACGCGCAAGAGGCGTGTCATCAAATGCTGCCGAAAGGCGCGTAGCCGCGGTATCGACCGTTGCGACCTGCCGGGAGTTCGATTGTGGATCGCTCTCACCCAAATGTTTCACGTGAAACGCTCCCAGTTGCTCGCTCATCACGATCCACTGTAGCCCGCACGACCCGGGTCTCCTCTTCAAGCACGCCGGTGCCGAGAACTTCAACACGCACATCGCTGAGTTTGAAGCGACGGATCTGCTTTTCGGCAGCCTGGATCTCGGCTTGCGCGTTGATGCCCTTCATCAGCACGAGTTCTCCACCACGTCGCGCGAGCGGCGCGGTGAGGGGGAGAAGCGTGCGGAGTGCGCTCACTGCGCGCGCGGTCACCTGGTCAAGTCCACCAGACGACTTCGCATCTTCTGCGCGAGCACGCACGACATCGACGTTTTCAAGCCCGAGCTCGTCGACCTGCTCATTCAGCCACGCAATACGGCGTTCCATCGGCTCGATCAGCACGAACTGCACGTCGGGACGCGCAATCGCAAGTACCAAACCGGGGAGTCCTGCCCCAGAGCCGACATCCCCGACGCGGCCGGGGCGCAAGAGTGGCGCCATGATCACGCTATTGAGGATGTGGCGGGTCCAAAGCCTCGGAAGCTCAAGCGGCCCGATCAAACCACGTTCTTCGCCCTGCTCCGCAAGTGCTGCCGCAAATTGTCGCGCGCCGGCGATCGTGTCACCGAACAGCGTCGCAGCGATCTCCGGTTCGTCTTCGAGCACCGCGGGTGATGTTTCACGTGAAACGTCATCGCCGATGGCTGCCGGCGCTGCGGCAACGTCCGAAGGCTCACCCGAGCCCGGGGCTGATTCATTCTCGAGAGAAGTCATATGCAATGTTTCACGTGAAACGGATGCCGGAGCACCGCGCTATGCGCGACGAACCACCGTGTGACGCTCGGCGCCTTCGCCGTACGACTCCGAAACATAGCCACGGTCGGCAACGAAGTCATGCACGAGCTTGCGCTCGTAGCTCGACATTGCCGGCAGTGATGCTTGCGTGGCACCCTCTTCAATGCGTGCAATGGCACGATCAACGAGCTGGCCAAGTTCCGTCTGACGGTTGTCGCGTGATCCGCCGATGTCGAGGATGAGGCGCGAGAAGCGGCCAGTGCGGTTCTGCACCGCGAGGCGGGTCAGCTCCTGCAATGAACGCACGGCTTCGGAATTGGCGAGCAACGCAAGACTGCCCGGCTTATCGGACTCAACGCGCACGTGCGCGCGACCACCACGAACATCGAGCTCAATGTCACCGTCGATATCGGCGATGTCGAGCAGTTCCTCGATGTAGTCGGCCGCGACGTCGCCCTCTTCCTCAAGCTGCGCGACCGTTGAGGGTGTGCGGTCAAGGTGGTCACCCTCGCCCGCAGGCACAACTGACGCCGCGGTCGGAACGGGAACGGGAAGGTCGAATGCGAGCTTTGGGTGATCGGTCATGATGTGCTCTCTTCTTTACGCAAAATGAGGGTGTCGACTGCATCGACAGATGCTGGGGCTGGCGGGGTTAGGGCTTGTTCTTCGGGCCGTTGCCGGCCTGGTTTCCAGAACCTGACTGGCCTGACTGACCCGACTGCTTCTTCGAACGCTGCTTACCCACGGGCTGCTGGCGCTTGGGTTTCTCAGCTGCCAGACGCTCGGCGTCTTCAAACATCTTCTGCTGCTCGGCCTCGTACTTGGCCATCGGGATGATCTTGCCCTTGGCATCGAGGGCCTTGCCCTTGCGAGCGAGGCGCTCTTCGCGATCCTTTGCGGCATCCGAACCGGGGGTAGGCATGTTGCGAATCACGACGAACTGCTGACCCATGGTCCAAAGGTTGCTCACGAACCAGTAGATCACCACACCGAGGGGGAAGAAGACACCCGAGAAAATGAATGCCAGCGGCAGCACGTAGAGCATGATCTTCTGCATCTGGTACGCCTGGCCGGTCTTGGCCTCGGGCGAGAGGTTCTTCGAGATGATCTGCAATTGCGTGAAGAACTGCGAGGCGATCATCAGGATGACCAGCACGACAAGGATCGCGACCGTGGCTTCCCAGCCCTCAGGGCGTGTCTGCCATGCGCCCTGGAGCGAGTCGTGCAGGGATGCGACGCCGAAGAGTTTGGCGTTGTAGAACTGCTGCACGAGCTCGGGGGAGAGCAGGCCCACACCACCGCGGTTCTCTTGAGCCGCGAGCGTCACGCCGTTCAACACGTTGAACAGGGCGAAGAAGATCGGCATCTGCACGAGGAGGGGGAGGCATCCTGAAACTGGCGATGTGCCGTGCTTCTTGTAGAGCGCCATCGTCTCGCGGCTCATCGCCTCGCGAGAGAGCTGATCCTTCTTGCCGCGGTATTTCTCCTGAACCTTTTTCAGCTCAGGAGCGATCTCCATCATCTTGCGCTGGCTCTTGATCTGCTTCACAAACAGCGGGATCAACGCCGAACGCACGAGGAGGACCAGGCCGACGATCGAGAGCACCCACACCAGGCCGGAGCCTGCGGGGATGCCAATCGCCGTGAAGAACCAGTGCCACGCGACGAGAATGAGCTCAACTGCCCACTTCAGTGGCCACAAGAGTGTCTGGAGAAGATCCAAAGGGATCAGTCCTTTCGCAGGGGCACGACGAAACCCCGTGGGGTGAGGTCGTACCGGAAGTCGTCGCGGAGTGGAACGTCATCAATCCCGCCCTGGGCCCACGGATGGCAACGGCCGATCCGTGCCACCGCGAGGAATGATCCGCGCACGGCACCGTGCTGCTGGATCGCACCCACGGCATATGCCGAACAGGAGGGGTAATACTTGCAAACTTCGCCGTAGATCGGCGAAATCACGGCACGATATGCGGTGAGAACGGCGATTGCGGCGTCGCGCGGAATCAACAGGAGTGACTCCCACGCAAAGAAAGCCTTCGAACCGGCCGTGCCGGTGGCAGCGGCGTGCAGCGCGCTCATGTCGTGATCTTCGTGAGGGCGCGTGCAACCTCGCGTCGCAGCGTCGCAAAATCGGTCGTCGCAGCAGGCGGAAGGGCGCGAATCACCACATCGCTCCCGGCGGGAACGCTCGGGAGGAGTTCAAAGCACGCAGCTTTCAGCCGTCGCCGCACTTGATTTCTCACCACCGCAGATCCGATCTGCTTGCTGACAATAAAGCCAAAGCGTGGGGCGGATGCTTCCGTCCCACGCATGGCGTACGTCACTGTGTGTGTGCTCGCACTTCGTGCACCTCGTCTGACGACGCGTCGATAGTCGGCGCCATCAGTGATTCGGTGCGGTTTTGCGAGCACCGGGTGCTACGCGGAAAGCTCGGTGCGCCCCTTGGCACGACGAGCCGAGAGGATGCCACGGCCTGCACGCGTGCGCATGCGGGCGCGGAAGCCATGCTTCTTCGCGCGGCGGCGGGTGTTGGGCTGGTATGTGCGCTTGCTCATGAGTTTCTCCGGTTGCTCTGTCTCCGGGACTAGGCAGCCGGGGACGAACGTGACAATGGTCTTGGGCCCTTGCGGGCATAAGTCAACCTACTAAAAATACTTCTTATAAGCCAAAGTCGCAAACCGACGTCTCAGACTCGCCCATTATCCACAAGACGAGGTCGTCCACCTGGCACCAACATTCCCCCGCGTCTTAGAGTGGACATTGCTCTGTCATGCGGCTCACACGTTGCGATCGACAGGGTTATCCACAGGCTCGTGCACAACCCGCACATCGAAGCCGGCCACGCGTGAAGCCTGCAGGGGAACCATGTCTCAATACGAAGTACCAGACGTCTCGATCTGGACGAAGGTGCTCGACCACCTGCAAAGCGACGACCGCATCACGCCGCAGCTCACCGGCTTTCTGAGCCTCGCGGTTCCGCAGGGCGTCATGGCGGGCACGCTCTACATCGACGTGCCGAACGATCTGACCGCTGCGCAGATCAACAAGCGCATGCGCGCCCCCATTTTGGAGGCATTGGCCCACATCGACGATGGCACCGCGAACTTCCGCGTGGTCGTCAATCCCGACCTCGAGGGCGTGATCCAGCCAGAGGAGCCTGTTGCCGAGGCAGAAACAGACACGAATCCGATCGGGACCGTGCCATCGCCTGCACAATTGCGTGGATACATCGACCAGGCCGAGCCCACAGCCACCGCAGAGTCTGCATCAACGAACTCGCGCTCAGACACCAGGCTGAATCCGAAGTACACGTTCGACAACTTCGTGATCGGACAATCCAACCGCTTTGCACATGCTGCCGCGGTTGCTGTCGCCGAGGCGCCGGCAAAGGCATATAACCCGCTGTTCATCTATGGCGAATCAGGCCTTGGCAAGACCCACCTGCTGCATGCGATCGGTGACTATGGGATCAGCCTGTACCCCGGCATCCGTGTTCGATACGTCTCGAGCGAGGAATTCACCAACGACTTCATCAACTCGATCGCGAACAACCGCGGCTCAGCGTTTCAGGCCCGCTATCGCAGTGTCGACATTCTGATGATCGACGACATTCAGTTCTTGCAGGGCCGCGCGGAGACGCAGGAAGCCTTCTTCCACACGTTCAACACGCTGCACGATCACGACAAGCAGGTCGTAATCACGAGTGATGTGCCGCCCAAGCAGCTCACCGGCTTTGAAGATCGCATGCGTAGTCGCTTTGAGTGGGGGCTCATCACTGATGTGCAGGCGCCCGACCTCGAGACACGCATCGCAATTCTGCGGAAAAAGGCACAGAGCGAGCGGTTGCAGATCCCGGCCGACGTGATGGAGTTCATCGCCACGAAGGTCTCGTCGAATATTCGCGAGCTTGAGGGTGCGTTGATTCGTGTCTCGGCATTTGCGAGCCTCAACCGGAGTCAGCTCGACATGCAGCTGGCGCAGACCGTGCTCCGAGACCTCATCGATCAAGACGACGACAACGTCATCTCACCGACCGACATCATCAACACCACGGCGCAGTACTTCAAACTCTCGGTTGACGATCTCTACGGCTCGAGCCGCTCACAGTCGGTCGCCGGCGCCCGCCAGATTGCCATGTATCTCTGTCGCGAGCGCACGAGCCTGTCGCTGCCCAAGATCGGGCAGCTCTTCGGCGGGCGCGACCACACGACGGTTATGTACGCCTACAAGAAGATCAGCGACCAGATGAAAGAGCGTCGCTCGCTGTACAACCAGGTGACCGAAATTACCGCGCAGCTCGGCCGTAACCCCCGCTAACACCCGCTAACACCGGCAGCGCCCGCTGACGCAGAGAATCTGCATATTCCACGTATTCCGTGGGCAACACGTTCGACGACGGTGCACGACGATTTCGTGACGCAGAGGGCTCCATTGTCGCTGGACGGTCGCCACAGCTTCGCTACCGAGGTGCAACACGCCCGGCCCGCATCGAGGCATCCGGATCGCCTCAAATTCGTCGCGCACGCGAAAAGCCGTGAGACACGCCCGACAATCGCGGTCCATGCAAATAACCGCACTTGACATCACGCATTTGGAACCGCGAATATGTCCGTTTCGCCATGTGGATAACTTGTGGATAACCATTCGAAACCATGAGAAACAATGGGTTCGCACGACTCACAACTGTGTATAACTCGAAATTGTGTTTCTCCGAGGCGCCGCGTTACACATCGAGTTTCCGCAGCTCTTCCACAACTCACACGCATGTAGTTTCCTACGCCCGTATGCGATCCACAGAGTTGTCCACAGATTCCACAGGCGTTAACACCATTAACAAGATTTCTCTTTTGTTAAGCCAGATTCAATGACCTCAAGGTGTGGGCAGTCGAAACGCGTCGAGTCGGTCATTGGGAATGGAAGCACCGCCTGCAAACAGATTTTTTGTCACACGGAGCGGCAATCGGTAGAGCTAGCATGGGTATTCCCTGCGGCGACAAGCGTCGATCGCACTTTGGCTCACCAGCACGAACAGGAGCGCCCGTGAAGTTTCACGTGAACCGCGACGTATTCAGCGAGGCAGTTTCGTTCGTTGTGAAGTTGCTGCCCCAGCGCAATCCCCAGCCGATCCTGGCCGGTGTGTTGATTGAGGCAAGCGAAGCTGGACTCTCGTTGTCGGCATTCGACTACGAGGCATCCGCTCGAACCACGATCGATGCGACCGTTGACGAACCGGGCACGATCCTGGTGCACGGCCGGTTGCTGTCAGAGATCGCAAGTCGCCTCCCGAACGCACCCGTGCAGGTTGTTGTGCAGGAAGACGGCGGCATTTTGCTCAGCTGCGGCTCGGCACGATTCACGCTTTCGGCCATGCCGGTGCACGAATATCCCGCAATTCCCGAGGTCACCGGCGAATCTGGCGTCGTTCCCGGAGATGATTTTGCGACGGCGATCGCTCAGGTTGCGTTTGCCGCGTCACGCGACGATGTCACCCCGGTGTTGACCGGTGTGCAGCTCGAAGTCACCGATAACCAGCTCAGCCTCGTCGCGACCGACCGCTATCGTGTCGCGCTCCGGGACATTCCCTGGGATGGCGAGACGACCGGCGAGACCACCGCTGCTCTGGTGCCGGCGCGCACGCTGCAAGAGGTTGGCAAGACCTTCGGCGGCGGCGGCAACATCAGCATTTCATTCACTGGTTCTGGCGACCGCGAGATCGTCGCGTTCACAGCCGGCAACAAGACGGTCACTTCGCTGCTCATTAAGGGCAACTTTCCCCCGGTCCGCAGACTTTTTCCTGAGACCACCGAGCACTATGCGGTCGTCAACACCGGCGAGCTCAGCGAAGCGGTCCGCCGCGTTGCGCTCGTGCTCGATCGCTCCGCGCCGTTGCGGTTCACGTTCAACGCCGATGGCGTGACGATGGATGCCTCGGGTGGCGACCAGGCACGAGCCTCCGAGACGGTCGATTGCCACCTCCTCGGTGAAGAGGTCGTGCTCGGCCTGAACCCTCAGTACCTCCTCGACGCACTCTCGGCGGTCAAGAGCGAGTTCGTGCGCGTCACGTTCACGTCGTCAGACAACGCCAACAAGCTCAGCCCCGTGCTGATCACCAGCCAGACGTCTGTCGACCAAGCCGGCGCCGACAACTTCAAGTATCTTCTGCAGCCGAACCTGTTGTTGCGCTGAGTTTTCACATGCGTTTGGCCGAGAAATTTCCTGGTCAGCGTTGTTTTGAAGATGAAAGTGGCGAACGAGGCGAAAAAATTTTTGCCCGTGCCTTCGGCACGGTTCCCGGAGCCTCGGGGCGGGGAACGTCTCGCCGTCGCAGTGTGTCACTCAGGTCCAGCACCGCCCGCGGCTCGTAGCGCAGCAAGTTCTCTCAGTTCGGCAGTGGCTCCCAGCACCGCAAGTTAGGGTGATTTTGTGATCGTCGAGCATGTAAATCTCGTCGACTTTCGCAATTACGCGGCGGTCGACGTCGCTCTGGCGCCGGGAATCAACCTCTTCGTCGGGCGCAACGGTCAGGGCAAGACCAACCTCGCTGAGGCCATCGCGTACATCAGCACCCTCGGTTCGCACCGTGTGAGCGGCGATCAGCCCCTCATCCGGCAGGGGGCGGATGCCGCAATCGTGCGCACGCGCCTGTCATTCGGCGGACGTCGGGTGACGGCAGAGGTACAACTCAACCGCCAGGGCCCGAACCGCGCGCAGATTAATGGCGCCGTCACCAAGCCCCGCGAGCTCCCGCGCTACCTGCAGACCGTGCTGTTCGCACCGGAAGACCTGGGCATTGTGCGGGGCGACCCGAGCGCGCGCCGCCGATTCGTCGACGGACTGCTTGTGCAGCGGAGCCCCCGCATGGCCGGGGTCATCGCCGATTACGAGCGAGTGCTTCGACAGCGCACGACGTTGTTGAAATCGGCGCGGGCCCGCGGCATCCGCCCCGAAGCGCTCACGACCCTCGAAATTTGGGACGACAAGCTTGTGGCGCTGGGTTCGCAGATCATCGACGCGCGCCGGGCGCTCACCGCGTTGCTTGGGCCCCCCGTCGCCGCCGCGTACGCGGCGATCGCCGCCGAAGACCATGCGCCCCGCCTTGAATGGGCGTTGTCGGTGCGGGGCAACGCTGCCGAAGAACCCGGTGAGGGCGAGGCATCCGGCACCGAAATTTCTGACCTCGCAAGCGACGGAAGCGACGCGCCCCAAGACACCGCAGCACTCTTCCGCGCCGCACTTGCCGAGCGTCGCGCCGCCGAGTTCGACCGCGGCATCACGCTCGTAGGGCCGCATCGCGACGACCTGGTGCTGCGGGTGCGAGACATGCCCGTCAAGGGATACGCTTCGCACGGCGAATCGTGGTCATTTGCGCTTGCCCTGCGCCTCGGATCTGCCGAACTGCTGCGTGCCGAGTCGAATGCAGGCGACCCCGTGCTGATTCTTGACGATGTTTTTGCAGAATTGGATGCCGGGCGTCGCACCCGATTGGCGCACCTGGTCGCGGGATACGACCAGGTCATCGTCACCGCGGCGGTGTTCGGGGATGTGCCGCAAGAGCTCCGCCGGCAAGCGGTGCACATCGAGGCGGGCACGGTGATCGCCGAACCCGTTGCCGAGGTGGCGGCGTCAGTCGAAGGCCGCGGCGATGAGTGAAGATTCCCGGAGTTCCGCTGCGCCGCGGGGCAAAGACGGCCGGGCCGACCCGGGCGCCGGACAGCAGCCAACCCCGCCGCAAGCCTCAACCCAGCCCTCAGCGCAACGCTCGGTGCCGCAGGAAATGCAACAGGATGCGCCGCCCGAGACAATTGCGACCTACCTGCGTTTGCGGGGGCTCGCTCCCGGATCGCGCAAGTATCGGCGCGGCCGGCGGCAGCGTGACGACGAGAATCAGCCGTTTACCGCGGGACGGGATCCGCGCGGGCTTGGCGACATCGTGAACTCTCTCACCCGCGAGCAGGGTTGGGATTCGCAGCTCGCCCGCCATGACTTGGTGCGCGATTGGGCATCGATTGCCGGCGAGCACACGGCAGAGCACGCGACGCCGGTTGGGCTGTCGGAGGGCACGCTCACTGTGCAGTGTGATTCGACGGCGTGGGCCACGCAACTGACGCTCATGCGCTCCGCCCTCCTCACGAGCATCGTGAACACGTACCCCGAAGCCGGGATCGTCGCGCTCCGTTTCACGGGGCCCGACGTTCCCTCATGGAAATGGGGCCCACGAACGATTCCAGGGCGTGGCCCGCGCGATACCTACGGTTAAGCCAACACTTACGTCATCGAACACACTTTTCCCTCCCCAGAACGGCGCGTATCCGCTCTCGAGGCTCCCGGCTTGATAGGATGAACAGGTCGGCCGACGACGGTTTGGAGCCCGAATTTCATATGAGTCAAGACAATCCCCAGAGTGACGATCGCCCCGAATACGGGGCAGATGAAATCCAGGTCCTCGAGGGTCTTGAGGCGGTGCGCAAGCGCCCGGGCATGTACATCGGCTCCACTGGTCCTCGCGGGTTGCACCACCTTGTCCAAGAAATTGTCGACAACTCCGTCGACGAGGCGATGGCCGGGTATTGCGACACGATTTCTGTCACGATCTTGCCGGACGGCGCTGTGCGCGTGATCGACAATGGCCGCGGCATCCCCGTCGATATCCATAAGACAGAAGGAAAGTCGACCGTCGAGGTCGTGCTGACGGTGCTGCACGCAGGTGGCAAGTTCGGTGGTGGCGGATACGCCGTCTCGGGCGGTCTTCACGGTGTTGGTTCGTCTGTGGTGAACGCCCTGTCGAGCCGTTTCGAGGTTGAAGTTCACCGCCAGGGCAACGTGTGGCGGCAGCTGTACCTCGGCGGCGGTGTGCCCCAGGCGCCTCTCGCGAAGGAAGAGCCGAGCGACGTCACAGGCACGACAATTACTTTCTGGCCGGATGCCACGATCTTCGAGAGCGTGCATTTTGACTACGACACGCTGCGCACGCGCTTCCAGCAGATGGCATTCCTCAACAAGGGCCTGCGAATCGAGCTCACCGACGAACGGCCCGACTCTGTTGAAGAGGTCGAGGTTGACGGTGCGATAGAGGTTCGCCAGCCGCACGATTCGTTCATGTACGAGCGCGGGCTCGTCGACTACGTCGAATACCTGAACAAGGTGCGTCGCGCCGAGGTTGTGAATGATCCGATCATCGACTTCGAACTCGAAGACACTGAGCGCAAGATTTCGCTCGAGGTCGCCATGCAGTGGACCACGAGCTACACCGAGAACGTGTTCACGTACGCGAACACCATCAACACGCACGAGGGTGGCACCCACGAAGAGGGCTTCCGCGCCGCGTTGACCACGCTGGTCAACAAGTACGCGCGCGCAAACAACCTCCTCAAGGAGAAAGACGAAAACCTCTCGGGCGACGACATTCGTGAGGGCCTCACCGCCGTGCTTTCGGTGAAGCTCGCCGAACCGCAGTTTGAGGGCCAGACCAAGACCAAGCTCGGCAACACCGAAGCACGCGCGTTTGTGCAGAAGATCGTTGGCGACCAGCTCGGCGACTGGTTCGACCGCAACCCGGCGCAGGCCAAGAACGTGATCCGCAAGGCGATCGATGCCGCGACCGCGCGCTTGGCCGCACGCAAGGCCCGCGAAACCGCTCGTCGCAAGAGCGTGTTTGAGAGCGCGTCGATGCCCGACAAGCTCAAGGACTGCACGTCAAAAGACCCCGCGATCAGCGAGATCTTCCTCGTGGAGGGTGACTCGGCAGGCGGCTCGGCCGTCCAGGGCCGCGACCCGCACACGCAGGCGATCCTGTCGCTGCGAGGCAAGATCCTCAACGTCGAGCGCGCGCGCTTGGACCGCGCACTGGGCAACAACGAAATCCAGGCGATGATCCAGGCGTTCGGTGTGGGCATTGGCGAAGACTTCAACATCGACAAAGCCAGGTACCACAAGATCGTGCTCATGGCCGATGCTGATGTCGATGGCCAGCACATCACCACGCTGCTGTTGACGATGCTCTTCCGCTACATGCGTGGGCTCATCGAGGCAGGCTTCGTCTACCTTGCCCAGCCGCCGCTGTACCGCATCAAGTGGTCGAATGCGCCCCACGATTATGTCTACAGCGACCGCGAACGCGACGCGCTGCTGGCAGCCGGTGCCGCCTCGGGCAAGCGCATCCCGAAAGAGAACGCGATCCAGCGGTACAAGGGTCTTGGCGAGATGAACGACAAAGAATTGTGGGACACCACGATGAACCCCGAGACGCGCACGCTGCTGCAGGTGACGGTGGATGACGCGGCCGCGGCCGACGAGATCTTCTCGACCCTCATGGGCGAAGACGTTGAGTCACGCCGGCACTTTATTCAGAGAAACGCGAAGGACGTGCGGTTCCTCGACATCTAGATCGAGCACCCCACACCCCCGCGACCCTGTCGCTCTACGCACATACGGAACGAGAACATGACTGAAGACATCCGCCCCGACGAGACGTCCGACCACAACCACGGCCGAATCGATCAGGTTGATTTGCAGTCGGAGATGCAGCGGAGCTACCTCGACTACGCAATGAGCGTGATCGTTGGGCGCGCGCTGCCGGATGTGCGTGACGGGCTCAAGCCCGTTCACCGCCGCGTGTTGTACGGCATGTACGACGGTGGCTACCGCCCCGACAAAGCGTTCTCGAAGAGCGCGCGCGTCGTCGGCGAGGTCATGGGTCAGTACCACCCGCACGGTGACTCGGCGATTTACGATGCGCTTGTGCGACTCGTGCAGCCGTGGTCGCTGCGCTACCCGTTGGCACTCGGCCAGGGAAACTTCGGTTCACCCGGCAACCAGGGTGCCGCGGCACAGCGTTACACCGAGACGAAGATGTCACCGCTCGCCATGGAGATGGTGCGTGACATCGACGAAGACACCGTCAACTTCCAAGAGAACTACGACGGCCAGACGCTCGAGCCCGTGGTGCTGCCGGGCCGTTTTCCGAACCTTCTGGTGAATGGTTCGGTGGGTATCGCGGTCGGCATGGCCACGAACATTCCGCCGCACAACCTGCGCGAAGTTGCCGCCGGTGCGCTGTGGGCGCTTGAGCACCCCGACGCCACGCGTGAGGAGCTGCTTGAGGCGCTCATGGCACGCGTGCACGGGCCGGACTTCCCGACGGCCGCGCAGATTCTTGGGACACGTGGCATCCAGGATGCCTATCGCACAGGTCGTGGCTCGATCACGATGCGTGCGGTCGTCAACGTCGAAGAGATCCAGGGCCGCAACTGCCTGGTCATCACCGAGCTGCCGTACCAGGTGAACCCCGACAACGTCGCGCTCAAGATTCGTGACCTCGCACGCGATGGCCGCATCACCGGCATCGCCGATATTCGTGACGAGACCTCGGGGCGTACCGGCCAGCGTCTCGTGATCGTGCTCAAGCGCGACGCGGTCGCGAAGGTTGTGCTGAACAACCTCTACAAGCACACGCAGTTGCAAGACAACTTCGGCGCAAACATGCTCGCAATCGTCGACGGCGTGCCGCGCACGCTCGCGCTCGACGGCTTCATCACGCACTGGATCGACCACCAGATCGAGGTCATCGTTCGTCGCACGGCGTTCCGCCTGCGCAAGGCCGAGGCACGCATGCACATCCTGCGTGGGTACCTCAAGGCGCTCGACGCGCTTGACGCGGTCATCGCACTCATCCGCGCATCGGCAAATGCCGATGACGCGCGCGAAGGACTGAAGACGCTGCTCGACATCGACGATCTGCAGGCCCGCGCCATTCTCGAGATGCAGCTGCGCCGTCTGGCCGCCCTCGAGCGCCAGCAGATCATCGACGAGGCTGACCAGTTGCTCGCCCTCATCGAAGACCTGCAAGACATCCTGGCGAGCCCGACGCGCCAGCGCACCATCGTGCAGGAGGAGCTCACGGCGATCGTCGATAAGTTCGGCGACGATCGTCGCACCGAGATTCTGATGGGCTACGACGGCGACATGTCGATCGAAGACCTCATCCCCGAAGAGGAGATGGTGGTCACCGTCACCCGCGACGGCTACATCAAGCGCACGCGCAGCGACAACTACCGCCAGCAGCACCGCGGGGGCAAGGGAGTCAAGGGCGCGCAGCTTCGCGCCGATGATGTCGTCGAGCACTTCTTCGTGACGACGACGCACCACTGGCTGTTGTTCTTCACGAACAAGGGTCGGGTGTACCGGGCGAAGGGCTACGAGGTCACCGAGGCTGGGCGCGACGCCAAGGGCCAGCACGTGGCAAACCTGCTCGCGCTGCAGCCCGATGAAGAGATCGCACAGATCCTCGACATCACTGACTACAACACGGCAACCTACCTCGTGCTCGCAACGCGTGGCGGCCTTGTGAAGAAGACTCGCCTCGGCGAATACGACACGAACCGAACCGGTGGCATCATCGCGATCAACCTGAGAGAAGGCGACGAATTGACTTCGGCCTTGCTGGTTGAGAACGACGACGACATCCTGCTCATTTCTCGCCACGGCATGTCGCTGCGCTTCACCGCGACCGACGAGGCGATGCGTCCACTCGGCCGCTCGACCGCCGGCGTGAAGGGCATGGACTTCCGCGAGGGCGACAGCCTTCTTTCGGCATCAGTGGTCACTGATCAGGGATTTGTTTTCGTTGTGACCGACGGTGGCTACGCAAAGCGCACCTCCGTTGATCAGTACCGCACGCAAAACCGAGGCGGCTTGGGTATCAAGGTTGCCAAGCTCACCGAGGATCGCGGCGAGCTTGCGGGCGGCTTGATTGTGGATGAGGACGACGAGGTTCTCGTGGTTCTCGCCGGGGGCAAAGTGGTACGCTCTGCCGTGGCCGAGGTGCCCGCAAAGGGACGTGACACCATGGGTGTCGTCTTCGCTCGAGCGGGTGGAGATGACCGGATCATCGCCATTGCTCGCAACAGCGAGCGTGGCCTCGAGGCACAGAACCCAGACGACGCCGAAGGCGCCGGGCCAGTCGAAACTGACACGCTCGCGCCCAACGAAGCGGCCTCCCAGGCGGAGTCCGCACCGACTACCGAGGAAAACTGACACGCATGAGCACAGTTGCCGAGAAGCTTGCAAAGAAATCGACGAGCAAAAGCAGCGCGAAGCAGGTTCGCCTGCGTCTCGTCTACGTCGACTTTTGGTCGGCCGTCAAGCTGTCGTTCCTCGCGGCCGTCGCGCTCGCTATCGTCACGATCGTCTCGTTCCTGCTCATGTACCTGGTCGTCCAGGCGACGGGGCTCATCAGCATGGTCGACGAGCTGCTCACAAGCATGAACGACGGCACCTGGTCGTTTAGCGACTTCCTGGGCCTGCCGCAGGTGATGGCATTCGCAGCGGTCGTCGCCATTTTGAACCTCGTGGTCGTCACCGTGCTTGGTGCGGTCGTCGCGGGTATCTACAACCTTGCGGTCAAGGTAACTGGCGGCCTGCTCGTCGGTTTCACTTCCAACTAAACACCGCAGAAACACCGTGGCCGAGAAGCCATTTACCGCTCGATTCGTGAATCACGCAAAAGTCCGGTAAAGTTTTCAAGGTTCACACGGGGCTATAGCTCAGGCGGTTAGAGCGCTTCACTGATAATGAAGAGGTCCCTGGTTCAAGTCCAGGTAGCCCCACGTATTGCAGTACAATTGCATACAATCCCGCTGAACACGGGGCCTTAGCTCAGCTGGTAGAGCGCCTGCTTTGCAAGCAGGATGTCAGGAGTTCGAATCTCCTAGGCTCCACAACAAGAAAGAGCCCGACCTTCTGGTCGGGCTCTTTTGTTTCGCCTTTGTCTTTGCCCGTGCCTTGTGCCTTGTGCCTTGTCCGCCTGTGCCTCTGCCGCGGCCTCTACCGCGGCCTCTGCCTGTGCCGTCCCGCCTTTCCACGCTCAGCAGTCGCGAATTGTCGCAAAACGTCGTGATTGCGACAATTCGCGACTGCTGAGCGGGTTGGGGTGGGTTGGGGGAGGTTGGTGGCGGGTTGAGGGTGGGTTGGGGTGAGTTGGTGGCGCGTTGGGTGTGGGCGGTTGCGCGGGCGCGGGCGGGCGGCGGCGGCGCGGGCGGGCGGCGGCGGCGCGGCTGGGCGGCGCGGGCGCGGCGCCGGGCACGACGCCGCACACACAGTGGCCACCCCCGCGCTATGCTCCCACCTGTGACTTCACCCACCCGGCGCGCCAGCCAGACGTTCGTCATTGCGCGCACCCTCATGGCGGCACTCACGTTGTCTGCGGTCGTCGCGCAGTACGCGGCATCCTTCGCCTTTTGGAGCGAGCACGGTGAGGACTTGGGCTTCCGCAGCACCAACTTCATCAGCTTCTTCACAATCGACTCGAACCTGATTGCGGTGGTTGCGCTCACGATCGGCGCGGTGCTGCTCGCACGCGGGAGCGACCGTGACCCTTCGTGGTTCGCCGTGCTGCGAGCATCTGCGATCACGTACATGGCGATCACCGGGATTGTGTACAACACGCTGCTGCGTGATGTGGATCTGCCACAGGGGGTGACCGTGTGGTGGTCCAACGAGGTGCTGCACCTCGTTGCCCCCCTCTACATGCTCGTCGACTGGCTCTGGGCCCCTGGAGCGCGGCGCGTGCAGTGGCGCACCGTGGCGTATATCGCGGTCTTCCCGATTATTTGGGTGACGTACACGATGCTGCGCGGCCCACAGGCGATCGATCCCTGGACCGGCATCGGCTGGTACCCGTACCCCTTCCTGAACCCCCTGAACGGCGGCTACGGGTCGGTGTGGGTATACATCGCGATCATTGCCGTCACAATCGTGCTTGTAGGCGCGGCCGTTGTAGCCGTCTGGCGCCGACGCGGCACGAGCGAACTCCCGAACCTGCAGACCGCCAATAGGCTGAGTTCATGAAACTGCGCGTCGCGGCCTACGCGATCATCACCGATGACAGTGACAACATGCTTCTCGCGCATTGGCGCGCGGGTCGCCATGCTGCCTGGACGCTCCCTGGCGGCGGCATCGATCCGGGCGAAGACCCAAAGGATGCCGTCGTGCGCGAGGTGTTCGAAGAGACCGGCTACGACGTCGAGGTCGGCGACCTGCTCGGAGTGGACTCGCGCGTGATTCCTGCAAACGCCCGACTCGATTCCGCCGCAAACGAACCGATGCATGCGCTGCGCATCATCTATCGCGCGCGCATCACGGGTGGTGCGCTACGTAATGAGGTGGATGGCTCAACCGACGAGGCCGCCTGGTTCGCGCCCGCGCAGGTCGACGACCTGCAGCAGGTTTCGCTCATCAAGGTGGGCCGGCGCATGGCGGGGTTGCGCTGAGCCGCTGAGCCGCTGAGCCGCTGAGCTGAGCCCGGCTGTGCTGAGCTGGTGAGCTGAGCTGAGCTGAGCTGAGCCCGGCTGCGCTGCGCTGTGCGGAGCGTTACGGCAATCGGCCGTACCGTCCAACGCACATCCACCAACGCGCACTCACCCACGCACACCCCACCAACGCAAAAGGCCCGGCCCCCAGCCCCGCACTGCGGGAGTCTGGGGCACCGGGTCCTTACGTTGGCTGCTTAGGCTTCAGGGGCGCGCAGCGGGTCGTCGGCGACCCACAGCTCATCATCGGCGCGGAGGGTCTGCCAGGCGGCGTAGAGCACCGCTGCGGCGGCACTGACGCCGAGGATGATCGCGATCACGCCACCTGCGCCCATGCCGCGCTTTGCGACGGGCGCGGGTGCGATGGGAGCGCCGAACCGGCGAGCAGCGAGCTGTGCGCGCGTGGAGTTTGCGGCATCCAGCACAGACATTGCCGAACCGACGACGCCACCCACTGCCGGGACGATGCGGTCGTCGATGATTGAGCGCGACATGCGGATGCCACGATCGACCGTCGGCGCCACGTACGCGTCGATGCCGTGCTGCACCGTGGGCACGACCGTCTCGCGACCGTAGTTGCCGAGCTGACGACCCGCTTCGCGAGCGACACCTGATGCGTCGTTCAAGAGAAGCTGCTGCGACTCCCAGAGTTGGGTCGCGGTGTTCTGAAGCTTGCGCAGTTCTTTCTTGCGCTTGCGGCTGAGGCTAAGGCTCACATCGCCCTCCTTGTGGGTCGGTTGCGTGGGTTCCATCTTGCCACGCTCACGCCGCTACGCCAGGTCTTACAGCAATCTCATATGCGAGAATTGCCACATGGCCATTCACACCTCTGTCGCGACTCTGCACACCAACCACGGCGATATCGTCGTCAACCTCTTTGGCGACCACGCCCCCAAGACGGTGAAGAACTTCATCGGACTCTCTGACGGAACCGGCGAATGGACCGACCCCGCAACCGGCAAGCCCGGCGAAGGCGCCCTCTACAAGGGCGTTATCTTCCACCGCATCATCCCGAACTTCATGATCCAGGGTGGCGACCCCCTCGGTCAGGGCACCGGCGGCCCCGGCTACAACTTCAACGACGAGATCAACGGCGAACTGAACTTCAACGACTCGTACAAGCTGGCCATGGCCAACGCTGGCCTGCGCCGCAACCCCGCCACGGGCGAGGTTGAAGGCACCAACGGCTCGCAGTTCTTCATCACCACGGACCCGACGCCGTGGCTGCAGGGCAAGCACACGATCTTCGGCGAGGTTGCCGACGACGCATCGCGCGCAGTTGTCGACAAGATCGCCGCCGTAGCCACGGGTGCCGGCGACCGCCCGGTCGAGCCTGTCGTTATCGAGTCGATCGACATCATCGAGGCGTAGTCGGCCTCGGTTCTCAGTGTCAGCACCCGGCGCACCGCGCAACAGCGACAATTTCTGCTATCGGCACCCCGATCGGCAGAGCTTTGTGCTCTGCCAGCGATGCCTGCGCACGATTTGCCCGGAGTGCCAGACACCGGCGCCCGTCGGCGTGATCTGCCCCGACTGCATGCGTGAGCAGCAGCGGGCGCAGACGCCGGCGCAGCGCAAAGCACAACGTTCGTGGGGGCGGGGTCCGGTCGCGACAGTTCGCGCTGGACGCCCGCTCGTCACGTACTGGTTGATCGGCATCACGGTCGGCGTCTTCATCCTGCAGTGGATTCCCGGGCTGAACGTCACGAACCTTTTGCTGTTCGCCGGCCCCTACGTCGACCCAACTTCTCAGCTCGCCGCACCGTTCCAGCCGTGGCGACTGATCACGGGTGCCTTCGTACATTCCACAGGCGGGTTCTGGCACATTGCGCTGAACATGCTGGCGCTGTGGATGCTTGGGCGCACACTTGAACCCCTCCTTGGGCGTGGCCGATTCCTGGCCCTGTATTTGATGAGCGCGCTCGGCGGTTCCGTGGCCGTCGCGCTGATCGCTCCGTTCCAACCTGTGGTTGGGGCATCCGGTGCCGTCTTCGGCCTTTTGGGTGCGCTGCTGGTCATCGGCCGCCACCTCGGGGCGAACCTCAAGGGCATCATCATCGTGCTCGGAATTAACCTCGTGATCGGGTTTATCCCTGGATTCCAGATCGCCTGGCAGGCGCACATCGGTGGCCTGGCGATCGGCGCGCTGATTGGCTTAGTCTATGCCCGCACGAGGCGGCGCGACCAACGTGGGGTGCAGTTTGGCCTCCTAGCGCTGATCGTCGTCGTGCTGCTCGGACTCCTGCTCGTGCCGGTGCTCACCTAGCGCGAGCCCGCGACGTTCTCGTCAGTGACGGCCCCGCAGATCCGAGGTCGCACGCCCGGTGTTTGGCGACCAACGATGTGGTCACCGAGGCGATCCATCCACAGGGTTATCCACAAGTGGGGATAAGTTACACCGGTGTAATTCATGTCATTCGGTGGATGCCGGGGGCCCTGGTTGCCGTGCCGGAACGGGGGCCGGGGCCGGCCCGCGGCACCCCCCGTAAAAAAGAACGACCCCGCCAAAGTGGCGAGGTCGTTCGAAGCTGCGGTGGGACTATCGCCAGCGCGTAGTCATGAGGAAGCCGACGAAGGCGATGCCGAACCCGATGATCAGGTTCCACTCTTTGATGCCCGGGATCGGGTAGAGCGTGCCCGAGATGTAGAACACGAGCACCCAGACGAGGCCGAGCAGCATGAAACCCACCATCAATGGTTTAAACCAGACGGGGTTGGGGGCGTCGCCCGAGCTGCGTTGTTCGAGTTCGGGGTCTTCGCCATTGCGGGATCGTGCCATGCGGGTCAGTCTACCGGCAGGAGCCACTCAGAATCACGCCAGTAGAATCGGCTCATGGTTGGCGAGGCAACGGAGTCAGAGCGCACCCGAGGGCGAAGCCGTCGTCGGGGTACGTCGGTGACCGGCGTGATCGGTGAAATCCTCATCTCGATCGGTGTCGTCGTGCTGCTCTATGTGGCCTGGCAGATGTGGGTGGGCGACTGGATCTATGGCGCCCAGAACAACGCTGCCGGCAAAGAGATCTCCCAGCAGTGGGAGAACGACGCGCTCCCCGTGCCGGACGCCGACCCGAACCTCAAGCCGGCCGAACCCGAGGCTGGCGAGGGCGTCGAGCCCGTGATCTTGCCGCAGCCCGCCGATGCCGAGATCTTCGGCATCATGCGGATCCCCCGCTTTGGCCCCGACTACGCAACCGCAATCGCCGGTGGTGTGTCTCGTGCGCGCACGCTCGACCACATCGGCATCGGCCACTACCCCGGCACGCAGATGCCCGGCGAGCTCGGCAACTTCGCCCTCGCCGCGCACCGCACGACCTGGGGCGCGCCGTTCGCGCTGATCGCCGACCTCAAGGTGGGCGACGCGATTGTCGTCGAAACACCCGACGGTTGGTACACCTACCGCTTCCGCACGCTTGAGTACGTCACCCCCAACGAGGTCGACGTGTTGCTGCCGGTGCCGCAGGCCCCCACCCTCGAAGCGAATGATCGCTACATCACGCTCACGAGCTGCTCCCCGCGCTTCTCGCTCGCCGAACGTATCGTCGCGTACGGCGTGTTTGAGGGGTTCCAGCCGCGTGCCGCTGGTGCGCCGGCGTCGGTTGAGCCGCCGGCGGTGGCTGCGGCATCCGCCACCCAAACCTTGAGCGCCGCGCCCGTGGCACTGGACGGAGCCCGATAAATGTACGCCGCCCTGTGGCACGTCTTGCCCGGACCCTGGTGGGTGCGGGTGTTCATCCTGCTCGTCGCCCTCGCCGCGGTGCTCTACGGCCTGTTCTTCTACGTGTTTCCGTTCGTGAGCCAGTTCGTCAACCCGCAGGAAGTGACCGTCGAGTGACACGTGTGCTCGTGATCGACAACTACGACAGCTTCGTGCACACCCTCGCGGGCTACCTGCAGCAGCTGGGTGCCGACGTGACGATCATGCACAACGACGATTTTGGGGCGGATGCCGCAGCCCAAACAATTGCCCCATTCGACGCGGTGCTGATCTCGCCCGGGCCGGGTCGCCCCGCAACGGCCGGTGTGTCGATCGCGGTGGTTCATGCCGCCGCGGCCGCCCGGAAGCCGCTCCTGGGTGTGTGCCTTGGCCACCAGGTGATCGCCGAAGCGTTTGGCGGGGTGATCACGAACGCCGGCGAGCTGATGCACGGCAAGACCTCGCTGGTCGTCCACGACGGGGGCGCCCTCTATGTGGGGGTGCCGAGCCCGTTCACCGCGACGAGGTACCACTCGCTCGCGATCGCGTCATCGACGGTGCCCGACGAACTTGTGGTCACGTCTCGCGCACTCCCGGGCGACGCCGGCGAAATCATGGGTCTGCGCCACCGCGACCTGCCGATCGATGGCGTGCAGTTTCACCCGGAGAGCGTGCTCACCGAGGGCGGCTACACGCTGCTCGGCAACTGGCTTGCCGGGGCTGGGCTCCCCGAGGCGGTCGTCACCGCGCGCGGGCTTGCGCCGCTGGTAGGTCGCGAAAGCGCCTAGCTTCCGGTGCAGAAGGTCAGCGTGATCTCGGCGTGCACCGGGGCTTCGCCCGGCGAAAGTGATTGCTGCGACACGACGGCGGGCGTCTGGGCCGCACAATTCGGGTCTTCCTGAGTCAGGACGATCAGCTGTGAGTCGGGTGCCTCGAGCTGGGCCTTCGCCGCGTCGACGGTGAAGCCGACGTAGTTGATCAGCACGACGCGACCCGTTGCGACAACGAGCGAGACGGTCGATCCCTTGGCGACGATGCTGCCGGCTGCGGGCGATGCAGAGATCACCACACCGGCGTCAAGCGAAGCATTGTTCGCGCTGTTGACGGCGCCGACCTTGAGGCCCGCGGCCTCGATCGCCGCGCGGGCGTCGGCCTCGCTCTTGCCGTTCAGGTCGGGCACTTCGGACTGTTCCATGCCGGTGGAGACAAAGACCGTGACCACCTGCCCGGCCGCCATCACCGTGCCGGCAGCGGGGTCGGTGCGCGTGACGTTGCCCTCGGTGATGTCACCGTTGGGTTCGTCGACCCGCTTGGCAACCAGCCCGAGATCGTCGAGCGCCGCCTCTGCCCTGTCGTACGCCACGTTGATCAAGTCGGGCACCGCCTTGCCCGCCGGCGCGACATCGCCACCGGGCTGGATGTTGACCACCCAAATCAGGACCGACACCAAAATGACTGCCAGCACGGCAACGCCCGCCCAGATCCAGGCGACGGGTGGGCCGCTCTGGGTGCGCTTCATCGTCGTGTCGGTGCTGAGCTGCCGCAGCGTCCGCGCGGTCTCGGCGGCCTGGCGCGGTGATGCGCCATAGAGTTCGTTTGTCAGCGCGCCCAGCTCTTGCTTGGAGGGCTCGCGGCCATCGTTTGCGGCATCCAATGCGGCACGAAACTCGGCGGCGGTCTGAAAACGCTGAAACGGGTCTTTCGCGAGTGCGCGCAGCGCCACGAGGTCGAGTGTGCGCGGGAGGTCTTCGTTGAGCTCGGAGGGGGTGGCGGGCTGTTCGCTGACGTGTTGGTATGCCACGGCCACCGGCGTCTCGCCGCGAAACGGCGGGCGGCCAGTCAAGAGCTCGTAGAGCACAACGCCCGTCGAGTACAGGTCAGCGCGGGCATCGACGGCCTCACCCTTTGCCTGCTCGGGTGAGAAATATGCGGCGGTGCCAATGATGTTTGTGGTCTCTGCGACCGTGGTCGATGAGTCAGAGACGGCGCGGGCGATGCCAAAGTCCATGACTTTGATCTGGCCTTCGGGCGTGACCATGACGTTGCCGGGCTTGATGTCGCGGTGCACGACGCCTGCCCGGTGCGAGTACTCGAGCGCTTCGAGGATGCCGTCGGTGTAGCGCAGGGCATCGGTCAGCGGCACGGGCCCGTCGGCGATGATGTCTTTGAGGAGCTCGCCGTGAACGAGTTCCATCACGATGTATGGCACAGGATGCACGGTGCCCGAAGGGTCTACTTCGGAGTCTTCGCCCGCGTCGTAGACCCGCACGATCGTGGGGTTTGCCATGCGCGAGGCGGCCTGCGCCTCGAGACGAAACCTGGTGCGAAACGTGCTGTCGTCGGCAAGGTTGCGGCGCAGGAGCTTGACGGCAACGGCGCGGCCGAGGGTCAGGTCATAGCCGCGGTACACGGTGGCCATGCCACCGCGGCCAATCAATTCGTCGATCCGATAGCGCCCGGACAGCACGCGCGGCTCACTCGTCACGGAGGCACTCCCCCAACCCGTTTTGGACAGGGATCAGCCTACCGCAGGGCCGCGTCATTCCTCTTCCGCTTTGGGCGGCTCCGGCTGCACTGGCGCGGTGATGGGAATGTTGAGTTCTGGGGATGCCGCGGAGTCGCGGTTGCACGATGCGAAATAGGTCGCAACGAAACGCTGGCCAACCAGGTTGGCGACCACGACCTGCGCGCTGCGATCGTTTGCGGCGAAACTGCGCGTGGTGCTGCCGTCGGCGAACGTGGCGCCCGTCATCGTGACGGTGTACGAGGTCACGGCACCCGTGCCGGGCGGGCAGCTAAAGCCCTTCCAGTTGAGCTGCACGGTGCTGCCCGCGACAACCTCGGTCAAGGTTGCGCCGGCGGTGGTCACCCAGGGTGCCGAGTCGGGTGCACCGATTGCGGTCTGCTCGCCGTACGTCAGCAGGTTGAGCGTGCTGCCCTCCGGCACGAAGCCGCGCGGGCTCACCTCGTAGATCTTGCCGATCTCTTCGGGTGTGGGTGCCGGATTGCCGGGCTGGCACGTCGAGCTGAGCTTTGCGGCGGTGACAATCTTTTCGGCCGCTGGGCAGTCGAGCCCTTCGAGATTCAGCGCCGTGACATCGATGAGATCGGATGACGCGCTGACGCTCGGTGACGGCGGCGCGCTCACGCTCGGGGGAGGCGGGGTGCTCGATTCGATCGGGGCGGGAGCCTTGTCGCTGAGTAACGCCCAGATGCTCGCGCCGAGCACCAGCACGAGGAGCGCGATCAACGCGACCAGCGGCCACGTCCACGGGCTTCGGCCCTTCTTCGGCGCGGCCGATGCCGGCGCGACGGTGCCCGCAATGACAGTGGGCGCCGTGCCGAGCGGCATCATGCGTGTTGGTTCTTCGCCGCTGAGCCCAGGGGTGAGCAGGGCAGTCATGTCGTCGGGGGTGACGGCGCCGTTCATCGCGATTGCGGGGACTGCCGCGACCGCCGTATCGAGGTCGCCGAGGCGGAGGGCGGTGGCGGCACGCGCGACTGCCGCCGACGACGCGGGGCGATCTTCGGGCTTCTTCGCGATCATTGCCATCACGAGGTTCTGCACCGGCTGCGGGACGGTGTCGGGCAGCGGCGGAGCCGTGTCGTTGATCTGCGCCATGGCGATCGCGACCTGCGACTCACCGGTGAACGGGCGCTTTCCGGCCAGGCACTCGTAGGCGACGATGCCGAGCGAGTACGTGTCGGTGGAGGGCGACGCCGAGTGGCCGGAGGCCTGCTCGGGCGAAAGGTATTGCACGGTGCCCATGACCTGACCGGTCGCGGTCAGCGGCACCTGGTCGGCGATGCGCGCGATGCCGAAGTCGGTGATCTTGACGACCCCGTCGGGTGTGATCAGCAGGTTGCCCGGCTTGATGTCACGGTGCACGAGGCCGGCCGAGTGGGCTGCCTGCAAGGCAAGGGCCGTCTGCGCGACGATGTCGAGCGTCCGGTCTGCCGAGATGGCGCCATCGCGCTCGAGAATGGTCGAGAGCGCTTCGCCGGGAACGAGTTCCATGACCAGGAATGCGCTGCCATTTTCTTCGCCGTAGTCGAAGACGCTGGCGATGCCCTCGTGGTTGACGAGCGCGGCGTGCCGGGCTTCGGCGCGGAAACGCTCGAGGAACCCGGGGTCACCCATGTATTCGTCTTTGAGGATCTTGATCGCGACGGTGCGACCGATCACATGGTCAGTGGCTTCCCACACTTCGCCCATGCCGCCAATGGCGATGCGTGAATTGAGCTCGTAGCGGCCGCCGAACGACACGCCCTGCGTTGGCCTCATTTGTTCAACACCGCTTCCATGACCCGTTTTGCGATGGGGGCCGCGATTGCGTTTCCGCTGCCCGAAGTGCCCTTCCCACCGCCGTTTTCGATGACAACGGCGACGGCGATCTGCGGATCATTTGCGGGTGCGAACCCGGTGAACCACAAGCTGTATGGCTTACCGCCGTTTTCCGAGGTGCCCGTCTTTCCGGCCACCGCGACTCCGTCTATTCTTGCACCCGACGCGACGCCGGATGAGACATTGGCCACCATCATCTGTGACATCTCCTCTGCGAGAGTGGCGTCGAGGGCACGTGACCACTCGACGTCTTCAAATTGTTGGAGCACCCGAAGGTCAGCACCGATCACTGCATCGACCATGCGCGGCGACATCACCATGCCACCGTTGGCGATTCCGGCCGAGACCATTGCCATCTGTAACGGCGTTGCGGTGACCTGTCCCTGCCCGAATCCGCTGAGTGCGGTCTCAGCGTCATCCAGCGCGCGTGGATAGCTCGAAGGGGTTGACACGAGCGGCGTCTCGAACGACTTGTTGAAGCCGAAGCGCTCTGCTTGCTCGCGGATCGCGTCGTCACCGAGGGCGACCGCAAGCTCGGCGAGCGGGATGTTGCAGCTGAGCCGCAGCGCATCGGCAATCGACACTTCTGGCTCGGGCCCACAGGTCGTGCCCGAGGCGTTGCGCACGGCACTGCCCGCCTGCGGTGCGAGGTAGCTCGCGGGGTTCGGCAGGAGCGAATCGGGGGTGTACTGCCCCGACGCCAGCGCCGCCGCAGCGACGACCAGCTTGAACGTCGAACCGGGAGGGTTGAGATTGCCGCCGATAGCGCGATTATCAAGCGGCTTGGATGCATCGCCCTCAAGTTGCGCGAACGACGCGAGTGCCTCGTCGGCGTTGTGCACCGCAAGCAGATTTGCGTCAAACGTGGGGCTGGAAGCCATGGCGAGGATGCGACCGGTCTTCGGTTCGATCGCCAAGACGGCGCCTTGGAGGTCGCCGAGGCCTTCGACGGCGGCGGCCTGGGCCGCGGCATCCAAACTCAATGCGACATTCGATCCGCGCGGTGCCTGACCGGTGAAGATGCGCTCGAGGCGCGAGAAAAACTGCGACCCGGCCGTGCCGCTGAGCACGTTGTTCATTGCCGACTCAATGCCGGTGGATGACTGCAGGATCGGGTTGATGTATCCGGTGACCGGGGTCCAGATTGAACCATCGGGGTAGACGCGCTGGAACGAATAGACGTCGGTCGACGGCACCGAAAGGGCAATCGGCACGCCGCCCACGAGGATCGCGCCGCGCTGCACCTCGTAGCTGTCGTAGAGCGCGCGCTTGTTGTTCGGGTTCTGGGCCAGCGTGTCGGCCTGCACGACCTGAATCACACTCGTCGAGACGAACAGCGTGAGAAACATCAGCAGCATCACAAATGTCACGCGCTTGAGCTGGCGGTTCATCCGATCACGACCCTGGGGGTGTTGCGGATGCCGTCGCTCAGGCGCAGCAGAATCGCGACGATGAGCCAGTTGGCGATCAACGATGAGCCGCCGGCCGCGAGAAATGGTGTGGTGAGGCCGGTGAGGGGAATCACGCGGGTCACGCCGCCGACCATGATGAACACCTGCAGGGCGATCGTGAAGGCGAGGCCGGTGGCAAGGAGCTTGCCGAAGTCGTCTTGGCCGGCCATGCCGATTCGGATCCCGCGACTCACGAAGACCATGTAGAGGCACAGGATCGCGAACACGCCGACGAGGCCGAGCTCTTCGCCGAGGCTCGGAAGAATGTAGTCGCTCTGCGAGAGCGGGGTGATCCAGGGGCGACCCTGGCCGAGGCCGGTGCCAAAGAGGCCACCCTGGGCGAGGCCGAAGATGCCCTGGACAAGCTGGTAGCTGCCGCCGGAACGCTCAATGATCTCGGGATTAAACGCGTCGAGCCAGTTGGCGAAGCGCCAGCCCACGTAGGTGAGCGTCTGTGCGGCGATGAAGGCGCCGGCGACAGCAAGGCCGACGCCGATGATCGCCCAGCTCGCGCGCCCGGTCGCCGTGTAGAGCATGACCACGAACATGCCGAAGATCAGGAGGCCGGTGCCGAGATCGCGCTGCATCACGATGATGCCCATCGACACGAGCCAGATCACGAGCAGCGGCCCAAATTCGCGGGCGCGAGGAAACGGGATGCCGAGCACCTTGGTGCCGACGGATGCGAGGCTTTCGCGCGTGCGAACCAGGTAGCCGGCGAAGAAGATCGCGAGTGCGATCTTGGCGAGTTCGCCCGGCTGGAAGGAGAACAGCCCGCCGATCGAGACCCACACCGCGGCACCGGCATCTTTGATCGCGAGACCCGGGATGAACGGCAGGATGAGCAGCACCACCGCGACGAGGCCCGCGATGTAGGTGTAGCGAAACAGCACGCGGTAGTTGCGCAGCACGATGACGACCACGATCGCGCCGATCACGGCAATCGCCGTCCACATCAGCTGACGCGTGGCGTACGAGTTCCAGCCCGCGAGCCCGGTGGCGAGGTCGATGCGGTAGATCATTGCCACGCCGAGCCCCGTCAGCACGGTGCTGATCGGCACCACGAACGGGTCGGCGTTCGGGGCCATCACGCGCAGCACGATGTGGAGGCCGAGTACGAGTGCCGCGATGGCACCGACGTAGACCAGGAAGGTCCAGTTGATCGCGCCGAGGGCGCCGAGTTGCACGAGGGCCACTGCGCTCGCCGTGATGACGAGCGCGAAGATCAGCAGGAACAGCTCGCGGTTGCGGATGGTCTGCGGGATCCGGATGCGACGGAGCGCCTTGATGACCGAGGTGTCGACCGAGAGGGGGGCAGTGTCACGCTGGGCTGCGGCATCCACCGCGCTGCTTCTGGGAGATTGCGCGCTCATGGCGTGCCTCCCGGTGTAGCTGAGGTGCGGAGTCCCTCGACGATCCCCTTCGCGTCATCGAGCGAGCCGGCGGTGATGGTTTCTTTCACCATCTGCTGCGCGAACGGGGTCAGCGCGTCGATCGGAATCTCGGTGTCGATGAATGGGGACGAGAGTTTGATGGGACCAAGGTCTTGCTGAATGCCCTGGAAGATCACCACGGTGTCGTGGTCTGCGCCGACAAAGTAGCGCCCTTGCGTCCAGCTGTAGGCGACCATGAGGCTGACCGCGATGAGACCGATAACGATGATGAACCCCGCGAACCAGGCCCAGCGACGACGCTTTGCGCGGCGGCGGTCTTCTTCGATGAGCTCTTCGAGAAACTCTGCGGCGGGTTCGAAGTGCGAGGGCACGTTGGCGGCCTGGCGGTTGGGATGCAGCCACCCGCTCGTGACGCTGTGTCGGGGTGCTGCCGGGACTTCGATACCCGACGGGTTCGACGCCGAACCGACGATCGTGGCGGTGCCACTGACGACGGGATGCGACCCACCCACGTCGACCAGGATCGCGGTGACGTTGTCGGGTGCCCCGGCATCGAGCGCTTGGCGCAGGAGCACGTCGATCGTGCGCTTGGGAGTGAAGCCCTGGCCGAGGACCTTGGCGGCGCTGGCGTCATCGACGACGCCCGTGAGGCCGTCGGAGCAGAGCAACCAGCGGTCGCCGGGCTGCGTGTGCATGATGAAGGTGTCGACATCGGGGTCGGTCGACATGTCGCCGAGCACGCGCATGAGCACTGAGCGGCGCGGGTGGTACCGTGCCTCTTCTTCGGTGATGCGGCCCGAATCGACCAGTCGCTGTACGAAGGTGTGGTCGGTGGTGATCTGGGTGAGCTGGTCGCCGCGGAAGAGGTAAATACGCGAGTCACCAATGTGGGCGATCACGGCGTAGTCGTCCACCATTGCCAGCGCGCTGACCGTGGTGCCCATGCCCGCAAGCTCGGGGCGCTCGCGGACCGTGCTGACCAGGTCGGTTGCGGTCTCGGTAATTGCCTGCTGCAGCGACAATTCGGCGGCCGATGTTGTCGGGTAGGCGTGGTCGAGGTGTTTCAGGCGGCCCACGGCCAGCGCCGAGGCGACGTCGCCACCCGCGTGGCCACCCATGCCGTCGGCGACAACGAACAAGTTCGACCCGGAGTATCCGGAATCTTGATTGTTCTGTCGCACCCGCCCGGTATGGGAGATTGCGGCCGCAGAGCCCTGAAACACCATGCCAGCGGCTACTTCCGAAGCTCGAACGTCGTCGCGCCGACCTTGATGGGCTCACCGATTGACACCGGAACGGGCGATGCGATGCGCTTGCCGCCGAGCCAGGTGCCGTTCGTTGAGTCGAGGTCTTGCACCATCCACTGTTCGCCCCAGAGCACGAGGCGTGCGTGGTGCGACGAGGTGAAGTCGTCGCGGATGACGAGGCCCGCCTCGCTTGAGCGGCCGATCGTGAGCGGCTCGGTGCCGAGCGGAAGTTCGAGGCCGGCCTTCGGGCCGGAGGTGATGACGATGCGCGACACCGTCGAGGTGGTCGCCTTGCCGCCGATGGTCGGCGACGGGGCGGGCGACGCCGACCGAGTGAGTGCGTGGGCGGGAGTGGGGATCAGTGAGGCGACGGCGGCTGCGTTTGCGGCCTGGCCTGCGCCCATTGCCGCGCCTGCGGCTGCGGCTGCGCCCGCTGCTGCCGCGCCCGAGAGCTGCGGCGGCGCGATCGGCACGCCCGGGGGTACCTGTGGGAGCGGGGCCGGGGTCGCGATTCCCCGCGTTACCTTGCGTGCTGCTGGCAGGGGCTGTGCCGCCGGTGCAACCGCGTCGGCACCCTCGGGGAGCTTGCGAGCCCGCGTGCCGAAGAGGTCGGCGCGGAGCGCGTAGACGACAGCGAACACGAAGAACCAGAGCAGCACGAGGAATCCGATGCGCAGGAGCAGCAGCGTGACTTCACTCTCAATCACAGTTTTTCGTCCCAGACCTGCTGGTTGAAGACAGCGGTGGCGGGCGGGCTCTGCGCTGCTCCTCGCGGCTTCGTCGTCTGTGGGATCACCCGGAACACAATACTTGTGCTCCCGATCACGATGGTCTGCTCAGGGCTGAGCCCCGCTTCGGTGATTCGTTGACCATCAAGGAGCGAGCCGTTTGTCGAGCCGAGGTCGCGCACCATTGCGCGCTCGCCGTCCCACAGGACCTCGACGTGCTTGCGCGAGGTTCCGGGGTCGGCAATCGTCACATCGGCATCGCTGCCGCGGCCAATGACGGTGCGCGCCTTCGTGATGGTGTGGCGGCGGCCGTCGATATCGAGCACCGGAACCCAGGCGACCTGGTTCTTTTCGGTGGTGGATGCCACGTGCAATGTGCCGTCCGAAAGCGCGGGGTCTGCGACCAGCGAGATCGATAGCGGGCCCGCGAAGCTGTAGCCCTGGCGCTTTGCGTGCTGCTGCACAAGCGCGTAGAGCTCGTCATAAAGGGTGGTGCCGAGCGCCTGCATGCTCTGCAGGTCGTTTGCCGACAGCTGCACCTCGAGCTGGTTGGGCGCCAAAATGCGGTCGCGGCTGACCACCGCGGCTCGGGTATCGAGCTCGCGGCGAAGCGCCGATGCGATCTCCACCGGCTGGATGCTGCTGCGGAAGGTTTTGGCAAACGCGCCATTTACGGCGCGCTCCAACCCCTTCTCGAAGCTGTCAAGTAGTCCCACACGATTCCTCTGGCAGGCGGACGGGTACGCCCATGCTAGTTGTATGTGCTGTGCCAACCCCCTCAACACTCAAACGGCCGCGGAATCTGGGGGTGCGGTCGTCAAATGGCGACTGGGCCGTGGCCGTGATACTCTCACGAGGTTGATATTTGAGCGCAAGCCCAAGTCTCATCGTCTGCGCGAGTGGCGGAATTGGTAGACGCGCTGGCTTCAGGTGCCAGTGCTCGTAAGGGCGTGGGGGTTCAAGTCCCCCCTCGCGCACAGACAAATAAGTGAGGGTCCCCGAGAGGGGGCCCTCACTTTTTCGTTCCGTCACGTTTTCGTTTTGGGGGCGCCCGTTTTGGGGGCGCGCGCTCAACGGCTGCGGCTGCGGCAGCGCCTGCGCCAACGCGCCTACCGCGCGGCGTGCAGTCGCACGACCTCGCCGACGTGGCCCATGAACGCCTCGAGGCCTGGTTCGCCGTCGGTCGGCTGCAGCATGACCGAGGTCGCCCCGGCCTCGAAGAACGCCTGCACGCCCTCGGCAACCTGCGCCGGCGAGCCGGCGAGCACGAGCCCCTCTTCGGGGCTGAACCACTTCGACACCTCGGCCTCGGCGCGGGCCCGGGCCTCGGCGCGCTCGCCGAAGGCGGTGACCACGAACACGATGGTTTCGTGAGGTGTGGGGCGGGCTGCGGCAGCTACCCCCTCGTTGATCAGTTGCTGTGCCTCGCGCAGGCGACGCGGCGCCCACCCCGCTGGTAGGAGCGCACCGTCGGCAACCTCGCCGGCCAGCCGGAGCGTCTTTGGGCCCTCGCCCGCGGCGATGATGGCCGGTGCGGTCGCCGGCGGCCAATCGAGGCGCACCTGGTCGAGCTGCACGTAGCGCCCCGACGTCGTGACCTCTTCGCCCGCGAGCAGCGCACGCAGGGCAGGCACGTATTCGCGCATCAGGGTGAGCGGAGAGGCGGGGCGGGCACCGACCTGCGCCATCCACGACTGCACACCGTGCCCGACGCCGGGAATGAGTCGGCCAGGAAACATTCGCTCGATCGTCGCGATTTCCATCGCCGTCAGCGCGACGTTGCGCAGCGGCATCGGTGCGACCCCGATGCCGACCTTCAGGTTGTCGGTCCACGCGAGCATTGCGGATGCCGCGGCAAACGCAGACTCGCGGAAGCAGTCTTCCCACAACCACAGCTCGGGAACCCCAGCGGCCTCGGCCGCCAAGGTCACAGGCTTGAGGTGCTCCGGAGCAAACGAGGGCGTAAAAATCGAACCAATGCGCTGCATGCCCCCACTCTTTCAGGTGCCACTGACAACGGGAAAGGCCCCGGCATCCGGTCTCAAGAAAACGAGCGGATGCCGGGGCCCGGCCACACGGCCTGGGTGCTACGAACGCAGCCCGAGTGCCTCGCCGGCCTGCTCGGTAAAGCGGAGGTAGTCCTCGACGTCGTCGCCACCGGTCATTGCGCGCAGCACGAGCTCGTCGATGCCCGACGCGCGGTAGGCGGCGCCGCCGGGAGCGATGCTGTCATCGCCCGGCTGCGGGAGGAGGGTGCCGTAGGGGTCCATGCCGAGGCGGGCGTAGTTCGCCTTGTATGCGGGGAATCCGGCGTACGCGTCGGTTTCGGCGTTGCGGCGCGGCACACCTGCGGCGTCAACCGCGGTGCGTGCGTAGAGCGAGACGTGACCGTTCGGCGCGATCTCGTGAAACTCTGCAGACTGGTCGGCGGCAACGGCCGGGGTGAGCCAGCTCATCAGCGCGCCGTCGGCCTTCTCGGCAGCGAGTTGGCGCATCCGCGGGCCAAGCGCACCCACCAGGATGCGCGCGCTGGTCGCCTCACGAATCTCAGCAATTGCAGCCTCGACGCGCCCGAGCGAACCGACGCCGGGCTTGCCCGAGCCGATGCCGATCATCAGGCGGTCGGCGGGGAGCCCAAGGCTCGTGACCTGCGCCGCGATGTTTGAACCGGGTCGGCGGTCAACCGGAATCACGCCCGTCGCAAGCTGCAGAGTGGTGGTTGCCTCGGCCGCAGCCGCCAGCATTCCGAGCGCGTCCGCTCCGACGATCTCGTTCACCCAGAGCCCATAGAAGCCCGCGGCTTCGGCGGTCGCGGCGATGCGCGCGGCGGCTTCTGGGCCGAGGATACCGGCGATTCCGATGGAGACATGTGCGAGTTGGTTTGCCATACCTCGAGCATGCATCATGCGGCGGGCATTGCGCTCAGTATGTCGTGGCGGTTGCGCTCGGGGGGTCGGTCGGCGTGGCGGCGGCGGCGGTGGCGGCGTGCGGGCGACGGCTCAGCGCCGCGCGCGGACGTCGCGCAGCGCCGGCTCAAGCTCCGGATGCGCGAAGTGGTAGCCGGCCTCGCGGAGCACACCGGGCACCACCCAGCGGCTCTTCAGCACCAGCTCGGGCTCGGTGCGCAACGCCCACATTGCGGGCTCCAGCATGAAGCGCCAGGCGGGCAAACCAACCCGGGCTCCGACCACGCGGCGCAGCGTCTGCATCAGCGTGCGGTTGTCGGTCGTGGTGGGTGCAGACAGGTTGACCGGTCCGCGGACCTCGGGGTGATCGCGGATGAACCGCACCGCCCCGACCACATCGTCAATGTGAATCCAGCTGAAGCGCTGGCGGCCACGCGTGCGGCGGCCGTGCGTGCGTGCGGGGCCACTTGCGTGCGGCCCGATGCCCCGGTAGCGGCGGTGCGCAAACCACCAGCCGTCGAACTGCGGGCCACCGATACCCATTTTTGCAAGCCCAAAAAGGAGGTTGTTGGCCGGACCATCACCGAGCACGATCGCCATGCGAAGCGAGGCGCGCCGGGTGCTGGGGAGCTCGTCCGCGAAGAACTCGGCCTCCCAGTCGCGGGCGACATCGACCGAGAAGCCCTCGCCGATCTCACCCCCGAACTCGTCCTGTGCACGGTCGATGGCATGCCGATAGATCGTGGCGGTACTGGCGTTGAGCCAGAGGGCAGGCGGGGCCGTGGCATCCGTGATCGCCTCGCGCAGCGCGCGCGTCGTGTCGATGCGTGACCGGTAGATCTCGTCGCGGTTGCGCGTCGTGTAGCGGCAGTTCACCGACTTGCCGGCGAGGTTGACCACCATGTCGGCACCGTCGACCGCGCGGCGGATCGAAGCCGGATCGCCCCAGGTCGCGCCTGGCCCGCTGCGGCCGATCCCGCGGATCACCCAGCCGTCGGCGAGCAGGGCATCGCGCAGCGCCGTGCCCACGAAGCCGGAGCCGCCGGCGATCACCGCGATGGGGGCGGGGTGTTCGGACGGTGCGGGCTTTGTAGCCGGCGGGGGCTGGGGAGTCGGGTCGGGCTCTGCGCTCATACGGGCATCGTTTCTCGTGGTGCGGGAGGAATGGGTGCGGGAACAATCGCGTCGAGTGCCGCGAGCAGTCGCCCGCGCAGCACCTGGCCGCGCTCGCTGAAGCCGCGCTGGGCGCGTGCGTATTCGGCCTTGCCCTCTGGCGTCTCGATCGGCACCGCCTCGGCACCCCATGCGCTGACGTCGTATGGCGACGCGCGCATATCGAGCCAGCGGATGTCGCGGGCGAGCTCGAAGGTGTCGAGCAGCAGCGTGCCGCCGATCAGGGGCCCGAGCTTGGTTGCCCACTTATAGAGGTCCATGCCGGCATGCAGGCATCCGGGCTGCTCGAGGGCCGCCTGCGTCTCGCGCGTGGGTGTGAGCTGGTTGCGCGGCGCGGCCTCGGGCGTGAAGAAGCGGTACGCGTCGAAGTGCGTGCAGCGGATGTCGCTTGCCTCGACAACCTCGTCGGTGCCGCGCTGCCCGAGCCGGAGTGGCACCTCGTGTCGGTGCTCCTCCTGCCGATAGACCATTGCCCACTCGTGGAGCCCGAAGCATCCGAAACCCGCCGCGCGCGACGCCGTGCCGTGCAGGATCGCGCGAATGGCCTTGAACTCGGGGGCGCGTGCGCCCCACAACCCCGACTCGTCGAGCGTGATCGAGCCGGGCGTCTCGCCCTGGGTGGAGAACCGCCAGGTGGCGCGGGGGTCGGCCGCGGCATCCGCAAGCTCTATGCCGGCGCCCGGATGCCAGCGACGCAACTGCGCCGGCTTGTACGAGTAATACGTGAAGAGAAAATCTTCGATCGGATGCTTCTGCCCCGCCGTGCGGCGATCGCGCCACTCTGCGGTCAGGGCGTCGGCGCGGGCCGCATGCTCCCGCGCTTGCGTGAGCCACTGGGCGCGAGCGAGAACGAGCGGTGCCGGCGCGCTGGCATTCGCGTTCGTCATGGTTACGACGCTAGCCGAACCGGCTGACAGCGATCTGGCGGTGCGTGCGGTGCCGCGGCGCGTGAATGGGCGGCGCGCACCGCGACGCGCCGGGCGCATGTGTAAATTGCCCAAATTCACGGCGCATATGCAGAAATTGGCGTCACGCCACTGGGTAACTGACGTTTTTTTGATTATTCAGGCAACATTTATGTCACGCTCTCGCAACAAGAGTGGCAATAGGCGCTAGATGCCGTAGCGTGTGACCGTAACACACCCCCACGCGTGCCGGCCCTGTCGGTACTCGCGACAGAAGGAATGGCAACAAGAAATGGCAACAGGAACCGTTAAGTGGTTCAACGCGGAGAAGGGCTTCGGCTTTATCTCTCCCGACGACGGCAGCGCCGACGTTTTCGCTCACTACTCGGCAATCCAGTCGGGCGGCTACCGCTCGCTCGAGGAAAACCAGCGTGTTGAGTTCGACATCGCGCAGGGCCCCAAGGGTCTGCAGGCAGAGAACATCCAGCCGCTCTAAGCGACTGGCTCACTGAGTCCTAAAATCGAAACCCCCGCAGCCGGCAACGGCTCGGGGGTTTCGTGCGTTTACGGGGCGTGCGCGGTGGGGTGTGGGCGTGCGCGGTGGATTGTTGCCGGCGGGGTCGCCGGTTATGCGCCGGCGTGCGCTGACGCCGCGTGCGTGGGCGTCGGGCAACCGATCTCGGGGCACCCGGCCAGGGCAGTGGCATCCGTCGCATGCTGCATCGCGCGACGCGCATCGCCCAGCGATTTGACGGGATCGGTGCGCGAGCGCGCATCCGCCAGCGCGTCCGACGCGGCGGCGAGCAGCACCCTCGAGTCGGCACAGGCATCGGGGTTCGCGGCGAGCACGGCCTCGGCCTGTGCAATCGCGTTACGGGCGGCCGCGAGCGTGCCGGGCAGTGCCGAGCGGGCATCGCGCAGACGCTGCCGCGGCGACCGCACATCATCCTGCGCCAAGTCGAGGCGCGTGCGCACTCGTGCCAACTCATTCACCGTCGTCACAGGGCGGCGCATCGCGGTGGGTTCGAGACGGGCAATGGATGCCTCCGCCTCACGAATCGCCTCACTCAGCCGCATCGCGGCCTCGGGTTCGGGATCGGTGCCCGGCTCGACAAGCTGCGCGCACACCTGTTCGGCACCGCGCACGCCTTCGCGTGCGGCGACGAGCTCGCCCGCGACGCCGGCAGCGGCCTGACGCGCGAGCCGGTGCGACTCATCGAGCGTGCTGGCGGCTGCCTGCGCGCGACGAAGGGCGGCTTCGGCCCGCGTGAGCAGGTCGGGCATCGGCGCACTCGGGTCAACGTTCTTGGTTCGCGCCGCGGCCTCGGCGGCCGTGATCGTCTCGTCGGCCTCGGCGAGTGCGTCGCGGGTTCGGGCGGCCAGAGCTGCAGGCTCGGCCCACTCGATCTTGTCGACGCGGCCCGCGAGCTCGGTAACCAGGGCATCCGGATCGCCAAGCTCGGCGCTGACCACGGCAAAGCGTGAACGGACACTCGCGACGCGGGCTGAGGCATCCACCGTGTCTATAACCCAAACGGCATGTGCTTCGCGTGCCTCGGAAATATCACTGAGCGCTTGGTCGCTGCGCTCGACAATGCGCTCGGCGCGACGACGCAGCTCGGGGGGTGCGACGGATGCCGGTGCCTCGGTGAGCGCGCGGTAGTCGTCGAATGCTTCATTGCGAGCGTGCTGCGCGGCCATGCGCGTGCGGCGCAGCGTTGCGGACTGGGCTGGATCGCTCTGAACGCTGGCGAACGCGACTTCGAGGTCGAGCTCTTCGGTGGCGGCATCGAGTTGCACGATCGCGCTCGCCGCGAGGGCACGCTGCTCGTCGGCAGCCGCGCGTGCACGGGGGCTCCGGCGAAGCGCGCGCACGACGAAGACCGCGGCGATTGCGAGGAGCAGGATGACGCCGAAAACGATGAGTGTGGGGAGCAGGGCGAGGAGGAGAGCGTCAGCCATTCGCGCGATCGGCCTCCGTCGCGAGCTCATCTGCGCTGGCCGCAGGGGGCGCATCGCGTGGCGGCAGAAGCAGAGCACGCAGCTGCTCGACGTCGTCGACGGTCGCGATCGCGCCGTCTTCTTCGCCCGGACGGCTAAAGCCCCACCGCACGAAGATCACGGGCACGCCGGCGGCAACGCCGCCCTCAACGTCGTGGTGGCGGTCGCCGATCAGCACGACGCGGGACGTCTCAACACCACGATCGCGCAGGCGGCGCCGGGCCTCGATCACGATGTCTACCTTGGCGGTGCGGGTGACCTCATCGGCGGTGGCGCCGGTCGCGACCGAGAAGAAGGGGGTGAGACCGAACGACTCGAGGAGCTCGACGACCTGCGTCTCGGGCTTCGAGCTTGCAATCGCCTGCGGGATGCCGGCCGCATGCACCTCGCGGATCAACTCGGCGATGCCCGGGTACACGCGCGCATCGCCGGATTCTGGTTCGCGACGCACGAGGCGGCGGTAGAACTTCACCGCCTCCGCGGCTTGGGACGGCGTCATTCCGGCATGCTCGCGGAACGATTCCGGCAACGGCGGTCCGATCCAGTGCGACAGTTCGTCGGGTTGCGGGGCCGGGAGGTCAAAGTGCGCGAGCGTGGTTTCGAGACGGCGCAGAATGCCAACGGATGCGTCAACAATCGTGCCGTCCATGTCCCACAGCACCGCGGTCCAAGGCGCGTTTGAGCTCATGGCTTGATCCTACGGGCCGTGTTCTCAATCCGGTCGAGCGATCCCGAACTGTCGCGAACTCGCCTTTGGGATGCGTGTCCTACGCAGGGACGCACCCCAAACTGGCCAAAGTCGCCCCTAGCAGCCGACCTCACGAGTTTTCTTGCGAGCGCGGATGAAAGCCACACCCAGCACAATGAATGCGAGGGCCACTGTAGACACCATCCCACCGCTGCCCGCGGGCTGCCCGGTGCTCGCGAGCCCAGCCGCGGGTGCTGTTCCATCGGCGCGCTCAGGCTGTGCCTTGCTCGGTGCTCCCGGCGCGGGTGCAGCGGCCACTTCTACAGTTACGGATGCCGTCACCGACCCAAGCTTCGCTGAGATCACGTGCGGGCTCGCGTGCGGAAAACTCACGGTCAACCCAGAAATCTGATCGGTGGTGACAGAGGAGGTGAGCGTCACCCCACTCGTATCAACCGGGTTGCCGACTGCATCCTCGCCCACCACGGTGAACGTCAGTGAACCGCCCTGCTGCACCGAGGGCGCCGACGGCGTCAGTTCGAGCTGGGCCAGCGCCCCAGCGACAACCTCAACGGTGAACATCGTCGTGAGCGAAGTCGCTCCCCGCACCGTCGCCGTCACCTGGCAAGAACCAACCTTGGTCGCCACATTGCTGCCACTGAACGTGCAGCCAGGCGCGAACGCGTAGTCAATCACGGGCTGTGGTGACACCGCGGCACCCTGTGCATCCAGCAACGTAACCGGGTATGCATAAGCGATACCGGCGGTTGCCGTCAGTGCTGCAGGGTCAGTTGAAGCAACGAGACTTACCGGCGTAGCGGTGAATGTTCGGGTCACGCTCGGTGCAGCACGATACGGGTTGCCGCCAGCTTGCGACGCAGTGACATCGCAGCTGCCGGCGGTGGTGGCCGTCAACGTGTTGCCCACGAGGGTGCACGGCCCTGAACTGACGGAGAAGGTCACTGGCAGCCCGCTGTTTGCTGTGGCAGCAAGCGCGGTCGGCTGTTGTGCACTGATCGTGGCACCAACGAAGTTCACGGTTTGGTCAAGCCATGTGAAGTGAAGCTGCAAGGGATTTTGATACCTGGCCGTACCGAACGCGGTCTCGACTTGCACGTTGTATTCGCCCGCTCGAGTCGAGGTGCAGGCGTTCGCGGTGCACGTCACATCGCTCGGCCGGCTCTCTGGATCAACTGCAGACACGGGGACGATTGAGGTGATGTTCGCCGTCGCATTCGCAGCGTGCCCGAACAGGGGGCTCATTGTGCTCACGGTGATGGATGCCGCCTGCCTGGCGGGCGTCGTTGGTGCGCTCGACTTGGCGCCGTCGATCGGTACCACGTAGGCGATACGCGCGACCGGAGCTTCGTCAGTCGGTTCGCGATCCCAACCGAGCTGCATGGGCGAGGAGGATCCGCCGCCGCCGCTACCAAAGCCATTACTCATCCCGCCGCCGCCACCGTAGAGGCCGCCGCCGCCGCCGCCACCACCGGTAACAGCCCCCGGGGGGGGCGTAGGCGCCGCCCGCTCCGCCAACGCCGAGCGCGCCCGAGGTGCCCCAGCCGTATCCGCCACCACCGAACTTGCCACCTGCGAGGTGTGTTCCTGCCCCGCCGCTACCGCCCGGGTAACTTGGATCCAGTGCTCCCGGCATCCCGGCATTGCCGCCATTAAGGAACGCCGACGCACCGCCACCACCCCCAGCCACGATGATTCGGGATCCCAGAGAACCCGGCTCTGTTCCTGCCACCGTACGAATATCGCTGGCGCCACCACCACCGCCTTGTCGGTTGCTCGCCCCGCCCCCGATGTACCCGGGCGCTCCGCCCCCGTTGTAGCCGCCTTCGGTCGAAGAGCCGGCTCCGCCGACGTTGACAAAGAACTGTTGCACCGCGTGGGAGACATCAGCGGTGCGCACCTTATCGGCCTGGCCGCCCACTGTCGAAAGAGCAGCAGCGTCGCCTCCCCGACCCCCGACCAATTCGAATTGAAGGCGTGTGATTCCGGTTGGTGGGGTAAACACTTGCTCAGTGCCCGTGTAGTTATATGTCACGGTGCACCTCACCATCGGCTGCGCCTCGATCACCGTGCAGACCGGCGCGGGGTTGGCTGGCGCGATCGCGACGGCAGCGGTCACGCTACCGGTCGTCACGATCCCCGCGGTGGCGAGGGCGACGGCCCCCAGTGCAGCAAGAACTCGGCGTGCCCGCATGTTTCTCAGTTGATTCTGCGCTGACAACTGTCAGAAGATTTTCAGCCTAGTGGGAAGCAGGCGCAACGCTCTGCACTTGCCACCTGCTCGGGGGAGAGCGGGCGCTACGCGGTTAGAACAGCGTGGGTCTGCCCGATTCCACGCCCTTCATGTCTTCGTAGTCGAGAACGACGCAGCGGATACCTCGGTCAGTTGCAAGTACCCGCGCCTGCGGCTTGATCTGTTGAGCGGCGAAGACGCCACGCACCGGAGCGAGATGAGGATCGCGATTGAGGAGTTCTAGGTAGCGGGACAACTGCTCCACTCCGTCAATGTCGCCGCGACGTTTGACCTCAACGGCCACCGTCCCGCCAGTTGCGTCGCGCAGGAGCAGATCTACTGGTCCGATCGCGGTCATGTACTCACGGCGGACGAGGGTCACATGTTCGTCAATAACGTTGACCTGCTCCGAGAGGAGTCGTTGGAGGTCGGCTTCGACGCCGTCCTTCTGGAGGCCCGGATCGACCCCCAAATCGTGGGCCGAGTCGTGGATCACTTCGTAGATGCGTACAAGCAGGGTGTCGCCTGTTTTCGCGTGGGTAACCCGCCACTGCTCCTCGACCCCGACGCTCGCTGCATCCTCTTCCGGCACCTCTATGGCTACGGAACATGGCGGAGACATCCAGTTCAACGGCTTGTAGCTCAATGAATCACTGTGGATGAGCACCGACCCGTCCGCCTTCAGGATGATCAGTCGGGTGGCGAGGGGCAGGTGTGCGTTGAGACGCCCGGAGTAGTCGACAGAACAACGGGCAATCACCAGGCGCATTCGATGAGTTTACCCGGCCCTGCCGGTGCGCTCGCCTGCCGCCGTGCCGGGTGCTCGCACACCGCTCGCCCCTACGTCCCGCTCGCTGCCCGCTCGTTGCCCGCCCCTACGTCCCGCTCACCCGTCGCGATTTGTCGCTTTTGGCGTGATTTTGCGGCGATTCGCGACTGCTGAGCGGAAAAGGCCGGGCGGAAAAGAGGGCGAGGGCGAGCGAGGGAGGGGGGCGGCGCGGGCAAGGCGTGCGGCCTAGCGCCCGCGACCGACCTGCGAACCCGGCAACGGCTTCACCCCGCCGGACGCGAAGCCCGAGATGATGACCAGGGCGACCAGGATGTACAGCGTGTTCAGGATGCCGATTCCTTCGCTGATCACGCCGAGCAGCGGGGGGCCGCAGAGGAAGGCGACGTACCCGATCGTGGCGGCGGCGCTGACGCGGGCAGCGGCTTTGGCGGGGTCATCGGCGGCGGCCGACATCCCAATCGGAAAGGCGAGTGCGACGCCCGCGCCCCAGAGTGCGGCGCCGACAAACATCAGCGGCACGTTCGGCGCCTGGATGAACAGCAGCATCCCGCCCGCGCCCGCAACGGCGAACACGCGCAGGGTCGCCACGCGCCCAAAGCGGTCGACCAACGGGCCACCAAACATGCGCACCACGGTCATCGCGCTCGAGAGCACGGCGAGCGCGGCGGCGCCGAGCGCCGGGCTGCCGTCGTGACCGTCGACCACTGCGAGCGTGAGCCAGTCGTTCGCGCCGCCCTCGGCGAATGACATGCCGAGCATCACGACCCCGATCACGTACGTGCGGGGCTCGCGCCAGGCTTCGAGCGCGACGTGCAGGCGGTCGCGCCAGTGCGGCTTCGATTCGTGCGCGGGTGTGTCGAGGGCGATCGCGCGCGAGGGCACATTTGCAATGCTCAGGATCCCGACGCCCACCAGCAGCGCCGAAATGACGGCCGTGTGCACCAGCACGTTGACGTGCCAGAGGCTCGCGACGAATCCGACGCTCGCGCCGAGCACGGTGCCCAGGCTGAAGAATCCGTGGAACAGGGGCAGGAGTGTGCGGCCGGATTCCTTCTCGATCGCGGCTCCCTCGACGTTCATCATGATGTCGACCGAGCCGTTGCCGAGGCCGAACAGGATGAGGCCGACCACCACGACGGGGAATGACTGGAACACGTCGGTTCCGATCCCGACCACGAGCACACCGGTGGCGAAGATGAAGATGGCGGTGAGCATCCCGCGCCGTGCGCCGAAGCGCGCGAGAATCACCTGCCCCGACGAGAGCCCGACCACCGAGGCGATGCCGGCGCCCAGCAGCATGAGCCCGACCTCGACGTTGTCGACGCCAAGGCTCGTCTTGATCGCCGGCACGCGCGATGCCCAGGTCGCAATGCTGAGACCGCTCGAGGTGAAGATTGCGAAGATCGCGAGGCGCCAACGCCACATCTGCGGTGGGGTCAGCACATCGGTCATAAAAGCGAGTGTACCGAGCATCGTCGAATCGATTCGACGTCGAGCGGGGGCATCCGTGTGAGTATGGAACCATGTCAGCGCACCGCACCACGATCGCCGATGTTGCGCGTCTCGCGGGCGTCGCGGCGTCGACGGCGTCGCTCGCGTTCAGCGGCAAAGGCACGGTGTCGGATGCCACGCGCACGCGTGTGCTCGATGCCGCAGCCGCGCTCGACTATGCCGGCCCCGATCCCCGCGCGGCCTCGCTTCGCACGGGGCGCAGCGGCATCGTGGGCGTGGTGCTTGAGGAACACCTTGGTGTCGCGTTTCTCGACCCGGTCAAGACGGCGATGCTCGATGGCCTGACCGAGGGCATCGCGCCGCTGGGTGCAGGGCTGCTGCTCCTGCGTGACCACGAGGGGGAGGCGGGCCTTGAAACCGCGCCGCTTGATGCCGTGGTGCTCATTGGCTGCAGTGGTCGGTTGCAGGCCTCGCTTGCGACGGTACGCCGCCGGGGCATCCCGGTGATTGTGATTGATGGCGATGCGGGGGAGGGGATTCCCCAGATCACCCTTGATAATCGTGCGGCCACCCGCCAGATTGCCGAGTACCTCCACGCGCTCGGCCACCGCGATGTCGCGATCGTGACGTTGCCATTTCAGGCGGAGCGCACCAGGCGCTTTCTTGAGGCTGGCACCGACGACGCACTCATCACGATCGACATCACCCGTGAGCGCTTAGCGGGGGCGCGCGAGGTGTTTCCCGGGGCGCCGGCGATTGCGTCGGCCGGCAGTTTTATCGACGAGGGGCTTCTCGCCGGTCGCACCCTGCTCGCCGACGCGGCCACCCGACCCGCGGCCACCCGACCCACGGCGATCATTGCGCAGAGCGACCTGCTCGCCGCGGGGGTCATTCGTGCGGCCGAAGAGCTGGGTTTGCGCGTTCCGGACGATGTCAGTGTCGCGGGCTTTGACGGGATCACGGTCGACGGGCTCGCGCCCTTCGAGCTTGCGACGATGGTGCAACCGGCGACCGAAATCGGGCGGATGGCGGGTGCCTCCCTCGTGCGAATGCTCGATGGTGAGACGCCTACGTCAATCAGCATGAACTGTGTGTTCCGTATGGGGAATACGACCTCCGCGCCGCGCTCGAGCGCTGATTGCCCGTAAACTAGACCCGACGCCCGCCCATCTGAGCCGCCCCCACGGTCATGACTCCGAGGAGACGCCCTTGTTGATGCTCCTTGCGGCGTTTGTGCTGGTACCACTGATTTTGCCGTGGTTGGCACGCCGTATCGGGGCCCGCGTCTTTTACGTCGCGGCAGTGCTGCCGATCGCGGCGTTCGCGCAGGCGATCTGGGCGGCGCCCGGCATGTTCGCCGGCGATGTGCCGTTCGAAAGCTACGACTGGCTGCCGAGCCTCGGTGTTTCGATTTCGATGCGTATGGACGTGCTCGCCTGGGTCATGACGCTGATTGTCACCGGCGTGGGTGCACTCGTGCTCTTGTACTGCCGCTGGTACTTCAGCGAGGGAGAGGCGGGGATCGGGCGCTTCTCAGCCGTGCTCCTCGCGTTCTCGGGCGCGATGTATGGGCTTGTGCTCACTGACGACATCATCATGCTCGTGATGTTTTGGGAGATCACGAGCGTGCTCTCGTTCCTGCTGATCGGGCACTACAGCCAGCGCGCATCGAGCCGTCGTGCCGCGCTGCAGGCGCTCCTCGTGACCACGCTTGGCGGGCTCGTGATGCTGATCGGTGTCGTCTTGATGGTGGCGGATACCGGCACCTCGAGCATGACCGAGATCTTTGCCATGGCCCCCACCGGTGTGCTGATCGACGCGGCCCTCGTGCTGATCCTCGTCGGTGCGCTCAGCAAATCGGCGATCTTCCCGTTCCACTTCTGGCTCCCGAGCGCCATGGCCGCGCCGACGCCGGTGAGCGCGTATCTTCACGCCGCCGCGATGGTCAAGGCCGGCATCTACCTGCTCGCGCGCTTCTCGCCGACGTTCGCCGATGCGTTGCCCTGGCGGCCCATCGTCGTGTGCCTCGGCATCTTCACGCTCCTGATGGCGGGCTGGCAGGCGCTTCGCGAGACCGACCTGAAACGCATTCTCGCCTTCGGCACCGTGAGCCAACTCGGGCTCCTGACCGTCACCCTGGGCTTCGGCATCCGCTCGGCGGCGCTCGCCGGCCTCGCGCTGCTGATCAGCCACGCACTGTTCAAATCGTGCCTCTTCCTCATTGTCGGCGTGATCGACCGCCAGCTCTCAACCCGAGATATTCGCGAGCTCAGCGGGGTGGGGCGTCAGGCCCCGGTCATGACGATCGCCGCGGTCGTGGCGGTGTGCTCGATGGTCGGCATCATCCCGACGATTGGTTTCGTCGCCAAGGAGGGTGTGCTCGCGGGCATGCTCGGTGCGGCAGACGGCGGGAGCGGATGGGGGCTCGCGGCGTTTATCGGGATCGCTCTCGGCTCGTTGCTCACGGCTGCATATGGCGCCCGGTTCTTGTGGGGGGCGTTCGCGACCAAGTCGCACACCCTGAAGACGCACTGGCCAGACCCTCCGATCGGCTTTCTCGGCGCGCCCGTGCTGCTTGCCGGACTGTCGCTGGTGCTTGGCTTGTGCGCCCCGCTCCTCGACCGAGCGCTCGCACCCTACGCCGACACCGCGCCGCTGGCCCCCGCGGGCGTCACTCCTCCCGAGCACATCGAGCATCTCGCCCTCTGGCACGGCTTCAACCTCGCGCTCGTGGTGACGATCGGCTCGATCGTGCTCGGGGTCTTGCTCTTTGTGGCGATGCGGCGTTGGGGCCTTGATACCAAGGGGCGCGTGCTGCGCTTCACGGCGGCCGACGTCTACAACCTGATCATGCACGGGGTCGACCGCCTCTCGGTGATCGTCACGACCTTCACCCAGCGCGGTTCATTGCCGGTCTACGTCGGCACGATTTTCGTCGTCTTCGTTGCCGCCCAGGCCACGGCCCTGTTCGCGGGCATGGGGCAGTGGCAGTTCACCCTTTCGCCCTGGCAGACGCCAGAGCAGCTCCTGGCCGCGCCGGTCATGATCGCCGCCGGCATCTTTGCCGTGCGCGCGCGCAAGCGCTATACCGGCGTGGTGCTGGTGTCGGTGACCGGCCTCGGCATGATCATCCTGTTCGGCACGAGCGGTGCGCCCGACCTCGCAGTCACGCAGGTGCTCGTCGAGACGGTGACGCTCGTGGCCTTCGCCCTCGTCTTGCGGCGCCTCCCGTCGCAGATGGGTGACCACAACGACTCGGTATGGCCCGTTGCACGTGCCGTGCTCGGCGTCAGCGTGGGCGTTGTCATGGCCTGCGTGACGATGGTTGCTACGGGTGCGCGCATACACAGACCCATCTCCGACGCGTTTCCCGAGCTCGCGTACGAGATCGGCCATGGCAGCAACGTGGTCAACGTTGCGCTTGTCGATCTTCGCGGCTGGGACACCATGGGCGAGCTCTCCGTGTTGATTCTCGCCGCCACCGGCGTCTCGAGCCTCGTGTTCGTGACCGGGCGTACCGACTTCTTGTCGCAGCTGAAAGCGCTCCCGAACACCAAGCGCCGCGAGCGCCGCAGACTTTTGATCGAAACTTCCGAGGGGCTCGCCCCCGAGACCGCACAGACGGCGGGTAGCCACCGCGCGTGGCTGGTTGGCGGGCAGCGGATGCTTCCAGAATCGCGTTCGCTGCTTCTCGAAGTGATCGTGCGCGTGCTGTTCCACACCGTGATCGTGAGCTCGATCTATCTGCTCTTTGCCGGCCACAACCTTCCTGGTGGCGGCTTCGCCGGTGGGCTGGTCGCCGGCATGGCGCTGGTGATGCGCTACATCGCCGGCGGCCGCTTCGAGCTGGGGGCCGCGGCACCTACCGACGCTGGTCGCCTGCTCGGCGCGGGCATGGTGCTTGCCGTGGGCTGCGCCATCCTGCCGCTGTTCTTCGGCGAGGCGCCACTGAACTCAACGCTCTTCGAAGCCGAAGTGCCGGTGCTTGGGCACATCGAGTTCGTCACCTCGACCATTTTCGATATTGGGGTGTACCTCGTCGTGATCGGACTCGTGTTGGACGTGCTCCGCAGCCTCGGCGCCGAGGTTGACCGACAGTCAAAGGAGCCGGCGACCGTGGGTGTAGGCGCATGATCGGCCTCGGCATCGTGGCTGCGGCGGTCGAGCGCGCGCCCGCCGAAGGCATCGAGGTGTCAAGCGTCCTTATCGTCGTGATGGCAATCCTCTTCGCGTGCGGGGTCTATGCGATGCTCGAGCGCAGCCTCACCCGCGTGCTCATCGGTTTCTTGCTCCTCGGCAACGCCGTGAACCTCATGCTGCTGATCATCATCGGTCCGCCCGGCTACGCCCCGTTCTTCGGCGGCGACGTCACGCCCGAGCAGATCTCAGACCCGCTTCCGCAGGCGCTCACCCTCACCGCGATCGTCATCACCTTCGGCATTTCGGCATTCCTGCTCGCCCTGATTTACCGTTCGTGGCAGCTCGGCCAGGCCGACACGGTTGAAGACGACGAGGTCGACATCGAACTGCGTGTGCGCGCGATCGAGGCCGAAGACGAGCTCGACGACGAGTCTGATGAAGACGACAGCGAAGAGCCGACCGACTTCGTGGGCGTCGACACCGCACCGATCACGGTGTTGCAGCACCGTGATGTCGCGGGGATCGATGACCGCGCCGGCATGGACCGGCCCCGCCCCGACGTGAAGGGGCCCCGCGAATGAGCGCTCTCGTTCCGCTGCTTGTGACGTTGCCCCTGCTGGGGGCCGCGATCGCCCTAATTTTCGGCCGCAACCGGCGCCTGCAAATCGCGGTCAGCGTCGCGACGCTCACGGTTGTGCTTGTGCTCGCGGTGATCCTGCTGATCGCCGTCGACAACGGCACCCCGATTGCCGTTTCGGTGGGCGGATGGCCGATCCCATTCGGCATCCTGCTCTATGTCGACACGCTCAGCGCACTCCTTGTCGCGGTGTCGTGCGTTGTGCTCCTCGCGGTGCTGCTGTTTTCCGTCGGTCAGGGCATGGCAGACGGCGATGCCGAAACTCCGGTGACGATCTTCAACCCGACGTACCTGATTCTTGCGGCCGGAATCTTCAACGCGTTTATCGCCGGCGATCTTTTCAACCTCTACGTCGGCTTCGAGATTCTGCTGGTTGCCTCGTACGTGTTGATCACCCTGCGCAGCACCGAGTCGCGCATTCGTACGGGCGTTGTCTACATCGTCGTATCGCTCGTGTCGTCGGTGCTGTTCTTGGCTGCAATCGCGGCAATCTACGCGGCACTGGGCACCGTGAACATGGCGCAAATCTCGGAGCGCATGGGCGAGATTCCGCAAGAAACGCAGTTCGTGCTGCACATGATGTTGCTTGTCGCGTTCAGCATCAAGGCCGCAGTGTTCCCCGTTTCGTTCTGGCTTCCCGACTCTTATCCGACCGCGCCCGCGCCCGTGACCGCCGTGTTCGCCGGCCTCCTCACCAAGGTCGGTGTGTACGCGATCATCCGCACCGAAACCCAACTGTTTGCCGATAACGACGTCAACCTGCTGTTGATGGTGATCGCGCTGGCAACCATGATCGTGGGTGTGCTCGGCGCTGTGGCGCAGGCCGAGCTCAAACGCATCCTGTCGTTCACGCTGGTCAGTCACGTCGGCTACATGATCTTCGGCCTAGCGATCGGCACGGCAGAGGCCATCGGGGTGACGGTCTACTACATCGTCCACCACATCATCGTGCAAACCACGCTCTTCCTCGCCGTCGGCCTGGTCGAGCGAAGAGCCGGCAGCACCTCGATTCTCAAGGTCAAGGGGCTCATGAAAGCGGCGCCGGTGATCGCCGTGCTCTATTTCATTCCGGCGATCAACCTTGGTGGCCTGCCGCCGTTCTCGGGATTCATTGGAAAGTTCGCGCTCTTTGAGGCGGCGGCTGAAGTCGGCACGCCGATCATGTTGGTGCTCATCGTTGGTGGCATCGTGACGTCACTTCTCACCCTTTACGCGCTGATGCGTGCCTGGAACCTGGCGTTCTGGCGTGAGGAAGACGACCAGGCCGCCCCCGATGCGCAGATCGCGTACCTCGATACGGCACCCGCAGCCGGGGTGCAGACCCAGCGCCGCATCATCCCCAAGGTGATGACCGCGGCGACCGGTGGCATGGTGGCCGTGACGATCGGCCTGACTGTGTTCGCGGGGCCGCTGCTCGGCATCACGGCGCGCGCGGGCATCGAACTCACCACGCCCGTGAACATCACCATGCTTGACACCGACGACGTGCTCGGCACACTGGAGACGACGAAGGAAGAGGTGGCCCCGTGACGCGCAACGCGACGGCTGAACGCCTCGCCAGAAACCGCTACCTGAGCGCCTTTCGGCGACAGCTGCCATTCTTTCTCTGGCTCATCGCACTGTGGATGCTGCTGTGGGGCCAGTTCACCTGGCTCGCCGCGCTGACGGGTCTGGTCATCGCGGTCTTCGTCACGCGCGTGTTCCGCTTGCCGCCGGTGGAGCTCTCTGGCCGCGTGAACATTTGGTACGGGCTCGTGTTCGTCTTCACGTTCCTCGCCGCGGTCGTACACAGCTCGCTGCTTGTCGCCTGGCAGGTCCTCGATTGGCGCCGGCAACCCGGTACGGCGATTATCGCCGTACCGCTGAAGACCGACGACGACTTGATCATGGCGCACGTCGCGGTCACCGCCTCGTTGATTCCGGGTTCATTCGTGCTCGAAAGCGATCGTGACCGGCGGATCCTCTATCTGCACGTGATCGGTGTGCGCACCCGCGCCGACATCGAACAGTTCCGCTCCAGCGTCATGCGCTGGGAGGCACGCATCGTGCGTGCGGTCGGGACTCGCGGGCAGGTGCTCCAAGTGCAGTCCGGTCACAGCTACGCCGCCACCATGGATGGAGGGCCATCATGAGCCCCCTGATGTTCATCATTGTGATCGTGTTTGGTGTGGCCGCACTGCTGACTGTGGTCCAGATCGTCCGCGGGCCTTCGATTCTTGACCGGGCCGTGGCATCCGATGTGCTGTTGACCGAGGTGATGTGTGTGCTCGGTGCCGATATGGCGATCAACGGGCACACGCGCTCGCTCCCAGTGCTGCTGATCATTGCCGCCGTCGGGGTGTTCGGTTCGATCGCCGTGGCGAGGTTCGTGGCACGAAAGGACAAAACGCTATGAGCGTGGATGCGTGGATCGAACTTGCCGTCATGCTGCTGGTGTTGCTCGGCGCGCTGCTCTGCCTGACCGCGTCGATCGGTGTGTTGCGCTTTCGTGATGTGCCGACCCGGCTGCACGCCGCGACCAAACCGCAGGTGCTGGGCCTGCTCGTGATCTGCCTTGCCATCGCGCTTTCGCTGCGCTCGTGGGCCGTGGTTGCGTTCATCGTGCCGATCGTGATGATGCAGTTCGCGACTGCGCCCTTGTCGGCGCATATGGTCGGCCGGCAGGCATACCGAAATGGCACATACGACCGGCAAGACCTCGTGGTTGACGAGCTCGCGCAGGCGCAAGAGACCCCGCCGGCCGCCGGAGGTTAAGCCGACGCCGCGGTCGCGGCATCGGCTTAACCTCCGGCGTCTGCCCCCTGCCAGCGAATGCCGCGAGCCCGCAGCCCCAGGGTGATGGCGCGCGCCGAGAGATAGCCGCCGAAAAAAGCGGCGCTCAGCCACGCGAGCCCGCTCGCTCCGCCGACACCACCGGCGATGACCCACCACAGCAGGGGAAGATAAGCGGCCAGATTCAGGATGCCGGTGAGCGCGAGGTAGCGCACATCACCCGCGCCGATCAGCACGCCGTCGAGCACGAACACGATGCCGGCGAGCGGTTGGGCAATCGCGAGGATGAGCAGCGCCGGCTGGATCAGCGCTGCGAGGGCGGGGTCGCCGGTGAACGCGATGCCGATGACGCCCGAGAGTGCGGCGATCACACCGCCCACCGCGACGCCGAACAGCGCACCCCACTGCAGCGTGCGGCGCAGCACCGCGCGAACGGCCAGCACGTCGTGCGCGCCGAGGTACTTGCCGATCAGCGCCTGCGCAGCAATTGCGAGCGCGTCAAGCGCGAAGGCCGCCGTCGAGAACAGGGTGAACACCACCTGGTACCCCGCAAGCTCCTCGGTGCCGAGCATCGTGGCGGCGGCGACCGTGAGGAGCATCGCGACGCGCAGGCTCACGGTGCGCACGAAGAGCCAGCCACCGGCACGCGCCGAGCCGCGCATGCCCGCGCGGTGTGGTCGAAGCGATGCCTGGTGGCGGCGGGCGAGCCGGAACACCACAACGGCATAGACCGCGACCATGCCCCACTGCGCGATGATCGTGCCGATCGCCGAACCGGCGATCCCGAGGCCAAGGCCGTACATGAACACCCAGTTCAGGCCAGCGTTCGCCGCGAACCCGATTCCCGCCACCCACAGCGGCGTCATCGTGTTCTGCATGCCGCGCAGCAGCCCGGTCGCCGCAAAGACGATGAGCATCGCCGGAAGTCCCGCCATCGAAATACCCAGATATATGGATGCCTCTGCCGCAACCTCGGGCGCAGGCGCAAAGAGCCCAACGAGCCACGGCGCCGCAAACCATCCGGCGACCGCAAGCACGGCACCGATGCCGAGCGCGAGCCACAGCCCATCGACCCCGATCGACACCGCACCCCGGTGATCACCCGCGCCGAAGCGCCTCGCGACGGCCGGAGTCGTGGCATATGCCAAAAACACCATGAGCCCGACGATGGTTTGCAAAATGGCGGAGGCGATGCCGAGGCCCGCAAGCGGGGTGACGCCGAGGTGGCCGACCATGGCCGCATCCACAAGCAAAAAGAGGGGCTCGGCAACGAGGGCACCGAGCGCCGGGACAGCGAGGTGCACGATGTCACGGTTGACACCCGCCGGCGCTGCCTGTGTACCCACATGTCGAGCCTACGCGGGGGCGCGGAGCACGCTTATGGTAGATGCATGACTGCCACCGTCTCAGGTATTAATACTGATGAACTCAGCACCGAAATTCGCCCGCAGGACGACCTGTTTCGCTATGTAAATGGCGCATGGATGGATCGCACCGAGATCCCCGAAGACAAGGCGCGCTGGGGCTCGTTCCACCTCATTGCCGAGCAGGCCGAGCACGACGTGCGCGCGATTATCGAGGAGTCGCAGGGCGCCGTGGCGGGCACCGAGGCCCGCAAGATTGGTGACCTGTATTCGAGCTTCATGGATACCGAGCGCATCAATGCGGCCGGGGCATCCCCCCTTGCAGGCCAGCTTGCCCGCGTCGCGGCGATCGACTCGATCCCGACGCTCCTGCGCACGATTGGTGAGCTTGAGCGCGAGGGCGTGAGCGGACTCTTTGGCGCGTTCATCGAGCCTGATCCTGGTGACCCCACCCGCTACGTCCCGTTCCTGGTCCAGGGTGGCATCACGCTGCCAGACGAGAGCTACTTCCATCTCGAGAACTTCGCCGAACTGCGCACCCAGTACCGCACGCACATCGAGGCACTGCTTGCGCTCGCGGGCGTGGCTGATGCAGCCGCGGCGGCCGACCGCATCTTCGCGCTCGAAGCCGAGATTGCCGGATTCCACTGGGACAAGGTCGCCAGCCGCGACGCCGTGAACACCTACAACCTTAAGAGCTGGGCCGAGGTGCAAACGCTCGCCGGCGTTGACCTTGAGCCGTGGCGCGACGCCGTTGCCCCCGGCAAGGCGGAGGCATTCGCCGAGGTCGTCGTCTACCAGCCGAGCTTCCTCGAAGGCCTCGGGTCGCTGCTGACCGCGGAGCGCCTGGGCGATCTGCGCAGTTGGTTGCAGTGGAAGGTCGTACACGGCGCGGCTGCATTCTTGAGCGACGACTTCGTTGCCGAAAGCTTCGCGTTCTACGGCACTGCGCTCTCGGGCGTGCCCGTCAACCGCGAGCGGTGGAAGCGCGGGGTCGGCCTCACAGAGGCAGCCCTCGGCGAGGCGATCGGTCACGTCTACGTCGACCGCCACTTCCCGCCCACGTCAAAGACCGCCATGGACACGCTGGTCGCAAACCTCGTCGAGGCGTACCGCCAGAGCATCGAGACGCTCGAGTGGATGACCCCCGCCACCCGTGAACGCGCGCTCGAGAAGCTCGCGGCCTTCACCCCGAAGATCGGGTACCCCGCCAAGTGGCGCGACTATTCGGCGCTTGAGATCGACCCGAGCGACCTCGTGGGCAACGTGCTGCGCGCAAGCATGTTCGAGCACGACCGCAACCTCGCAAAGATCGGCCAGCCGATCGAACGCGACGAGTGGTACATGACGCCGCAGACCGTCAACGCCTACTACAACCCGCTCATGAACGAGATCGTGTTCCCCGCAGCGATCCTGCAGTTCCCCTTCTTCGATGAGAACCGGGATGCCGCGGCCAACTACGGCGGCATCGGGGCCGTGATCGGCCACGAGATCGGCCACGGTTTCGACGACCAGGGCAGCCGCTACGACGGCACCGGCACCCTTCACGACTGGTGGACGGATGCCGACCGCGAGGCATTCGAGCAGCGCACCGCGTCACTGATCGAGCAGTACAACGCGCTGGCCCCGGCCGCCGTGCCCGACCACTTCGTCAACGGTGCCCTCACGATCGGTGAGAACATCGGCGACCTCGGCGGCCTCGGGATCGCGCTGAAGGCCTACGAGCTCTCGCTCGGCGGGGCCGAGGCGCCCGTGATCGACGGTCTCACCGGCGTGCAGCGCCTTCTGCTGTCGTGGGGTCAGATCTGGCAGCAGAAGGGCCGCGACGCCGAGACGATTCGCCTGCTGACGATCGACCCGCACTCGCCGAACGAGTTCCGTTGCAACCAGATTGTGCGCAACATCGACGCGTTCTACGAGGCGTTTGACGTGCAACCGGGCGATGCCCTCTGGCTCGACGAGGACAAGCGCGTCACCATCTGGTAGTCGCGTCCGCGGAACAACAACGGCCCGGCCGGCGCACATGCGCCGCGCCGGGCCTTCGCATTGCTCCCCTAAGCTCGGGTGCATGACCGGCAATGGCGCTGTTTCGCATGACCATCCGCACACCCCCACGCAAGGATTCGGGAGGGCCGCACAATCGGCGATATATCGCGCCGGTATGAGTGGCGGGCGCTCGGCCGTGTCGGTGCATCCCGATGAGCTTGCGGCGGCGGCCCACGCGGCCATGAGCCCTGAGGCGACCGCCTACGTGACCGGCAGCGCCGGGTCAGAACGGACGGCGGCGGCCAATCGCGCCGAGTTCGCAAACTGGCAAATTTGGCCACGGGTGCTGCGCGACGTTTCGCAGCGCGACCTCTCGATCGAGTTGTTCGGCGCGCGGCGAGCCACGCCGTTTGTGCTCGCGCCGCTCGGTGTCATGGAGATGCTTGATCCAGAAGCCGATGTGGCGGTCGCGCGGGCGGCGGCCGAGCTCGGCGTGCCCTACACGCTGTCGAATCAAGCGTCCCGGCCGATGGAGGAGGTCGTGGCCGCAACTCCCGAGGCCCCGCACTGGTTTCAGCTCTACTGGTCGAGCTCGGATGAACTGAATGCCTCGCTGATGGGCCGGGCCGAGGCATCCGGATGCGAAGCGATTGTCGTCACGCTCGACACGCACCTGTTCGGGTGGCGCACACGCGACCTTGACCTGGCCTACAGCCCGTTCAGCCGCGGCATGGGGCTCGCGCAATACACGAGCGACCCCGTCTTCGGGCAGCTGGTGCGCGACCGGGTGGCGGCAGCTGGTGGTTCGCCCGACTCGATGCCGGCCGCCGTGGTCGAGACGTTCCAGGCCGTGTTCTCGACACCGACGCTGACCTGGGCAGATCTTGCCAAGGCGCGTGAGTGGACAACGCTGCCGATCATCTTGAAGGGCATCGTGCACCCGGATGACGCGGGCACGGCGATCGATGCAGGCATTGACGGCGTGTGGGTGTCGAACCATGGCGGGCGGCAGATCGATCAGTCAGTGCCGACGCTCGCCGCGCTGCCGGCGATTGCGGAGCGCGTGCGCGGTCGGGTACCCATCATCCTCGACTCGGGGATTCGTGGGGGCGCGGATGCCGCGATCGCGCTGGCGCTCGGCGCGACGGTGGTCGCGATTGCGCGGCCGTACGCCTACGGGCTGGCGCTGGCGGGGCAGGCAGGCGTGCACGAGGTCGTACGCAATCACATTGCCGAGCTCGAGATCAGCATGGCACTTGCCGGTCACACCTCGGTTGGGCAGCTCGGACCGGGGTCGGTGCGCGCGGTGTGATGGGGTGGCGGCCCGTGCGTGCGGGCCGCGAAGCGTGCAGTTTTTGCCGCTCACTCAGGGCACAGCGCAGAGGCCGTGCCGTGGCATCCGTCTCGCTTAGACTTGGAGGGCCGATTCCGGCCCGCCTCACTCTCGACCATTGGAGCCACCATGGCCGCTCTTTCACGCCTTGATAAGGTCATCGCCCTCTCGCGTCACCGCGGATTTGTCTTTCAGGCGGGTGAAATTCACGGCGGCTCGCGTTCTGCGTGGGACTACGGTCCCCTCGGCGTCGAGCTGAAAGAGAACATCAAACGCCTCTGGTGGCAGGCATTCGTGCGTGGACGCGAAGACATGGTCGGCCTTGACTCGTCAATCATCTTGCCCACCAAGGTGTGGGAGGCCTCCGGCCACATTGCCACGTTCACCGACCCGCTGGTCGAGTGCACGAGCTGCCACAAGCGCTTCCGCGCCGACCACCTCGAAGAGGCGTATGAGGCGAAGAAGGGCCGCAAGCCCGAGGAGGGCCTCGCCGAAATCGCGTGCCCCAATTGCGGCATGCGCGGTGCATGGACCGAGCCCCGCGAATTCTCAGGCCTCATGAAGACCTACCTCGGCGCCGTCGACGACGAGTCGGGTGTGCACTATCTGCGCCCCGAAACCGCGCAGGGCATCTTCGTGAACTTCAACAACGTGGTCACCGCCTCGCGCCGCAAGCCCCCGTTCGGCGTGGGCCAGATCGGCAAGGCGTTCCGCAACGAGATCACGCCCGGCAACTTCATCTTCCGCACGCGTGAGTTCGAGCAGATGGAGATCGAATACTTCACGCCGCCCGCAGAAGCCGTGCAGTGGTTTGAGCACTGGGTCGAGGCGTGCTGGAACTGGTTTATCGACCTCGGAATCGACGCCGACAACCTCCGCCGGTTCGACGTTCCCGAAGAAGACCGTGCGCACTACTCGGCCGGCACGATCGACATCGAGTACCGCTTCGGCTTCCAGGGCTCCGAGTGGGGCGAGCTGATGGGTGTGGCAAACCGCACCGACTACGACCTGAATGCGCACTCTGATGCATCGGGCACATCGCTGAGCTTCTTCGACCAGGCCGTGGGCGAGCGCTACACGCCGTACGTGATCGAACCGTCGTTCGGCCTGACCCGCGCGCTGATGGCATTCCTTGTCGATGCGTACGCTGAAGAAGAGGTCCCCAACGCGAAGGGGGGCGTCGACACCCGCACGGTGCTGCGCCTTGACCCCCGCATCGCGCCGATCAAGGTTGCCGTGCTGCCCCTTTCGCGCAACGAACGGCTGTCGCCGATCGCGCGCGAGGTGGCGCAGGAGCTGCGGCAGTCATGGAACGTCGATTTCGACGATGCGGGCGCGATTGGCCGTCGCTACCGTCGCCAAGACGAGATCGGCACCCCGTACTGCGTCACGATCGACTTCGAGTCGCTTGACGACCGTGCGGTGACCGTGCGCGAGCGCGACTCGATGTCGCAGCAGCGCGTGCCGCTTGACGAGCTGCAGGCGTACCTCACGGCTCGCTTGCCGCGCGTCTAACCACACGCATCAACGCGCCCCCGCCCGGTCTTCTCGGGTGGGGGCGCGTTGTGTTGGGGCTGGCAACGTTGTGCACGGTGGATGCCTCCGGCGGGCCGAGTTTGCGGCAACACCGTATGCGCGGCGCGTGTTGCGCCACCTCAACGCGCGCCGCGCGCATCGGTCCGGTTCAGACTCCCTCAGGCAGTGCGGGGTGCGTCTCTTCGAGGGGCGCGCTGCGGCGCGGAATCAAGAGGGCCAGGACGAGGCCGATGAACGCCACGACGGCGGCGAGCACATAGGTGAACGTGAACCCCTCGAGCGAGGGCACGGGCAGCCCCTTGAAGTCGAACGCGCTCGCCGCGAGGATGACCGCGATGATCGCCGCAGCGATGCTGCTTCCGAGCGATCTGAAGAGCGCGTTCAATCCGTTCGATGCGCCGGTTTCGCTCTGCGGCACCGAGCGCATGATGACCATTGGCATCCCCGCAAAACCAAAGCCGATACCGAAGCCCATGATGATGCTGGTCACGAGGATCTGCCAGATGTGCGCGTCAGAGAACGCGATGAAGCCGTACGCCACGACCTGGGCGGCGGCACCAATGATGAGGAGTGCGCGCGGTCCCATCACCCGGGCGATGCGGCCCGAGATCGGCGCGATCACCATCATCACGATGCCGGTAGGGAGCAGGATGAGGCTCGCGGTCACGAGCGAGAGCCCAAAGCCCGAGCCCGATTCGACCGACAGCTGGAGGCGTTGCGGAAACGCGACGTTGCTGGCGAACATCGCGAAGCCCATGCACACACCGGTCAGGTTGGTGAGCAGCACGGGGCGGCGGGCGGCAACCTTGAGGTTGAGCAGGGGCTCGTCGATCCGCGTCTCGTACCAACCCCAGGCCGCGAGCACGACCAGGCCCCCGATGCCGGTGGCGAGGGTCAGGGGCGAGAGCCAGCCCCACTCATTGCCTCGCGAGATGCCGAGCAGGAACCCGACGAGGCCGAGCGCGAGGAGGAAGGCGCCGACGTAGTCGAACTTGCCCTCGGTGCGGAGCGTGCTGGGCGGGATGAACACGACCACGAGGATGAAACAGATCGCGCCGAGCACGGCCGACATCCAAAACAACAGGTGCCAGTCGCCGATCTGGGCGACATATGCACTGAGCGGCATGCCAATGGCGCCGCCGATGCCCATGGTCGCGCTGTTCAGCGCGATCGCCGTGTCGACACGGTTTTGATGCAGTGTGTCGCGGAGGATCGCGATGCCCAGCGGGATCACACCGGTCATCGCGCCCTGCAGGGTGCGGCCGATGACCACCAACAGGAGGGAGCTCGACAGGGCGGCAAGCACCGAGCCAAGGATCATCGCGGCGAGCAGAATCAACACGATTCTTCGTTTGCCATACATATCGCCGAGGCGGCCCGAAATGGGCGCAATGATTGCCGCGGCGAGCAGGGTCGATGTGACCACCCACGCGGTGTCGGCGCGCGACGCGTTCAAGAGCGCCGGCAGATCGGCCTGGATCGGGATCACCAGCATGAACATGAAGGACGAGGTGAGCCCCGCAACCGTCATCGCAACGATGATCGCGTTCTGGTTGGGCATCCGGGTCAGGCCGCTCCGATCGCCGCGGATCACGAGGCGATGCCGTTGCTCGTGCCGGGCATCGGGCTGGTGCGCTCACGGAGCATAAGGGTGCTGTGCTTTCTGTTGGTCTCTCGTACGCAGCGCCGCTCGGGGTACTTCGCGGCGGCGTCGCCGGCACAACCGCAAGGGCGGTCCGACCGCATCTCTCGACTGTAGCGGCCACGTGTGTTTGTGTGACGCCGCACGCGGCGCTGCGCAGTCGCGACACCCGCGCGCGAGGACTACTCCGTCTCGAGCAGCGCGATCGCGTCCTGCACCTGGCCGAAGAAGGTCGCCTGGTCGGCGAGCTGGGCGGGTGCGCTTGTGGAGCCCTGGATGGTGATCGCGAACGTGCGTCCGTCGGCCCGCTCGAGGTACCACGATCCGCCGAGCACACCGACGGAGCTGCCGCCCTTGAAGGCGACGTAGTTCCAGGCCTCGCCGAGGTCGCCCAGGCCGCTGTTGGCCGAGAGGATCCCGCGGAGTGGGGCTCCGGCATCCGTCGTCGCCATCTTCTGCAGGGCCCGGTGCGCGGCGACGAGGTCATCGGGCGTCGTGAACCAGTCCAGGCCGTCCTGCCAGACGGGCGTTGTGACGTCGGTGGCGACGACGGTGGGCAGCCCGGTGGGGAGAGCGTCGAGCACCGCTTGCTTTTCGGCGGCAGTGGATGCCTCGTTCCAGGCCGCGCGGGCCTGTGCATCGGTGCCCCAGCCGAGCTGAAACAGCGCGCGCGTCGAGAGCATCGGGGTGTTCAGCGCCGGGTCGTGATGGCCCATGTTGGCAAGCGCCTGCTGCAGCGCGGCCTGGCCCACCGTGGCCATGAGGAGGTCGGTGGCGGTGTTGTCGCTGATCGCGATCATCTTCTCGGCCGCCTCCTGCACCGTCACGGTCGTGCCGGAGGGCACGTCCTGCAGCTCGCCCGAGGGCAGGCTCTTGACGTCGTCGGTCACGGTGAGGGCGGTGTCCCACGCGAGGTCGCCGCTCGCGATCTGGTTGACGACCGCGCCGAGCACGTAGAGCTTGAACATCGAGCCGGAGGGCTGTGATCGCTCGTCGCCCGCCGCGCTGCCGTCGCCCGCTGCCGCGATGCGGTTGCCCGTGGTGAGGTCGGTCACCACCAGCGTGGTGTCTGCGGCGAAGCCGTTCACGGTCTGCTCCAGCTCCGCCCACGACGCGGCAGGCGTGCGGTCGCCCGCCGACGGGGTGAACAGCAGCCCCGCGATCAGATCGTCGCCGTCGACCACGATCTGCATGTCGAGCGCATCACCCGAGGCCGGGGTGACGACGATGACGGCCTGATCACCGGCATCCTGCACCACCGTCGGAACCCAGGGGCTCTGCGACCCGAGCTGGGTGAAGACCCCGATCAGGTCGGCGCCCGTGAGCTGTTCGAGCATGGGCGCCGACAAACGCGCCTCTGCTTCGGCGGGGGTGACCTTCGCGCCGTTCATCGCAGCGATCACCCACCCCGCGTGCTCGCCGAGCACCGTGTCGGGCAGTGCAACCGCGCTCGCGCTGGTTGACGGGCCGTCGTTTGCGGCCGGGGCGCACGCAACAAGGAGGCCCGCGGCGAGGATGGCGGTGGCGATCGCCGCAACGACGCGAGGCCGGCGGCGGGGTGGTCGGGTGGTCGCGGTCAAGGGTGTGTGTGAAGCATCCATCGCTCCAGCCAATCAGATCGCGGCACGGATCCAGGAATCAGCCCTTGGCGGCCTTCATCGCGCGTTTGTGCTCACGCACGAGGGTGAGCGACTCGGGCGAGACGATGTCGGCCACCGAACGATACGAGCCCTCTTCTCCGTACGGAGCGGATGCCTCAATCCAGCCGTCGCCGTCGAACCCGCGCTGCTTGCCGAGAAGTGCGAGGAAGATCTTCGCCTTCTGTTCGCCGAAGCCGGGGAGCGACTTGAGCCGCTTCAGCACCTCGGCGCCGGATGGGCCCGCGGTCTCGCCGCCCTGCCCCGCGACCGGCCTCGTCCAGATCGCGGCAGCGTCGCCACCCCAGTCGTCGAGCAGACGCTGGCAGAGCGACTGCGTTCGGGCTCCCATCGATCCCGGGTAGCGGTGCACTGCAGGCGTCTCGCGCATGATCTCGACGAATCGCTCGGGTTCGGTGCCCGCGATGCGGGCGGCGTCGAACCCGCCGAGACGGTCGCGCAGTTTCATCGGCCCCGCGAACGCGGTCTCCATTGAGACCTGCTGGTCAAGCAGCATCCCGATCAACAGCGCCAGCGGATCCGCGCTCAGGAGCGCATCTGCACCGGCATCGCCAGTGATGTGCAGGTCGTGGCTCATGAAGTCATCATGGCACGGTGGTGCGCGCGATCGCTCGTGATGTTCGGGTGCGGCAATGCTCAGGCGATGGATGCCTCAGCCGGCGTTCGGCAGTGCGGGGTGGGTCTCCTCCAGCGGTGCGCTGCGGCGGGGAATGAAGAGCGTGAGGATCAAACCAAGCGCCGCGACGCTGGCCGCGAGGATAAACGTGATCTCGAATCCCGCGAGCGAGGGCACCTGCACGCCGTTGTGCTCGAACGCGCTCGATGCGAGCACCACGGCGACAATCGTGGCGGCGGTGCTGGTGCCGAGGGCTCGAAAGAGGGCGTTCAGGCCGTTGGATGCGCCGGTGTCGCTCTGCGGCACGGAGCGCATGATGATCATCGGCATTCCGGCGAAACTAAAACCGATGCCCATGCCGACGAGGACGCTGGCCAGGAAGATCTGCCAGACATGCGCGCTCGAGAACGCCAGCATTGTGTACGCAATGATCTGGGCACAGCCGCCCACAATGAGCAGCACCCGGGGGCCTAAGAGGTTCGACAGGCGGCCGGCGATCGGTGCGATCACCATCATCACGATGCCCGTCGGCATGATGATCAGGGCTGAGACGAAGAGCGAGAGCCCGAAACCGGAACCCGACTCGACCGACAACTGGAGTCGCTGCGGGAAGGCAACGTTGCCGGAGAACATCGCGAAGCCCGTGCAAATTGCCGTCAGGTTGGTGAGCAGCACCGGGCGGCGCGAGGCGACGCGAAGATCGAGGAGGGGTTCGTCGATCCGGAGTTCATACCACCCCCATGCAAGCAACACGAGGATTCCGCCGATGCCCAGGCTGAGCGTCATCGGCCCGAACCAGCCCCAGTCGTTGCCGCGTGAGACGGCAAGCAAGACCCCGACCAACCCGATGCTGAGCAGCGCGGTGCCGATGTAGTCGAACTTGCCCTCGGTGCGCAGCGTGCTGGGCGGCACGACCAACACGACGAGCACGAAACAGAGCGCCCCGAGCCCCGCGGCCATCAAGAACAGCATGTGCCAGTCGCCGATCTCGGTGACGTAGGCGCTCAGCGGCATTCCGAGCCCGGCTCCCATCCCCATCGTGGAGCTCGTCAACGCAATCGCGGTGTCGATGCGGTTCTGATGGAGGGTGTCACGCAGGATCGAGATGCCTAGCGGCACGACACCGGTCATGGTGCCCTGCATGGCGCGGCCAACGATGACCAGCGCGAGCTCGCTCGTGTTCGCCGCGATCAGCGAACCGATGATGCTGGTCAACAGCAGGATGAGCACGATTCGTCGTTTGCCATACATATCGCCCAGGCGCCCGGAGATCGGTGCCGAAATCGCCGCCGCGACCAGCGTCGAGGTCACCACCCAGGCGGTGTTCTCGCGCGTGGAGTTCAGCAGTTCGGGCAGCTCGGCCTGAATGGGCACGACCAGGGTGAACATGAACGACGAGGTGAGCCCGGCAAATGCGAGCACGGCGATGATGAGGCTCTGCGGGGCCTTTCGGGTGAGCCGCTTGCGGTTGTCGCCGCCCCTCACGGTGTCGTGCCGCCTCGTGTGCCGGGCAGGTGAAATGTGCGCTCAACGAGCATGGGTGCAGGTACTTTCTGTTCACCGGATCGGGAGAACCCGATCAGCGGCGGAGGATGCTCGCGCGGTGTTCGCGCTGCGCAGCCAGACGCTGCGCAGCCAGACGCTGCGCGGGGCACGAGGCCTGCATCGCTGCAGTGCATCGGCGCTGGGATCACCAGCGATGCCCGTGAAACCATCATGACACGGCGGTGCGTGGCTGGCCGTGTGGGGCGGTGAATATTGTGCGAGCCACCCCGCTCGTAGACTTTGACCATGAATCTTGACGATGCCCGCACACCCAACGAGCGTGCCGCGCAGGCCCGTGTGGTCGTCATCGGCGGTGGCATCGCCGGCCTCGTTGCGGCGCTGGAGTGCGCGAAGGTTGGCATGCGGGTGACGCTGGTTGAGGCATCCGCTGTGCTTGGCGGCACGATTCGCGGTGCCGAACTCGCGGGGCACACACTCGACGTGGGCACGCAGGGGTTCCAGGCACGCGACGGTATGGTGCGCGAACTCGTCGATGAGCTGGGGCTTGGCGATGAAGTTGTCGCACCGCTCGCCGGCACCGCGTGGGTGGCCGGATTGCCCGGTGGGGCCGTCGCCCCAATGCCTGCCGGCGGGGTGCTCGGCATTCCGGCAAACCCTTTCGCCGCCGAGGTGATGCGAGTGGTCGGCTCGGGCGGTTCGTGGCGCGCGTATGTTGACCGCATTCGGCCCGTGCTGACCATCGGGCGCGAGCACAACCTCGGCCGCCTCGTGCGCTCGCGCATGGGCGCGAAGGTGCTCGACCGGCTCGTCGCGCCGGTAACGCGCGGTGTGTACGGGGTAAATCCCGACGACATTGACGTTGATCTCGCGGCACCCGGCCTCAACACCGGGCTCACGCGCACCGGCTCGCTCTCGGGTGCGGTCGCCCAGATGCAGGGCGACGACGAGGCGCGTGAAGCGCACGTGATGGGCATTCGCGGGGGGATGCTGCGACTCGTCGCCGCGCTCGAAGCGCGGCTTGCCGACCTGTCTGTTGACGTGCGCGTGGGGGTTGCGGCTGCTGGGTTGTTGGCGCCGGCTCGTGCGGGGGGAATGTGGCAGGTCGAGTTGGTGGCCGTTGCGGAAGATTCGGATGATGCGGACGATGACACCGTGCGCGCCGGCGAAGAGGTTGTGCCGAACGCGCCGCTCGAGGCCCTTGCGCCGCTCGATGCGGACTTTGTGATCGTTGCGGTGCCTGAGGTTGTGGCCCGCGGGTTGCTCGCAGACGAGTTGGCGCTGGGCAACGCGGAGGTCGAGGCAGGGCAAGGCACCGCCGAGGCGACAGAGTCGCCGATCGAGGTGGTGACGCTCGTGCTCGATGCGGCCGCGCTGGATGCCGCGCCGCACGGCCCCGAGGTCTTCGCGGTGGCGGGTGCGACGCGGGCGACTGCGCTGATCCACGAGACGGCGAAATGGCCGTGGCTCGCAGAACAGCTGGCCGCTGACGTCGCCCACCGGCATGTTGTGCGCGTCACGTTCGGCATGGTCGGTGAGGCGCCGGCGACAGCCGGGCTTGATCTTGCCGGGGCGACGGCGATGGCGGTGGCGGAGGCATCCACAATGCTCGGTGTGCCGCTGACCACCCAGCAAGTGGTGGCGAGCGATCGAGCGATCTTTTCGCAGGCACGCCCGGCCGCGACGATCGGGCACCGCGAGCAGTCGGCTGCGGTGCGCGCGGCGCTTGCCCGCACCCCCGGCGTCATTGCGGTGGGTGCGTGGTTGGCGGGGAGCGGGCTTGCGCAGGTGATTCCGGATGCCCGGGCGCAGGCCGAGACCGTTCGGCAGGCCGCGCTGTGGGGTGGCAACGACGCGGTGTAGCGGCGCGAGCACGCAGCGGTCACACGCGTCACAACGATGGATGCCGAAATTGGCATACAGGGTTACGCTGGATAAACACCACCCCGCGATCTGCGCCGCCCGCGTACATCGCACTGGTTCTCAAGCACAGGGAGGCCCCATGAAGGGCAAAGTCGGACTCGTGGTCGGTTTGTCGGTCGGCTATGTGCTGGGAACCCGCGCGGGGCGCGAGCGCTACGAGCAAATCAAGACGCAGTGGCTGAAGGTGTGGCACCTCGATCCGGTGCAGCGTCAGGTTGTGAAGGCCGAGACGTTCGCGAAGTCGGCGATCGTTGCCGTGCCGGGAGTGCTGTGGGAGGGCGCGAAACGCGTCGGCAAAGCCGTCGCCGCACAGCAGCAGGCTGGTTCGGGCGATGACGTGCGCAAGGTCGTGCGCGAGACCGCTGACGAACTTGGCGACGCGGTAGAAGACGCTGCCGACGCCGCAAAGCGCGCTGCCGACGGGGTCTCGAAGGCTCCCAAGACTGACGGGAAGTGACCATGTCATTTTCTGGTGCTCGCCGTGACCGCCAAGACGACGGCCTGCTGACACTGATCGGTGATCTGCCCGAGCTCGTGCGCAACCTCGTTGTCGCCGAGATCGACGCTGCCAAGACCTGGGTTCGACGTGCGGCGAAAGACGCCGGCATCGGTTCTGGCTGGATGGCCGCCGCGCTGTTCTGCCTGTTCTGGACCGTTCCCATGGTCGGCCTGACACTGATGTTTGTGCTCTACATCTGGCTGCCGCTCTGGGCCTCGGCGCTGATCATGGTTGGCGTCGGCCTGGTGGCAACCGCGCTGTTCGCACTCCTCGGCATCCTGCGGTTCAAGCGGCTCACCCGCAGCGAAAATCCCGTGCAGGCCGCCCAGCACGACATCAACATCATGAAGGGTGACGACGGTGACTTCTAACGCTTCGGCATCAATTCCCTCGCGCACCCTGGTGCCCGAAGGCCTCGACCCGGTCGCGCAGGCGCGTGCTGAATTGAAGGCCGCGCTCGCCGCGATCGAAGAGAAGGCGAACGTCCCAAAGCGCATGGGCATCGCCGTCGATACCTACGTAAACAAGGGGCAGAAGCTCGCGAAAGAGCGCCCGGCCGCCGCACTCGCACTCGCGATTGCCGGGGCGGCAGCGATCGGTTGCGCCGTGTGGGGTGCCGTGCGGGTTTACACGCGCTAGGCCGCCGCTGCGGCATCCAGCGTCCACTCGGCAGGCTTCGCCTGATATGACCTTCCGCGCGATGCGGGGTATATTCAAGCGTGACGGCAGGCAATGGTGCGGATGCTGTCGATGGTGCAGACCGTTGTGCATGCAAATGCAAAATGGTGATTTTCCATTGGCTGCTTGAACGCGGGGCAGTCAATTTTGTCCCACGAGAGTTGTCGAGATGAACGCAGAGCGATCGGCGCGGCCCGAGAAACCCCTCGAAGGCTGGCGCGTTCTTGTCCCCCGAGGCGGTTCTTGGGGTGAAGGCATCGCGGCCAGTCTGCGTGCAGAGGGTGCGGTGCCCGTGGTGGCGCCGCTGATCAACTTCGCTCCGGTGAGCGACGCCGCGTTGCTCGCGCAGTCGATTGCTGACCTCGAAGCGGGAATGTTCGACTGGCTGACGATCACCAGTGCGACCACGGTCGATGTGCTCGACGCGCATGAGGTGAAGCTTCCCCCGAACACAAAGGTCGCGGCCGTGGGAGAAACCACAGCCGCCGCGCTGCAGGCAGACGGCTTTCGCGTCGACCTCGTAGCCCGTGAAGACAACTCGGCTGAGGTCATGGCCCAGCAGTTGGTCGAGCTTGAAACCGAGCCGCGCAATATCTTGACGCTGCGAAGCTCGGTCGCAAAGCCGGTTTTGGCGCAGATTTTGGCCGATGCAGGGCACCACGTGCGAAGCGTCGTCGCATACCGCACCGTCGGCGAACCGGTCACCGAACGCGTTGCCCGCGACGTGGCCAGCGGCCGCATCAACGCAATTCTCGTGACCTCCGGCCTCGTGGCTGAGCAGGTGCGCGAACAGTTTCCGAACATTCCCGATGGCACCGTGATCGCGGCCATCGGTGCACGCTCGTCGACCGACGCCGACAGCTTCGGGCTCACGGTTGATGCCGTTGAGTCGTCCGAGGCTGTCGACGCACTCATCGTCGCGGTATCGCGCCTCGTGCTCCCGCACGCGGCCGACGAGACCAGAGCGTAGCGAGCCCGTGCAGTTCGCGCCGAGCGGCGCGGAGATAACGATTCGGGATGCCGCGGCATCCCATTGCCCGCCCTAACGCGCGCCGCTCGACACAACCTGGCAGACTGTTTGCATGGTGACGTTGATGCTCGATTCGGAGCAGCTCGAGGTCGTGCTCACCCGCGCAGAGCGCGGATTCGCATTGCGCGGCGAGAACATCGTCATGCCGCGGGCCACGATCACCAAAGTCATGCTCACCGATGACGCCTGGATCTGGCTTCGCGGGTTTCGTCGGCGCGGCACGCATGTTCCCGGGGTCATTGCCGCAGGCACATGGAAGTCGGGCAACGGCGAAGACTTCGTGCTGGTGCGCGGGCATCGCCCGAGTGTGGTGATTGAGCTTGACGGATCGGGTGAGTTCACCCGCATCGTGCTGACAACTCGGCACGGCATCGAGCTCGTCAAAGCGCTGCGTTTGGACGTCGAAAGCGAAGCGTCAGACGTCGCGGAGCTCGTCGGCGGCGCACCCGAGCAGGAGCCGCCCGCCGCCGAGGTACGGCCAGCGAAGCCGCGCCGTGCGAGGGCGCCGAAGACCGCACCAGCGCCCGCGTAGCGTTCACGCGCGAACCCCGGTGATGACGTGCGCTGGCGCGATGACGTGGGCTGTCGCGATGAGGTGACGTCGCGGTTAGGTGACGTCACGCCGCCAGCTGAACAGCTGGCCGAGCACGGCAAAGATGATCGCGAAGCCCAGCAGCACGAGGCCGCCCTGCCACCACTCAAGCGCGCCGCTGTCGGCCGCGGTGACGCCACCGAGCGACGAGGAGAAGCTCTTGCCGACAAGTGCATCGCTGGCGGCGCCGGGCAGGAACCGCGTGAGCGTGTTGATCCACTCGACGAAGGAGCCGACGATCCGCAGGATCGGCTCGATCACCTGGGTGAAGGCGAGCACGATCACGATCGCGGCAACTTGGTTGCGAATGAGTGCGCCAAGCCCGACGCCGATGAGCGCCCAGAGGATCAGCGCAGCGAACGCGCGTGCAAGGAACCACCAGGTATCGGCGGTGCCGAGGCCGGTATCGATGCCCAGGCTTGCAAACACAAGTGCCGAGGGCACGACGACCGCGATGATGGCAACGAGTGCGTAGAGCGCGCCAATGAGCAGCGCGGCGGCGAGCTTGCCGCCCAGCGCCACACCGCGTCGCGGCGTCGCTAAAAAGGTGGGAGTCAGCGTCTGGTGGCGAAACTCGCTCGTGGCCATGAGCGTGCCGATCAGCAGCGGAAAGACGTAGCCGATCGAGCTGGCCACGCTGTACATGGTCGGGGCGAGCGTGCCGGGCGCGACCGGAGGGGCGCCGGTCGTGACATCGGCCGGGAGCGCGCCGGTTTGCAACGCGCCAAACAACCACGACAACCCGCCGGCGGTACTGCCGACATAGACGACCAGGACGACGGCGAGGATCCACCAGGTCGAGGTGGTGAGGACCTTGGTGACCTCGGAGCGGGTTGCAGCAAGGAGGCTCATCGTGCCGCACCGCCTTCTTCGTCTTCGTTCTCGTGCGGGGAATCGTCGGGGGGCCCGAAGAGGAGCGAGTCGAACGACGGGATGACACGTGCGGAGATGGGCTGCGCGGGGGCCGGCTCGCCAGTGTCGGCTGCTTCTCCGTCGTCATCGTCATCGTCCCCGTGGGTGTTGGCCTCGGCCGCGGTTTCGATCTCGGCCTCGACCTCGTCTTCGTCGGCATTGCCGGCGTGGGGTTCTGGCTCGGGCTCGGGCTCCGGCTCCGGCTCCGGCTCGGGCGTCGGCTCCGGCTCGGGCCCCGGCGCCGTCTCCGGCTCGGGCGTCGGCGTGAGCGTGGGCTCGGGCCCCGGCGCCGTCTCGGCGACGAGCAGGGCTTCGGGTTCCGGGTCGACCTCAGTGACCGCGACCGCGTCCGCGCTCGGGTGCGTCCGCACCCCGCTGACCAGGTCGAGGAAGATCTCTTCGATGCCCCCGCCCTTGCGCGCAAGGCCCGACAGCGGCACGCCCGCGGCCAGTGCGATCTGCCCAAGCGCGGCGGGTTCTTGCCCGCGCACGACCAAGCCCGAGCGCAGCGCATCAAAGTCGAGCGCGGCGGCGGTGAACGCGGCGGCAAGTGCCGCCCGGTCGGGTGAGTCAGCGACGACCAGCGTCTGCTCGGTCTCGGAAAGCTCGGCGAGACCACCCTGGTAGACCAGGCGCCCCCGCGAAATGATGACCAGATTGTCGACCGATTGCTGCACCTCGGTGAGGAGGTGTGACGAGAGCAACACGGTCCGTCCCTGCGCCGCGAGCGTGCGCAGCAGCCCGCGCATCCACTTGATGCCTTCGGGGTCGAGGCCGTTCACCGGCTCATCGAGGACCAGCACGCCGGGATCGCCAAGCAGGGCATATGCAAGACCCAGGCGCTGGCGCATCCCCAGTGAAAATCCGCCCACCTTGCGGTCGGCGACCTCTTCGAGACCAACCACCGCGAGCGACTCGTCAACGCGCGAAAGCGGCAGCCGCGCCGCCTGCGCGTAGATCTTGAGGTGATTGTGGGCCGTGCGTGCGGGATGAAAACTGGATGCCTCAAGCGCCGCGCCGACCGACTGCAAGGGGTGGCGCAGCGCCGCGTAGGGCACGCCGCCGATCGTGGCTGTGCCTTCGCTCGCCGTCACAAGTCCGAGCAGGATTCGGAGCGTGGTTGTCTTGCCGGCACCGTTTGGCCCGAGAAAGCCCGTGACCACGCCCGGTTCGATGCGGGCCGAAAAGTTCTCGACCGCGGTCACCGCGCCGAAGCGTTTTGTGAGTCCCGAGAACTCGAGTACCTGTCCTTCGGGCATTCGCGTCCCTCTCAATGGGTGGTCGTTTCTTCTATCTTCGCCGATAGCGAGCCGCACCGCAGTCCAACCGCGCTACCGTGGGGCGCATGACCGCACCCACTGATCGTGTGCTGTCCCGCGCCGGGCGCGGGCTGGCAGAACTCACTCTGAACCGGCCCGAGGCCCTCAACGCCCTCTCGCTCGACATGATCGACGGGCTTGCGGCGGCGCTCGATGGTTGGCGAGACGACACCGACGTCGCCATCGTGCTGCTGACCGGCGCCGGCGGGCGAGGGCTCTGCGCCGGCGGCGATGTGCGGGGCCTATCGGCACAAATCCGCGCGGGCGAGGCCGACGAGGTGGCGGCATTCTTTCGGCGCGAGTACGCCCTGAACGCGATGATTCACGAGTACACGACCCCGATCGTGGTCTTTGCCGACGGCATCACGATGGGCGGCGGCATTGGGCTTGCGGGGCACGCCGCCGTGCGGGTCGTGACCGAGCGCTCGGCGCTCGCCATGCCCGAAACCCGGATCGGGCTCACCCCCGACGTCGGGGGCAGTTGGCTCGCCGCGCACGCACCGGGGCGCCTCGGCGAATATATTGCGCTGACGGGTGCGACGATGGATGCCGCCGACTCAATCATTGCCGGATTTGCCGACCTCTTCGTGCCCAGTGACCGTCTCGATGATCTGCAGGTCGCACTCGCGGCCGCGGCCGAGCGGGCGGTGGGCGACGAGCGGAGGCTCGACCGCGCAGACGTCGTCGCGCTCGTGGAGAGTTTCTCTGAACAGCCGCCACCGGCGCCGTTTGACACCGACCGCACGTGGATCGATGAGGCGTTCGCCGCCGACACGGTCGCGCAGATCATCGGCCGGTTGCGGGCGCGACCGGAGGCTGCGGCATCCACCTGCGCAGATGCGCTCGAAACCCTCTCGCCCACGAGTCTTGCCGTGTCGCTCGCCGCGGTGCGTCGGGCGCGTGCGCTGCCGAACCTGCGCACCGCGCTCGAGCAGGAGTACGGGCTCGTCTTGTGGTTTGCGGCCACGCAACCCGACCTGGTCGAGGGGATCCGCGCGCAGCTCATCGACAAGGACCGTTCGCCCAAATGGATGCCGGCATCGATCGGTGAGCTGGCGCCAGACGTTGCCGAGACCGCCCTTTCGTATCGCCCGACCCCCGCACTTTGGAGCTGACATGACGAATACTTCACCTTCTGTACCCGCGCCCCAGGACGCTTCGCTTCCGGGGCTCGGCAGCGTCGGCGTGTGGCGATCCGGCACGAGCACGAGCCTCGAACCGGCCCTCGCGGGCGTCGTTGAGCGGCTTGGCTACGGCACGCTTTGGATCGGTGGCTCCCCGCGCGCCGACCTGGCGATCGCCGAGGCGCTGCTCGATGCGAGCGACACCCTGGTGGTCTCGACCGGGATCGTGAACATCTGGACGGCGCCCGCGGAGGAGGTTGCGGCATCCTTTCATCGCATCGAACGCACCCACCCGGGGCGATTCGTGCTCGGGATCGGCATCGGGCACCGCGAGGCGATCGGTGACCGTTTCGAGAAGCCGTATGCGGCGCTGGTGTCGTATCTCGACGCGCTCGACGCGCACGGGGTGCCCGTGCACCGCCGCGTGATTGCGGCGCTCGGTGCCCGCACGCTACGGCTCTCGGCGGAGCGCTCAGCCGGGACGCACCCCTACCTGACCACGCCCGCCCACACGGCATTCGCCCGCGAGGTTGTCGGTCCAGACGCGCTCGTTGCTCCCGAGCAGCGGCTCGTGCTCGGAACCGATGTCGAGGCGTCGCGCGCCACCGCGCGGGCGTTCCTCTCGCGCTACATGGGTCTGTCGAACTACCGGCGCACGCTCGAGGCACATGGGTTTGCGGCATCCGATCTCGATAACGGCGTGACGGATGCGGCCGTCGACGCGCTGGTCCCGCACGGAGCACCCGCGGTGCTCGCCGCCGCGGTCGAGGCGCACCTCGCCGCGGGGGCAAACCACGTGTGCGTGCAGTCGTTGCCCGGCGCGGACGACCCGGTGCCGCTGTTCACCGCGCTCGCGGGTGAGCTCGGGTTGTAGCGGGGCGCGGCTTCGCGGGTCGGGCGGGTTGTAGCGGGGGCCGCCCAGCCAGCGCGACCTACTCGCGAACGTGCACGAGCTCCGTGGTCGACTCGCTCGCGCGCAGCTCGAACTCGAACCGGCTGCGGTCGCCGCGGTGGAACGCCACGAAGTGTTCGATCGGGCGGTCCTTGATGTCAAAGCTGGTGCTGCGCAGGAGCAGCAGCGCGCTGCCCGGGCTCATGTGCAGGAGCTTGCTCTGCTCGGGGGAGGCAATCGTCGCCTCGGCCGAGCGCAGGCCACGCACCGCATGCCAGCCCTGTTCGGCGAGAATCGCATAGAGCGAAGCCTCAGCCATCTCGGCCTCGAAGGTGATTCCGCCGACGTCCTCAGGCATCCAGGTCGTCGTCAGTGACCATGGCTCGCCGTCGATTGAGCGGAGACGTTCAAGTGCCACCACCGGCTCGCCGGGAGTGAGCTGTAGCGCGGTCGCAACGTCGACGCTGGCTGGCACGCGCTCGTGTCTCAGGATCTCGCTGTGCACGTGGCCGCCGCGGCGCTCGACCTCTTCGAAGAGCCCGGCGAGCGTGTGCACCAGACTTTCGGCGGTTTTTGGCCGCGCGACGAACGTGCCCTTGCCCTTGACGCGCTCGACGACACCCTCGTGTTCGAGTTGCGCGAGCGCCTGCCGCACAACCGTGCGCGAGATGCCGTACTGCTCGCACATGCGGTGCTCGCCCGGGAGCAGATCACCCGGGCCGAGCTTGTCGCGGGCGATGCCATCGACAATCAGCTGCTTGAGCTGGTCGTACATCGGGGCTGCCGACTGGCGGTCGATGCCGTGTGTCGGCGCGCTCAGGGTGCTCATCGTCATGTCGGCCTAATACGCGACGCCCGCGTGCAGGATCACGTTGGCGTAGGGGGTGAACTCACCGGACCGGACGAACGCGCGGGCCCCGTGGGTGCGGGCCTTGAACTCGGTGTGTGGCACGAGCTCGATCTCAAAACCCATCCCGGCGAACCGCTCGCGCAGGCCCTCGAGCACCTCGGGGCTGTGCTCGGCGATCTCGGCCGCGACTGTGGCGCCTTCGACGGCCATCTCGGCAAGCACCGTGTCGAGCACGTCGAAGAATGCGGGTGCGCCCGGGCGGTAGGCGAGGTCGATGCGCTCGCTCCCTGAGGGAATGGGCAGGCCCGCGTCGGTGACGACGATGAGGTCGGTATGCCCGGTCTCAGAGACGACGCGAGAGAGCTGGGGGTTGATGGTTCCGTCGTTGTGGCGCATCAGCTGATTCCTTCGGTGGTCATTGTGGCCAGCAGCGCGTCGACCTCGCCGCGGTGGGGCAAGCTCGGCGAAGCGCCACGGCGGGTGACGGTGATTGCACCGGCGGCGCCGGCCCTGCGGATTGCGTCGGGCAGCGGCATCCCGAGCGCGAGGCTTGCACCGAGGTATCCGGCAAAGCTGTCGCCGGCGGCCGTCGTGTCCACGGGGGTCACGGGGATCGCGGGGAAGTGGGTGTTGCCTTCGGGGGTGACGAGCAGTGCGCCCGCACCGGCGAGGGTGATGAGCGCCGAGCCTGCGCCGCGGGCCAAGAACCATGCGCCGGCCTCGGCGGCCGAAGCGACATCATTGACGGGGATGCCGGTGAGAATGCCCGCCTCGGTTTCGTTGGGCGTGACGATGTCGATGTGCTGCCAGAGCGACTCCTCGAGCGGGAGTGCGGGCGCGGGATCGAGCACCACGGTCAGGCCGCGCGAACGAGCGGTGCGGACAGCGTGGCTCGAGAGCTCGGCGGGAATCTCAAGCTGCGTCAGGAGCACCGAGCAGCGGCCCTCGAGCGCGTCGAATGCCTTGTCGATCTGCTCGACGCTCAGGGCCGAGTTGGCAAGCGGCACCATGACGATGTCGTTCTCGCCCGAGTCATCTACGCGGATGTGGGCGATGCCGGTCGGCCCTTCGACCGTGCGAAGGTGCTCGATGTGCACGCCAGCGTCGGTGAGGCTCTCAACGACCATGTCGTGGAAGAGGTCGGAGCCAACGCACGAGACGAAGTGGGCGTCGGCGCCGGCGAGGCCGACGGCTACAGCCTGGTTTGCGCCCTTGCCGCCCAGCACGAGCGTGAACGCATCGCCGTGAATCGTCTCACCACGGGCCGGAAGGCGGTGCGAGAACGTTGTGAGGTCGGCGGTGACGCTGCCCACGATCATGACGCCCGCTCGCGTGCCGGCTTCGGTGTGTTCCTGCGTCATTGTGCTCTCTGTCTTTCGTGTGTACATCTTCGTTGACAAGCGCTCTAGCCTGTAATTACATTAGCGGAGACGCGGAGTCGCCACCTTAAAACAGCAGGGAAAGCCACGATGCACGCACCCCATCTCTATGTCGATAGCGCCGAGACCGGGCTCATCGATCCGCTGCTTGAGGCCGGCCTTGTCACGGGCGTCACCACAAACCCCACCATCCTCGAACGCGGCGGCGCGCGTGTCTCAGAGATCCCCGCGCTCTACGAACGTTGGGTCGGGCAGGGTGCGCGCGAGGTCTTCTTCCAAACGTGGGGTGTGGATGCCGCAACCATGCTCGCGCACGCTGAACCAATGATCTCACTTGGCGATCGCGTCGTGATCAAGGTGCCGGCAACGCGCGACGGTTTCGTCGTGACGCGGACCCTGGTCGAGCGCGGCGTGCCCGTGCTCGTGACCGCCGTGTACTCGGCGGCGCAGGCGCTTGCCTCGGCGGCGTATGGTGCGAGGTATATCGCGCCATACTTTGGTCGCATGCACGATGTGGGGCGCAACGCGCTCGCCGAAATTGGCGAGATGCACCGGATGCTCGAAGGATCGGGCACCGAGGTGCTCGCGGCCAGCCTGCGCACCCCTGCCGACATCGTTGCGCTTCGCGCCGTGGGGGTTGCGCGGTTCACCGCGGCGCCCGCCGTGCTCGAGGCGATGCTCGTCGACGAGGTGAGCGAGCGGTCGGCGGCCGAGTTTGAGGCCGCGAGTCGGCGGATTTCTTAGGGAAGCTGGCTCGCGTCTCGGAGCCATTTCTCGACACCCGAGATGTGCACGGTCGTGAGGGCGGCGGCGAGTTCGGCGTCGCCAGATTCGAGGGCATCGAGGATGGCGGTGTGCTCGGCAAGCGTGCGTTCGACGGCGTCTGCCTGTGTGAGTCCGCGCCACACGCGTGCGCGAACGGTGTGGTTTGACAGGCTTTCGATGAGGCCGGCGAGATAGGCATTGCCCGAGCATTCGACGATGCCGCGGTGGAAGGCGAGGTCGTGGCGGACAAGATTTTCGACGTCGGGGCTGTCGTTGACGGCCTCGATCTCGGCGCGCAGGGCGGTGAGCCGCTCGGCGTCGATGTGTTGCGCGGCCATGCCGGTGGCGACGGGTTCGAGAATGCGGCGCACCGCGAAGATCTCGAGGATCGAGCTGTCGTCATGCAGGTCGACGACGAACGACATCGCCTCGAGCAGGAGGCGAGGCTCGAGGCTCGTGACGTAGGTGCCATCGCCGCGGCGCACATCAAGCACGCGAATGACCTCGAGGGCCTTGACCGCCTCGCGCATTGAGCTGCGTGAGAGCCCCAGATGCTCGCTGAGTTCTTTCTCAGGGGGCAGGCGGTCGCCGGGTGCGAGCTCACCGCTGGTGATCATCGCCTTGATTTTTTCGATTGCCTTGTCGGTTACCGCCATGAGGGTCATGGTATCGAGAACGCGGCGAGAGTTCGGATGTATGCGGGTGCCGAGCGGCCCGTCGGCTCGGTCACGAGTGGTTTGTCGGCGCCGTCAGGGGCGGGTAGCTGTCACGTGGGGTTGGCGGGCACAATGGCCCCATGAAGGTTCTCGACACGCACCTCCACCTCTGGGATCCCTCGGTGCTGCGTTACGACTGGCTCATCGACGTGCCGCCACTGCACCGACCTTTCGCCGCACGCGAGCTCGCCGAAGCGACGGCCGATGTGCCGACTGACGTTTCGCTGAAGTACATCTTCATGCAGGCCGGTGCCGCCGACGAACAGGCGCTCGCCGAGGTCGATTGGGTGAGCGGGCTCGCCGAACACCTGCCGATTGCCGGCATCATCGCGTTCGCGCCGGTCGAGCTGGGTGCCGGCGTCGGGACGCACCTTGACGCGCTCCGCGAGCATTCGCTGGTGCGCGGGGTGCGCCGAATGACGCAGGACGAGGCGCCGGGCTTCGGTGTGAGCGACGCATTTATTGCGGGGGCGCGGGCCGTGGCATCCGCGGGTCTCACCTTCGACGCCTGCGTGCGCTCGCACCTGCTCGGCGATGTTGCCGCGCTCGCCCGCGCCGTGCCCGCGCTGCCGATCATGCTCGACCACCTCGGCAAGCCCCCGCTCGAGGGCCCCGGCGGCGCGCCCGGCGAAGGCTTTGCGCGGTGGCAGTCGTCGCTGCAGGCGTGCGCGGACGAGCCCAACGTGTGGGTCAAGCTGTCGGGGCTGCCGGGCGAAACGACCCCGGATTGGACGCCCGAAGGGCTGACTCCCTTTATGGATGCCGCACTCTCGGCCTTCGGCCCCGATCGCTGTGTCTTCGGCAGTGACTGGCCCGCGTCGTCGCCCAGCAGCGGGTATGCGCGGTGGTTGGCGTTCGTGCGGGCGTGGCTCGACACCCGTGTGGATGCCGCGACGGCCGAGCGCGTGCTCTGGCACAACGCGGAGCGGTTCTACTTGGGGTGATGGGGCGCCGGCCCGGTCCCCCTCCCTCACCCAAACACAGCGCTGACTCCGAAACACAGGTGGTGCAACTGTGTTTCGGAGTCAGCACTGTGTCTTGACGGGCCAGCGCCAGCACCAGCCGCGCGCGGCTACTCGATCGGGCGGAGCCGCAGCTCCTGCATCCCGCCGTCGACGGCAAGCGCGACGCCCGTGGTCGAACCCGCGCGCGGGCTGGCCAGGTAGGCCACCGCGCCGGCAACCTCGTCGGCCGAGACGAGACGGCCATGCGGTTGGCGGGCGTTGAGCGCTGCCCGCTCGGCCTCGGGATCGGCGGCCTGTGAGAGCAGGCGTCCGATCCACGGGGTGTCGGCGGTGCCCGGGTTCACGGCGTTGACGCGGATGCCTTCGCGCAGGTGGTCGGCGGCCATCGCACGCGTGAGCGAGAGCACCGCACCCTTCGAGGCCGTGTAGAGCGCGCGCTCGGGCAACCCCGCGGTCGCGGCGATCGATGACGTGTTCACAACGGCGGCGGCGGGCGAGCGGCGCAGCCACGGCAGGGCGGCCGCGGTGACGCGCGCGATGCCGGTCACGTTGATGCTCAGCACCCGTGCCCACTCGTCGTCGCCGTTCGCGGCGATGTTCCCGATCGAGCCGATGCCCGCGTTGTTGATCACAATGTCGATGCGACCGAAGCGTTCGGCAACGGCCGTGACGGCGGCATCCACCGATGCACGATCAGAGACGTCGGCGGCGAACGCAGCGTGCGCGGGGTCGGCGCCTTCGGGAGCGAGGTCGAGGACTGCAACCTGCGCGCCGCCGACGTGGAGGCGCCGCGCGATGGCGGCTCCGATTCCGGATGCCCCACCCGTGACGATTGCGACGAGTCCAGCGAATTCAGCCTGCGTGCTCATGTCATGCCCCCGCTTCGGTGTCGGCGATGCTCGATACGGGCACGGCGCCGTGCGCGACGAACTCCTGTCGCTGGCGACCGAGGCCCTCGATGTCGATCTCGCAGACGTCGCCGTCGCGAAGGTAGGGGAACTTGCCCGAAAGCGCGACGCCCTGCGGCGTGCCGGTGAGTACCAGGTCGCCCGGTTCGAGCGTGAGGTACTGGCTCAGGTGCCAGACGATGTGCTCGACCGAGAAGATCATGTCGCTGGTCGAAGAATCTTGCCGCGGCTCGCCGTTGACGAAGCTGCGCAGGCGCAGGTTGCCGTGGTCGACCTCGTCGGGCGTGACGAGCCACGGTCCGGTCGGGTTGAAGCCGGGGGCGCACTTGCCTTTCGACCACTGCCCGCCCGACACCTCCATCTGAAACGCGCGCTCCGAGATGTCGTTCGCGACGACAAATCCGGCGATGTGCGAGGCGGCTTCCTCGGGCGAGTTCAGGTACGACGCCCGCGCGCCGATCACGATGCCGAGCTCGACCTCCCAGTCGGTCTTCTCGCTGCCGCGCGGAATCTCGACCGTGTCGTTCGGGCCGACAACCGTGTTCGGGGTCTTCAAGAACATGATCGGGATGCTCGGCGGCTCCGATCCAGATTCGGCGGCGTGTGCCGCATAGTTCATGCCGATGCACACGACCGCGCTCGGGCGGACGATGGGGGCGCCGATGCGCAGCTCGTCGGCGTCAGCGAGCTCGGGAAGCGTGCCGGCCGCGAGGGCTTCGGCGACGCGGGGGACCGGGTCTGACGCGAGAAATGCGCCGTCAACATCTGATGTCAACGGGCGGAGGTCGAAGGTGGATGCCCCATCAATCACTACGGGGATCTCGCTGCCAATTTCGCCAAGACGTGCGAATTTCATGATTCTCCTGAGATTGCCGGTCGGAGGCGCTCTCGATGGAGCGCGTCATTGAGCTGGTCATTGACAGTATAGACATCCGATGTTTACACTTCGAGTGCCAATCCCAAGGAGTTCACCGTGAGCAGCATCCTCGCACTCAACACCCTCGACATCCGCTTTCCGACCTCGCTCCAACTCGACGGTTCAGACGCGATGAATCCAGACCCCGACTACTCGGCGGCCTACGTGCAGATCGTGACGGATGCCACTGACGGCGTTGAGGGTCACGCCTTTGTTTTCACGATCGGCCGTGGCAACGATGTGCAGGTCGCGGCCATCGCGGCGCTCACGCCCTACCTGGTTGGCCGCAACGTCGAGGCGCTCCTTGCCGACATGGGCGGGATTTGGCGCGAGCTGGTCTGGGACTCGCAGCTGCGCTGGCTTGGCCCCGAAAAGGGTGTCATGCACATGGCGATTGGCGCCGTCGTGAACGCGCTGTGGGACATCAAGGCGAAGCGCGCGGGGCTGCCGCTGTGGCAGCTCCTCTCGCGGATGACCCCCGAAGAGCTCGTCGCGCTTGTCGACTTCCGCTACCTCACGAACGCGATCACGCCAGATGACGCCCTCGAAATCTTCCGCGCTTCGGAGCCGTTCCGTGCCGAGCGCGAGGCCGAACTCCTGCGCGGCGGCTACCCGGCGTATACGACGTCTCCGGGATGGCTCGGGTACTCCGACGAGAAGCTTGAACGCCTCTGCCACGAGGCCGTCGCCGACGGGTTCGGGCAGATCAAGCTCAAGGTCGGCGGCAACCTCGACGACGACATTCGCCGCTTGCGCATCGCCCGCGCGGCGGTCGGCCCCGGCTACCCGATCGCCATCGACGCCAACCAGCGCTGGGAGGTGAGCGAGGCGATCGAGTGGGTCAAGGCGCTCGAGGAGTTCGACATCGCCTTCATCGAAGAGCCCACGAGCCCGGATGACGTGCTCGGCCACGCCGAAATCGCGCGCGGCGTCGCGCCGATCCGCGTCGCGACGGGCGAGCACGCGCAGAACCGCGTGATCTTCAAGCAGCTGCTCCAGGCCGGTGCGATCGGCGTGCTGCAGATCGATGCGGCCCGCGTCGGCGGCGTCAACGAGAACATTGCCAACCTCTTGCTCGCCGCAAAGTTTGGCGTGCCGGTCTGCCCGCACGCCGGTGGCGTGGGCCTGTGCGAGGCCGTGCAGCACCTTTCGATGTTCGACTTTGTCGCCATCACCGGCAGCACCGAGGGCCGGGTCATCGAGTACGTCGACCACCTCCACGAGCACTTCGTGGTGCCGACCGACGTGCACGACGGCATGTACTGGCCGCCGCTTGCCCCGGGCGCCGGCACCGAGATGCTTGCCGCGAGCCGAGCGGAGTTCACCTTTGGGCGAGCCTGAGGGCGAGGCATCCGCTCGGGGCGCTGAGGGCACCGAACCCATCACCGGCGCCCTCGACCGGGGCTGCCCCGACCCCGGCGCCCTCGAACTCGGTCGCCTCGGCTACGGCGCGGCAAACGTTGGCAACCTCTTTCGCGCGCTCAGCGATGAGCAGTCGTGGGCGATTCTCGACATGGCGTGGGAAGTCGGGGTGCGGTATTTCGATACGGCGCCGCACTACGGCCTCGGCCTGTCGGAGCGCCGCCTCGGCGCGTTCCTGCAGACCAAGCCGCGCGACGAGTTCGTGCTCTCGACGAAGGTCGGACGCCTGCTGCGCCCGAACCCCGACTACACCGACCAGCTCGACACCGACAACGATTTCTTCGTGCCGGCGTCGATGCGGCGGGTGTGGGATGCGAGCCCCGAGGGCATCCGCGCATCCCACAATGAGTCGCTCGAGCGCCTCGGCCTCGATCGCATCGACGTGCTGTATCTGCACGACCCCGAGCGGCACGACCTCGATCAGGCGCTCGCCGAGGCGCTGCCCGCGATGGTCGCGCTGCGCGACGCGGGGCTGGTGCGCGCCGTCGGGGTGGGGTCGATGGATACCTCGGCCCTCCTCGCCTGCACCCTCGCGGCCGACCTCGACCTGTTGATGGTCGCCGGTCGTTACACGCTCGCCGAACAGCCCGCCGCCGCCGACGTGCTGCCCGCGTGCCACGACACGGGAACGGGGGTCGTCACCGCCTCGGTCTTCAACTCGGGCCTGCTCGCGAAAGACAACCCGAGCGCCGACGGCCGCTACGAATATGGCGCCGTGCCGCCCGAGCTCTGGGCCCGGGTGCAGCGCATCAGCGAGGCGTGCCGTGAATTCGGCGTCTCGCTCCCTGCGGCCGCGTTGCAGTACACGCTTCGCGATGACGCGGTGCGCTCCGTCGTGGTGGGCAGCAGTCGCCCCGAGCAGCTGCGCCAGAATGCCGCGCTCATGGATGCCTCGATCCCCGAGTCGTTCTGGGGCGCCCTTGCCGAGCGTGGCCTCGTTGCGGCATCCGACCCCAAAGAAATTGCCACCCCCAAAGAAGCATCCACCCCCAAAGAAGAGGGCTGATCATGTTGCAGGGCATCCATCCGCTTTTGACCGGTGAGTTGCTTCTGCACCTCGACGCGATGGGGCACTCCGACTTGGTTGTCGTCGCCGACGCTCACTTTCCGGCCGCGGCGCTCGGCGCACGGGTCGTGGTGCTCCCCGGCTCCTCCACCCCGGAAGTGCTCGCCGCGATTCGCACCGTGATTCCGCTCGACGACGCACCCTCGCTCGATCTCATGACGTCGGCCGACGGTGTCGTCCTCGACGTGCAGCGTGAGTTGATGGATGCCGCGGGCACAACGCCCACCACGACCCGATTCATCGACCGCTTCGCCTATTACGACGCCGCGCGCGCCGCGTTCTTGATCGTGCGCACGGGTGAAATCCGCAAGTACGGGAATGCGCTGCTGCGCAAGGGCGTGGTCGGGCACGAGTCGGTGGGAGCGATGTGAGCGCGCGTCCGAGGCGGGGTCGGCTAGTGCAGCGCGAGCGTTTCGACCGCGCGAAGGTGGTCGCGAATAAACCTGTTCGCATGCGCCGCGAGGTCGTCGGAGTCGTTCCAGAGGTTGCGCCAGATCCCGAGCGTGTTGCTCAACTCTGGGCTCACCACGGCCGACGAGAAAGATTCGAACACGACCGGACCGTCATAACCCGTGCGAGCGAGGGCCCGAAACAGCTCGTCAAAATTGACGGTGCCGGTGCCGAGGTATCCGCGGTGACTCTCGCCAATGTGCACATAACCGAGGCGATCCCCGGCGTCGAGCACGGGCGAGAACTGATCCGACTCCTCGATGTTCATGTGGTACGTATCGAGGTGCAGCGAGACGTTGTCGTTCGCGATCTGATCGAGAAAGCCGAGCCCCGCGCGGGCGGTATTGATCACGTTGGTCTCGTACCGGTTCACGACCTCAAGGGCGAGGTGGATGCCTCGGGCCCGCGCCTTGTCGGCGAGTCGGCCGAGCGCCGCGGCACTGTGCGCGATGCCCGCCGCGCTCGGTGGCGCCTGGTATTTGCGCATCGCCGAGTAGATCACGCCGCACAGGTATTCGCCGCCCATGGTGGCAACGTGATCGAGGCATCGCTCGAGCGTGCGCTCACCGGCCGCGACGATCGCGGGGTCCTCGCTCGAGAGGTCGGTCTGCTCGGTGAGGCCGAGCGAGGCGGTCACTGCCAGCTCGTTGTCGGCAAGGACGCGGGCGGCAAGGCCGGAGTCGAACGCGTCGGGATCCATCAGAGGAATCTCGATCAGATCGAAGCCCGCGCGCTTGGTGCGTTCGATTGCGTGCCGGATGCCGGATTCGTCAAAGGTGCCGGTGAAGACGAGGGCGTGAGCGCCAATTTGCATGGGATTCCTCTCGAAAAATGGCCGCCATTGGCCATCCGTAATAAAGATGTTATTACAGGGCTTCCCCATTCGGGCGGGAGTAGTTACAGTAGGGTACAACTTGTTTTGGCGGCTGCAGTATGTGCACAATTGCTCCGACCTTTCACAAGTCGCGGGAGCCGAATTTTCGAACCGCAGGATCCTTCAACGAAGTAGGTGAATGAGTGACTGAACCAATCCTCAAAGTCGAGGGAATCAGCAAGGGATTCCCCGGCGTGCAGGCGCTCAGCGATGTGCACCTGTCAGTCAGCGCGGGCGAAGTTCTCGTCCTCGTCGGCGAGAATGGCGCGGGCAAATCCTCCCTGATGAAGATCCTTTCCGGGATCTACACAAAGGACGCGGGCCACATCTACTTCAACGGTGCCGAGGTCGACATCACGAGCCCGTTGCACGCGCAGCAGCTGGGCGTGACGATCATCCACCAAGAGATGAACCTGATGAGCGACCTGACTGTCGCGCAAAACATCTACATCGGGCGCGAGCCGCGCAACGGCATTTTCCTGTCGGAGACGAAACTCAACGCCCAGACGACCGAGCTCCTGCAGCGCCTCGAGATCGCACTCGAGCCCCGCCAGATCGTCGGCGAGCTCACAGTTGCCAAGCAGCAGATGGTCGAGATCGCCAAGGCGCTTTCGTTCGACGCGAAGGTGCTCATCATGGACGAGCCCACCTCCGCGCTCACCGACACCGAGGTTGAAGTGCTCTTCACGCTGATCGAACAGCTGAAGGCGCGTGGCACCGCGATCATCTATATCTCGCACCGAATGGATGAGCTCAAGCGCCTTGCCGACCGGGTCACGGTGCTGCGCGACGGCGAATACATCGGATCGCTGGAGAAAAACGAAATCGACATCCCTCGCATTATCGAAATGATGGTGGGAAGGCACATCGATGAAGGAACACGCCCCGCGGTGCGCGACTACGCCGCCGAACCGGTGGTGCTGAAAGTTTCGGGCATGTCGACAAAGGCGTTGCTCGAAGACGTAAGTTTCGAGCTCCACCGCGGTGAGATTTTGGGCTTCTCGGGGCTCATGGGCGCCGGTCGCACCGAGACCGCCCGCGCGCTCATCGGTGCCGATCCTCACACGGAGGGCGAGATCGAGGTGGCGGGCAAGACCGTCAACATCAAGCAGCCCGCCGACGCAGTGCGCCTTGGCATCGGCTACCTCTCCGAAGACCGCAAGATGCTCGGCCTGATGCTCGAACAGGACGTCACGTTCAACACCACGCTCGCCTCGCTGAGCAATTACGCAAACCGCCTCGGCTGGATGCGCGATGGCAAGGCGAAGGCGCAGACGAAGGAGTACGTCTCGTCGTTGCGCATCAAGACGCCCTCTGTCGGCCAGATGGTCAAGCTGCTGTCGGGCGGCAACCAGCAAAAGGTCGTCATCGCGAAGTGGCTCCTGCGCGACTGCGACGTGCTCATCTTTGACGAGCCCACCCGCGGTATCGACGTCGGTGCGAAGGAGGAGATCTACAAGCTCCTCCAGCAACTCGCCGACGACGGCAAGTCGATCATTGTCATCTCTTCGGAGCTTCCCGAAATCTTGCGGGTGGCAAACCGCATCATCGTCATGGCCAACGGTCGTGTCACAGGCACCCTCCGAAACGAGGATGCAAGTCAGGAGAAAATCATGAAACTCGCGACCTATGGGGAGGACGCCGCATGAGCACCCCAAAGACACCGGGGCCCTCCACGACCACGGTCATCCAAACCGCAATGCAAGAAAAGCCCGTCGGCGCCTTCGCGTTCCTGAAGCGTCAAGCACAGCAGTCGCTGGCGTTCGGCACGCTGATCGTGCTCGTCGTGTTCTTCTCGATCTTCGGCAACAACTTCTTCACCTGGAGCAACATCTCGGGTGTCCTGCTGTCGACGGCGGTCATCGGCATCCTGGCCCTTGGCACGACGTTCGTGATCATCACCGCCGGAATCGACCTCTCGATCGGTACCGGCATGACGCTGGCGGCGGTGATGACCGGTGTGTTCATCACGAATATGGGCGTGCCCATGTGGCTGGGTGTGATCGGTGGTGTTGCGACCGGCGCGCTCATGGGGCTGATCAACGGCCTGAACATCGCGTTCTTGAAACTCCCGCCGTTCATCGCGACGCTGGCGATGATGATGATCGCGCAGGGCCTTGCCCTCGTGATCTCGGGTGTGCGGCCGATCTACTTCTCGACCTCGGCGCCGAACTTCAAGGACATCGCGCTCGGCACCCTGATTCCGGGGCTACCGAACGCCGTGCTCATCACGGGCGTGTTGGCGATCATCGCGTTCTTTGTGCTCGGCAAGACGCTGCTCGGCCGTTACACCTTCGCCATCGGCTCGAACGAAGAGGCAACCCGACTCTCGGGCGTGAACACCCGTCGCTGGCTCGTGCTGATCTACGTGTTCGCCGGCACATTCACCGGTATCGCCGGTGTGGTGATGGCCTCGCGTCTCGACTCGGCGCAGCCGCAGCTTGGTATGGGCTACGAACTGCAGGCGATCGCGGCCGTGATCATCGGTGGCACGTCGCTCATGGGTGGTCGAGGCTCCATCCTTGGCACCGTCATCGGTGCGCTCATCATGAGCGTGCTGATCAACGGCCTGCGCATCATGTCGATCCAGACCGAATGGCAAAACGTCGTGGTCGGCATCGTGATCCTGATCGCGGTGTTCTTCGACGCGCTGCGCAACCGTTCAAGTACATAAGACCTGAGCCGGTGGTTTTGTGCCGCCACCGACTCTTTCGGCGTCTCGCCGATACCCTGCGGCCCGCCGCGCACGGCACACGCACCAATCCATGTCCGAGCCAGTTGATGACTGGCCAGAAAACAACGGAGTTTCCATGAAATTTGGTAAGAAGGCCGCGTTTGCGGCCATCGCGGCAAGCGCCGCGCTCGTCCTCGCTGGATGCTCGGGTGGCGGTGGCGGTGCTGCAAGCCCCGGCGCCTCTGACGGCAACGCCAGCGGCGACGAGATGTACATCGCTCTGGTCTCGAAGGGCTTCCAGCACCAGTTCTGGCAGGCAGTCAAGCAGGGCGCAGAAGAGAAGGCGGCCGAGCTCGGTGTTCGCGTGACCTTCGACGGCCCCGCGGCCGAGACCGAGATCGACGCGCAGTTGCAGATGTTGCAGACCGCGATCGACAAGAAGCCGGCAGCAATCGGCTACGCGGCGCTCGACCCGCAGGCATGCATCCCTCTCTACCGCAAGGCAGAGGAAGCCAACATCCCGATCGTCGAGTTCGACGCACCGTGTGACGACGAGTGGTCGCAGAGCCTTGCAGCCACCGACAGCCTCGTTGCCGGCGCGCTCGCGGCCGAGCACATGGCAGAGCTCATCGGTGGAGAGGGCAAGGTTGCGATCGTCGGTCACAGCCAGATCAACTCGACCGGTGTTGAGCGTCGCGACGGATTCGTGAACAAGATGAAGGCGGACTTCCCGAAGATCGAGATTGTCGACATCCAGTACGGCGATGGCGACCACCTCAAGTCGGCCGACATCGCGAAGGCGATGCTCGCGGCACACCCTGACCTCAAGGGCCTCTACGGCACCAACGAGGGCTCGGCAATTGGTATCGTGAACGCCGCAAACGAGCTGGGCCTCAAGCCCGGCGCCGTGACGATCATCGGCTTCGACTCGGGTGCCGCACAGATCAACGCGATCAAGAGCGGCCTGATGGCCGGCGCGATCACGCAGGACCCGATCGGCATTGGCAAGTCGGTCGTTCAGGCTGCGTACGACGTCGCCAACGGCAAGAAGGTCGAAGGATTCATCGACACTGGCTCGTACTGGTACGACGCCAAGAACATCGACGACCCGAAGATCGCCGCCGTTCTCTACGAGTAAGACACACTCAGCTCGACGGGAGCCTCGCACCTTTGGGTGCGGGGCTCCTTTGCGTTGGCGCGCGCCTGCGCGCCGCCGCGCCGCCCCGCGCCCGCCGCTCCCCGCCCCGCCCTTCCCTTTGCGCTCAGCAGTCGCGAATCGCCGTGCGGGGGTGGTTTTTGTGACCAATCGCGACGGGGGAACGGGAAGAGGGGGTGCGGAGGCCGCGGGACGGGGAGCGAGAAGAGGGGTGCGGGCGGCGCGGGAGGTCGGGGGCGGGGCGGCGCGGGGCGTGGTGCTCTCACGCTCAGCAGTCGCGAATCGCCGCGTGAGGATCGTTTTTGTGACCGTTTGCGACGGGGGAGCGGGGGAGCGAGGATCGAGGGAGGCGGAGAGCGGCGGAGCGGCGGAGCGGCGGAGCAGGGAAGCGGGGGACGGGGCGCGGAACGAGGTTGGTACCCGTCTCGATGCCCCCGGACTATCGGCGGCATCGAGACGGCCGCGGCGCGCACCGGTAGTGAGCCGACTCGGATCGTGACATCGAGTAGTCGCCGTACATACAGTTGATCCGTGACCACCGAACCAACTCGCCCCTGGGCTCCCCGCCGCTATCGCACCGGCCGAATGGAGGCGTTCAGCGACGGCGTCTTTGCGTTTGCTATCACGCTTCTGGTGCTCGACCTCGTCGTGCCCAGCAGTGAAACGCACGATCTCATCGGGGCACTGCTTGCAGGGTGGCCGCAGTATCTCGTGTACGTCGTGAGTTTCGCGACAATCGGTGCGACCTGGCTGGCACACAACGCGATGACCGAACAGCTCGACCATGCGAATTCAACCTTCATTCGCTTGAACCTCATTTTGCTGCTGCTCGTGGCGTTCATGCCGTTCCCGACTCGATTTCTCGCCCAGTACATCAGTTCGGAGGAGTCAGAGCGTGTAGCCGTCGCGCTCTACGGAATCTCGTTCCTACTGATGTTGGTGATGACAATTCTGATGTGGACGTACGCGCGGCGACGTGGTCTTCTGCTTGAGCAAGACGAGAGTGAAGCGACACTCTTCACGCGGCGGCTTTTGCCCGGTCTCGGAATCTATGTCTTGCTGATCTGCGCTGGCATGATCTGGCCGATGATCGCAGTCTTCGGATACCTCACCCTCGCGTTGTTCTTCATCGTGCCCCTGCGCAGGCATCGCGGCTCCCTTCCCCCGAAGCCTGAGATTCTTCCGGAGTGACGATCGTTCTCGGATGCATCTTGTGGGAGCGCGGTGCCCTTGCGCTCCCCACCGCTCGGCATCACGCTCAGCAGTCGCGAATCGCCGTGCGAGGGTCATTTTTGTGACCATTCGCGACGGGGGAACGGGAAGAGGGGGTGCGGCGAGCGCGGGGGAGCAGCGGTGCGGCGAGCGCGGGAGCGGCGCGGCGGTGCGGCGCGCCCTACGCCACGTCGAGGAACTCGGCCGGGTTCGCCGTCAACATCTGCTCGACGGCGGCGTCGCCGACGAGGGCGCGCAGGCGCGGGACGTAGCGCGTGCCGAGGTAGCCGAGCCCGGGCATTCCGCCGTAGGCAAGGTAGCGCGTCGCGCGGGCCACATCGCCGCCGAGGAGCACGCGACCAGCGGCTCCGGCATCCACGATTCGTTTCGTCAGCGTGAGCAGTTCGTCGTCACTGCGGGTGCGCGCGCGGGCCATGCCGTCGTATCCGAGCCAGGCGCCGCGTTCGGCGAGCGAGAGGTGCAGCCCCGGGTCGGGGTCGCGATCGGCGTGCGCGAGCACCACGCGATTGGATGCCACGCCCTCCGCCGCGAGCAGGTCGAGCACTTCGTGGGCAGCGGTGCAAAACTCAAGGTGCACCATCACTGGTCGGCGGGTTGCGCGGTGGGCGGCGGCGACGGCATCGAGGGTGCAGCGCTCGAACGTCGAGATCGCCCAGTAGCCGATGCCCGCCTTGATGAGCCCGGCCTGCACGGTGAGCGACTGCGCGTCGAGGGCGGCCTCGCCCTCGGCAACGCCTGCGGTGCCGGTGCCCGTGCCGGTGCCGGTAACCACGGTCGATAGCGCAGCGGTGACGCTATCGGCGCGCGGCATGCCGCTCTCGATGTCTGAGACGAATGCGGCGGTGCGGGCTGCCAGGTCGAGCGAGTGCACCCAGTGGCCGGCGGGATAGTGCGCCTCGCGGTGCAGCCCCGTCGTCGCGACGATGTGCAGCCCGGTGGTCTCGCTGATGCGGGCGAGCGCCTCGGGCCTGCGTCCGAGCCCGATCGGGGTCGCGTCGATCATCGCGGTGAACCCGCTGTCGTGCAGCAGCGCTGCCTCGGCGCCGGATGCCTCTTCATTGTCGAGCTCATCGCCCGGTAGCAGCGGTGAGACCTGAAACAGGTGCTCGTGATAGTTCGTGCGGCCGAGCGTTTCGGCCGCAATATCGCCGCGTACCGTGCGAATCATGCCGCGCCACCGTTCTGCATCATGCCGCTATTTTCTCGCGAATTCAGCGATGGCGGCCAGCTCTTCGACGCGTTCGGGAGTCATCTCGACGCCGAACACCTCGCCGATCACCTGGGTCCAACCGTGGATGAAATACCGCCACCCGTCGACGACGCGCAGCTCGCGGTCCTGCTCCTGCGCGCGCGCCTGCGCGAAAAACTCGAGCGTGCCGCGGTAGTTGAACTCCCACACATACGCGCGCGCCGGAAACACGGCGTCGTCACCGAGCGGCGACCCCGGCCGGTCTTTGCCGAGCCCGGTTGCGTTGACAATGAGGCTCTGGGGCGCGGCATCCGCAAGCACGGCGTTCGTCGCACCGGGCTCCGAAACGTTCAGGTAGCGAATCAACGAATCGGGGGTGCCGTGGCGGCGGTGCACGTCGTACAGATGAGAGAGCCGTTCGTTGCTGGTGTCAGTGACGGTGATGGATGCCGGTTGGTCGGCCCGCTCCGCAAGGTACCAACTGAGCGCGGTTCCGGCGCCGCCGGCCCCAAGAATCACGGCGTCTGCGCCCGTGTCGGCGAAGTGCGTGGCCGGCAAGAACTCGTCGAGCGCGAGACCCGCGGTGATCGGATCCTTCGCGTGCCCGATCAGGCGACCCTCGCGCTTCGAGATGCTTGAGACCTCGCCGCACAGCGTCGCGAACTCATCGAGCTCGTCGAACATGTCGTGCGCGGCGTCGAACAGGCTCATTTTGTGCGTGGTCACGAGTGCGCCGAGATGTTGCGGGTCGTCGCGGATGAGTTCGACGAGCGCCACGTATTGCGCGGGGCTCGCGTCGACGGGAAGGTCATGGCCGACGAGGGTGTGGGTCGGGAGATCGAGGGCGGCGGCCCAGCGTGGAAACACCGACATAATCGACGACGCCGCCGTGCTCACACCGACAAAACCCATGTATCCGGAGTCACGGGCTGGGACGTGGGCCGTGTCGCGCACTGTGTCGCGGGCGTCGGCGCTCACGCGGCACCAGCCCCGGTCGCACGCCCGGTCGCACGCGCAGCCGCAGCCGCAGCCGCGGTCCCAGTCGCAACCCGCGCCGCAGCGAGGGCCGCGCTGAATTGCCGCGCCCGCCGCGTGATCTCTGCCATATCGCCCGAGGCAAGCGCCGCGGCGGGGAGGAGGTCGCCGCCGGCGCCAACCGCGATCGCGCCCGCCGTGAACCAGGCGAGCAGATTGTCGGGGTTCACGCCGCCGGTCGGCATGAGCGGGGTGTGGGGGAACGGGCCGCGGAGCGCGCCAAGATAGCTCGGGCCACCGAGCGATGCCGGAAACACCTTGACGACGTCGACGCCGAGCGAGATCGCCAGCATCACCTCGCTCGGGGTGAGGGCGCCGGTCATCACGGTCACGCCGGTGGCTCGCATAGCGGCGGTCAGGGGTGCAAGCGTGCCGGGGCTCACCAAGAACTGGGCGCCAGCGCCGGCGGCTTCCTCGGCCTGCGTGGCCGTTGTGACCGTACCGGCGCCGATGTAGGCGGCCTCGCCGTGGCGGCGAACAAGCTCGGCGATCACGGCCGCGGCGTCGGGTGTCGAGTAGGTGACCTCGATGCCTGAGACACCGCCCGCGAGGAGCGCATCGGCCACGTCGAGCGCCGATTCGGCGTGCGGGGCGCGCACCACTGCGAGCACGCCAGTTGCACGCAGCCTCGCCAGGGCATCGGTTTCTGCAGCGGGTGGGTGGGTCATGAACGTTGCTCCTTCGACGGGGCGTTCGCGGATGCCGGTGGCTCAGGGGTCCCGACGGGCACGGAGTTGACGGGGTTTGGGGGCGCGACGCCTTCGAGCACGGCGAGCGCGTTTTGCACCGCGATGCGGCCCATGTTGTCGACCGCCTGCACTGTCTGGGCGCCGAGGTGCGGGGTCACGACCACGCGGTCGGCGAGGTCGGTGGCGAGCAGGGGCGAATCGCGCGAGCCGGCAGTGTCGCCGTTCAGCGTGTCGGCCGCGTAGCCGCCCAGCCCGCCGGAGCGAAGCGCGGCGGCGAGGACCGCCTCGTCAACCAGGTCGGGGCGCGCGGTATTGACCAGCAGCATCCCCGGGCGGGCCGATGCAACCCAGGCGGCGTCGGCAAGCGTGCGTCCACCCGGCGCGTGCAGCGTGACGATGTCGCACTCGCGCGCGATCTCGTCTGGCGAGGAGGGCACGGCGCCAAGCGCGCTGATCTGCTCGGGGGTCATGAACGGGTCGCTTGCGTAGACGCGCGCCTCAAAACCCGAGAGACGGCGGGCGACGGCCTGGCCAATCCGACCGAAGCCGATGATCCCAACCGTCGCGGTGCCGAGTTCGCGGCCGCGCCGCGCGGCCCAGTCTCCCTGCCGCACGCGGCGGTCACCGTCGACCGTGAAGCGCAGCGCGGCAAGCATCAGCCCGATCGTGTGGTCGGCGACGGCATCGCTGTTTGCCCCGGGCGTGTTGGTGACGTGGATGCCACGTGCTGTCGCGGCATCCACATCGACGGCTTCGTACCCAACCCCGTAGCGCGCAACCACCCGCAGCCCGGGTGCGGCGGCCAGGTGTTCGGCCCGGACGGGCCCGGTGCCGGCGATCCACGCGTCGGTCTGGGCGAGCAGCGGGGCGAGCGCGGCAAGGTCGTGGTCGCTTGGCCCGCGGAGCACCGTGTAGCCGCGCGACTCGAGCAGCGCGGTGAAGTCGAGGTCGCCGTCGCCGAACGAGCGGCTCGTTGCGAGGATGGTGGGCATTAGCGGGTGCTCCTTGTGAACCATGGTTCGAGGTGTTCGTAGGCGTCGACGAACTCGCCGTGCCGGGTGCGATAGACGCTGTGGCGGCCGGCATCGGGGACGAACTCGGCGGTGACTTCGCTCAGCGCGCGCGCCGCGCTGAAGTCGGCGAGA
>Ga0209477_1000006_pt1 | contig 98794 bp, 87 predicted proteins | sample KloWWTupernatant_FD_187180 | JGI IMG/M metagenome (GOLD analysis project Ga0209477, IMG submission 187180) | Active sludge microbial communities from Klosterneuburg, Austria, studying microevolution and ecology of nitrifiers - Klosterneuburg... | ecosystem: Engineered > WWTP > Aerobic digester >...
CGTCAGCGGGTCGATGGACGCACTCAGGAGCAGCTCGGCGGAGTCGATGTCGGCGGGCAGCGGAATCTTCACCGTGCCCGAGGTCGGATCAACCTCAGCGCCCGCAAGCGGGATCGGTGCAGAACCGTCTGCGGGGATGATCGCCGCGTGAAACGCCGCGTCACCATAAACCGCGAGGTCGGCGGGCTTGCCATCGGGGCCCTGCACGGTGCCGCCGATGGTCGATGAGGCCGCGCCGTCGGCACCGAGCTCAATCTTGTTCTGGGCATCGAACACGATGCGAAGGTCGCTAAAGAGGAACACATCACGGACGTCCCCGGCATCCAATCGCCACTTTCCGAGCTGCGTCGCCTCGCCGATCGGCACCTCGATCACCGTCGCGCTACCGGACGGGGTGATCTTGACACCGGGCCAAGGACTCGCTGCTGTCATCGGTGAGAGGCCGGTTTCGGGGGGCGCCTCGAGCACCCAATCGCCACCGCCGATCACGAACTGAAACCGCGCAACGCCCGCGTCGATGAAGAACGAGCCGTCGGCCGCGAGGGGTGCCGGATACCCGCCGCCAATGCGGGTTGCGAGTTCAAGAAAGACGAGCGCCAGCGCGGCAGGATCGGCCGCCTCGATCACCGCGCCGTGCACGTGTGTGCTCGGAATCGGTTGCTGTCCGCACGTGGTTTCTTGGCCCCCAACCGTGCCGGTGCCTTCGACCAGCGGTCGCAAGATTTCGGCGTCGGCACTGACCTGTTGGTCTGCCAGGAGCACGCCGAGCACGACGGTACCCGACTGACGCATCGCGTTGAGCACACCAAAATCGCTCGGCCCGCTCCCGCACAGGGCCGCCATCGCGGGGGCTTCGTCGGCGTTGTTTGGGAGGTCCATCATTCCGTCGGTGAGCCACACGACCACTTGGCAACCGGGCGCGACGCGCTCCTGAGCCGCGAGCGCGTTCTGTGCACCGCGCAGGCCCCCAAGCCAGTTGGTGTACCCGCCGGGCTTCTTGCCACGAATCGAGTCGGCGAGTTGGGCGTTGCTCTGCGACGTCCACCCCTGCCAGCCAATGGCGGGCGTGAAATCGGTGCTGAAGAACCCGGCTGCCCAGTTGACCTGGTGCCCCGCGCCGAGCGCGCCGAGCTGCTGCAGGCTGTTGCCAAGGATCTCGGCGCGCACCGTTTCGGGGTCGGTACCCGGCGTGACGCCGTCGTCTTCGAGCGCAAGCGAGAGTGAATTGTCGATCAGATAGTAGACGTTGAGTACGTCTTCAGAGGCGAGGCAGGTGCGGAGGTCGTCGATTGCGGCCTGCCCAGTTTGCGAGAGGGGCGCGGCGGCCATCGGACGCACCTGGATGGGCGCAGCGGATGCCTCAGCAATGCCTCCGGTGAGCGCGCTCACCGGAGCCAGCACCATCGCCGCGGCGAGCGCCGCCCCGGTCACGATTCGTCTCAGCACCCTCATCCGAGCCCCCACGCTTCTGTCAGCGGTACCGCGAGGTTCAGCACGTGCCAGGCACCGAGCACGATGCCGATGATCATCAACCACTTGAGCATGCGCGTGTAACCGGGGCGCAGCACCACGTTGCGGTTGTGCGCCCGGGCCCCCCGCTGCCATGCCACGTCCCATCCGTAGCAGAGGATGACGACGAGCGGCGTGAGCACGTAGCCGACGAGGTTGAGCGCCCAGTTACCGGATGAGACGAGCGGCAGTGAGAAGCCCGCAAACAACTGCGCCGGTGCGCTCAAGAACGCCAACACCACGATCGCGAAGATCAGGCTCAGCGTGGTGGCCCCGGCGCCGATCAGGAGCGGGAGCCTGCTGGCGACCGCACGGCCACGCGAAGGGCCCTGTGTGACGGCGGGCCTGACCGGGGACGATGGCCGCCCAAATGCACGACCGCGGGCCGGCGGCGCGGCATGTGCCGACGAAGATGCGCTCAACGACCCTCCCCAATCCGATGCAATACCGAGTCGGACGATTCGACGGCTCGTATCGCACACACTACCCAGCAGGGGGGACATTCATCATGAAAGCTCCCTGAATGCGGCGGCCGCGGCATCCGCTCAATCAAGAAAGCGCGCGCGGCCACCTCCGTCACAGACAACACAAAGTACGGTCGTAGGTGCGGTTCGCACTGTTTCGCCCCGCTCCCTCGCAGACGCTAGGAACATCGCTATGTCTTCGCCCGCCACACCCTCCGATTCGGCACGAGTGGATGCCGCGGCATCCGCTCACCCGACTGCCACCGCGCCCCGATCCCGGGGCACATCCCGTGGCACAGCCCCGGCGACCGGTCGTCCGCGTCGAGGGGGCGGCATGCGGCGCCGCGGAAAAGAACCGGAGGGCCCCCGCGCGAGCCTCAAGCAGCTACTGCCGTTCATCTTCGAGCACAAGCGGATCCTCGTCGTCGTGGTCGTGCTCAGCATCTTTGGCGCCGCAGCGTCGCTCGCCCAGCCGTTGTTGGTGGGCCAGCTGATTCAGCTCGTCGGTGAACGCAAGGGCCTCGGGATGCTGGTGTGGGCGCTGATCGCCCTCGTCGTGGTCTCCTCCGTCGTTTCTGGCTATCAGCACTATCTCTTGCAGCGCACCGGCACGGCGGTGGTCTATTCGTCACGGCGACAGCTGATCGCGCGTATCTTCCACCTCCCCATCCGCGAGTTTGACGCCCGTCGCACAGGCGACCTCGTCTCGCGCGTCGGCACCGACACAACGCTGCTCTACGCGGTGCTGACCCAGGGTCTGGCCGACGGGGTTGGCAACGCGCTCCTCTTTGTGGGCGCGATCATCGCGATGGCGATCATCGACCCACTCCTGCTCGGGCTCATCCTCGTCGTCATCACCGTGTCGATCCTCACGGTCATCATGCTTGGCTCGCGCATCCGGGTCGCTTCGACGCAGCAGCAGGAGAAGGTCGGCGAGCTTGCCTCAGGCGTCGAGCGTGCGGTCAGTTCGATTCGCACGGTCCGCGCATCGGGCGCCACCGACCGCGAAGTGAACGCCGTGACCGACCTCGCCACCGAGGCGTACGGCGTGGGCGTTCGCATCGCAAAGGTCTCGGCCCTCGTCGTGCCGGTCGCCGGCGTCGCGATGCAGGTATCGCTCCTGGTCGTGCTCGGTGTGGGCGGCTTCCGCGTCGCCGACGGCGCCATCACGATCGCGAGCCTCGTCACATTCATCATGTTCCTATTCATGGTGATCCAGCCGCTCGCAAGCACGTTCGGCGCCATCACGAGTGTCAACCAGGCGCTCGGCGCGCTCGGTCGCATCCAAGAAGTGCTCGATCTTCCGAACGAAGACGCCGACGACGCGGCGATCGCGAAGCGAGTCGAAGCGGATGCCGCAGCCGCGCGTCGCACGACGGACTCTGGGGTTGGGGCTCTCGTTGGGGTTGGGCCTCTCGTTGGGGGCGCCTCTGTTGCTGGCGCCGCGCCTGCCGCGCTCGAGTTCGTCGACGTGCGATTCCACTACCCCGAGGCCGTCGTTGCCGCGCGCGCTTCGGCAAGCGCCGAGGCGGAAGCCCTCTTGGAGAGCGCACACATGACCTCGCGTTCGTCGGCTGCGACCGCCATTTCGGATGCCTCGGCCAGCGTGTCCGCTGGTGCTGGTGCTGGTGCTGGTGCCGGTTTTGCCGGCGACGGTTCCGGTTCTGCCGGCGACGGTTCCGGTGCGGCTGCCGGCGAAGTCCTCAAGGGCGTCTCGTTCCGGGTCCCCCGCGGCGCACGCGTGGCAATCGTTGGCCCCTCCGGCGCCGGCAAAAGCACCACGCTTACCCTCATCGAGCGCTTCTACGACCCGACCGGCGGCGCGATTCTCCTCGAGGGTCGCGACATCCGCACGCTCGACCGCGCCACGCTCCGAGCGCAGTTGGGTTATGTCGAACAGGATGCCCCGACCCTCGCCGGCACGATCGGTGACAACCTGCGCCTCGCCGCCCCCGACGCAAGCGACGTCGAGTGCGAGCAGGTGCTGCGCTCGGTGAATCTCGGCGAGGTGCTCGAGCGAAATCCACTCGGCCTTGACGCCCCCGTCGGCGAAGACGGGGTCATGCTCTCGGGCGGCGAACGTCAACGCCTGGCCATCGCCCGCGCGCTGCTCGCCGCCGCGCCGATCCTGCTGCTCGACGAGTCGACATCGTCGCTCGATGGGCTCAACGAGCAGCGGATGCGTGAGGCAATCGATGCCGTCGCCACTGGCCGCACGCTCATCGTGATCGCGCACCGGCTCTCGACCGTCGTCGACAGCGACCACATCGTGGTGCTCGACCACGGTCGCGTCGTGGGGCAAGGGACGCACTCGGAGCTCGTGGCATCCACACCGCTGTATCGCGAACTCGCGAAGCACCAGCTCCTCGTCTGACCGCCCGCCCTACCCCGCCCCGCCCCTCCAACCTTCGCTCAGCAGTCGCAAACGGTCGCAAAACACGACCCCACGCGGCGATTCGCGACGGGGGAACGGGAGGTGCACGGCGGACGGTGCGGGGCGCGCGGCGGACAGCGTGCGCTCCCGACCACACCCCTCGCTCAGCAGTCGCAAACGGTCGAAAACCCGGCCGCGCACGGCGATTCGCGACGGGGGAACGGGAGGGTGCAGGCGCGGCGGGCGAGGCGCGGCGGGCGGACCAGCGAGGGGGAACGACAACACCCGGGGCAGAGCCCCGGGTGTTGTCGTGCGAGTTCGCTAGTTCGTTGCCGCGGCCTGCGCTGCCGTCAGCCGGTAGCGCAGCGAGGCAAGCTCTGCCTGGAGCGCCGCCGGGACCTTGCCATCGAAGGTTGCGTAAAACTCTTCGGTGAGGTCGGCTTCATGCAACCACGACGTGGGATCAATCGAGAACAGCTCGTCGAGGTCAGCCTGCGGAACCTCGATGCCCTCAAGGTTGAGGTCGGCGGTGTTCGGCAGACGACCGATCGGCGACTCGATTGACTCGACCTCGCCAGAGATGCGACGGATAATCCAGTCGATCACGCGCGAGTTGTCGCCAAAACCGGGCCACAGGAACCGGCCATCGGCGCCGCGACGGAACCAGTTGACCTGGAAGATACGCGGTGCGAGGTCGTGACGGAGCTTGCCGCCGACCGTGAGCCAGTGACCGAAGTAGTCGGCCATGTTGTATCCACAGAACGGAAGCATCGCGAACGGGTCGCGGCGAAGCTCGCCGAGCGTGCCTTCCGCCGCGGCGGTGCGCTCCGACGAAATCGTCGAGCCAAGGAACACGCCGTGCGCCCAGTCGGTTGCCTCGACAACCAGCGGCACGTTCGTTGCACGCCGACCACCGAAAAGGATGACATCGAGCGGCACGCCCTGCGGGGCATCCCAGTCTTCTGCGATCTGCGGGCACTGCGCGGCAGCAACCGTGAATCGTGAGTTGGGGTGCGCTGCGGGAGTTCCACTCTGCGGCGTCCAGGGGTTGCCCTGCCAATCGGTGAGGTTCGCGGGAATCTCGTCGGTCAGGCCCTCCCACCAGACGTCACCGTCGGGGCGGAGCGCGACGTTCGTGAAGATCGTGTTGCCCCAGAGCGTCTCGATCGCGGTGACGTTTGTCGACTCACCGGTACCGGGTGCGACGCCGAAGAACCCCGCCTCAGGGTTGATCGCCCAGAGACGACCGTCTTCACCGGGACGGATCCAGGCGATGTCGTCGCCGAGCGTCTCGACGTGCCAGCCGGGAATCGTCGGACGGAGCATTGCGAGGTTGGTCTTGCCACACGCCGACGGGAACGCGGCGGCCACGTGGTAGGCCTTGCCCTTCGGGTCGATCACGCGGATGAGCAACATGTGCTCGGCAAGCCAACCCTGGTCGCGACCAATCACCGATGCGATGCGCAGCGCAAAGCACTTCTTGGCGAGGATGGCGTTGCCGCCGTAGCCCGAACCGTAGGAGAAGACCTCGAGCGTTTCGGGGAAGTGCACGACGTACTTCGTGTCGCTGCACGGCCACGGGACGTCCTGCTCGCCAGGGGCCAGCGGTGCGCCGACCGAGTGGACGGTGCGAACCCAGCCCGCGCCCTCCGCGATGAGCTTTGTGACGTCCTTGCCGACGCGGGTCATGATGCTCATGCTGACGACGGCGTAAGCCGAGTCGGTCAGCTGCACACCGATGTGTGAGAGGGGGCCGCCGACGGCACCCATCGAGAAGGGCACGACGTACATCGTGCGACCGCGCATGCTGCCGTCGAAGACACCCTCGAGCTCGGCGCGCATGGCCGTGGGCTCGGCCCAGTTGTTGGTGGGGCCGGCGTCTTCTTCACGCTCGGATGCGATGAAAGTGCGACCCTCAGTGCGAGCAACGTCGCCGGGGTGCGAACGTGCCAGGTAGGAACCCGGACGCCATTCGGGGTTGAGCTTGATAAGGCGACCTTCGTCGACCATGCCGCGAAGGAGCGTCTCGTTCTCGGCGCGCGAGCCGTCGACCCAGTGGATGCGGGCGGGCTTCGTCAGCGCTGCAATCTCATCGACCCACGCACGCAGGGCGTCCATGCCGGCACCCGAATAGGCGGGAACGGCGCTCACAACGGGACGGGGCGTGTTCTTGCCCCCAGCGATGCTGGGGTTGAGGGTCTCGGCAATGGCCATATTGAGCTCCATTCGGTGTGTACCTCCATAATTCGTCAGAAATGGGGTGTGTTTGCACCAAAAGGCACTGAAAGAAACGAGGTTCTTTAGATATGATCAAAGAATGTCGACATCGCTCGAACTTACGACTCTCGGTCACCGCATTCGCCATCACCGCACGCGCAATGGGATGACGCTCGACGAGCTGGGCGCCCTCGTCGGCGTTGCCGGGAGCCAGCTCAGTTTGATCGAGAATGGCAAACGCGAGCCGAAGCTCTCCCTCCTCCAAGCGATTGCGGCCGCGACCGGCACCGATGTCAGCGATCTCATCTCGGGCGCGGCTCCGAACCGGCGTGCGGCGCTCGAAATCGAATTGGATCGCGTGCAATCAAGCAGCGTCTTTCGAGGCCTCGGCATCGCCCCCGTGCGAGTGACGAAGGGCGTCAGCGACGACACGCTCGAATCGATCCTCGGCCTGCACCGAGAGCTGCAGCGCCGCGAACGCGAAGCGATCGCCACCCCCGAGGAGGCGCGCCGCGCGAACACCGACCTTCGCCTCATGATGCGCACCCGCAACAACTACCTGCCCGACATCGAGCGACTCGCCGAGGCGCAGCTTCGCGATGCGGGGCACGTCAGTGGCGCGCTCAAGCACCGCACAGTGACGATCATGGCCGAGCGGTTGGGCTTCGAGTTGATGTATGTCAGCGACCTGCCGCATTCGGCGCGCTCGGTGACCGACCTCGAGAACGGGCGCATCTACCTCCCACCGACATCGATTCCCGGCGGCCACGGTCTGCGTTCAATGGCCTTGCAGGCGCTCGGGCACCGGGTGCTCGGCCATTCGCGCCCCGAAAACTATGCCGACTTCTTGCAACAGCGGCTCGAGATCAACTACTTCGCGGCGTGCTGCCTGATGCCGGAGACCGCGGCCGTCGCCTTCCTCTCGCAGGCAAAGAAGGATCGCAACCTCGCGGTGGAAGACTTCCGCGACGCGTTCGGTGTCACCCATGATTCCGCGGGCATGCGCCTGAGCAACCTCGCGACCTCCCACCTCGACATGCAAATGCACTTCCTCCGCGTCGATGAGAACGGCGCACTGAGCCGGGGTTACGAAAATGATGGGCTCCCCCTCCCGCAGGATGTGACGGGCTCGATCGAAGGGCAGATCGTGTGCCGCAAGTGGAGCGCGCGCGCGGCGTTCACGCAACAGAACCGCACCACAGAGCAGTACCAGTACACGGACACTCCCGCCGGCACGTTTTGGTGCTCAACTCAAACGGGTGCGACGGGCGCGGGCGAGTACTCGATCTCGGTCGGCGTCCCGTTCGACGACGCGCGATGGTTTCGCGGCCGCGAGACCCAGCAGCGTGCGGTGTCGACGTGCCCCGATGAGAGCTGCTGCCGCCGCCCGCCTGGCGACGTCGCAGAACGCTGGTCAGGCAAGGCCTGGCCGAGTGCGCGCGTACACACCCACATGTTCTCGCCGCTTCCCCGAGGTGCGTTCCCCGGCGTCGACGACAACGAGGTCTACACGTTTCTCGATCGGCACGCTGCCGAATAGGGCGGGTCGGCAGCAGAGGGCGGGTCGCCAGAACGGGCCGGGTCGGCAGCGCCGGCCCCTAGCGCGGGCCGGGTCGGCAACACCGGCTCAGTCGCGGGGCGGCTCGGCGAGCGCGAGCTCCGCCCCCGCATGCGCGAGTTCGGCCAGCGCCGCCTCGCTCGAGGCGGGTGCAACCCCGGCGACCAGGTCGGTGAAGATGCGCACGCGCGTGCCGTGCGCGATGGCATCCAGCCCGGTGGCCCGCACACAGTAGTCCGTCGCGATCCCAACGAGATCGACTTCGAGCACACCGCGATCGCGTAGGAGCTCGGCGACCGCGGCGCCGTCATCCGTCACACCCTCAAAGAGCGAGTACGCCGGGATCCCCTGCCCTTTCTTCAGATGAACGCCGATATGGCTCAGGTCAAGCCCCGGATCGTATTCGGCACCCTCGGTGCCGGCGACGCAGTGCACGGGCCATGTCGAGACGAAATCGGGAGCGGCATCCGTGGCGAAATGTCCACCATTGTCGTCGCTCGCGCTGTGCCAGTCGCGCGATGCGACGATCAGCGCGTAGTCGCCGTGATGCGCTGCAAGATGCCGCGTGATCGCCAGCGCGACGGCCGCGCCACCCTCGACACCGAGCGACCCTCCCTCGGTGAAGTCGTTCTGGACGTCGACAATAAACAGTGCCTTGACCATGCGGCCAGTGTAGGGGTCCCGACGCGGACCGGCTAGGCCGCGATGAACATCACGATCAGCGACACGGCAAGGGCCAAGACGCCAACGCCCGTGACGATCCCGCCCAGCAGGCGCAAGAGACGCACTACCGCGGAAGCACGCTCGAGGCGCATCCGGTGCGCCGCGCCGCGGCGGAAGTACACCTGCAGCCAGTCCTCACCATGCGCCTGAGCAAACTGTGCACGGGTGAGCCCATGCGCGTGCACCGCGCCGTCGTCACCAAACCAGCGCACCAACGGGCCGTGCTCGTCATGCTCGACTGCGGCGCGCGTCGAGATCCAGGTCCCGTCGAACAAGACCGCCACGAGCGCGGCGAGCAGCAAAGCAATTCCGACCGTCAGCCCGCCGACCGAGAAAATCTCGGCGACGTTCGAGACGACAGCAAGACCGGGATTCATTGGAGCCACCTTGGGGATTCGAACCCCAGACCTATTCATTACGAGTGAATTGCTCTACCAGCTGAGCTAAGGCGGCGTGCAATGCCGAAGCACCGTGCACAGGGAACGATGTTACAGGGTCGCGAGCCGCCACGCGAACCGGCGCACAGTGCTACTCACATAGGAGCGGCCCGTCGGGCACCTTCCCGCTGAGGAAGTAAGCCTCAACCGCGGCATCCACACACGCATTACCCTGCGAATAGCCGGTGTGGCCCTCGCCGACGCGAGTAATCAAGACGCCCGAATCGAGCTGTTCGGCGAGCGCGACTGACCACTCGTACGGCGTCGCCGGGTCGTTGGTCGTGCCCACCACAAGAATCGGCGCTGCGCCCTTCGCGTGAATCTCGCCGCGGGTACCGACCGGCGGTGCGGGCCACTGCTCACACTGGTCTGGGGCATCCGACACCCAGAACGGTGCGATCGTCGGCGCGCCCGCGAGCACACGAGCATTGGATGCCGCAATCGCGACTGGATCGTTTTCGACCGGGTAGTCCACACAGTTGTAGGCGGTGAACGCCTCGGTGGAGTTGTCAAGATATCGGCCGTCTTCGCGGTTGTAGTAGAAGTCGGCGAGGAACAGCATCTGGCTGCCGTCACCCGTGAGCGCGGCGGCGAGGGCGTTGCGCAGGAACTCCCAGCTGCCCTGCGAATAGAGCGCGGCGATGATGCCGGTGAGCATCGTATCGGAGCCCACGAGACGGCCATCCGCCGTGGGCAGGGGGCTTCGTTCGGCCGCAGCAAGGAGCGCCCCGAGGTCGGCCATTGCCTGGTCGACGGTGCCACGGAACGCGCAGCCCTTCGTGGTGAGGCAATCTGCCATGAACGCACGCAGCGCCGATTCGAAGCCCAGCGCCTGCGTCGTGCCGACGTCAAGCGACGACGTCGTAGGGTCGATCGCGCCGTCGAGCACCAGACGCCCGACACGCTCCGGGAAGAGTTCGGCATAGGTGGCTCCGAGGAACGTGCCGTACGAGAATCCGAGGTAGTTGAGTTTCTCGTCTCCGAGCACTCCGCGGAGCAGATCGAGGTCGCGCGCGGCGCTTTTCGTGTTGATGTACGGCAGGATCCCGCCGCTGTTCTTCTCGCACGCCGCCGCGAACTCGGCGCCGCTGGCGACGACCTCGTCGATCCAGGCTGGCGAATTGCGTGGGGCATCCGCGATGCCGAAGAGGTAGTTGTCCATCTCAGCGGTGTCGAAACACTTCACGGCCGTCGACTCTCCAACGCCGCGCGGATCGAAGCCGATCACGTCGTAGCTGCGTCGCAGGTCTTTGCCGATGACGTAGTCGACCGAATCGCGGATCAGGCCGACGCCACTCGCGCCAGGGCCGCCGGGGTTGGTCAGGAGTGAGCCCAGCGGTTCGCCGCCGGCCGCACGCTTTCGAATCACGGCAAGTTCGATCTCGCCGACGGACGGGTCGGCCCAGTCGAGCGGCGCCGTCACGGTCGTGCAGTCAAGGCCGGCCTCGCACGCCTCCCACACCAGCTCCTGCTCGTAGTACGGCAGCAACTCGGCGCTCACCCCGGACGCGTCGGGCGCCCGGTCGGGGGTCTTCGACGGGGGGCTCGGCACTGCGAAGCATCCGCTCAGAAGAATGGATGCCGCGGCCAACACCGCAACGACGAGCCCGCGACGAACGGGTTTGTGGGCGCGGGTCATGGTGTCCTTCCGCTCGCGATAGTCACGAGCATGCTTTCGACGGCGAGGAGGGGTGCGGCGTTGTGTTGCAGACTGCGGCGGGTGGCGGCGATGGCGTCGAGCGCAATGAGCGCGCGCTCGGGCCCCCAGCCTTCGCCGACCGCGGCGATCTCGATCTGGAGCTCAGTGTTGATGAGCGTTTCGGTACGGCCATATTGGACCATCAGCATGTCGCGGAACACTGATTGCAAGTCGGTGAGGACGCGGTCGATGCCGTCACGCAGGCTGCGGGTGGCACGCCGCTTCTGATCATCTTCGAGGGCGCTCAGCTGCGAACGGAACGCTGGCGGCACGGGCGCCCCTTCGACAAGCCCCATGCTGCGACGCATCTGCTCGCGCTCCGACACATCGCGGTCAGCGCTCAGCGCCTTTGCGTCTTCGGTGGCGATCGCGATGATCTTGCCGGCCGCATCGACCGCGTCAGACACCGAGCGCAGATCGAGCACCGCACGCACCGTTGCCTCGCGGCGGGCGCGCGCATCGGCATCTGTCGCCAAACGCTGCGCCATACCGATGTGTCGTTGTGCGTGACGTGCAGACTGCTCGGCGAGCGCGGGGTCGACGCCCGTGCGCTGCACGATGAGGCCCGCGACGTCGGCGACTTCGGGTTCATTCAAACGCACGACCCGAACCCGCGAGCGGATGGTGGGGAGGAGGTCGGCGTCGCTCGGCGCACACAGCACCCACACGGTGCGCTCGGGCGGTTCTTCGAGCGCCTTGAGGAGCACGTTCGAGGTGCGCTCGCTCATGCGGTCGGCGTCTTCGACGATGATCACACGGTGGCGCCCGAGCGAGGGCGCGTAATACGCGCCGCGCACAAGCTCGCGGGCCTCAGCGATAGAGATGATGACACGGTCGGTTCGCAACGCGGTGAGGTCAGGATGCGTCCGTGCCTGCACCTGGGCGATCGTTGCGACGTCGTCAGGAGACGTGGCAATCAGCTCGGCCGCGAACGCCGAAGCAAGCGTTGATCGGCCCGATCCCGCCGGCCCGGTGATGAGCCAGGCGTGCGTCATCATGCCGCGCGCGGCATCTGGGGCGGCCGCGCCCCGCAGGGTCGCGACTGCCTCGTCTTGCCCCCAGACTGCATCCCATGCGCTCATCGCATCCAGCCTAACCGGGGCCGACGACATTCAACTCCGAGAGCCGAGCTCTCCCTCGACGCGGGCACGAATGCGCTGTGCAATCACATCAGCCGGCAGCGCAGCATCCAACACAAAGAATCGATCTGGCTCGGCGGCAGCAAGCTCGAGGAAGGCCTCGCGCACGCGCACGTGAAACTCCTCCTGCTCGGACTCGAGCCGATCAAACGGCTTGTCATCGCCGTCGAGTCGCTGCCGCGCGACCGAGGGATCGAGATCGAGCAGAATCGTCAGGTTTGGGAGAAGCCCACCGGCGGCCCACATCGAGATGCCACGCACCTCATCGGCATCGAGCACACGACCCGCGCCCTGGTAGGCGACCGACGAGTCGAGGTAGCGGTCCTGGAGCAAAACTTCACCCCGCTCGAGCGAGGGAACGACAAGTTCGGCGACGTGGTGCGCGCGATCTGCCGCATAGAGCAACGCCTCGGCTCGGGGGGCGATGTGCCCCCGGTGGTGCAGCACAATCTCGCGAATGAGGGTGCCGACCGGGGTGCCACCTGGTTCGCGGGTGTGCACGACCGTGCGACCGCGCTCTCGGAGCCACTCGTCAAGGAGCGCAACCTGCGTGCTCTTGCCGACGCCGTCGCCGCCTTCGAAGGTGATCCACAGTCCTTCGCCGGCCCAGCGCACAGGGCGCGGGGCCGGGTCCGGCGTGCCGGTCACTCTGCCGTCGCCTCGGGCGCCGCGGGCTTTTTGGCTGCGGGTTTCTTTGCTGCGGTGGTCTTCGCGGCTGTCGCCTTCGCCGCAGTCGCCTTCGCGGCAGCCGTTTTCGCAGCGGGCGCCTTTTTCGCAGCCGGAGCCTTCTTTGCGGCAGCGGGCTTCTTGGCCGGCGCCTTCTTGGCCGGAGCCTTCTTCGCCGCGGTCTTCTTCACTGCCGGCGGCTTCGCCCGCTTGTCGGCCAGCATCTGCACGGCGCGCTCAAAGGTAATGTCGTCGGGCTGCTCGCCGCGAGGGATCGTCACGTTTGTCGTGCCATCCGTGACGTACGGCCCGAATCGGCCGTCGCGCACGCGAATCGGCTTGCCGCTGACCGGGTCAGCCTCGAATTCTTTCAGCGCGCTCGACGCCTTGCGGGCGCCGTACTTCGGCTGGCTAAACAGATCGAGTGCGGTCGCGAGGTCGACGCTGAAGATCTGGCTCTCGGCCTCGAGCGAGCGGGTGTCGGTGCCCTTCGTGAGGTACGGACCGTAGCGGCCGTTCTGCGCGAGAATCGGGTCATTCGATTCGGGGTCGACACCGACCAGTCGCGGCAGATCGAGCAGCTGCAGCGCCGTGTCGAGGTCGACTTCCTCAGGGTTCATGTCTTTGAACAGCGAGGCGGTACGGGGCTTGGGCGCGGCATCCTTCTTCTTCGCGGGTGCACGCTTTTTTGCGGCCGGCTTCGCATCGGGGTCAGTGGGTGGTTCTTCGATCACGGCGGATGTCTCAGCCTGCACCGACGCCAACACCTCACCCGTTGCCGGGTCAACGGCGACAGGCTCTTCGGGGTCGGCCTCTGTGACGTAGGGACCAAAGCGCCCCTTCTTCACCAGCACGACCTTGCCCGTCTCGGGGTTTTCACCCAGGACTCGGTCGGTGATCACGGGCGCGTCGGCGAGCTCACGCGCCTTCTCGGGCGTGAGCTCGTCAGGTGCGAGCTCTTCAGGCACGTTGACGTTACGCGGCTTCGCTTCGGGGTCGTCGAGATCGACAACTTCGAGGAACGGGCCGTACTTGCCCACGCGCAGCGTGATGCCGGGTGTGATGGGAATCGAGTTGATCTCGCGCGCATCGATATCGCCGAGATTTTCGATGATGCCGCGCAGGCCCTGCTCGTCGCCAGCGCCGAAGTACCAGTCGTGAAGCCAGTCGGCCCGGCCGCGCTCGCCACGGGCGATCTCGTCGAGGTCGTTCTCCATCTCGGCGGTGAAGTCGTACTGCACGAGCTTGCCGAAGTGGTCTTCGAGCAGCTTGACGACGCTGAAGGCCTTCCAGTTCGGCACGAGTGCCTGGCCGCGCTTGCTCACATAGCGGCCGAGAATGGTGTCGATGATCGACGAGAAGGTCGACGGTCGGCCGATCCCCTTCTCTTCAAGCGCCTTGACGAGGGTTGCTTCAGTGAAGCGGGCGCGTGGGGTGGTCGCGTGACCCTTGGGCTCGAGCTCGGTCAGCTGCACGGTTGCGCCAACCTGGAGTGCGGGAAGCTTCACATCGGCGGCCTGGTCGGCGTCGCCGCGCTTTTCGTCCTTGCCCTCTTCATACGCGGCGAGGAACCCCGCGAAGGTGACAACGGTGCCGGAGGCAGTGAAGTCGACGGTCTTGCCATCTGCTTCGGTGCGCAGCGTCACGGTCGTGGTCTCGACCTTGGCGTCAGCCATCTGGCTGGCGACGGTGCGCTTCCAAATCAGGTCGTAGAGGCGCGCCTCGCCACCATGCAACGAGCCGGCGAGTGATGCGGGCGTGCGGAAGTGCTCGCCCGAGGGGCGCACCGCCTCGTGCGCTTCCTGCGCGTTCTTGCTCTTGCTGGCGTAGGTGCGGGGCTTTTCAGGAATCGAGTCGGCGCCGTAAAGTTCAACGGCCTGCGTGCGGGCCGCGTTGATGGCCTGCGTGCTGAGCGACGACGAGTCGGTTCGCATATAAGTGATGTAGCCGTGCTCGTAGAGCGACTGCGCCACCGACATGGTCTGCTTCGAGGTGAAGCCGAGCTTGCGGCTCGCCTCCTGCTGCAGCGTCGAGGTCGTAAACGGTGCGGCGGGGCGACGGGTTTGCGGCTTCGCCTCGACCGCGTTCACGGTCGCGGTTCCGGCAGCTTCGAGGGCCGCGGCGAGCGCGCGGGCCGCTGCTTCATCGAGCGCAACGACATCGCGCTTGAGCGCACCGTTGTCGTCGAAGTCGGCGCCGCGAGCGATGCCGCGGCCATCAACGCGAGCGAGCCGCGCCGGGAACGACGAGGCGCTGGCGACGGCGAGGGTCGAGATGTCCCAGTACGAGGCAGACACAAACGCGATGCGCTCGCGCTCGCGCTCGACAATCAGACGGATCGCGGGCGACTGCACACGGCCCGCAGAGAGGCCCTGCGAGACCTTGCGCCACAGCACCGGCGAAACCTCGAAGCCGAAGAGCCGGTCAAGGATGCGGCGGGTTTCTTGTGCGTCGACGAGGTTCAAATCGAGGTCGCGCGTCTTCTCGACGGCGGCACGAATCGCATCTTCGGTGATCTCGTGGAACACCATGCGCTTGACAGGGACCTTGGGCTTGAGAACTTCGCGCAGGTGCCAGGCAATGGCCTCACCTTCGCGGTCCTCATCAGTCGCGAGCAGGAGTTCGTCGGCGTTTTTCAGCGCACGCTTCAACTCGGTGACGGTGCGGCGAGCGCGGTCGCTGGAGAGCTCGTAATAGGGCTCGAATCCATCGTCGACGTTGACTGCGAAGCGCCCAAACGGGCCCTTCTTCATCTCGGCCGGCATTTCGCGCGGTTCTGGAAGGTCGCGAATGTGCCCCACCGAGCTGAGTACCTCATAGCCGTCTCCGAGGTATGCCTGGATCGACTGCATCTTGGTTGGTGACTCCACGATGACAAGCTTCTTAGTGCTGGCCACATCCGTCCTTTCGTTCGTTGCACACCATACACACCGCGTCAAGGTCCTGCTTGCCCACTTGCTGGGAGAATTCTGGACCCAAACATCCACGATCACAATCAGGCGTTGCCAGCACGCGCCGTGACGCGCACAGGAAACGCGCCGAATCGGGTATCGACAACGACCGTGACGGCCACCCCTGCCGAGTCGTCGCTCACCTGGCACTGGGCAAGGCGTGCGCCCGTTGCTTGAACGATTCGGGATGCCACGGCACACGGATCGCCCGACACCAACCCCATCGCGACATCTGCGGCGGCCAGGGCCGCGTTGTCGGCGGCACCCGAGGCCGTCTGCGAGACGCCCGCGGCACCAGCGACCATCCCCATTCCGATGGCGCCCGTGCCGGCGACCACCAGGATCGCCGCGGCAAGTACTGTGCCCGCCATGTTTTGCTCCTCATCTGTGGCGTTTTCGCAGTTCGGGCGCCTCACCGCGCGATGTCACCCGACAGCCCGTCGTCGAGCGCGCAGGCGTAGCCGCGCACCTGCACAACGGGCAACGTCACGATGATGCGCGCGGGTGCGCGCAGCGTGACGCAGACCAAGCCCTCAGCGCGGTCGATGTCGAGCGAGGGTGCCCGCACCACCCGGGTGGCCAGTGCGAGCGCGGCCGACGCTGGTTCGCCCCGGCCAAGCATGCGGGCGGCGTTGGCCGCGGCATCCTGAACCTGCACGTGCTGCGCCCCCACCCCCGCGCTCCCGAGCACAACGGCCAGGAGCAGCACGACGGCGGGGAGGGTGATCGCGAACTCCGCGACAACCATGCCCTCGTCGCCGCGCAGGAGCGCGAACGTGCGGTCGACCAGTGCGCGTCGACGCGGCCGCATCATTCGACCGTGAGCGCCCTGCGAACGAGGTCGGTGAGGATGCCGCGGACCTCGTCGCTGCGCATGATGACGACGAGGAGGCTCGCGAATGCCACGGCCGCCATCGTGGCGATCGCGTATTCTGCGGTCGCGGCGCCGGTGTCGTCACGCAAGACCGCGCGGGCATGGGCGATGGTGGTTCGGAAATTCGACATGGTGGTGTTCCTTTCGTTGGGTGCGGGGCATTCCCCCGCGTTGGGGTCGGGCCACAGCCGGTCACAGCGTGAGACCCTGCATGTTCATCACGGCGATCGCCATCGGTGCGACGCCCAGCAGCATGAATGCGGGCAGCGTGCAGACGCCGAGTGGCAGGAGCAACGTCGACGAGAGACGTGCCGCCGCCACCCGACCCGACGTGCGCGCCTCGCGCCGGCTGCGCTCGGCATCGGCGCGCAGCAGGTCGGCGATCGGGACGCCTGCGCTGGCCGACAGGGTGAGGATGCCGTCGATGCGATCGCGGGACGCATTCGTAGGTGCGGTTTCGGTCGTAGCGCCTTCTGCACCCTCTTCGCCCTCCGCAATGGCCGCGTCAGTGAGCGCCCGCGCGCGGTCTATTGACGCCCCTCCCCCGAGCGCGACGGCAAGGAGCTCGGCATAGAGCCCCGGGATTCCCGGTGGAGTCTGTGCCCGCCGCACGAGTTTCGCGGTCCACCTGCGCGCCGTGTAAATAAGGGCGAGGCCGAAGGCGAGGCATCCCCACCCCAATGGCCCAGCCAGAAGCGCACCGATCGGATCGAAGCCCAGCGCGAGGCCGAGCGCCAGCCCGAGCGGTGGCAACCACGACATGAGGCGCGCAGTCGAGGCGGGTTCGCTGAGCGCGACCCGAACATCGTCGGCGGTTTGTGCGCCCTCACGCGCCGCGGCCGCATAGTTGCGCAGCGCCCCGGCCAGCGGCGCGCCAACCGTCTCGGCCAGGTTCCACGCGGCGGCGAGGCCCGCCCAAGCCGCACCCTGCGCACGGAGCGCGACCGGAATGTTGGCGCCGCGCTCGATCGCCGCGCTGACCGGTGCCGCTTCTGGTGCCAGGCCGGAGGCCGCGAGGTGCCGCCAGGCCGCCGCCGGCGCCGCACCCGCTTGCAACAGCGCGGCAAGTTGCTGCACGGTGTCGGCCATCGCCGCGGCCGATGCGCCTTCTGCGTGGCGTCGACCGCCGCGCGCGCCCTTCACCGTCGCCGTCACTGCCATGGCCGCGTCTCAGTCACTGCGAGGCGCCCGTCACGAACGTCGAGCACGCCCACCTCGGCGAGCAGGTGCCCGGCGTCAGTGCGCTCGACGTGCAGCACGAGTCCGATCGCGCTGACCGCTTGGCGCGCAAGAGCGTGATCGCTCAGTCCGCACAGCGCGCCCAGTGCCTCCAACCGCGCGGGCACCTCGGCCAGCCCGTTTGCGTGCACCGTGCCCGCACCACCGGAATGACCAGTGTTGAGCGCCGAAAGCAGCTCGCGCACCTCCGCCCCGCGGCACTCGCCCACCACAAGCCGGTCGGGGCGCATCCGCAGCGCCTCGCGCACCAGCCTCGCGAGACTGATTTCGCCCGCACCTTCGATGTTCGACTGGCGGGCCTCGAGCGACACGTGGTGTGGGTGATCGATCCGCAGTTCGGCGACGTCTTCGATCGTCACGATGCGTTCGTTGGCGGATGCCGCAGCCAACATCGCCGCCAAAAGCGTGGTCTTGCCCGCACCCGCGGCGCCAGAGATCAGCACGTTCGTGCGCGCGCGAACCTGTGTCTGCACCCACTCATACATTGCGACCTCGCCACCAAACATTCCCCGTGCGGCAAGATCGGCGAGGTGCGGCCGCCCGAGCCGCGGGACCCGCACCGAGATCGTGGTGCCATGCCGAGCTATAGGCGGCAGGACGGCGTGCACACGCGCGCCTTCGGCAAGCCGCACGTCAACGCACGGGCTCGCCTCGTCGACGTGTCGCCCGCCGCGCGAGATCAGCGCGACGGCCAGCGCACGCACCTCAGCCTCGTCGGCCTGCCACGACGGTTCGCGCACCGGGCCGTCTCCGCGGTCGACGAAAAGCCCCTGTTCGCCGTTAACAAAGAGGTCGGTGACGGCGGGATCGGTGGCGAACGGTGCGAGCGCACCCAATTCTTCTCGCCAGACCCGCGGCGCAGGTCTCGAGAACGCCTCGGTCGGGAAGGCAGGGCTTGAGAACGCCGGGCCGTGTGCCCGCCGGACCGGCGTGAACGCTGGGTCGATGGTCTGCGCGACGGCGCCCGCGACAGGGTCGGTTGCGTGTGCCATGGGCGCTGCGGCCGCGAGATCGGCGAACCGGTGCGCCGGCCCCGCAACCGACACCACAGGCGCCACAGGCGCCGATCTGGCCCGAGGCACCGGCACGAACACTGAAGTCATGAGGCGACGCTATGGGCCCGGCGCCGCGGAGCACCGTGCGAAAGCGCCTGCGGTGGATGCCGGCATCCACCGCGCTTCATGTGGACGAGCAGTCGCACCCCGGCCCCACAAACGAGGGCGCACCAGTGCCAAAAAGAAGTGGCGGCATCCGACGGGGGGAATCGGATGCCGCCACACAATGTGACGCCCATATCAGGGGGGTGACCTGGACGTCACGATGCCAGAATCGAATATTCGGCCGAGCTTGAGCATACGCAACTTTGGCCACCCAGCAAATCATTGTTTTGTGCTCACAAGACGGACCCGAATCCCTGGAGTAGATTTGGGAACGTCTCACAATGAAGCTCGACCCCGGAGACGTCGCAAAGGAGCGTAAGACCGCATGAGCACGCAAATTGACCACCTCCTCAACGAAACTCGGCGTTTTGCGCCAAAGAAGAAGTTCGTTGCCCAGGCCGTGGGCACACCCGAACTCTTCGAGGAAGCGGCGGCCGACCGTCTCGAGTTCTGGGCGAACCAGGCTCGCACGCTCCTGCACTGGGACAAGCCGTTCACGCAGACGCTCGACTGGAGTAACCCGCCGTTCGCGAAGTGGTTTGCCGACGGAGAGCTGAACGTCGCATATAACTGCCTCGATCGCCACGTTGAAGCGGGCAACGGCGAGCGCGTCGCGCTGCTGTGGGAGGGCGAAAACGGCGACGAGCGCCGCGTCACATATGCCGAGATGACCGACGAGGTCAAGCGCCTCGCCAATGTGCTCACCGACCTGGGCATCGTCCAGGGCGACCGCGTCGCAATCTATATGCCGATGATTCCCGAGGCCATCGCCGCGATGCTCGCGGTTGCGCGCCTCGGCGCGATCCATTCCGTGGTCTTCGGCGGGTTCTCGGCCGACAGCCTGCGTTCGCGCATCGACGATGCCGGCGCGAAGGTCGTCATCACGGCCGATGGCGGATATCGCAAGGGCAAGGTTTCGGCCCTCAAGCCGGCCGTCGACCTGGCCCTCGCCGACCACAACGGTATGGGCGAGCAGGGCACGGTCGAGCACGTGATCGTCGTCAAGCGCGGCGGCAACGAGGTCGAGTGGACCGAGGGTCGCGACCTGTGGTGGCACGACGTGGTGCCCGCGGCATCCAATGTTCACCAATACGAAGCGTTCCCCTCAGAGAACCCGCTGTTCATTCTTTATACGTCGGGCACGACGGGCAAGCCGAAGGGCATCTTGCACACGTCGGGTGGATACCTCACCCAGGCCACATTCACGAACCGGGTCGCGCACGACCTCCACCCCGAAACCGATGTGTTCTGGTGCACCGCCGACATCGGCTGGGTGACCGGTCACACCTACGTCACGTACGCGCCGCTCTCGAACGGCGCCACGCAGGTGATGTACGAGGGCACGCCAGACACCCCGCACCCGGGCCGCTGGTGGGACATCATCCAGAAGTACGGCGTCACGACGCTGTACGCCGCGCCGACCGCGATTCGCTCGTTCATGAAGACGGGCCGCAAGATTCCGAAGCAGTACGACCTGTCGTCGCTGCGACTGCTCGGCTCGGTGGGCGAACCAATCAACCCCGAGGCATGGATGTGGTACCGCAAGGTGATCGGCGGTAAGAAGACGCCGATCATCGACACGTGGTGGCAGACCGAGACGGGCGCGATGATGATCTCGGTGCTCCCCGGTGTCGCCGAGACCAAGCCCGGTTCCGCGCAGGTGCCGATCCCGGGCATCTCGCTCGACGTCGTCGACGAGCAGGGCGAGCACGTCGGCAACGGCAACGGTGGCCTCCTCGTGATCACCGAGCCGTGGCCCGCCATGCTGCGCGGCATCTGGGGAGACCCGGATCGCTTCGTCGAAACGTACTGGGAGAAGTTCGCCGACAAGGGCTATTACTTCGCCGGCGACGGCGCCCGCCTCGATGAGGACGGCGATGTCTGGTTGCTCGGCCGCGTCGACGACGTGATGAACGTGTCGGGCCACCGCCTCTCGACCACCGAGATCGAATCTGCGCTCGTCGCAAACGAGGCCGTCGCCGAGGCCGCCGTTGTCGGCGCCGCCGACGAGACCACCGGCCAGGCAGTCGCGGCGTTCGTGATCATCAAGGAGAGCTACCTCGCCGAGCACTCGATCGAAGGCCTAGCGCAGGAGCTGCGCCTGTGGGTCGGCGAGCAGATCGGCCCGATCGCACGGCCGCGCGATGTCTACATCGTGGAGGAGCTTCCGAAGACCCGTTCGGGCAAGATCATGCGCCGCCTGCTCAAAGACGTGGCCGAGGGCCGCGAAGTTGGCGACACGACGACGCTGGCCGACACCTCGGTGATGAGCGTCATCAGCGCGCAGGTGCGATAGCCGCGGCATCCGCGCACTGCGTCATAAACGGCGCTCGATGCCCAACTGAAAAGAGCTTCGCCCCGCGGCAAACCACCGCGGGGCGAAGCTCTTTTCAGCGAAAAACTGATTACACAGCGAACTCGAAGATGACTTCAACTTCGACGGGGCTGTCGAGCGGGAGCACCGCAACGCCGACGGCCGAGCGCGCGTGCGCGCCCGCTTCACCGAAGACCTCGCGAAGCAGCTCGGAGGCGCCATTGATCACGCCGGGGATCGCCGTGAACGTGGGATCTGCCGCAACGAACCCAACGACCCTGACGACGCCGGTGAGCTTATCGACGCCGCCAACCGCCGCGGCAGCCGCCGCGATCGCGTTGATTGCGCACTGACGGGCGTAGCCCTTCGCGTCAGACGCGGGCACGAGGCCGTGGCCGTCGCCGACCTTGCCGGTTGCCTCGAGCTCACCAGACACCATCGGCAGCTGACCCGCCGTGAACACCTGTGAACCACTGGTTTTCGCAGAGACGTAGGCCGCCAACGGGGCCACAACCTCGGGCAGCTCGATTCCGAGTTCTGCCATGCGCTTCGAAATAGTCATGCTCATTCTCCTTCGAATTGTTTCGCCGCTTGGGCGGCGGCTGCGAGGCCAGCGTTGGCTGCCTCACCCCCGTCTGCGAGCGGACGCTTCAGGTATGCAACCAGCCCGCCCTCGGGCCCGGTCACCACCTGCACGAGCTCCCAACCCTGCTTTCCCCAGTTGTTGAGGATCGCGGCGGTGTTGTGAATAAGCAGTGGCGTGGTCAAGTACTCCCACGTGGTCATGTTGACTCCCTCGAGCATCAGATGGACGCCGCCATGCGGCACGACGACGTGAATTTGAGGCATCCATCACAGGATTCGCTCAGGACTTCACGCGGGTCTGTGACCTACGATCAATCTTATGCCCGAACCCAAATCCACTGCTACCGGTGTGCTCGGAGGCCTGGCCGGCATCGTCGGCCTGAGCGTCGTCGCCGGCATGCTGGTGACCGCCACCGTGACCCCCGCGATCGCTGTTTCTGGTGCAGCCGCGTCAAGCGCAATCACGATGTTCAACGGTTTGCCGAGCTACCTCGAGATCGGAGAGCTCATGCAGCCCTCCACGATGTACTACACAAATCCCGAGGGCCAGCACGTCGAAATGGCGACCTTCTTCGATCAAGACCGCGAGCCGGTCGCGTTCGATCAGGTCGCCACCGTCATGTACGACGCAATCATCTCGAGTGAAGACCCGCGCTTCTACGAGCACGGCGGCATCGACATCATCGGCACGGCGCGCGCGGTCATCAAGACGTATTCGGGCGGCGCTGTGCAGGGCGGCTCGTCGATCAGCCAGCAGTATGTCAAGAACGTGCAGGTGCAGGCGTGTAACGCCGACGCCGAGACCGACGCCGATCTGAAGGCGTGCTACGACGAGGCAGTGACCTCCGACGGCACCTCGGGCATGGCCCGCAAGCTCCAAGAGATGCGCTACTCGATCGAGCTTGAGAAGCAGTACAACAAAGACGATATTTTGCTCGGATACCTCAACATCGCCGGTTTCGGTGGGTTGACCTACGGCGTCCAGGCCGCCGCGCAGCGCTACTTCAGCGTCAATGCCGCAGACCTGAACGTGGGCCAGGCAGCGGCACTCGCCGGCATGGTGCAGAACCCCAACGAGTTCCGGCTCGACCGCCCGGAGCGTGAAGTCAACGGCGCGGCCGACGGCTACAGCAAGACGAAGCAGCGCCAGAAGTACGTGCTCGGCCAGATGCTACGTGAGGGCAAGATCACGCAGGAGCAGTACCAGGAGGCCTACGACGCCCCGATTGTGCCAGCGATCTCCGATCCCCAGGTGGGCTGCGGTGCGGTGAGCGCTGGCGCCGGCTACTTCTGTGACTACGTGACGTGGTCGATCAAGAATGACCCCGCATTTGGCGAGACACAGGAAGACCGTGACCTCCTCCTCCGCCGCGGTGGCCTCCAGATCTACACCACCCTCGACATGCGCGTGCAAGGACCTGCGCAGGAGGCCATGGACCGCTACGTTCCGGCATCCGTTGACTTCATGAGCCTCGGCGCCTCGGGCGTCTCGCTCGAGGTCTCGACGGGGCGCATCCTGTCGATGGTGCAGAACACGCACTTCGCACAGTCGCTGGCGCTGATCGAGCAGGACCCTTCGTACTCAGCACTGAACTTCAATACGACACGCGCTTACGGCGGATCCAGCGGGTTCCCGATGGGGTCGACGTACAAGCTGTTCACCCTGCTCGACTGGCTCGAGCAAGGGCACTCGGTCAACGAAGTACTCAACGGCCGGATGCGCCTCTTCCCGAAGTTCTCGGCGAAGTGCGAGCCCGGCGGCGTCCTCGTCAACAAAGACCTTATGAACAACTTTGGCAAGGCCGGCGGCAATGTCGGCACGGTGATGGACTTCACCTCCGCCTCGCTCAACACCGGCTTCCTCGCGATGGCAGCCGAGCTTGACCTCTGCGACATCAACGAGATGGCCAAGCGCCTCGGAGTGAGCTACGGCGATGGCTCAGACATCACGAAAGACAAGTACGACGAAGCAGGCAACCAGATCGAGGCCGCAAACGCACCGTACGCCAGCGTGCTCGGTTCGAAGAACGTGTCGCCGATGGCGATGGCCGGGGCATACGCCACCGTCGCCAATGGCGGCAAGTACTGCCAGCCGACAGCCATCGATAGTATTACCGGTCCAAATGGTGAAGCTATCGAGCCACCGAAGACCACCTGCGAGCAGGTCATTTCGCCCGAGGTCGCTGCGACCGCAGCGCACGCGCTCCAGCGCGTGATGTCGAGCGGCACCGGAACGCCGTCGAACACGTGGGATGGCACGCCGCTGATCGGCAAGACCGGTACCGACGACAGCTTCCACACCGCGATGGTCGAGTCGAGCTCGAAGGTCGCGACGGCTGTGTGGGTGGGCAACTACCGCGATCGCGTCTCTCTCTGGAACAACTCAGTCAATGGTGTGCGCCTCTCGGACGTGCGTCACAAGCTGGCACCCGCCATCCAACGCGCAGCGAACGCCGCCTACGGCAGCGACCGCTTCCCGCAGCCCGATCCCAAGCTGACCCGTCCGGTCCTGAAGGACCTCCCGAATGTGATCGGCAAGTCGATCGAGGATGCCACCAGCATCCTTGAGAAGGCAGGTTTCTCGGTCAGCGTTGGAGACCCCGTCGACTCGGGCGAAGCAGCCGGCACGGTCGGCGCGCAGTCGCCGGACGCCGGCAAGGTCGCCGGTGGCAGCACCGTCACGATCAACCCGAGCAACGGCGAGGGCACGAATGTTCCCCTGGTCAACGGCAAGACCCCGGCCGACGCGGTCGCCGCCCTGCAGTCTGCAGGGTTTAGCAAAGCCGAGCTCGGCCAGTGCACCGTGACGCCGAACGCACCGCCCGCCGGTGCCGCCACCAGCACCGATCCTCCGGCAGGCTCCACGGCGAGCCGCAACGCGAAAATCTCGGTCAACTACAACGCGATCAGCTGCCCGTAGTGGCAAGCAGCACCCAGCACCCCGTCCGCACCGCCGTATTGGCGGTGGGGGCGGTGGGTGCTGCCGCCGCGGTCTGGGGCATCGGGATCGAGCGCCACCTCTACACGCTGCGCCGACACACCGTCGCCGTCTTGGCGCCCGGCTCAGCGCCCATCCGCGTGCTGCACATCTCAGATGTGCACATGGCCCCCTGGCAACGCCGCAAGCAGGCGTGGATCGCCTCACTCGCATCGCTCCGCCCCGACCTGATCATCAACACCGGCGACAATCTTGGGCACCCCGACGCCGTGCGCGGCATCCGCGCCGCCTTCGCAGGATTTCGAGGCATCCCCGGAGCATTCGTGCACGGCTCGAACGATCTCTTCGCATCGGCACCGCGCAACCCACTTCGCTACTTCCTCGGGCCATCGAAGAATCACAGCCGAGAGGTTCGCCTCGACACCGAAGCGATGGACTCGTTCTTCACCTCGACGCTCGGTTGGCATGATGTGAACAACGCCGCTGCGACGGTCGACGTGCACGGGCGGCGCGTCAACCTCGTGGGCGTCAACGATGCGCACCGCAACTGGGACCGTCTCGATCTCCTCCCGGGCCTCTTCGACCAGTTGCAGGCGGCCTCAACCGATCTCGACGGCGACGGCCTTGCTGACCCCGAAGCCGATCCCCACCCGCTCACGGTCGCCGTCACGCACGCCCCCTACCGACGGGTCTTGGATGCCTTCACGGGCGCTGGCGCGGATGTCATCTTCGGCGGACACACACACGGCGGGCAGGTGCGTGTTCCAGGCTTTGGTGCGCTGGTCGCGAACTGCGACATCCCGCTGAAGCAGGCCAGCGGCCTGAGCTCATGGCACCGGCTCGGCCACACCGCCGCGCTCAATGTCAGCGCGGGTCTTGGCCACTCGATCTACGCACCCGTGCGATTCGCTTGCCCGCCCGAAGCGTCCCTGCTCACGCTGGTGGCACGCGAAGCGTAGGCACTCGGCCCGACGTGGTTCGAGCTGCGCCTGCGGATCAGGTAGACTCGACTGGTTGCCACCGGGGTGTGGCGCAGTTTGGTAGCGCGCGTCGTTCGGGACGACGAGGCCGCAGGTTCAAATCCTGTCACCCCGACCAACTCTGAAGAGGGATCATCCGCAAGGATGGTCCCTCTTCTGTTTTTGCTCCCGCCTGCATCGCGCCTGTGGGCACCGAAATCTTCCGCGTGCGAACACCCCGCCTGCAATACACTTGCACCGGAGCTTGGGGGCTCTGCAACCACGATTCGGCACTTGGGGGTGACGAACTTGGCTCACCTTTTGGCGCGCCGTCGACGCACGACGATCATTGCCGCAGTACTCGGGCTTTGCTACGTCGCTCTTTTGGTGACCCTCAGCATGCTCTCGTACCCGAGCGAGACGAGCGTGTTGACCACCGGCGGCGAGTTCATCCCCGACCCCGGATCGATCAGCCTGATCCCCGGCATCCTGCCGAGGCAAACCGGCATCCGCTCGCTGATCTGGGGAACCATCTTCTTCGTGCCTGTCGGCATCTTTGCCTACCTCACGCTGCCCCGCTGGGCCTGGCCCCTCAGCCTGCTGATCGGCCCGGTCGTGACGATCATGCTGCAGCTCATCGCGTGGGCCGCAATGCCCGGGCACGAGGCCGATCCGTTGCGCTGGCTCTGCAACGTCGGTGGTTCGGCGCTGGGCGTTGCTCTCGCGGCCGCCGCAACCTGGCTCACCGCTCGCCCCCGCGTGCCATCCGCGTAGACTCAAACCGCACGATTCTGACCCTGCACACACCCTCTGGAGCCGCATGACGACCCCACCGCGCCTCGTGGCATTCGACCTCGACGACACCCTCGCCCCCTCAAAGACGGCAATCAGCGACCGCATGGGCGCGTTGCTGCTGCAGCTGGCAGAGCGCGTGCAAGTGTGCATCATCTCGGGCGGTCAGGTGCAGCAGTTTCGCACGCAGGTGCTCGCAAGGCTGACGGATGCCTCGCCGGCAGCGCTCGCGGCGCTCCACCTCATGCCCACCTGCGGCACGCAGTACTACCGTGTCGACGCCGACGCCTCGCTGCAGACGATCTATGCGCACTCGCTCAGCGACGATGAGAAGGCGCGCGCCTGCGCCGCCGTCGAGGGAGAGGCGCGCCGCCTCGGACTCTGGGCCGACGAGCCCTGGGGCGACATCCTCGAAGACCGTGGCTCGCAGATCACGTTCTCGGCGCTCGGTCAGCGGGCCCCGCTCGAAGCGAAGCTCGCGTGGGATCCGACCGGGGCGAAGAAGTCGCAGCTGCGTGCCGCCGTCGCAGCCCTCGTGCCCGATCTTGAGGTGCGTTCCGGCGGTTCGACATCGGTCGACATCACCCACCACGGCATCGACAAGGCCTACGGCATGACGAAGCTCGCCGAGCACACCGGCATCCCGCTCGGCGAGATGCTGTTCTTCGGCGACCGTCTCGACCCCGATGGCAACGATTACCCGGTGCTCGCGCTTGGCGTGCCGAGCATCGCCGTCGAGGGCTGGGAGCAGACCGCGTCGCACCTCGAAGCACTGATCCCGACGCTGCCAATCAACGCCGGGACCGCCTCGCTTTAAGCCTTGATCGCAGCTGCGGTTGCGGCATCCGTCAGCGACTGCGACACCGGCACCAGGCGCGCAAGCTGCGTGACGTGGCCGGGGTGCAGTTCGTCGAGCGATGCGACGCCCAACAGGCGCATCGTGCGCTCGATCTCGGTGCGCAAGATCTTGATCATGTGGTCGACGCCCTCGCGTCCGCCCGCCATGAGGCCGTAGAGGTACGCGCGGCCGACGAGCGTGAACTTCGCGCCGAGCGCCATGGATGCCACGATGTCGGCGCCGTTCATGATGCCCGTGTCGATCATCACGGTCGCGTCCTTGCCGACCTCGCGCACGACCTGCGGGAGGAGGTGGAACGGAATCGGGGCACGGTCGAGCTGGCGCCCACCGTGGTTCGAGAGGATGATGCCGTCGACGCCGAGGTCGATCAGGCGCTTCGAGTCCTCGACGTTCTGCACGCCCTTGACCACGATTTTGCCGGGCCACATACCGCGAATGATCTCGAGGTCTTCGAAGCTGATCGTCGGGTCCATCGCTGAGTCGAGCAGCTCCCCGACCGTGCCGCCGGTGGTCGAAAGCGAGGCGAACTCGAGCGAGGGGGTGGTGAGGAAGTCGAACCACCACCACGGACGCGGGATCGCATTGATGATCGTGCCGAGCGTGAGCTGCGGCGGGATCGAGAAGCCGTTGCGGGCATCGCGCAGGCGCGCGCCAGCGACCGGGGTGTCGACCGTGAACATCAGGGTGTCGTAGCCGGCCTCGGCCGCACGTCGCGTGAGCCCGTACGAGATCTCGCGATCTTTCATGACATACAGCTGGAACCAGTTACGTCCGTGCGCATTTGCGTCGCGCACCGCCTCAATCGAGCTCGTACCGAGCGTCGACAGCGTGAACGGGATGCCGGCGGCCCCCGCCGCGGACGCCCCGGCGATCTCACCCTCGGTCTGCATCAGACGCGTGAAGCCGGTCGGCGCGATGCCGAACGGGAGCGCGCTCGGGCCGCCCAGGATGTCGACGGAGGTGTTCACGTCTGGCGCGGGGCGCAGGATGCCGGGGTGAAACTCGATGTCTTCGAAGGCCTGGCGGGCACGGGCCAGCGACAGCTCACCCTCGGCTGCGCCATCCGTGTAGTCAAATGCAGCCTTCGGCGTGCGCCGCTTGGCAATCGTGCGAAGGTCAGCAATCGTGAGCGCCTTGTCGAGGCGGCGTTTGCGGCCGTTGAGTTCGGGTTTCTTGAACTTCATCAGTTCGAGCAACTCGGCGGGGTTTGGAAGTTGGCGCTGGACCATGCTCATGCCTTTCGTGGGACTTCGCGGGCAAGCCCCGCTTCGGCGTAATAGCCGGAGATGTGGTGGTGGATCAGGTCGCGCGCCGTGTCGGCGTCGCGGGCATCGATTGCGTCGATGATGGCGTGGTGTTCGTGGCGCAGGCGGTGGGCCGTGGCATCCCAATCGCTCAGCGCAGTTGCGCCCGCCTGCACGTACGACTCGATAGAGGTGCGGAGCCCCGCCATCATTGCCGCGATGACGGTGTTGCCCGAAGCCTCGGCAAGCGCGAGGTGGAGCTGTGCGTCGAGGGCGAGGAACTCGGCAGCGGTCAGGTCGGTGGCATCCATCGCGCGCAGTGTTGCGCGGGCGGCGGCGAGTGGCGGCGCGCTCGGCTCTACCGGTGCTGGTGTTGTTGCCGTGGCCGGTGCCGGTGCCGTGGCGAGTTCGGTCACGACGGCGGTTTCGAGTACCAGGCGGGTGCGCACGACGTCGTCGAGCGGGAAGCCGTGTGCCGCGACTTGCAGGCGCAGGAGCGCAGACATACCGCCCTGCGGTGTCGCGATGATGATCGCGCCCGAGCTTGGCCCCGAGCCGGTGCCGGTGCGGATGAGGCCCATGACCTCGAGCACGCGGAGCGCTTCGCGCACGCTGGATCGACCCACCCCGAGCTGGGTCGCGAGCTCGCGCTCGGAGGACAGACGGTCGCCCGGGGCGAGCACGCCGTCGAGGAGGTCGCGCTCGATGCGCTCAAGCACGAGGCGCCAAGCGCGAGCGGGGGTTGGGGTTGCCGTCGTTGCAGTATCGATGCCGTGCCCCTTCCCTGTGGTCAGACCACAGTATCGGGTGTGGTCTGACCACACAAGCCGCCGCGTGCGCGGGCGTGGCGCGGGGCGCACCATTCGGCCTGCGCTGCGCCCCTCACCACCCCGCGAAACACACCGCTGACGCCGAAACACACGCGCACCCGCTGTGTCTCAGAGTCAGCGCCGCGTCTCGAGCCCGACCCGGCCGCCGAAACCTGGCCCGCACGCTGGGCTGCGGCATCCGCTCGCCCAACCGACCGTCACCACGCTGGGCTGCGGCATCCGCTCGCCCGACCAGCCCTCACCACCCCGCGAAACACACCGCTGACGTCGAAACACACGCGCACCCGCTGTGTCTCGGAGGGGACGCTGTGTCTCGGAATGTTGCGACCCCCGGACCGCGCACTCACCTCAGCCGCGATACCCGGCCGGATTGCGCTCCTGCCAGCGCCAGTAGTCGGCGCAGGCCTGGTCGATCGACAATTCGGCGCTCCAGTCGAGCTCGCGCCGCGCTTTGCCCGGGTCGGCATAGCTCGAAGCGACATCGCCTGCGCGCCGCGGCGCGACGGTTGCCGTGATCGGGCGACCGCTGGCGAGCCGAAACGCCTCGATCAGTTCGAGTACGCTCACAGGCTTGCCCGTGCCGAGGTTGAAGATCGCATAGCCATCACGCGCGCGCTCGAGGCTCGCAACGTGCCCCGCGGCCAGATCGGTGACGTGGATGTAGTCGCGCAGGCCCGTGCCATCGGGCGTGTCGTAGTCGTCGCCATAGATCGACACGCCGGGCATCGATCCGATCGCCACGCGCGAGAGGATCGGCATGAGGTTGTTTGGAATCCCGACCGGATCTTCGCCAATCAGCCCGCTCGGGTGCGCGCCGACAGGATTGAAGTATCGGAGGCTCACGGCTTGCAGGCGCGGGTCGGCGGCAGCGGCATCCCGCAGAATCTCTTCGATCATGCGCTTCGTCTTGCCATATGGGTTGGCGAGGTCAATGCCGGTCGTCGACGCCTCGGTGAGCGGCAGCGCCTCGGGCGCAGGGTCACCATAGACGGTGGCTGAGCTCGAGAAGACGATCGTGTGGATGCCGGTCTCTGCCATGACCTCCAGCACAGTGAGTGCCGTGCCGATGTTGACGTCGTAGTACCGCACGGGCTGCGCCATGGATTCGCCGACGGCCTTGAGCCCAGCGAAATGGATGACAGCGTCAACCGGTGCGTGTTCGCGCACGAAGCCGAGGAGCGCCGTCTTGTCGCGGGCATCGGCCGCGAGGACAGGCACTTTGGCACCCGTGATCGTCTCGATGCGTCGTACCGCCTCCGGGCTCGACGCAGAGAAGTCGTCGACGATGAGCACGTCGTGCCCCGCTTCAATGAGCGCGACGGCCGTGTGGGCACCGATATAGCCGGCACCGCCGGTGAGAAGGACTCGCATTGACCAAGCCTATGCGCTGCCCCGCGGGGCACGCGCAAAGACGCAGCCGCAGACCGCATCGCAGTCCGCAACACAGTCAACAGGTCAACCTCAGCCGAGGTGGCCGCCCGACTCCTGGAGGTAGCAGTGGCCGCACAGCGACTCGTACGTCACTTCTTGCCCGTCGATGGCAACCTGGTCGCCGTCGAAGATGAACGCACCGTCGACCAGACGCCCGTTGAAGAGCGCCTTGCGACCGCACCGGCAGATGGTCTTCAACTCTTCCAGGCTGTGCGCGATCTCGAGCAGGCGCCGCGAGCCTGGAAACGCGGCCGTACGAAAGTCGGTGCGGATCCCATATGCCATCACGGGAATGTTATCGATCACGGCGATCCGCAACAGATCGTCGACCTGCACGGGCGACAAGAACTGCGCCTCGTCGATCAGCAAGCACGCCACCTCACGCGGCCCTGTGCTGAGGCCCGAGAGCTCTTCATGCGAGCCGCGCACGCGAGCCTGGTGCTCCGCAAACAGGCCGCGGGCATCGTCGTTTGCGCCGATCAGAAAGTCGACGGCCCGGGTCATCCCGAGGCGGCTCGAAACCTGGTCGGCACCCTTGGTGTCGATGCGCGGCTTCGCGAGCAGCACGTGCTGGCCGCGCTCTTCGTAGTTGTACGCGGCCTGCAAAAGGGCGGTCGACTTGCCCGAGTTCATCGCCCCGTAACGGAAATAGAGTTTGGCCACTCGCCGATTCTACGGAACTGACAGACGTTCAGTGGATGCCCCGGCTGCGGCATCCACTCTCCCCCGCGAAAACGCGGCTACAAGTTGATCGAGAGCACCTCGGCCGTTGCCTTCATCGAGGCTTCTGCGGCCGCGCGGTCGGTGTTCAGCGTTGTGCCATAGCTCGGGATGAGCTCGCGCAGGCTGGGCTTCCAGCCGTCAATGTGTTCTGGGAAGCATCGCCCCAGCAGGTCGAGCATGATCGACACGGCCGTCGATGCGCCGGGTGAAGCACCGAGCAGACCCGCGATCGTGCCGTCGGCCGAGGTGATGACCTCGGTGCCAAACTGCAGCGCGGGCCCGGTCTTCGGGTCGCGCTTCATGACCTGAGCGCGCTGGCCCGCGTTGATGAGCTCCCAGTCGGCGTTCTTCGCCGACGGCATGAACTCGCGCAGGCTTTCGACCTTCTTGCTGTGGTTCTTGAGCAGCTCGGTGACGAGGTACTTGATGAGCCCCGGGTTGTCGAACGCGACCTTGAGCATCGTGCCAAGGTTCGACGGGCGAACCTGCGCGACGATGTCGGTGATCTTGCCGTTCTTGAGGAACTTCGGGCTGAACGTGGCAAATGGGCCGAACATCAGCGATGCGGTGCCGTCGACGACACGGGTGTCGAGGTGCGGGACCGACATCGGCGGTGCACCGACGGATGCCTGCGAATAGACCTTGGCCTGGTGTTCAGCGACAATCTTCGGGTCGCTGGTCTTCAAGAACTGTCCGCCAATGGGGAAGACGCCGAAGCCCTTGATTTCGTCGATGCCCGATGACTGCAGAAGCTTGAGCGCCCAGCCGCCCGCGCCAACGAAGACGAAGCGCGCGTTGATGCTGCCGGGCGTCTTGCCGATGGTGCGGCGGAAGTTGACGTTCCATGTGCCGTCGCTGGCGCGGCGGAGGTTTCGCACCTCGGTGTTGGTCTGCACGCTCACACCCTGCTCGCGCAGGTTGTCAACGAGCTGGTGGGTGAGCGCGCCGAAATCGACGTCGGTACCGGCGGGCACGCGCGTGGCGGCAAAGACTTCGCCCTTGCGGCGCTGCTTCATCAGCAGGGGTGCCCACTTGTGGATGACGCGGCTGTCTTCGCTGTACTCAATGCCGGCGAAAAGCGGCTCGTGGCGAAGCGCCTCGTAGCGGCGCTTCAGGTAGGAGACACCCTTCTCGCCCTGCACAAACGTCATGTGGGGGGTCGAGTTGATGAAGGTTGAGGGGCCATCGAGGACGCCTTCCTCGATCAGCGACGACCACAGCTGGCGGCTCTGCTGGAACTGCTCGTTGATGCTCACGGCCTTGCCCGGGTCGACGGAACCGTCGCTCGCTTCGGGCATGTAGTTGAGCTCACAGAGCGCCGCATGGCCAGTGCCAGCGTTGTTCCAGGCATTGGAGCTCTCCAACGCAACATCACTAAGCCGCTCAAACACCTCGATGGTCCACTCTGGCTGGAGCTTCTTAATCAGGGTGCCGAGGGTTGCGCTCATGATGCCGCCACCAATGAGGACGACGTCGACTGTTCTCTTCACTCGTCAAGTCTAGGTGCGTGGGCCCTTCTACCTAAATTCGATGACACCCACAAGAGCTCAAGCATCCGATTCGCTGAAAATTTGCGAATCTTTGCACGCAAAAGGACGGCCGGGCAAAATGCCGCGGCCGTCCTTGCACGTCAGTTTTGCGCGTTACGCCTTGACCGCGAGGGAGGCCGTGAGCGAGGCCGCGACGACCTCGGCGATCTGCACGGCGTTGAGCGCGGCGCCCTTGCGCAGGTTGTCGTTGCTGATGAACAACACGAGGCCCTTGCCCTCAGGAGCCGACTGGTCTGCCCGGATCCGGCCAACAAAGCTGGGGTCTTGTCCGGCTGCCTGGAGCGGCGTCGGCACTTCGTCGAGCTGCACACCGGGTGCCGATGCGAGCACCTCGCGGGCACGATCGGGGGTGATGTCGCGCGCGAACTCGACGTGAATGCTCAGCGAGTGGCCCGTGAAAACCGGCACGCGCACGCAGGTCCCGGCGACGCGGAGGCCCGGCAGCTCAAGGATGCGGCGGCTCTCGTTGCGCAGCTTCTTCTCTTCGTCGGTCTCGTTCTCGCCGTCGTCGACGAGGTTGCCGGCGAACGGGATGACGTTGAACGCGATGGGCGCGATGTACTTCTCGGGCTGCGGGAAGTCGACGGCCGAGCCATCGTGCACGAGGCGGAGCGTGTCGCCCTGGGCGAGCACACCCTCAATCTGCCCGAGCAGCTCTTCAGCGCCGGCCATGCCCGAACCGCTCACCGCCTGGTAGGTGCTCACCGTGAGGCGCTCAAGGCCTGCCTCGGTGTCGAGTGCCTTCAGTACGGGCATCGCGGCCATGGTGGTGCAGTTGGGGTTCGCGATGATCCCCTTGCGCGCCTCGGTGATCGCGTGCGGGTTGACTTCGCTCACGACCAGCGGCACGTCCGGGTCGAGGCGCCAGGCGCTCGAGTTGTCGATGACGATGGCGCCCGCTTCGACGAAGCGTGGGGCGTGTGCCCGGCTGCCCGTCGCGCCGGCCGAGAACATCGCGATGTCGATGCCGCCGAGATCGGCGGTGGCAACGTCCTCGATGATGATCGTGGTTGCGCCGAACTTCGCCGCGGTGCCTGCCGAACGGGCCGTGGCGAACAGTCGCAGTTCACGCACGGGGAACGAGCGCTCGGCAAGCAGTTCTTGAATGACCGTCCCTACCTGTCCGGTCGCGCCAACGATGGCGACAGAGAAGCCTGAGTCTGAGATGCGAGCCATGACAATTCCTCAACGATCTGGGTTTTGGGGGTTACCCGATTGTACGGGCGAACTCTGGATGCCGCGGCCCACGTGGACCGGACGGCGAAACGCGGCGCGGGTGGGCGCCGAAAGCAGGGCGGGGAAGGGTAGCGAGCAGGGGCAGCGCTCGGGCTAGCGCCCGGTGCCGCCGTGCACGGCAGCGTCGATCTCGCTGTCGAGGCCATATGCCGTGTGCACGACGCGTGCCGCCTCGGGCAGCTTGTCGCCGCGCATCACGACGGAGATGCGAATCTCGCTGGTCGAGATCATCTCGATGTTGATGCCCGCGTCAGAAAGCGCTTCGAACAGCTTCGCGGAGACACCGGCGTTGGTACGCATGCCCGCGCCAACGACCGAGAGCTTGCCGATGCCGTCGTCGTGCTGCAGGCTCTCGAAGCCGACCTCGGCCTGCGACGCGATGAGCGCGTTGATTGCGAGCGTGGCGTCCGCCATGGGCAACGTGAACGAGATGTCGGCGCGACCGGTGGCTGCGGCGGAGACGTTCTGCACGATCATGTCGACGTTGGCGCCGGCCTTCGCGACGATCGTGAAGATGTCGGCGGCCTTGCCGGGCACGTCGGGAACGCCCACGATCGTGATCTTGGCGTGGCTGAGGTCGGTAGCGACGCCTGCGACGATTGGCTCTTCCATGGGATCTCCTTCAGCTCTCAGCTTCTCGCTGAGCAATTCATTGATAACGAGGGTGCCCTCGTTGGAGCTAAACGATGAACGTGCGTGGATGAGCACGCCGTGACGGCGTGCGAACTCGACGGCGCGGATGTAGAGCACCTTGGCGCCATTCGCGGCGAGTTCGAGCATCTCTTCGCTCGAGATCCGATCCATCTTGCGTGCCCGCGGCACGACACGGGGATCGGCGGTGTAGATGCCGTCGACGTCGCTGTAGATTTCGCACACCTCGGCGTTGAGCGCGGCGGCAAGCGCGACGGCGGTCGTGTCGGAGCCACCGCGACCGAGCGTCGTAATGTCGCGGGTATCGCGGTTGAAGCCCTGGAAGCCAGCCACGATGACGACCGCACCCTCATCGAGGGCTTCGCGCAGGCGCACGGGCGTGACGTCGACGATGCGCGCCGAACCGTGGTGCGCATCTGTGATCATTCCCGCCTGGCTCCCGGTGAACGAGCGAGCCTCGAACCCGAGCGAGTTGATCGCCATCGCGAGCAACGCCATCGAGATGCGCTCGCCGCTCGAGAGCAGCATGTCGAGCTCACGCGGCGCGGGCACCGGCGCAACGTGCGCCGCAAGGTCGAGCAGCTCGTCGGTGGTGTCACCCATCGCACTCACGGCGACAACAACATCGTGGCCTGCCCGGCGCGTGTCAACGACCCGCTTCGCGACACGGAGGATGCCCTCAGCATCGGCGACGGACGAGCCACCATACTTCTGCACGATCAACGCCACAATTGCTCTCCCACGAAAAAATGGTTGGGTCGGCACTGCACCCAATCGTCTATCTTACGGAGCCACACATGCCTCGCGGTTCATGTATCGAACGGGCATGCGACCCCACACGCTTTGGTGAGCGGATGCCTCAGCCGACGACCCTGCGACCCTCAAATGCGCGGCCCAGCGTCACCTCGTCGGCGTACTCGAGGTCACCGCCAACGGGCAGGCCCGAAGCCAGCCGCGTGACCCGAACTTCAAGCACCGTGAGCAACCGGCTGAGGTAGGTCGCCGTCGCCTCGCCCTCAAGGTTGGGGTTTGTCGCGAGGATGACCTCTTTGACGGTGCCGTCGGCGAGCCGTTGCACGAGTTGCGTGATGCGCAGGTCGTCGGGGCCGACGCCGTCGATCGGGCTGATCGCGCCGCCGAGCACGTGATAGAGCCCCTTGAACTCGCGCGTGCGCTCGATCGCCGCCACGTCTTTTGCGTCTTCAACCACGCAAATCACCTCGCCGCTGCGGCGAGGATCGCGGCAGACACCGCAACGCTCCTGCTCGGCGACGTTGCCGCACACCTCGCAAAAGCGCACCTTTTCACGCACTTCTGCCAGCAGGTGCGCCAGCCGTGAGACGTCAAAGTTTGGCGTCTGCAAAATGTGGAAGGTGATGCGCTGGGCCGACTTTGGGCCCACCCCGGGGAGCCGCCCGAACTCGTCAATCAGCTCTTGAACAATGCCGTCGTACACGGGCCTCAGCCTTCCCCGAAGCGCGTGCGCGGTTCGTAGGGTTCGTCATGCAGGAATGTTGCACCGAGCACCTGCCGCACCACGGGCTCGCCGTAACGCTGCACACCCGAGATCGGCGCGCGACTCGACACCGTCGGGCGGCGCGTGCCGCGATCGGGCAGCGCCGGCGCGGTGCCCGGCCCCGTGATGTCGAGGTTGCCCGCACCATCGTCGTCTTCATCTTCTGTGCGTTCGGGTGCGAGCGCGATGCCATCGGTGGATGCCGCCGCCCCGAGCCGCGCCGAAACCCCGAGCCGCACATCTTCTGGTTCGTCGTCGACCGCGAGCGCGGCGCTGGGCGCACCGGGGATGGGTGCGACGAACCAGCCGTCGACAACGGCCGGAGCGGTCGGCGCGGGAGCGGGCTGCGTTGCCGGAGCAGTCACCGCCGGAGCGGGCTGCGTTGCCGGAGCAGCACGGGGAGCCGGAGCAGCCTGCGCCGCCCGCTCGGGTGCTGGAGCGTGAGTCGACACGGCGACCGGCGCAGGCGCCCGGCCCGCCGGGGCCGGGGCCGGGGCCGCAGCCTCGGTCGCCTCTGCGCGCTCGGCCGGCCCGGCATCGTACGGCGGATATTCGGCCGGGTCGGGGTCGCCGGAGGGCGCGTCTTCGTCGCGCGGCACCGGCGTCTGGTCGTTTTGGCGTTGTGCCTCGTGGCGCGCAATATATTTCACACGCACCCCCAGCACGGCGATGATCGCGGTGCGCAGGTCTTCGCTCGGCCCTTCGCCGCGCATAAGTTGCCGGAACTTGGCGACATCGTTCTGACTCTGGAATGCCAACGTCAGCACGTCGTCATCGAATGCGAGCACTCGTGCGCCGCTCGCGAGTAGCCAGGAAGCCCGGCTGATGTCTTGCAGGTGAGTGAGCACCGTGGGCCAGGCCTCGCGCATGCGCTCGAAGGTCACGGGGCCGGTCGGCGTGGGCGCAAGCTCGGCCACCGGCGCAGGCACCGCCGGAGCCTCAACCACGGCGGCAACAGTGCGCTCGGGAGCCGCGGGCGCGACAACCGGTGGCACTGCAGCCGAAGGCGCTGCAACCGGAGGCACCGCGGCCGGAGGCGTTGCAACCGGAGCCACCGCAACTGTCTGCGGCGCGCCACCAGGACCGGCGGGAGCGCCAGCACCAGCGGAGCCCGCAGTGCCAGCGCCAACACCCGTCGCCGTCAACACTCGCGCAACCATCAGCTCAAGCTGGAGGCGCGGCGAGGTGGCACCGCTCATGTCGTCGAGCGCCGCGCTCACGAGATCGGCCACCTTCGAGAGCGCGTCTGAGCCGAACACCGAGGCTTGCTGGCCCATACGCGCGAGCTCGTCGGCCGGCACACCGCGAAGCACAGCGGATGCCCCTTCGCCGGTCGCGGCCACCACGATGAGGTCGCGCAGGCGCTCAAGCAGGTCGTCGACGAAGCGCCTTGGGTCTTGCCCGGTCTGCACGACGCGGTCGATGCCACCGAACGCGGCCGCCGCGTCGCGCGCACCCAGCGCGTCGACCACGACGTCGAGCAGCTCACCGTGCGTGTAGCCAAGGAGCGAAACGGCCCGCTCGTAGGCGACCGGGTCGTTGCCCGAACCGGCGATGAGCTGGTCGAGCAGCGAGAGGGTGTCGCGCGGCGAGCCCCCACCTGCACGCACAACCAGCGGCAGCACGCCGGGCTGCACCACGACGCCCTCCGTCTCGCAGAGCTGCCCGACGTAGTCAAGCATCGCGCCGGGCGGCACGAGCCGGAACGGATAGTGGTGGGTGCGCGAGCGAATGGTGCCGAGCACCTTCTCGGGCTCGGTCGTCGCGAAGATGAACTTCACGTGGTCGGGCGGCTCTTCGACCAGCTTCAGCAGGGCGTTGAACCCCTGCTGCGTCACCATGTGCGCCTCGTCAAGGATGAAGATCTTGAATCGGTCGCGGGCCGGCGCGAAGATCGCTCGTTCGCGCAGGTCGCGGGCGTCGTCGACACCGTTGTGGCTCGCCGCGTCAATCTCGACGACGTCGAGCGAACCGCCGCCGGCACGCGAGAGCTCGACACAGCTCGGGCACACGCCACAGGGGTGGTCGGTCGGGCCTTCGGCACAGTTCAGACAGCGCGCGAGGATGCGCGCCGACGTCGTCTTGCCACAGCCTCGTGGGCCCGAAAACAGGTAGGCATGGTTGACGCGATCCGCGCGAAGCGCGGCCATCAACGGCTCGGTCACCTGCGACTGCCCGATCATCTCGGCAAAGGTCTCGGGCCGGTAGCGGCGGTATAGTGCGGTCGTCACGTGACTAGCCTACGGCGTGCCACCGACACCGGCCTGTGAACACCGAGGCATCCCGCCGCTCCCGCCCGAGATCACACGTCGGCAGGGTTCACCGCCCCGATCGCCGCGACGCCGGCCTGCACCATCGCGCCCAAATCTGTGAGCGTGAGGGTCGCGGTCGTCGGCACCGACGCGTGCAGCATCGTGCCGTCTTCGCGGCGCGCACCCTCGAACTGTCGCATCGACGGGGCGCCCGGAATGAGCGGACCCTGGTTCGCCAGCGACACGATGGCTGGGGCATCCATCGACGCAACAAACGACGCACCACGCACGCTGAACTCGACCGGCCCGCCACTTGCGACGACGAGCTGCAGCGTGTCGGCGGTAATCGTGACGCGCAACTGCCCGCCGTGCCACTGCAACGCAAACTCGAGCGATGGCCACGAAGCGGGCAGTCGCGGATCAAACGTGAGCTCACCCGCATAGTCGCGCATGCCGCCAAAGCCGCTCACGAGGGCCGACCACACGCCGCCCGCCGAGGCGACGTGCACGCCGTCGGCCGCATTGTGGTGCAGGTCGGCGAGGTCGACAAAAAGGGACTCCGTAAAGTACGAAAGCGCGAGGTCTTGATATCCCACCTCGGCCGCCATGATCGACTGCACAACCGCCGAGAGCGTCGAATCTCCCGTGGTCAGCGGGTCGTAGTACTCGAAGTTTGCAAGCTTCTCTTCGGGCGTGAAGTGGTTGCCCTGAAGGAAGAGCGCGAGCACCACATCGGCCTGCTTGAGCACCTGGAACCGGTAGATCACCAGCGGGTGAAAGTGCAGCAGCAAGGGCCGCTGCTCGGGCGGGGTCGCCGCCAGGTCCCACACCTCGCGCTCGAGGAACAGTGCATCTTGCGGGTGGATGCCGAAGGCCTCCGAATACGGAATGAACATCGCATCCGCCGCGCGGTCCCACGCCTCGGGCTCGCTCGGATCAAGCTGCAGGCGCTGCACCATGCGGTGGAACGCAGCCGGATCGGCGACCATGAGCTCGCGAACCGTGCGGGCCGCAAACCGGAGGTTGAAGCGGGCCATCACGTTCGTGAACAGGTTGTTGTTGACCACCGTGGTGTATTCGTCGGGACCAGTGACCCCGTGAATGTGGAACTCTTCTGCGTGCTCCGTGGTACGCCAGAAACCCAGCGTCGCCCAGAGACGCGCCGTTTCAACGGCGATGTCGATCGCGTGGCCCGCAAGGAACTCTTCGTCACCGGTCGCGTTCACGTACTTCGCAAGCCCGAAGCTCACGTCGGCGTTGATGTGGTACTGCGCGGTGCCCGCGGCATAGTACGCGGATGCCTCTTCGCCATTGATCGTGCGCCAGGGAAAGAGCGCCCCGGCTTCGTTCAGCTGCGACGCGCGCCGACGTGCGGCGGGAAGCATCAACTCGCGCATGCGGAGCGCGTTGCGCGCCCAGAGCGGGGTTGTGTAGGTGAGGAACGGCATCACGTAGATCTCGGTGTCCCAGAAGTAGTGGCCGCTGTAGCCGCTGCCGGTGACACCCTTCGCCGCGATTCCCCGGCTGTCGGCCCGTGCGGATGCCTGCGCGAGCTGGAAAATATTCCAGCGGACGGCCTGCTGCAACGAGTCGTCACCACCGATGCGCACGTCGGAGCGCTCCCAGAAATCGGCCAGCCAGTCGCGCTGCTGGGCGAAGATCGCCTCGACCCCTTCGGTCTGGGCTCGGTCGAGCGTGCGACGGCAGCGGTCGACGAGCTCACGCGCCGGGGCGCCCCTCGACGAGTGGTAGCTGATGAGCTTGGTGACCGTTACGGGCACGCCAGCCTTCGCCTGCACGCGGAACACGTTCTTGGCGATATCGGGCTCGACGAGGGTGCGGGCGGTGAACTTGTTCTCAGTGTCAATGATGTGGTCGGCCACCACGGCAACCGTCATCCCCGACTGGCGCACCTTATAGCTGAGCGTGCTCCGGCCGGTCTCCTGCCAGTGCTCGCGGGGCTCCAGCACCCGCTCCTGCATGCGCTCGGTCCTGCGCGGGTCGAATCCCGCGGCACCCTTGCGCCGGATCGGGATCCCGCCGTACTCGTCTTCGCCATCTTGACGGTTGATGAGCTGGCACGCGATCGTGACCGGCGCGTCAGCGTTGAGCACCGTCACGGTGAGCTTCTGGACCGCAAGGTGCTTCTCGGCGAACGACACGAGCCGCTCAAACTCGAGGCGCACCAGCTTGCCGGACGGGGTCATCCATGTGAGGTCGCGCCGCATGACGCCCTCGCGCATGTCGAGCGTGCGCTCATAGTGGCGCAGGTCTGCAACGTCGAGCGCGAGCGGCTCCTCGTCGACGTAGACCCGCATCACCTTCGCGTCGGGCGCGTTGACGATCGTCTGGCCCACCTCGGCGAAGCCATACGCCTGCTCGGCATGCCGAATCTGCCAGGTCTCGTGGAGGCCGTTGATGAACGTGCCGTGTTCGTGGGCTCCTCGGCCCTCGGGGTGATTCCCGCGCATGCCGAGGTATCCATTCGCCACCGAGAACAGCGTTTCGGTGACACCGGAATCCTCTTCGGCGTGCTGGCGCTCAATGAGGCGCCAGGGATCAGCGGGAAAGCGGTCGCGATCGATCATGAAACTGCGTGGTCCTCCGGGTGCGGGTCGAAAACTGCTCGATGAAGAATGTGAAGTGGAAACGAATGGATGCCTCGGCCTCACGGCACGAGTTCGTCAAGGTCGTCGACCACGATGTGCGCGCCTGCCGCCCGCAGGGCATCGGCCCCCGTGCCGCGATCGACGCCGACGACGAGCGCAAAGTTGCCGGCAGCGGCCGAGGCGACGCCAGAGATCGCGTCTTCGACCGCGGCAACTCGCGCGGGGCTCACGCCGAGACGCTCGGCCGCGACGAGGAACACGTCGGGCGCGGGCTTGCTCGGCAGGTTCTCGTTCTCGGCGACGACCCCGTCGACGATGATCGGAAAGCGATCGAGCAGCTTGGCCGCGGTGAGCACCTCGACCGCGTTCTTCGAGCTCGACACGACGGCAACGGGCACGCCCACATCTCGCAACAGGTCAAGCAATCGCACCGATCCCGGATAGGGCTCGACGCCCTCATCACGCAGAATCTGGGCAAAGATCACGTTCTTGCGGTTGCCGATCCCGCACACCGTCTCGGCTTCGGGGCCGTCGTCGGGGTTGCCCCACGGCACCTCGACGTCGCGCTGGCGCAGGAGCGCTGCCACGCCGTCGTATCGCTTCTTGCCATCGAGGCTCGCAAAATAGTCGGCGTCGCTGTACTCGGGCGTGATGCCCCAGTCGGCAAAGAGTTGCGTGAACATTGCGCGCCACGCGTGCATGTGCACTGCGGCGGTCGGGGTGAGCACCCCGTCAAGGTCGAACAGCACGGCGTCGTAGCCAGTCAGGTCGGGCAGTACCAGGTCGGCGTTGCCTGACATAAGGCCTCCTAGCGTCGACGCGTTGCGAACGGTCGAATGCGGGCGGGTAGATGCGGAAGGTGTAATGAAACGCATCGGCTCGCCTTCGTGCCGGTGTGCAACAAGCGTACCTTCGCAACCTGAACGCTGGATAGCCCGCGGGTGCAGTTCGGATGCGCGTCCCCACCCCAGTCGCGCACCCGAACAATGCCCCCCGCGGCTCTATTGAAGCAATTTCGCCCTCTGGAGGGTGTCCGAAACTGCCCAGTCAGACGTCTCCGGACGCTTCGGACAGTGCACGAAGCGTCCGGCACCCGAGAGCAACTGCAGCTATGTGCAGAGCGGTTCGCCGAGGTCGATGCTTTCGCCGCCCAGCGTGATCACGGCCACGGCACACAATCGGGTCTGTGGCGTCGGGCGCACGAGGAGCGTGGTGTACGCGCTCTGCACGTTGGGTTCGGTCGCTGCCTGCCGGTCGGGCCCGTGCGCCGCCGTCTCAGGATAAATCGCCACGGTCATCGAGTTGCCCGAGACCTGCTCGTCGTACCGGGTGATTCTGGCCCAACCCGCGTAGCACTTGTTCGACCAGATGATCTCGACCAGCGTGTGATTCGAGCGGGAGGATGCCGTGGCCACCTCGGCATCGTTGACGCACTGCGTCAGCGCCGGGTCAACGCCGTTGTGCACGTTGATCTGCGCCCTCGGATTTGCCGATGAATTCGCGATCTCGTCTCGCACCGCTTGCGCGGCGGCGACCTTTGCCTGCTCGACGACACTGCTCGAGATCGCCCAGCTCACACCGCCCGACAGCAGCAGGCCGACGATAAACGCGCCCACGATGGCCATGACGGCGGTGCGCTGCGTCCACGTGGCAATCGGCCTGGCCTGCGCCGCCGGGGCGCCCCCAACCTCGACGTCGTCCACCGGATCGTCTGCAGGCTCCGCACCCTCTTCGTCTGGCGCGGCGGCGATCGCGTCGCGGCGCCGGACCCACTCCGCAGCGTCGCCATCCAGGGCGCGCACGATCCGATCAACCGTGCGTGCGCTGGGGAGCCGTTTGCCACCGAAGGCTTCGGAGAGCACGCTGCGCGAGATCTCGGCATCGTGCTGCAGCTTAATAAACGTCGGGCTTCCAGCCTCGAGCCGGAGCGCGCGCAGGTCGGCCGCGAATTCGGCGACGACATCATTGTCAGGGTCGAAGGTCATGGCGGTCAGCTTCCGTTCGGAGGCAGGTGCGGCTCTGCATTGCCCCGGGCACTGTCGTGGTGGGCACTCTCGTGATGGGTGTTGTCGTGCTGGGTCGTGTCGAGCGCCTGCCTGGCAATCTCAAGCTCTTCATTTGTTGGCACTACAAGCACGGTCACCGTCGATGCGTCGGTAGAAATTCGGCGGATGCCGCGGCCCCGCGCCTCGTTACGTTCGTGGTCGATCTCAATACCGGCAAAGCCAAGGGTCGCGAGCGCCTCAGCCCGCACCGCGGGCACGTTTTCGCCGACACCGGCGGTGAACGAGATCACGTCGACGCCGCCAAGCTGGGCAATGTAGGCACCGGCGTAGTGGCGGAGGCGATGCACGTACACGTCGAATGCCAGCACCGAGGCGGGGTCACCCTCGGCCACCGCTTCGCGTAGCTCTCGCATATCGGCGTGCCCCGACATCCCAAAAATGCCACTGCCCCGGTTGAGGAGCGTGTCGAGCTCGTCGACGCTGAGGTCTGCCCGCCGAGCGAGGTGGATGAGCGCGGCCGGATCAATATCGCCCGAGCGGGTGCCCATCACGAGCCCCTCCAACGGGGTCAGCCCCATCGACGTTTCGACCGAACGGCCCCGGTCAATCGCGGTGACCGATGCCCCATTGCCGAGGTGGAACACCAGCTGGCGAAGCTCACCAAGCGGGCGTCCGATGAATTCGGCGGCGGCCTCAGAGACGAACTTGTGCGAGGTGCCGTGGAAGCCGTAGCGCCGAACACGGTGCGCGGCGGCGAGCGCCGCGTCGATCGCGTATGTGTAGGCCGCCGGCCCGAGGGTCTGGTGAAACGCGGTGTCGAACACGGCGACGTGCGCGACATCAGGAAACGCTGCCTGCGCGGCGAGGATTCCCGCAAGGTTGGCGGGGTTGTGCAGCGGCGCGAGTACCGAGAGCTCCGCGATCCCAATCTCGACCTGGGGTGTGACGGGCGTCGGGGCGAAGTAGCGTGCGCCGCCGTGCACCACACGGTGACCGATCGCGGCGGGCGGGAACGCGTCGAGCGAAGGGCCGTGCTCGGCAAATGCCTCGAGCATCACGCCGAAGCCGGCGGTGTGGTCGGCAATCGGTAGCTCGCGTTCCGAGGTTGCTTCGAGCACCGCGGGCGCGTTGCCGCCGACTGCGTGCAGGCCAGCCGCCGTCACGGTGTGGATGCTTCGACCCGCCGCCGCGCCGATGCGCTCAACGAGCCCCGAGGCGAGCAAGGCCTCCGTGCGCATATCGAGGAGTTGGTACTTGAACGACGAAGAGCCGCTGTTGACCACGAGCACAATTTCGGTCAACGGTCGACTCCCCCTGCTGTCGCGGTCGGCGCCGAGGCAGGAGTCTTTGCAGCTGCCCCGATGCCCTGCGCCTGGATCGCGGTGATCGCGACGGTGTTCACGATGTCTTCTACAAGCGCACCTCTCGAGAGGTCGTTGATCGGCTTGTTGAGGCCCTGGAGCACGGGCCCCATCGCCACGGCGCCAGCCGAGCGCTGCACTGCTTTATACGTGTTGTTGCCCGTGTTGAGGTCGGGGAAGATGAAGACCGTGGCTTTGCCGGCGACGGCGGAGCCGGGCATTTTCGCGGCGGCAACCGCGGCATCGGCCGCGGCATCGTATTGAATGGGGCCTTCGACGGCCAACTCGGGCGCTCGCGTACGAACGAAGGCCGTGGCATCCCTCACCTTTTCGACCTCGGCGCCGCTGCCCGACTCACCCGTCGAATACGAGAGCATCGCCACGCGGGCGTCAATGCCGAACTGCTCGGCCGTGGCCGCCGACGAGATGGCGATGTCGGCAAGCTGCTCGGCCGTCGGCTCGGGCACCACGGCGCAGTCGCCATAGACCAGCACGCGGTCGGCGAGCGCCATGAGGAAGACGCTCGACACGACCGACACCCCGGGCTGGGTCTTGATGATCTCGAACGCCGGGCGAATCGTGTGCGCGGTGGTGTGCACGGCGCCCGACACCATGCCGTCGGCGAGACCCATGTGCACCATCATCGTGCCGAAGTACGAGACGTCAGAGACGGTCTCGGCGGCCTGCTCGAGGGTGATCCCCTTGTGCGCGCGCAGCCGGGCGTATTCCTCCGCGAACTTCGATACGAGCACCGCATCGAAAGGGCTGAGGACGCGCGCGCTACGGATGTCGATGCCGAGCTCGATGGCACGGCCGCGCACCTCAATCTCTTCGCCGAGGATCGTGAGGTCGGCGACATCGCGTGCCAACAGCGTGGCCGCGGCACGAAGCACGCGGTCATCGCCACCCTCGGGCAACACAATGTGCTTGCGGTCGGCACGCGCGCGCTCCATCAGGACGTACTCAAACATCAGGGGCGTGACAACGGTCGTGCGGGCCAGACCGAGGGCCGTGACCAGCGCGTCGCGGTCAACGTGCCGTTCGAACAGCGCGAGCGCGGTGTTGTAGCGGCGTTGCGAATCGGCGGCGAGCCGGCCGCGCGCGTTCATCACGCGCACCGCGGTGTCATACGTGCCGAAGTTGGTCGAGATGATCGGCAGGTTCGAATCGAGGCCTTCGATCAGGCGGTCGATCTCTGCCGGCAGCGGGAATCCGCCGTTGAGCACCACACCCGAAATCGATGGAAACGTGTCGGAGGCGTGTGCGAGCAGCGTGGCGAGCAACACCTCGGTGCGGTCTGCTGCGATCACAATGACCGAGCTCTCAAGCAACCGAGGGAGCACGTTGACCATCGACATGCCGGCGACGACGACGTTCAGCGCTTCGCGAGTCATGAGTTCAGGGTCGCCCTTGATGAGCGTGCCGTCGACCGCGCGAAGGATGCCGCGCATGCTTGGCGCGACGAGGAACCGGTCTTCGGGCACGGCCCACACCGGAATGTCGCGCTCGCGGACGAGACGGGTGCTTTGGCGTGCGGCATCCACAATCTCGTCGAGACGATCAGGATCTGCACGGTTCACAACCACCGCAAAGAGCTCGGCCCGCTCGTCTGCCAGCTCGGCGATCGTCGTCGAGGCGATCTGGCCGACCGCCTCCGGCGAGCGCGGCGTAGTGGTGCCGAGCTGCTCGCCCTGCCCCTGATTGGCGCGGCCTCCAAGCACGAGCAGCACGGGCGCGCCCAGGTTTGCGGCGATGCGCGCGTTGAAGCCCAGCTCGGTCGGGGTGCCGACATCGGTGTAATCGCTGCCGATGATCACGACGGCGTCGCACTGCGCCTCGATCGCCTTATAGCGGCGAACGATGAGAGCCAGGGCGGCGTCGGGGTCGGCCCGGACCTGCTCGTACGTCGCACCAATGCAGTCTTCGTAGTCGAGCACGTGCGAGGTGTGGCCGAGCAGCATCTGCAGCACGTAGTCGGGCTCGTCGGTAGAGCGGGCGATCGCCCGAAACACGCCGACGCGCGGGGCAGTTCGCACGAGCGCATCGAGCACGCCGAGCGCGATGGTCGACTTGCCGGAATGCCCTTCGGCTGAGGTCAGGTAAATACTCTGGGCCACCAAAACAGCCTACCTTGCGCGCGTGCGCGGGCCGAGGAGCGGGGCGCGCACGCTGGCGGGGTATTAGTTGCGTTTGGGTCGCGCGCTCTGGGTATGCGGTCGAGCCTTCTAGGTTTTCGGTCGAGCCCTCAATGGTTGCCCGAACAAAAATTAATGACCCTCCGCGCACCCGGCAGAGCCCGGTTACCCTTGCTACGTTTCCGTCCTGGGGGATTTGGCCTGGGTACCGTCACGCGGAGAGCCGGGTCTAGTCTATGCCGAACTTCACGGTGCTCGTGTCCAGGGCGCCCTCGGGGCGCGCTCCGGATCGCCCTCCAGGTCGCCTTCCAGGTCGCACTCCTGTTCGCGCGAACAAATACTGCCCGCTCGAACAGGTAGGATGGCTGAGGCCCTCGGGCCAACCTGGAGGATTCGCCTAGTGGCCTATGGCGCACGCTTGGAAAGCGTGTTGAGTGAAAGCTCTCAGGGGTTCGAATCCCCTATCCTCCGCCGTTTTTCATCTGCTGCGCTTGCGCGCGACGCTCTTCCAGCGTGCCCATGGCACACTCGGCGGCGCGGCTAGCGATCCCAAAGACTCTTCTTGTTGGCTTCCCGCATCCTCACGCGCCGAGTCTGGATCCCGGTCAGCAGGCCCAGCACAAGGAACACAATTGCGATCGGTAGGACGACCGAGCCTCCACCGCCACCTGTGAAAAGGTTCACGAACAAGATCGTCACACCCAACCCGTTGAGCACGAGTGCGAGATACGCGAACTGAAGCGAGGTCCAGGGCCTACGCCCCTCGGGACGGTTTTGCGACACAATGATCCATTCGGTGAGACGTTTCACTGAGTTTACCTCGCCGGCCGCGCCCCGCCTCCGGGTTCGATGACGCGCCGAACCAGCAGATATGGTGGCGATGGCTCGGGAACCGGAAGCCTCCGGCTTGAGCAGCACGCGCCCGCGGCTGCAAGAGTCCCCTTCGCGTCGTCACGCACGCCGCGCGCATCCGTCGAGGAATCATCTATGTCTACCGTCGCCACCACGACGTCCGGGAGCTTGCCCCGGACCCAGTCCCTCATCGAGGCCAACGCCGCCCGCACCTTCGCCGACGATGGCTTCACGCTGCAGTCGTCGCCCGAGTTTGAGCAGCTGACCGCAGCCGCTGTGGCAGATGTTGTGCAGAAGCAGCGCGATGCCGGCATCACCCAGGTCGGCGACGGCGAATTTGGCAAAGCAATGTCGAACGCGGTCGACTATGGCGCCTGGTGGTCGTACTCGTTCCAGCGCGCGGCCGGCCTCTCGCTGACCGAGGTCAACGCGTTCAACGAGCCGCCCGTGCGCTCGGCGCCCGGCAATATTCAGCTCACGAGCTTCCTCGATCGTCGCGACCGCCACATCTTCCCCGCCGTGTACGCCGAGGCCGTCGATGCAGGCCAGGGTGCCACCGGGTTCCCGACCACCACCGGCCCGATCACCTACCGCGGGCAGGAGCAGGTCGCAGCCGACATCCGCCACATCACCGCAGCGCTGCGCCCCGGCGAGCAGGGTTTTCTCACCGCCATCGCACCCGGCTCGGCCGCGCGCGTGCGCAATGAGTACTACCCCACCGATGAAGCGCACATCTGGGCGTGGGCCGAGGCGCTGCGTGAGGAGTACCGTGCGATCACGGATGCCGGCCTCATCGTGCAGCTCGACGATCCCTCGCTCGCCGAGAACTTCGACCAGATCAATCCTGCCCCGACCATCGCCGAGTACCAGGCGTTCACGCAGATTCGTGTCGACGCGATCAACTACGCGATCGCCGGTCTCCCGAAGGACCTGGTGCGCCTGCACCTGTGCTGGGGCTCGTGGCACGGCCCGCACGTGACCGACGTCGAGCTCAAAGACATCCTCCCCGTCATCTTGAAGGCGAACGTCGGCTCGATCTCGTTCGAGGCCGGCAACGTTCGGCATGAGCACGAGTTCGGTGCATGGGCGGATGCCGCAGTCCCAGACGACCTCGTCCTCGTTCCCGGTGTGGTCAGCCACGCGACCAACGTCGTGGAGCACCCCGACCTGGTCGCGCAGCGCATCCGCCGCTTCACCGACATCGTTGGCGCCGACCGCGTGATTGCATCGACCGACTGCGGCCTCGGAGGACGCGTTCACGCCGACATCGCCTGGGCGAAGCTGCAGTCGCTGGGCGAGGGCGCGCGTCGCGCGTAGCGCTCCGCACCCTGTGTGACGAACGGGGTGGGGCCGCGGCATCCGCTGGCCTTCACCCCGTTCACGCTCAGACGTTCGCTCTCACTCATTCGCCCTCATCGATCTCGAGCCACACGCGTGTTGGATATCCTTCAGAGATGACACAACCAGCGCCAATCGACGATGTTTCCATCGGCGGCGAGAGCATTCGCCTTGGCCAATTCATGAAGTTCGCTGGGCTCCTTGACTCCGGCGGAGACGTGAAAGAGGCGATCATTGACGGCTTCGTGACGGTCAACGGCGAGGTCGATCGTCGTCGTGGACGCCAGCTCCAGCTCGGCGATGTCGTCGGCTTCGAGGGGCACCGGGTACGCGTCTGCGCTTAGGCCAGGCCGGCGCACCACACCCCGTGCACGCGGGCTACCGGCCCGGGGCCCCCAACAGTACTAACTCAGGAAAACCGTGAGGCACCGGCATCCGGACCCGCGAAAAACCGGGGTTGCCCGCACGACCGCTCCCGTTTTTCCTGAGTTAGTGTCGCCCGGCACGGCCGCGCCGGCCCGAGCAGCACAGCCAGCCAGCCAGCCAGCCAGCCACGCTCAGGACCCCGCGCGCACCATTTCGCCGGACGGAATCAAGTACTGCCGCAGCAACCACGGCCCAGTGAGGCGGAGCTTCAGGCACGACTCAACCGTTGTGCACTTGAGCGCAACATCGTGCACGGCATACTTCACGAACGCGTCGAGCTTGCGCGCCAGCTCGTCGCCCTCAAGGTTCACCGGACGAGCCGTCACCGGATACCCCTGCGCATAGATGACCTTGCTCGAGTCGATGAGCCCGCGCGTCACGAGACCCGCCACGATGTTGCCGGTGTCGGCATGGTCGGGGTGGTCGCCCTGCGAGCCCTGGGCGAGTCCGGGCAACGCGGTCAGCACCGTGTCAGGGGCGTACGCGTCGTAGAGCTGCGACACCGTTGCAGGCAAGTCCGATGCCGTCAGCGGGGTTCCGCCGCCCACCCGCTGCACGTCCGGAACAACGCCATCGAGCAGTTTCGGGATGCTTCCGTGACCCGTTGCCGAGAATCCATTGGCGTCGAGACCACCGTCGGGGAGTCGCAGGAAGAAGAGTGTGATGCGCGGGTCGCCGGTCGGGCGGGTCATCACAAGCGTGATGCCGTTCGAGAGGAGCACCGTACGGTCTTCCCAAGGCGTGGAGGCTCCGCGGATCGCGTCGTACGCGGCTCGCAGGCCCGTTTCGCGATCGAGTCCGTACTGGTCACCACGACCCGCATCGGATGCCGTCAGGTAGAGGGTGCGCACGCACTGATTTGCGTCGAGTGCGCGCGGAATGGTCGGGCTTCCGAAGATGAGATCGTCGTCATAATGCGCCCAGACGGTGAGCATCGTGCCGCCCGGGCAAGGCGCATCAAGGTACTGCATCGGCGATACGAACGGGCGCGAGTAGTCGCCGGCGGCCAGCACCGTGCCCACATCGCCGCACTGACCCGTGGTGGCGAAGAAGTTGACCGCATCGACCCCGTATTGCGGAAGCACACGCAACACAGCGTCTGAGAGCACGTCCGGGCACAGCGCCGTGAGCTCTGCGATGCGTGCGGCGTCGAGAGCATTGGGCGGTGGCGTCGGTTCCGGGGTGGGTGTGGCTGTTGGTGTGCGTGTCGGCGTCGGCGTCGCGCTGGTGCGCGAGGGTTCCGGCGCTCCGAGCGCAGCGCACCCGCTTAGCGTCACCACAACGGCAACAAGCGCAGCGAATGCTGTGCCGAGCCTCTTTGCAGCCCCAGTTCTCATATGTCGAACCCCCCAAATTGCAAGATTAGGATGCCGCTTGCCTCCGCCCGCGCCAAAACGGCCGAGCCGCAACAGAATCGTTAGGCTCGGCCGCCCGGTGCGGCAGAACGGGTGGCTACACGACCTGCGTCTTCTCGCGCAGTGCGGCGATCAGCGCGTCGCTCAGACCTGCGGCACGCAGCGGAACCAGCGGGTCGCCATGGCGCTTCCGCAGCACGTCGAGCATCTGCGCCATGGCGTACTCGTCGAACGGCTTGTCGTCGGCGGCGGCACGGGCCGCGGCATCCAGATCAATGCCAATCTGCGCCATCAGCACGCTCATGACGGGGCGGGTGCGCTCGTGGATCGCGTCGATATTCGGGCCCGAGCGGCCGTAGTCGGCGACGATGTCGGCGTCGGTGGCGCCGAGGCAGAGCAGGAGCGACGCGGCGAGCACGCCGGTGCGGTCCTTGCCCGCGGTGCAGTGGAAGATCACGGTGCCGGGAGCGACCGCGATGATCGACAGCGCGGTGACAAGCGCGGGGGCGGCGCGTTCGAGCATTGCCGCGTAGTCGAGCCCAAAGTCGCTCGGGCGGGCGAACGCGCCCTGGTCTGCCATCGACGCACCGAGGCTCGCCATGAGCGGAAGGTGGTGGTAGGCAACGGGCTGCGCGGCCAGCGCGCCACGGCCGGTGAAGCCGACCTCTTCGCGCGAGCGCAGGTCGATGATCGTCGTCAGCCCGTTTTCGACGAGCTCCTGGGCGTAGTCGGCGGTGATGATCGAGAGGTCATCCGCGCGAATTGCGAGGCCCGCCGGCACGGCGCCACCGTCGATGGCGATACCGCCGAGGTCGCGCACGTTCACGGGAAGGGAACGCTGAAGGGTGTCAGCAATGATGGTCATGAGATTCGCTTTCTGATCAGGGCACTGCCCTGGTCGATGAGTGTGACGAGGACGATGATGCAGATGATGATCGCGCTGAGGTGGCCGTAGTCGTAGGTCTTCATCGCGGTGGTCAGTTCGAGCCCGATGCCGCCGGCACCGACGAGTCCGAGAATGGTCGCTCCGCGCACATTGCCCTCGAACAGCAGCAGCGTGTAAGAGACGAGCAATGGGGATGCCTGGGGCACCACCCCGTACTGAATGAGCTGTCGCTTCGACGCACCCACCGCCTCCATGGCCGCGAGCGGACCACGGTCGACGGCCTCCATGGCCTCGGCGTAGACCTTGCCGATCGACCCGATCGAGCCGAGGGTCATCGCGAGGATTCCGGCGAAGGGGCCAAGGCCGACCGCCGAGACGAACATCAGCGCGAACACCAGGTCGGGCACCGACCGGATGATGTTCATCACCCAGCGCGTCGGGTAGTACAACCACTTCGGGGCGATGTTCGACGAGGCACCGAACGCGACGATGAGCGAGAGCACGGCGCCGAGGAAGGTGCCGACGATCGCCATCTGCAGCGTCTCGATCAGGAGCGCGAAGATCCGGTCGAACTTGCCGAAGTCTGGCGGAAACAGGCGGAGGAGGAACGCCCCCATGTTGACCGCGCCGTCGCCGAGCTTTGCGAAGTTGAACTGCGCGCCAACGAACGACCAGACGAGGACCAGCGCGCCGATGACGACCCCGATCACGAAGCGGGCACGCGGCACGCGGAAGGCCTGCTCGAGGCGCTCGCGCTCGTCCGTGGTGAGCGCCGGCGCCTGCTTCGAGCGCTGGGCGCGCTCAGGCGTTGCCGTCGACATCGTCGTCCTCCTCGTGGTGGTAGACGCCCTCGAGATCGCGGGCATCGAGGTGCGTGGTGGGCGCCGAGATGACGACTTCACCGTGCTTGAGCCCGACGATGCGGTCGGCGTGGCGCATCGCCAGGTCGACCACGTGCAGGCTCACGAGCACCGGGATGCCGTCTTCGCGCGCAATGCCGCGCAGAAGCTCAAGCACCGAATCCGACATCCGTGGGTCGAGGGATGCCACTGGCTCATCCGCGAGGATCAGCCGAGGTTGCTGCATCAGGGCACGCGCGATTGCGACGCGCTGCTGCTGTCCGCCCGAGAGCGAGCGCGCCGGCTCCGACGCCTTGTGGGCGATGCCCACGCGGTCAAGGAGTTCCATAGCTCGCACGCGGTCTGCGTGCGAGAATCCTCCGACCAGATTGATCGCCCCGGCCTTGTGCAGGGTGCCCGTGAGCACGTTGGTCAACACGCTCAGGCGCCCGATCAGGTTGAACTGCTGGAACACCTGGCCGGCGCTGGCGCGGAGCTGGCGCACCTGCCCGCGCTGGAGGTTTGCGACGTCGTAGCCCGCGACGCGGACGCTGCCCGAGGTGATTGGGGCGAACCCGGTGAGGCTCTTCATGAGTGTCGACTTGCCGGATCCCGAGGAGCCAAGCAGCGCCACCGTCTCGCCGGGGAAGAGATCAAGGTCGACGCCGTCGAGCACGAGCTCGCCCGGGTTGTAGGCGACCCGGAGCTTGCGCACCGACACGATCGGCAACTGCGCGCGCAGCTCGGCCGTCGTGGGCTCGACCACGTGCACCGTTGGCTGCGCGGTGTTCGAACCCGAGGTCTTCGACACCGCGCGTTTCGTCTGCAGGGCGACCATCAGCCGAGGTCCGAAATGTCAACGCCGGCGATCTGTGCGATGCGCACGAAGGGCTTGAAGATGTCGCTCTTCGGCTCGAGCATCGGCTCGATACCGCCGGTGCCACCGTAGAGCGGGCCGAGGGCCTCGGCGTTCTTCTCCGAGAACACCGCAGGGATCGCAGCAAGGAGGAGGTCACGCTTTTCCTGCGTCATCTTGCGGTTGACGATGACGGTGGTCGATACCGGCATCGACTCGCTCTTCGCGATCGATCGAGTGTCGCCCTCGGAGAACGGGAAAAGGTCGGTGTCGACCATGGTGGTGAGCATGACGGCTGTGCACGCGACATCCACCTGGCCCTGCTTGAGCGCCATGAAGCTCATGTCGTGGCCGCCGGCGAACATCGCCTTGTAGTCGACATCTTTCTTCAGACCGGCCTGGTCGAGCGTGTACACGGGCATGAAGTAGCCGCTGCTCGATGCCGGGTCGGCGAAGGCGATCACGGTGTCGGGGGTGATGTCATCGAGGCTCTTGAGGGGCGAGTCTTTGAGCACGATGCACGTCGAGACCGGCTCGTCGGATCCGGGCCAGGCCACAAGGGCGTCAATCTCGCCCGTGTTGACGGCAAGCGCCGAGGGGAACCCACTCATCAGCCCGAAGTCGACGTGACCGCCGCGGATCGCTTCGACCACCGCAAGGTAGTCGGGCACGTCGGTGACCTTGACCTCGCGGCCGGTCTCTTCAGACATCAGGGCGGTCAGCACCTTGATGGGGTTCTGGGCGGTGGGGTCTTCACCGAGCGGGGCTGACGCGAAGGTCAGTGGGGCATCGGCAGCATCTGCGTCATCGACGGGGGCCGAGCACCCGGTGAACAGCAGAGCGGCGCCGACAGTGAGAGCGCCAAGACCGGTGAGAGCACGCGTGCGCATGCGGTTCCTTTCAGAAGCGGACGATGGGGGTTCGTCCTGTGAATGCCGCGAGAAGGGCGACATCGACAGATAAGCCGGGCAAGGTGTCGCGTTTGACGAAGCGCGTGAGACGGACGGTCAACGCAGAGTAAACACTTGGGGCCGGGCCGGCCGTGTGAGAGCATCATCGGGCACACACGCTCAGACGCCGGGGTGCGGCATCCATTCATAGGAATAGATTCGCGCGCACGATGATTGGACTGGATATGCAACGTTTTGGAACCCTTTCCTTCGGTCACTACGGGCCGCTCGGCGGCGGCCGCGAGCTCACCGCCCGCGATTCGCTGCACCAGGCGATCGACCTCGCCCAGGGCATGGATGAGCTCGGCGTCAACGGCGCATACTTTCGCGTGCACCACTTCGCGCGCCAGCAGGCATCCCCGATGCCCTTGCTCGCGGCGATCGCGGCACGTACGAAACACATCGAGGTGGGCACCGGCGTGATCGACATGCGCTACGAGAACCCGCTCTACCTGGCCGAGGAGGCCGCGGCGGTCGACCTCATCAGCGATGGCCGACTCGCGCTCGGCGTGAGCCGTGGGTCACCCGAGTCGGTCGTGCGCGGATACGAGGCGTTCGGCTACACCGGCTCCAACGACCCGCGCGGTGCCGACATCGCTCGCGAGCATTTCGAGACGTTCTTGCGCGCGATCGAGGGCGAGGGGATGGCCGAGGGCGACCCCACCAGCCCGTTTGGCGGCACCCCCGGACTCCAGCCAATCGAACCGCAGTCCCCCGGCCTGCGCTCGCGCATTTGGTGGGGTGCTGGCAACCGAGACACCGCAGAGTGGGCCGGGCGCATTGGCGTGAACCTCATGTCGTCGACGCTGTTGACGTCTGCCGATGGGCGGCCGTTCGACATTCTCCAGGCCGAGCAGATCGACGCGTTTCGTGCGGCGTGGCGCGAGGCGGGCCACCCTGGCGAGCCACGCACGTCGATCAGCCGCAGCGTCTTCCCGATCACCACGGCCGAAGAAGACATGTACTTTGGCGGGCGTCAGGATGGTGACCAGATCGGCATCATCGATGGGGTTCGCTCGACATTTGGCAAGACCTATGCGGCCGCACCCGATGTGCTCGTCGAGCAGTTGTTGAACGACGCGGCCATCCAGGCCGCTGACACGCTCATGTTGACGATCCCGAGCCAGTTGGGTGTCGAGTTCAACCTGCGCGTCGTCGAGTCGTTCGCGAAGTACGTCGCGCCGGCACTCGGATGGACGCCCAGCACTGCCCTGCCACCCGTCACAGATCTGCCGCCGGTCACCGCCGGGTAACTTTCGGGCGCCAAGGTGCGGCGCGGCACGGCCGTCGGCGCCCGACTACTTGACGGATTGGAAAGTGATCGCCTACGCTTTCCACTATGGAAAGCAATGAGATCCGCGAACAGCTGCTCGAGGCCGAGCGCGCGGCCGCTGCTCCGTATGTGATTTACCCGAAGGATCCGTGGTGGTATCCGGTGCTCGTCGGGTTCATCGGCCCACTGTTGGTGCTCGTCTTCACGCAGACAATCGGGGCGTTCGCCGGCAAGACGACGTGGGGCGCGCTCCCGAGCCTCGCGATTACGCTCATCGCCCTGTACATCGTGTTCGACCAGCGAAGGCGCCGCGGCACGATGCCGCGCGGCAAGGCTCCGCGCGAGCTGCGCGGCGTCTATCGCTGGTACTTCACCGGCGCGGTCGTCGTGGCCATCGGCATCGGCGCGCTCGCCCTTTTGGCCCCCATCTACGTGAGTCTTCCCGCGAGCTTTCTCCTGGCATTCGGCGGCATCATGTGGTTCGGTGCCGCCTACGAGCGCGCAGCCGCACGAGTCCGGGCACGACTGGCATGAACGCGAGCTTCGGCCTCAACCCGACAATCCACGCACCCAAACGGCTCGCCTTCATGGCGCTCCTCGCCCACGCGCAAGACGCCGACTTCGCCTTCGTGCGCGACACGCTCCGCGTGAGCGACTCCGACCTGTCGAAGCAGGCAACAGCCCTGTTCGAAGCCGGCTATATCTACATCACAAAATCCGGCCGGGGGCGCGGAAGCACCACCCGATTTCACATCACAAAGGAGGGCCGCGCGGCCTATCTGGCCCACCGCCAGGCGCTCGAAGCGCTCCTCGCCGGAGCCGACTTCGGCGAACCAACTGGCACCGCGTGATGGCGATCAACCAGAGCCGCAAGGCACGAGCGTCGCGCCGTCGCGCACGCCGGGTCGCGGCCGCCGATAACGACCTCACCGCGCAGGAATGGGCAGCTCTCTGCTCCCATTGGGGCGGATGCGCCTACTGCGGCGAGCTCGAAACCTCGCTCACCAGCACGCTCCAAAAGGATTGCGTGCAGCCCATCTCGCGCGGCGGCCGCTACACGCTCACCAACGTGGTGCCCGCATGCCGGTCATGCAACGCGAGCAAATCGAACGGTGAAGTCACCGGGTGGATGCGCCGCAAAAAGCTCGACGAACCGACATTCTTGCTGCGCTTTCGTGAAATCACGCTCGCGCTGGCCGAAGGCCCCGCGACCCCCGACCCCGCGGCATCCCCAATCAACTAGCGCCGACCGTTGCCAAACAGCCCGCGGATCACACCGTTGAGCAGGGTCTGCGTGCTCTTCGCGCCCAACACCTGCTCGAGCGGCGAGCGCTGCGAGGTGCGCGACGTGGTCGTGCGCGAGGTGCCCTGGGTCTGCTTCAGTAGCCGCTGATACTCGGCCTGCGCCTTCTTGTCGGCGGCCGCCGCGGCCTTATCGATTGCCGCCTGTTGCTTCGCGAGCTCGGCATCGACCTTCGCCTTCTCGAGCGCCGCTGTCGCAGCCTCAGCTGCGGCGGTCGCGGCGTTCATCCGCACGGTCAGGATTTCGCGCGCCGACTCGCGATCGATCGCCGTCCCATATCTTGGCAACAGTGCGGATGCCGCGACCGCCGCTTCGATCTGCGCATCCGGTGTGGGCGACATGAGCCCCTGCGGTGCACGCATGCGCGTCCAAGCGACCGGCGTCGGAGCCCCCTTCTCGCTCATCACGGTGACGATTGCCTCGCCCGTCCCAAGCTGTTGCAGGGCCTGATCGAGGTCATACCCGCTCTTGGGATACGTCCCGACCGTCGCGCGCAGGGCTTTCGCATCGTCTGGCGTAAACGCGCGCAGGGCGTGCTGCACCCTCGAGCCGAGCTGCGCGAGCACATCGCTCGGCACGTCCTTCGGCGTCTGCGTGACGAAAAACACGCCGACGCCCTTCGAACGAATGAGCCGGACGGTCTGGGTGATTGCAGCGATGAAGTCTTTCGAGGCATCCCGAAACAGCAGGTGTGCCTCGTCGAAGAAGAACACGAGCTTCGGTTTGTCGAGGTCGCCGACCTCGGGCAACACCTCGAAGAGTTCGGCAAGCAGCCACATGAGGAACGTCGAAAACAGCGCGGGTTTGTCGGCAACGCCGGGCACCTCGAGCAGGCTGATGATGCCGCGACCGTCGGCGGCGACCCGCAAGAAGTCGCTCACATCGATCTCGGGCTCCCCAAAAAACACGTCGGCGCCCTGGTCGGCAAATGCGATGAGCTCGCGCAGGATCACACCAACCGTCGCCTTCGACAGGCCCCCGAGGCCCTCCAACTCGGCGCGCCCCTCATCGCTCGTGAGGTACGTGAGCACCGCACGCAGGTCGCTGAGATCAACAAGCGCGAGCCCCTCCCGATCCGCGTAGTGAAACACCAGTCCAAGGCTCGACTCCTGCGTCGAGTTCAGCCCCAGCACCTTCGAGAGCAACATCGGCCCGAAACCCGTGATCGTCGCCCGCACGGGAACGCCCTTGCCAATGCCGCCGAGCGCGAAATACTCGGTGACGGATGCCTCTGGCTTCCACTCCTGCCCGATCGCCCGGGTGCGAGCCAACAACTTCTCGTTCGCCTCACCGGGCGTCGCAACGCCCGAGAGATCACCCTTGATATCGGCCGCGAAGACCGGGACGCCCTTGGCGGCGAGTTGTTCGGCGAGCCCCTGCAACGTGCGGGTCTTGCCCGTGCCTGTGGCGCCCGCGACGAGCCCGTGCCGATTCATCATTGCGAGCGGGATCCGCACCTGCGCCCCAGGGATCGGGTCGGTGTTGACCAGCGCCCCGACGTCGAGCGTCTCACCGTCAAACGTGTAGCCGGCGACCACCGCGGCGACCTGCGCATCGGTGAGCGGCCCCGCAACGGCGGACGCCGCGGGGGCCGGAGGCGGGTCGGCCGGCGCCGCCGGCGTCTCGGCTGCGGATGCGGATGCCGATGCCGGTGCCGGTGCCGGTGCGGATGCGGGCGCGGATGCCGCAACCCCCGCGGCGGCCTGCGCCTCGGCGGCCGCGAGCTGCGCACGCGCCTCGGCAAGCGCGGCGGCGGCCTGCGCCGCCGCAAGGTCGGCCTCGGCCTGGGCCGCGACAGCGCGCAGCCGCGCAAGTTCTGCGTCGGCCGCACCGGTGCCGGTGGTGCCAGTCGTGGGATCTGCGTTCGTGCCCGAGTCGCTCATGGCGTCAGCCTAGCGAGCGGGCAGTTCCTGATCACGTGGTTTGGGCAGAAGCATCCGCTCTCGTGAAAGCGGCACCGCAAAGGCCGCGGCCACCAACAGCACGACGCCGGCCCCGATGAGCGCTCCGCCGACGGTGTCGCTCGCCCAGTGTGCGCCCATCAGCGTGCGACTGAACGCCATGAGCAACACCCACACAGCCCCCGCGATCGCCACCCACACCCGGGGAAAAATGATGAACAACACCACGGCGATCGTCGCCGCGTTTGCCGTATGCCCGGAGGGGAATGAACCCGCATCTGACGCGGTCAGGATCTCGAGCGGGCGGGGGCGCTCGAAGCTCCGCTTGAGTACCTGCACCACACCAACACTTACAAGGGCGGAGACCGCGAAGAACACGGCGCCCCAGCGGTGACCACGCAGCCACAACAGCGCCAGGATGATCACCGGGAGCCCAACCACCGAGAACCAGCCGCCGCCGATCCAGTTCATCGCGTATCCGAATCCGAGCAAGACGCTTGTGCGGATCGTCAGCATCTCGTCCATCCACCCCCGGTCAACCGGGAGCGGGGCGTTGCCCGCGGCGAGCGCGATCGTGACGCCGAGCGAGATGCCCAGGGCGAGGAGCACGCCGCCGAGGATCAGTCGCTGACGTACGAGCGGTCGCAAGAGCGAGGCATCCATTTCGATCGTCACCAGCCCAGTGTGGCAGTGCTACGGCGAGAGTTGACCGATAGTTTTCGGGCGCACGATGAACCAGAGCGCGAGCACGGCGAGCACCGCGCACCCGGCCATCACGACCGACATCGTGCCCGCGGTGATGCCGCCCTGCGACACCAGGCCGACCACCGGCGAGACGAGCCCGGCGATCGAGAAGTTTGCCGCACCCGTCAACGACGCTGCCGTGCCCGCCTCACGGCCGTGCCGGTCGAGGGCGAGCACCTGCACGCAGGGGAACGTGAATCCGCACGAGGTGATGAACAAGAACAGCGGCACGAGCGTGCCCCACAGCCCGAGGTCGAGCAGCGAGAAGACGTAAATCATCGAGCCGAAGACAAACAACCCAGCGGTCGAATACGCCATCACCCACTGCGGGCCGAAGCGCGCGGCGAGGCGGGAGGCGGTCTGCACACCGAGCACCACACCGAGCGAATTGACCGCGAACAGCACGCCGTACTGTTGCGGATCGAAGCCATAGGTCTCTTGAAACAGGAATGACGACGCCGAGAGGTACGAGAACAGTCCGCTGAAGGTCATCGAGCCGATCACGAGAAGCCCGAGGAAGACCCGGTCGCTGAGCACGTTTCGGTAGCGTTGCCAGACCGTCGTCGAACCGCGTTCCTGGCGCCGCTCCTTCGGTAGCGTCTCGGGCACCAGGAAGATTGCGCTCGCGAGCATCGCCGTGCCATAGATCGCAAGCACGAGGAAGATCCCGCGCCAGTCGGTGATCAACAGGAGCCCCGAGCCGATCAGCGGAGCGATCACTGGCGCGACGCCCGACACAAGCGCGAGCCGCGAAAGCATCAGCACGAGGGGCTTGCCGCCGAAGAGGTCGCGCACGATCGCGACGGCAACGACGCCGCCCGCCGCCGCTCCGGCGCCCTGCACCACGCGAGCGGCAGCCAGCAGCTCGAGCGTCGGGGCGATTGCCGCGGCGATGCTTGCCAAGATGTGCACGCTGGTGGTCGTGAGCAGCGGGATGCGCCTGCCCACCTTGTCGCTCCAGGGGCCAACCACGAGCTGCCCGAGCCCGAATCCGATCATCGTTCCGGTCAGGGTCAGCTGAATTGCCGACGCCGTCGTGTTGAAATCGTGCTCGAGAATCGGGAACGCGGGCAGGTAGAGATCGATCGTGAACGGGCCCAGCGCCGTGAGCGCCCCGAGCACGAGAATGTAGAGCACGCGAGTGCGACGAGAAATGCTGTCGCCAGGGTGCAGCATGATGGGCGCGGTTGCGGGATTCGGGCCGAGGGACCGGATCGCGCCGGTGGCCGGATGGCGCTGCCCAGCCTCGCCCGTCGGGCCCACGGCACCGGTGCCGTCAGCAGAATTCGTGGGCGTGCGGGGCGTGTTCGTCACGGCGACCTAACAGAAGAATCTTTCGATTCGGGTGGCAAAGCGTCTGCATGATTCTACCGTCGGGTGCATCGCCGAACTAGACGCGGCCCCGGGCCCCGGCATCCCCACCCAGTGCACGGTTCTCAGCCCCGCCCCAGTCGTGCCCGCATAGGGTTGCAGCAGGTGCCGGCAACCGGCACACCCCGAGCCGAGATCACACACATGACCCCGACACAGCCCCAGGGCAACAACCGTAAGAACCGCACGAGCGGCAACCCCGCCACCCAGGCGCGGCTGAACCAGCACGCGGCGCAGCAACACAAGGAAGATCGCAAGGCCGAGGCCGCCCAGCACCAACGCATGCTCGCCTCGCGGCAGCGGCGCAAGGTCGCGTGGTGGACCGGCGGCACCGTCGCGGCGCTCGCAATTGTCGGCGTGGTGATCGCGTCGTTCGTGTTCGCCCCGAAGCCACCGCCCGAGGCGACCTACGACATCGGCGGAACCGGCGCAAAGATCGAGGGCGTCGAAACGTTCGACAACGGCAATCAGCACGTCAGCGAGCGCGTCGAGTACCCACAGACGCCCCCCGCTGGCGGCAATCACTTCAACGCCTGGCTCAACTGCGGCGTCTACACCGAACCGCAAGAGAACGAGCTGGCCGTGCACTCGCAGGAGCATGGCGCCGTGTGGGTCACCTACGACGCGAAGCGGGTCGACGCCGAGGCACTGGCATCCATCGAAGCCAAATTGCCCTCGACATACATCGTGGTCTCGCCGTTCGAAGGCCTCGACAGCCCCCTCGTGTTGAGCGCTTGGAACGCGCAGCTGAAACTCGACTCGGTGGCCGACCCCCGCATCGAAGAGTTCCTCGAGGAGTACTGGCGCAACCAGAACGTCCCCGAGCCGACCTCCGCCTGCACCGGGGCCATCGATGGCCCCGGTCGGCGCTGATTCGGCGCGCGAGATGCAACCCGAAGGCGCTGCGGATGCCGCCGCCCCGCGCCGCACACCCCGCTGGCTGATCCCCGCCCTCGCCGTGCTCGCCGCCGCCGCACTAGCGTTCGGTATCGGCCGATTCACGGCGTTCGACACCCACGCGTCGCAGAGCGTTGCACCGCTGCCCGGCACCCACAGCCCGGAGGCCGGCTTCGCGCGCGATATGCAACTGCACCACGCGCAGGCGGTCGACATGGCGATGGAGATCTATCGCAAGACCGAAGACGAAGAGATTCGGATGATGGCGTACGACATGGCCACCGCGCAGTCGGCACAGATCGGCGAGATGTACTCGTGGCTCGTGAACTGGGGACTCCCCCAGCGCGGCGACCCGCTTATGGCATGGATGGGCCACGGCACCCCGGACTCCGAAGGCGCTGCCGGTGGGCACGGCGCTCACGCGGCAGAGCCCGCGGCGACGCCCCAGCCCGAAACCGAGCTCTACGAAGCGATGGGCATGGCCAGCCCTGCACAGCTCGAGCGACTGTCGGCGGCAACCGGCACCGAAGCCGACTGCCTCTTTCTCACGCTCATGATTCGGCACCACGTTGGCGGCATCGAGATGCTCGATGCCGTGCTCGAGCTCGGCACCAACCCCCGCGTGAGGGCGGTCGCCGGAGCGATGAACGAGGTGCAACAGTTCGAACTCGATGCCATGCAGGCTTCGCTCCTGCGGCTCGGATGCTCCTAGCCCACGTCCGCTGATCCGCCCTACTTCTGCGAACCCGCCAGCAGCGCCTGCACGAAGTATCGCTGGAACGCGAAGAACACGATGAGCGGCACGATCATCGATACGAACGCGCCCGTCGAGAGCACATCGAGGTTCGCGCCATATTGCCGCAGCTGCGATTGGATCGCCACCGTCAACGGTTGCGACTCGGAGTTCGTAAAGATGAGCGCGACGAGCATGTCATTCCAGGTCCACAAGAACTGGAAGATCGCGAGCGAGGCGATGGCGGGGAGACCGAGCGGCAAGATCACCCGGAAGAAGATCCGCCAGTCGCCAGCCCCATCAATGCGCGCGGCTTCGAGCAGCTCGGTGGGCACCTGCGTGAAGAAGTTGCGCAGCAGGAAGATCGCGAACGGAAGCCCGAAAGCAGTGTGAAACAGGATCACGCCAAACACGCTGCCGAAGATCCCGAGTGTGCCAAAGAGCCGGGCGAGCGGGATGAGCGCCACCTGGAGCGGCACGGCGAGCAGGATGATCACAACGATCAGCAACCAGTCGCGGCCAGGAAAGTGGAGGAACGCGAACCCGTAGGCGGCGATCGCACCAAGCATGACGACAAGAATCGTCGTGGGCACCGCGATCACGATCGTGTTCCAGAACGAACCGGTGATCGTCGGGTTCGACAGCAGGTTGGCGTAGTTCTCGATCGTGAGTTGCGCCGGCGCCGTGAAGACGGTCCACCAGCCGCTCGCCGCAATATCGCCCGAGGTGCGCAGCGAGGTGAAGAACAGGCCCACGGTCGGCACAAGCCAGAACACGGCGACGATCAGGAGCACGACGTTGACGATGCTCGAGTTGAACACCGCCAGGATGCGCTGTGCGGCGTTTTTCTTGGGGCGCACCAGTGTCAGTTCACTCATCGGCCGCGCTCCTCACGGAATCGGCGGACGTTGATAATCATTGACGGCAACACGAGGATCAGCAGCAGGATCGCGAGCGCCGAGCCGAGGCCCTGGTTGGCACCGCCACCAAATGACACGGTCCACATCTCAACCGCGATCACGTTCGCCGCGGGTTTCGACGAGCCGGGCGGAATCACGTAGACCAGGTCGAAGATCTTCAGCACGTTAATGATCAGCGTGACAAACACCACGATCAGCACCGGCGAGAGCAGCGGCGCGGTGATCTTTGTGAACACCTGCCACTCGTTCGCACCGTCAATGCGCGAGGCCTCCTGCAGCGAGCGGTCCATGGCCGAGAGCCCGGACGCGATCATCACCATCGCGAAGCCGGCCCAAATCCAGATGTACGAGAGGATGACGACGCCGTTAATAAAGGAGGCGCTCAGCCACGAGACGCCCTGGAAACCCTCGTCGAAGTTCGATGCCGGGAGGGCGATCGTGTAGGTCTCTCCGACGGTCAGGCCGTCGATGACGAAGGTGCCGCCGGCGCCCGTCGTTGCAAAGCCGTGGATCGACCCGTCGGGGGCGACCGCATCGACGCGCACACCGGGAAGCCCGCTCTTGCCCGGTTCGATCTCGCCATTCACGCCGCCACCGCCGCGGAGCACATCGAGAAACACTGTGCCCGTGACCTGGGTGTCGCTCGCTGTCGGTGCCGCGACCGCTTGCTCTGCTTCGGCTGGCAGGTTAGTGGCTCGGATGCCGGTGAGTGGAAAGTCGTGTGTCGTGCCGGGCGAGACTGTGCCTTCGGTCGCGATGACGCCACGGTCTTCGATAATCCCAAAGCCGTCGCGCGGCTTCGCCCCCGGATAATCTGCGGAGTCGGAGAAGATGTTGTTCACCCCGACGATGAACGCGTTGACGACGCCAAGGTTCGGGTTCTCCTGGAACATGCCGCGGAAGATCACGCCGGCTGCCAGCATCGAGATTGCCATCGGCATAAAGATGATGAGCTTGAATGCGGTTTTCCACTTGAGCTTCTCAAGGAGTACCGCGAAAATCAGCCCGAGGATCGTGCACGATGCGGGTGCGATGATCACCCACATGATGTTGTTGCGGATCGCGGTGAACGTCGTGTCGTTCGTGAACATGGTGACGTAGTTGTCCCAGCCCGCGAAGTTCTCGCCGCCCTGGTCGTAGAACGACCGAACGATGGTGAACACGATGGGGTACACGACGAGCGCTCCCAGCACGATCAGTGCGGGGAGCAGGAACGACGCAATGATTGCGCCTCGCCGGAGACGGGCCTTGCCGGGGGAAGGAGCCTTCGCTCCCTCCCCCGGTGTCAGCTCAGTCTTCGCGTTAACCACATCGGTCACGCTTGTACCTCTTCGTTCGTTAGTTCGACCTAGTATGCCGCGAGTGCCGCGGCTTCGAGGCGCTGCTGCGTGCCAGCAACGTCGGTCGGGTTCTCGTAGAACGAGATCATTTCTTGCCAGAAGCCCTGGCCGGGGGTGCCACCGAAGGCGCTCGGCGTCAGGTCTGACATGTCGAAGCGGAACGTCTTCGCACCGGTGAGCGCCTCTGCGATCTGGCGCGCGGTGGCGTCAGGGTAGAGGGCAGTATCGACAGCCTTGTTGGGCGAGGTCAGGCCACCGTTGGGAACCCAGATCTCGGCGGCTTCCGGCGATGCGAGGTAGGCCATCAGGGCCATCGTCGCGTCGTCGTTCACCATCGCGATTGCCACGTCGCCGCCACCGACAACGGCGGCAGCCGAGCCGTCGATCGACGGGAAGTCGTAGAACAGTGCGTTCTTGCCCACGACGGAGTTGCCGTCTTCGGTGATGACACCAGCGACGAAGTCACCCTCGTAGACGGTGCCAGCCTTCGGGTCAGCGCCGAAGACCTGCGTGACCGCGTCGCCGAATGCGCGCTGTGCGCCACCCGGCTCGAGCACGTCGCTGCTCCAGAGCGTTGCCATCACGTCGAGCGCCTTGGTGACCGACGGGTCGGTCCAGGGAATCTCGTGGTTCGTGAGCTTGTCGTACATCTCTTCACCTGCGGTGCGGAGGTAGACGTTCTCGAACCAGTCGGTGAGCGGCCAACCGACGTCGGCGCCGACGGAGATGCCCGCGAAGCCCGAGTCCTGCACAACCTGCAGCTGCGTCATGAAGTCGTCCCAGTCGGTGGGGACCGTGGCGCCAGCCTCGTCGTAGATGTCGGAGTTGTACCACATGGTCGACTTGTTCGATGCCTTGAACCACACGCCATAGAGCTCGCCATCGGCAGAGCCGAGGTCGATCCAGCTCTTCGAGTAGTTCTTCTCGACAGCCTTCTTGACGTCGTCACTCACGGGGAACAGGTCACCGTTCGCCGCGAGCGACTGCAGCAGTGCGGGCTGACCGGTCAGCGCGATGTTGGGAGGCGTGCCACCCTCGAGCTGGCCCTGAATGTAGGTGGGGCCGTTGTCGCCGAAGCTCGTGTAGTTGACCGTCGCGCCGGTGTCGTCTTCAAACTTCTTGAGCACAAGCTCAAAGTTCTTCTGCTCGGCGCCCGACCAAGCCGCAACGACGTTCAGCGTCTGTCCGGCGAAATCGCCGGTCCCCGGAGCAGCGGAGCTGTCGCCGCCGCCACCGCCCGAGCAACCCGCGATAACGATGCTTGTGGCGGCCAGAGCCGCGAGTGAAATAACGACGCGTTGACGTCTGCGATGAGTCATGCGTTCCTCCTTCGAAGGATGTAGTGGGCATGCTGGCCCTCACTCGGCGGGTACCGACGGTAAGGAACCGCTTCCACAGTCACCGTATGCCGGGCGCCAACCCTCCGCAAGCCGATCGAGGTCTCGGTTTGGCCACGACACGCGTCGAAAGGGGCGGGGATTGACCGCTTGTTTGAAATCACGGCGTGAGTACTATGGAATCGTTTTCAGGTTCACTCACATCTACAACTCGGCGGGGTCATCACATGGCAGGGATCGCGGAGGTCGCACGCCTCGCGGGCGTGTCACAGGCAACGGCAAGCCGTGCGCTCACAGGGCGAGGCTACGTGTCGGCCGCCACACGAACCCGGGTGATCGAGGCGGCAACCGCGCTGCAGTACGTCGCCTCAAGCACCGCGGCAAGCCTCGTGACCGGGCGGATGCAAAACATCGGCGTGATCGTTCCCACCATCGGCCGATGGTTCTTCAGCGAGGTCTTAGAAGGCATCCACGAAGCCCTGCTCGAACAGCGCTACGACCTCTCGCTCTACGATGCCGAGCCCGAGACGGCCGCGCGCGACACAATCTTTGCCCAGCTGTTGGCCCGCAAACGCTTCGACGGGCTGATCGCCGCGGGTATCGAACCCGAGCACCGTGAACTCGACCGCCTCCTCAGCTTTGGCAAACCGGTTGTCACGATCGGCAGCCCAGAGGCGGAGGTCAGCGGCATCACGATCGACAACCGCGACCTGACCCGTCGCGCCACCGAGCATCTCCTCGAACTCGGTCACGAACGCATCGTGCTCCTCGGCGGCCACCCCGGTGGGCGCGAGACGAGCTTCGGCGACCAGGAACGCGTACGTGGGTACACCGACACGATGCGGAGCGCGGGTCTCGGCGCCGAGGCCCGCCACATTCCCTCGACCGTCTCGATGCCCGGCGGGTATGCGGCCGCCGCCCAGGTGCTCGGCGACTCCCGCGTGCGGCCGACGGCCATTGTCGGCATCTGCGACGAGGTTGCCATCGGCGCCATCATCGCGGCGCGGCGCATGGGCATCATGGTGCCGGCCGACCTCAGCGTGGTCGGCATCGACGACCACGAAAACGCCGAAATGTTCTCGCTCACCACGCTCGCGCAGCGCCCGCGCGAACAGGGGCACGCAGCCGTCGCTCTCCTCATGCGGCACATTTCTGAATCGGATGCCCCACCCGAGCGCATCTTCGAACCAGCAACCCTGATCGTCCGCAGCTCGACGGCCCCAATCAGCCGCGAGCATTCGGCGGTGATCGCGGGGATCAGCCCGCGCCGCTGAGCCGCCCGCCGCGCCGCGCGCAACGCAGAACAGGACGAAGCACCACGCACAAAAGCCCCGGATACCGAAGTATCCAGGGCTTTCGTAGAAGTCAGTGCGCCGAAGCGCGTCGACTACTTGAGGGTGACGGTGGCGCCGGCCTCTTCGAGGGCAGCCTTTGCCTTCTCGGCAGCTTCCTTCGAAGCGCCCTCGAGCACTGCCTTGGGCGCGCTGTCAACGACAGCCTTCGCCTCGCCGAGTCCCAGGCTGGTGAGCTCGCGCACAACCTTGATGACCTGGATCTTCTTCTCGCCAGCCGACTCGAGCACGACGTCGAATGCCGACTGCTCTTCAGCCTCTTCAGCGGCGGCACCAGCGGCAGCGGGGCCAGCAACGGCGACCGGAGCAGCAGCGGTGACCTCGAAGGTCTCCTCGAACGCCTTGACGAACTCGCTGAGCTCGATGAGGGTGAGCTCCTTGAACGCGTTGAGCAGCTCCTCAGTGGTGAGCTTTGCCATGATGTATCTCCTTGATTGGTGTGTCGATCCGGCCGCTGTGCGGCCCCCTCGACATGAAGGTTTGTGTGGTTTTTACCGTGCCCGAGGCGTGAGCCTAGGCTGCGGCTTCCTGCTTCTCGCGCAGCGCCTCGACCGTGCGAACGGTCTTCGAGAGCGGTGCGGTGAACAGGTACGCGGCTCCGAACAGCGAGGCCTTCATCGCGCCGGCGAGCTTCGCCAGCAGGACTTCACGGCTCTCGAGGTCAGCAAGCTTGCCTACCTCTGCAGCGCTCAGGGCGGCGCCATCGAAGTAGCCGCCCTTGATCACGAGAAGAGGGTGTGCCTTGGCGAAGGCGCGCAGACCCTTTGCAACGGCGACAGGGTCACCGTGCACGAAGGCGATGGCTGACGGGCCGTTAAGCTCGTCGTCCAGGCCCGTGATGCCAGCCTTGGCGGCGGCAATCTTGGTCAGCGTGTTCTTCACCACGGCGTAGTTTGCGTCTTCACGAATAGAGTTGCGCAGCTCTTTGAGCTCAGCAACCGTGAGTCCGCGGTACTCGGTCAGCAGAACGGCGGTCGAGTCCTCGAAATTCTTCGTGAGCTCGGCAACCGAAGCATCCTTCCGTGCCATGGCCACTCCTTTTGTCTTCGAGACGTTCCACGGTGGTGGATCGTCGGCCTCAGTGCCAATCTCGGAGATCGTCGCGGGCAATGAAAAAAGCTCCGGCGCGGGCGCACGGAGCTTGGAATCAGATTGCTCTGAAAGTCTCAGTTACACCTGCGCGGGCCCCTGCATTGCAGAGCTTCGATCGATATGCGCTTGCACGCATTCCGATGACCGGCGGTCTTTGGCTTCCATAAGAGTAATGGATGCCCCATCCCTCACCAAATCGAAGCCCTCCGCGTCGACCCGCCGGCGTGACGCCTCAGCGACCGAGGGCGAGCGCGCTGCGTGCGACGGTCCCGCGACGGGGTGGCGGGCCCTCGGGCGGGGGTGGCTGAGGTTAGGGTCAATGGGTGCACCCTGAACTCGCCGCGCGCATTGTCGCCGACTCCACCGATCGGGTGGCGTGGCTGCGCGCGCGGGCACGAGGCATCACCGCGACCGATGTTGCAAGCCTCAGTACGCCCCGTTCGATCGAGAACGCGGCAACCGCAAAATTGCAGGGCTCCGGGTTCACCGGCAACGCCTATACCGACCACGGCCGCCGACGCGAGCCGGAGATCGCACGCTGGGTTGCCGCAACCCACGGCATCCTTCCGTCCACCGCACTGTTTCGGGCCCGAGAAGAGGCGCGTCATCTCGCGACACCCGACGGGCTGGCAATGATCGGCGATGCCGTACACCTGTGCGAGATCAAGACGACAACGAAGCCGTGGCGAAGCATCCCGCGCAATTATCTTCGTCAGGTTTGGTGGCAACAGTACGTGCTGGGCGCCGAGCGCACGCTCGTGGTCTGGGAGGAGCATCGCGACTTTGTGCCGGTCGATGACGAGCCGCGGAGTGTGTGGATCGACCGCGATGAGATCGAGATCGCCAAGCTCGTGGGGTTGGCAGATGCCCTCATCGATGAACTCCATCGCCGTACGGCCCGCGTGCACCCGGTCACCGACACGAGCCGGCCCGGCGCCGACTCTCCGGCGGTCGCAGCTGCGGTCGCCGCACACGAGTTCGTCTCACGCGGCACAGTGCCCGAGTACGCGTTGACCCCGGCACATCAGCGCGAGATTCGTCGCGCGATGGCGCTCGGAGGCGACTGACCGGCACGAAATTCGCGGCCCGAGCACGGAACGCAAGCACTCGGCACGAAATTCAGCACGGCACGCGCTTGACGTGATTGGCTCAGAAACATATAGTTGACCTTTATCAACAATCTCGCGCCAGCGTTGTCGCACCCAATTTTTTGTAAAGGTCGTCAATGACAGCTGCATCCACGTCGCCCGCTTCCGCGGCATCCGCCGACGAACCAGATATGACGCCACGCGAGGTCATCAAGACCATCTCGGGCTTGCTCATCGGCATGTTCGTGTCGATCCTTGCGGGCACGGTCGTCTCGACCTCGCTCCCGATCATCATTCACGACATCGGCGGCGACCAGACGGCCTTCACCTGGGTTGTCACCGCGACCCTGTTGACGACGGCAATCTTCACCCCGATTTGGGGCAAGCTGGCCGACCTCTTCAACCGCAAGATGCTCATCCAGACCGCGATGATCATCTTCGTGGGAGCCACCGCGATTGCGGGCTTCGCACAAGACCCCGGCACGATGATCGCGTTCCGCGCGCTTCAGGGCGTCGGCGCCGGTGGCCTCGCGGCCCTCGGCCAGATCCTCATGGCCGATGTGATCAGCCCGCGCGAGCGTGGCCGCTACATGGGCCTGTTCGGTGCAATCATGGCGCTCGGCACCGTGGGCGGCCCGTTGCTCGGTGGCGTCATCACCGACGCGTTCGGCTGGCGCTGGAACTTCTTCGTTTCGATTCCGTTCGCAATCGCCGCGATCTGGATCCTGCACCGCACCCTGCACCTCCCGAAGCATCCCCGCACCAAGCGCCACATCGACTACCTCGGCATGGTGCTGCTGTCGGTCTCGGTCTCGCTGATCCTGATCTGGGTCACCAACGCGGGCAAGAGCTACGAGTGGTGGAGCCTCGAGACGATCCTCATGGCAGGCGGCGGCCTTGTGATGGCTGCGCTCTTCGTCGTGGTTGAGCTCCGCTCCCCCGAGCCACTCATCCCGCTCACGCTGTTCCGCAACCGCACCTTCACCCTCGCCGTGATCGCCTCGATCGCCACCGGCATCGCAATGTTCGGCACCTCGGTCTACCTCAGCCAGTACATGCAGATGGCGCGCGGCGCAACGCCGACCGAAGCGGGCCTGTTGACGTTGCCGATGATCTTCGGCCTGCTTCTGACCTCGATCACGGCCGGCCAGCTCATCACGAAGTACGGCAAGTGGAAGCCCTACATGATCGCGGGCAGCCTGCTGATGATCGCCGGCTCGTTCATGCTCACCACGCTGCGCTACGACACGAACTTCGTGCTGGTCTCGCTCTACATGTTCCTGCTTGGTGCCGGTGTCGGCATGACGATGCAGAACCTGGTGCTCGTTGTGCAGAACACCGCACGACCCGAAGAAATGGGTGTCGCGAGCTCCGGCGTCGCGTTCTTCCGTAGCCTCGGTGGCACCGTCGGCGTTTCGGTGATGGGCGCCGCGCTCGCGTCGAGCGCCAGCGGGCTGTTTGCCATCAACAAGCAGGCACTCGGCGAGGCAATCGCCGGGCTCGGCGAAAAGGGCGCCGCGGTTGCCGAGCAGCTCACGTCCGGGGCGCTCCCCCAGGTGAGTCTGCTGCCCGACGCCGTGCGATTCATCGTCGAAGACATCTACGCGCAGGCGATCTCATCGTCGTTCATGATTGCCGCACCGCTCGCGGTCGTCAGCTTCATCGCCATCCTGTTCCTGCCGAACCACCCGCTCAACAACATGACGACCTCGCAGCGCATCGCAGCGGGCGAGGCTGGCCTTGCAACGGATGCCGCGGGCGAGGGCGTTGCGATGATCGCCAGCGAAATCGCTGCCGATGATGCAGCCGCTGAGATCCGTGCACACCAGAGCGAGGACACGGCGCGATAGTGACCGACATCGTCATGCCGGGGCTCGGCACTTCCGAGCCCCGGCGCGTCGCCGCAGCACGCAGCATCGAGGCAGAGCTCAGCGAGCTCGTGAGCCGCATTCGCGTGCACATGCGCCGGTCGGCCGAAGCTGTTGCCCCGGGTCTCACGCCCGCGAGCTACAAGGCGCTCAGCTTGATCGATCGACGAGGACCCATCACGCTCTCGGCCCTCACCGAGATCTTCGGGGTCGACAAGTCGCTGATTAGTCGCGCGGTGCGCGAACTCGAAGACCACGAGTTCATCAGCCGCACGCGTGATCCTAACGACGGAAGATCGCAACTGCTCAGTGCGACCCCGCACGCGCGAGCACGGCTCGAGGTAGCCCGCAAGCGAGATGAGGGTCGCCTCCTCGGTGTGCTCGCCGACTGGGATCTGCTCGACATCGAACGCCTCGCTGACCTGCTCCATGCGCTCAATGTCGGCGATGCGACCACGAAAACCAAAGTGGATTAGCGGGCGCAGCTGCACACGGGCCCGCGCCCGTCACTGATTCGAACACACTGCGTCACTGATTCGAGAACGCCGAGTCGAATGCCGCGGCGGGCGGGTCCCACAACAGCGAGCGCACAAATGTCACGGCTTCGGCCGCGCCGTGCAGCCGGTCCATGCCCGCGTCCTCCCATTCGACGGAGATCGGGCCGGTGTATCCGATCGAGTGCAACGCGCGAAACGCGTCTTCCCATGGCACATCGCCTCGCCCGGTCGAGACGAAGTCCCATCCGCGTCTCGGGTCGCCCCACGGCAGGTGCGACCCGAGGACGCCCGCACGGCCGTTGTTCGGGCGAAGCCTCGTGTCTTTGCAGTCGACGTGATAGATCCGTTCGGCGAAGTCGACGATGAACCCGACCGGGTCGATCCCTTGCCACATCATGTGCGAGGGGTCCCAGTTGAAGCCGAAGGCCTCTCGGCGCCCGATCGCGTCGAGCGTGCGCACGGCGCTCCAGTAGTCATAGGCGATCTCACTCGGGTGCACCTCGTGCGCAAACCGCACACCCTCAGCGTCAAACACGTCAAGGATCGGGTTCCAGCGCTGCGCAAAGTCGTCGAAGCCGCGCTCGATCACCGAGGCATCGACCGGCGGAAACATCGCGATGTACTGCCAGATCGACGAGCCAGTGAAACCGACCACCGTGTCGATGCCGAGCTTGCGGGCGACGCGGGCCGAGCGCTTCATGTCTTCTGCCGCGCGCTGGCGCACTCCCTCGGCGTCACCATCGCCCCACACGTAGTCGCGCAGGATCGCCTGATGGCGAAAGTCGATGGGCGCATCGCACACGGCCTGGCCGGCGAGATGGTTCGAGATCGCGAAGACCTTGAGGCCATAGCGATCGAGCACCTCGAGACGGGATGCCAGGTATGCATCGTCTTCGTCGGCTCGGCGCAGATCGAGGTGATCGCCCGAAGCGGCGATCTCGAGGCCGTCGTAGCCCCACGACGAGGCGAGGCGCGCCACCTCCTCGAACGGCAAATCGGCCCACTGGCCGGTGAACAGGGTGACCGGATGCGTCGACATGTTCGTGCTCCTTAGGCGGGTTCGTTCTCGTGTGCGCGCTCGTCTTGCAGCGCGCGAAGGTAGGCAAGCGAGCGCTCGGCGAGCGCGTCTTGCGTCGGTGCGAGGGGGCGCCACACAGAGGCAGCAACCGCGATGGTCTCGTTCTCGCCGGTGAAACTTTCGACCCCGAGCGGGCCCGCATAACCCGCGTCGTCGAGCGCATCGAGCATGCCCGGCCAGTCGGTGTGGTCGTCGCCGACCGGCCCGCGGTCGTTGCCGCAGACCTGCACGTACGCGATCGCGTCGCCGGCCAGGCGGATGGCATCGGCCGGGCGCTGCTCTTCGATGTTCAGGTGATAGCTGTCGAGCGCAAGCCCGAGGCCGGGCCCGAGCAGCGGAGCGAGAACCTCGAGACCCTGCGCGACCGTGTTGATCACGCTCGTCTCGTAGCGGTTGAGGGGCTCGATCGCGAGGGTACGGCCAGCCGCGGCGGCGGCGGCCACGATTGGGGTGAGCGATGTTCGCAGTTCGGCTGCGGCATCCGCGCGTTCTTCGGGGCTCATGCGCCACGTCGCGCCGGTCGGCGCGTAGAACGGCCCAGCCACGATCGGTGCGCCGACGACCCCGGCGACCTCGAGGCAGTGGTGGAGGTATTGCTGCGTGGCAGCGACGTCGCCGGCACGCGCGAGCAACGAGCGAGCCGAGCCCATCGCCCCGACAATGATCGGTTGCAAGCCGAATTGCTGCAGCAGGTCGCGGGCGCGCACCGCACTCCAGTCCCCCGGGTTTTCGATCGGCAGTTCGACGGCATCAAAACCCATGCCCGCGATTTTTCGCAGCAGGGGCTCGAGCGTGGTGTCGTCGAGGGGGGAGGTCCATACCCAGGTGTTCACACCGAGAGGGCGGCGCATCGTTGCTCCAATGGATCAGGCGTGCGCGCACGCGGTGCACGCTGGAGGTGAGGTGGTGCGCGCGGCGGGGTGACTCCGGTACTCCGAAGTCGCCCCGCCGCACGCGCGAGGTGTCAGCCCGGGTTAGGGGATGAGGCGCTTCTGCCAGACCTCGGGGTAGCCGGGCAGGTTCTCTCCGCCGAACTTGGCATAGTGACCGTCGGGCATGCCCTCGTTCTCGGTGAGGTAGCGATCGAGCTCTTCAGCGTTGATCGGGTTCTGCGGGAGCACCCACTCCTTGGGCACTTCTTCGCCCTTGAAGATCATCGCGGCCGCCAGCAGCGGGGTGCGCCACTGGAAGTTCGAGTAGACGGGCGCGAGGCCGGTCAGGCCCGTTGCCTTCCACTTGCGAAGGAACGACATCTCGTCTTCACCGGTCATGACTGGGTAGTCGGCACCGGCGTCTTCGAACGCCTCGATTGCAGCAACGGCGCCGTCACCGGCATCCATCCAAATGCCCTGCACGTCGCCCTTTGCGAGCTCATCGCTGATGATGCTCTTGATCTTTGCCGGGTCTGCACCGGTGAAGTAGTCAACCGCTTCGATGCCAGCCTCGGCGAAGAGCTTCTCGGCTCCGGCCCAGCGCTGCTCAAGCACGTCAACGCCGGGAAGGATGCGAAGGCCAACGACCTTGTCGCCCTTCTTGAGGTTGTCGATCAAGAACTCGGCCGTGTCGATGCCCCACGCAAAGCCACCGATCGGGTGGATGAACGTGACCTGGCAGTCGGTCTCGACCCCACGGTCGAAGACGATGACCGGCTTGTCGGTCGCGCACGCGCGCTCGACGGCCGGCGTCATTGCCGCCGTGCTGTTGGGCGAGATGAGGAACACATCGCAGTTGCCCTCGTTGATGAAGTAGTCGATGTCGGCGATCTGCGTGTCATCGGAGTCCTGCGCGTCGCGGGTCTCCATCGTGCTGATCGCGCCCGACTCCTGCAGCACCTTCAGCTGCTGGTTCATCGTGATCCAGCCCGTCTGTCGCCACGGGTTTGAAATCGAGGCGTTTGCGAAGCAGGCCTTCTTGGCCCCCGCGCTCGCATAGGCCGAGGTGTCGACCATTTCGGCGTTGATGTGCTGCAGATAGACCTCGTCTTCGGGGCCCGCGGGCACGACCGTGCGCTCGGCGAACTGCTTGTCGTAGACCTTCTGGTCAAACCATTCGTTGGTGCTGCCGGCACCCGGATCAGACGCCGACTCTGATGGAGCGGTGACGCCGGGGTCCGTGGTGCAACCGGCAAGCACGAACAGGCCGATAAGCGCCGCCGCAGCGGTGCCGACCTTGAGTGATCGTCGCATTGTTAACCTCCCTGGTTAGCATTGCTGCCCTCGCCTCTGAGGACATGTGAATCGGATTGAGCGGGTGCCACGGGTGGCTCCGGCTCCTTCCCCGGATCGGGAGAAGCTTGTGGGGATGCCGCGGCCCGCGGCCGCGCGCGGCGGGCGCGGAACGACACCCCGGCGTACGCGACGGCCGCGATGATGATCACGCCCTGCACGCTGTTGCGGAGCGTCGACGGCACACCGGCGATGTTCAGGAGAAGGAAGAGTGCTTCGAGCACGAATGCACCGGCAACCGCCGCGACCACCCAGCCGCGGCCGCCACCCAGCACCACACCGCCGAGCACCACCGCGGTGATCGCGATGAACTCGTAGCCGCGGCCCACCGAGGGGTGCACGCCCGCATAGCCGACGAGCAGGATGCCGGCGACGGTCGCCGAGAGCGAAGAAATGATGAAGCTCTGCGTGGTGACCCACCAGGTGCGCACCCCGGCGAAGCGTGCCGCCACGGGGTTGTCGCCGACGGCGATCATCTGCTTGCCGAGCGGCCGCTTCGTGATCCAGATCGCCAGTGCGAGCCAGCCGGCCAGCACCAGCACCGACCACGGCACGAAGTCGAGAAGCGGCACATCGCGCAAGCCGCCGCGGCCGATGTTGCGAAAGCTATCGGCCGGGTTGCCGGTTGCCGCGCCGCCGGTCCACCACAGAATCCCGCCGAGTAGCGCCAGCATCATGCCGAGCGTGACGATAAACGAGGGCACCTTCAGCAGCGTCGTGATGAGCCCGTTGATAAGCCCGATCACGGCTCCAAACACGAACATCAGCAGCATGACCGGGATCGTGCGCGAATCGTCTTGGCCGACAAGGTTGCCTGCGATCACGACCTGCGCCGTGATCAGCGAGCCTTGCGACAGGTCGAACTCGCCCGCGACAATCACAAAGTATTGACCGATCGCGATGATCGCCACCGGCGCGACGCGCTGGAGAAAGCGCATGAACTGCCCGGGTTCGGCAAACGCCGGGTTCAAGATGATGATCGCGACCAGCAGGATCGCGAGCAGCAAGAACACCGCGCCGCGCGGGCTGACCAGGGTGCGAAGTGTGTTTTTCACGACCCGTCACCTCCGTTGGCGGTGGATGCCGCGGGCACAGCGGGCGCCGGGGCAGCGGCATCCACACCCCGATCTTGTGATCCGCCCGGCCCGAAGCGTGCGCGCCGGGCGACCACGACTCGGCGGCTGTAGACGGCAACCGCGGCGACGATGACAACGCCGCGCACCACATCTTTGAGGAAGGGGTTGATCTGGAGGACGCTCATCACGTTGTCGACGACCGCGAAGATCGCGACGCCGCCGATCGTGCCCCATACCGAGCCGCGCCCGCCCAGCAGGAGCGTGCCGCCGAGCACCACGGCCGCGATGCTCAGCAGGTCGTAACCGCCCTGCTGGCCGACAACCGGGCTACCGACACCGAGGCGACTTGCCAGCAGCAGGCCCGCGAGGCCGGCGAACACCGAAGAGAGCACGTGCGCCGTCACCAGTGGGCGGCGGATGCGCAGGCCACTCAGGCGCGAAACCTCCGGGCTGCCACCGACGGCGAACAGGTGTGCGCCGACGCGCGTGCGATCGAGGATCAGCCAGACGAGGGCGGCGAGCGCGATCATGATCACGGTCGACACGGGGACGGGGCCGATGCCGGTCGCGCCGATCAGCTGAAATTCCCATGGCACCTTGCCCGCGCTGCCCTGGAAGTTGGTGTTGAGCACACCCTGCAGAATCAGGCCCATACCAAGGGTCGCGATGAAGCCATTGACGTTGAGCACCGTCACGATGAGGCCGTTCGCGAGGCCGATCGCGGCGCAAACGATGAGTGTGAGCGTCACCGCCCACGGGATATTCGCGGCGTTGCCGTTCATAGTGGTCGCGCCGATCAGGCTCGCCAGGCTGATCACATAGATCACCGAGAGGTCGAGCGAGGCGCCGAGAATGACGAGCGTCTGTCCGATCGCGACGAGCCCGAGCACGCTCATGCCGGTGAGGATGTCGCGGATGTTGCCGGCGCTGAAGAAGTTTCGGCCGACGGTGCCCACGAGGATCGCGCCGATCACGATCACAATCACGAGGGCGATGAGCACGATCTGGGTCGTGCCAATGCGGATGCGCTTCATGCTCACACCTCCCCTATACGCGGTGTACCGGTGTCTCGTGCGCCCGGCTCTTGTGTGCGTGCGCCGGTCGCGGCAGCCAGCACTTCGAGCTCGGATGCCCCGGCCGCAAGCTCTGCGCCGATGCGGCCGTCGCGCATCACGACGATGCGGTCGCTCATGCCGATCACTTCTGGCAGCTCTGACGAGACCATCAGCACGGCCTTGCCCTCGGCGGCGAGTCGGCGCATGAGGGTGTAGACCGCGACCTTGGCGCCCACGTCGATGCCGCGAGTCGGCTCGTCGAACAGCACCACCTGCGGATCGGTGACGAGCCACTTGGCAAGCACCACCTTTTGCTGGTTGCCGCCCGAGAGCGTCTGCACTTCTTGGTCGATCCCGCGCGCGGTGATCTCGAGGCTCGAAAGGATGCCGGGCACCCGCTTGCGGGCGGTCCGGGTGCGGCTGGCGAACACGCCCCGCACTACGAGCAGCGCGTTGTCGAGGATCGATTGCCCCAGCACAAGACCCTGCGCCTTGCGGTCTTCGGTTACGAGGGCGATGCCCGCTCGCACGGCTTGGCGCGGGGAGGTCATGCGCACCGGTCGCCCGGCCAGCATCATCGTGCCGCGCGTGAATGCGTGTGCGCCAAAAATGCCCTCGAGAATCTCGGTGCGGCCCGATCCCTGAAGGCCCGCGAGCCCCAAGATCTCGCCGGTGCGCACGTCGAGGTCGACTCCGTCGACGAAGTCGTTACCAACGCCGCGCAGGCGCACCCGTGCCTCACCGACCTCGGTGCCGGGCTCCGCACCCGGGTAGTAGCTCTGGATGGGCCGTCCGACCATGCGGCGGACGAGTTCGTCTTGCGTCAGGTCGGCTGCGGGATCTGTAGAGACCAGCGCACCGTCTTTCAAGATCGTGATGCGGTCGCACAGATCGAAGATCTCTTTCAAGCGGTGCGAGACGTAGATGACCGCAACGCCGCGGGCGGTCAGCCGTCGAATGATCGCGTAGAGCAGTTCGACCTCGTGCTCGCTCAGCGCGGCGGTGGGTTCGTCCATCGAGATCACCCGCGCGTCGAACGAGAGCGCCTTGACGATCTCGACGATCTGCTGCTCGGCAACGGTCAGCGAGCCGACTCGCTCGGTGGGCTCGATGAAGTCAACGCCCAGGTCGTCCAAGATCGCACGGGTGCGCGCAATCATCGTCTTCTTGTCGATCAGCCCGCCTTTCAGCGGCTCTCGACCGAGGTAGACGTTCTGAGCGACGGTGCGCTCGGGCAGCAGGTTGAACTCTTGAAACACGGTGACCAGGCCCGCGTTCATTGCCTGCAGCGGATGCGTGAACGCCACCGTCTGCCCGGCGAACTCGATGCTGCCCGCGTCTGCCTGGTGCACACCCGCAAGCACCTTCATCAGGGTGGACTTGCCGGCGCCGTTTTCTCCAACGAGGCCATGCACCTCCCCCTGGACGACGTCGAATGAGACGTCGTGCAGCACCTGCACTCCGAAGAATGCCTTGTCGATTCCGGTGGCACGCAACACGACGTCGCTCGCCGCTCCCGCTGCAAGCGTCTCGTGCGCCAGGGTCTCGTTCATCGGGGCGCCGCCTCTGTGACTTCGATCCACTGCTTCGTTGCAGCCGAGTCGAGCACCGCCTGGGTCAGCCGCACGGCGCGCAGGCCATCCTCGAACGTGGGCAACCCGTCGACCTGTTCTCCCCGCACCGCGGCGTACGCATCGGCGATGAACGCGTTGAATGCGTCTTGGTAGCCCATGGGGTGACCGGCTGGCACCAACGAGAGTCGCGCCGCGTCGGGCGAGGCTGTTTCTGGGTCACGCAGAAGCACATAGGAGCCCGTGCGCCGACCGACCCAGAGTTCGTCAGGGCGCTCCTGCACAAACCGCACACTCTCGGCGGTGCCGTGCACCTCAAGCACCAGCGCGTTCTTGCGCCCGGGAGCGGTTTGCGAGACGAGCATGGTGCCAAGTGCCCCACCGCTGAGCTCAAACAGCACTGCCGCAATGTCTTCCGTCGTGACCGCGCTGCCGGCCCGCTCGGTGTGCACCGTGCGCGTGCGCGCGCCAAGCCTCACGATGCGCTCGCCGGTGACGAACTCGATCAGGTCGCACAGGTGCGAGCCGATGTCGGCAAAGGCCCGGGAGCTGCCACCGAGTGCCGGGTTCACCCGCCAGTCAACGTCACCCGAGTCGAGCAGCCAGTCTTGGAGGTAGCTGCAGTCCAACGTGAGGAGCGCGCCGAGTTCGCCCTTCGCAATGCGAGCCCGCGCCTCACGCACCATCGGGTGGTAGCGATAGACAAACGGCACCGCGGCGATGAGGCCGCTCGTGCGGGCCGTCGCCGCCAGCACCTCGGCGTCACCAACGCTGATGGCGAGTGGCTTCTCGCAGATCACGTGTTTGCCCGCGGCGAGCGCCGACCCGGCAAAAGCGGCGTGGGTCGAGTTGGGCGTGCACACGTGCACCACGTCGACGTCACTCGCAATGAGCGCGGCCGGATCACTCGCAACGGCCGCAATGCCGAGGTCTTCTGCGGCCATTGCCGACGACCCCGGGTTCGATGCGGCGATCAGCGCCGGTGTCGCTCGCGCTGCACGCACGGCACGACTATGCACGGCAGCCATGAAGCCACCACCCAGAAAGCCTCCACGCAGTGCGCGGGCGACGGTGCCGGTGACATTCGTTGTCATGCGGTGATTCTGACACACGTCCGACAACTTTTGTAAGGCTTTCGACAGAAGTCATGTGTTCGTGACATTGAGTATGGCGATTGCAAGCAGAAGTGGTTGACTTGCGACATGGTCGAACTCCACCGCACCGGCACCCCAAGTACGCCCGGGGCTGGCGAGCTCCTGCAGATCTTGCGCGACGGTGGTGCACGCACCAAGGCAGAACTCGCCGCGTACACCGGCCTCGCCCGCTCGACCGTCGCCGGGCGCATCGACGTGCTCTTGGCCGCGGGCCTCGCCAGCCCGGCAGGAGAGGCGGCGTCAACGGGCGGCCGGCCCCCAGCGCGGGTGGCGTTCAACCCTCGCGCGGGCATCGTGCTTGCGATCGATCTCGGGGCGACCCACGCGACGATCGCCATCGTCGACCTCGCGCACCAGATTCTCGACTCACACGCAACCCCCCTCGATATTGCCGCTGGCCCCGAAACCGTGCTCAATCTCGTCCTGGCCGAGGGCGCGACGCTGATGGCCCGCGGCAAGCACGATGTCTCGACGCTTCTGGGGGTCGGCATCGGTGTGCCCGGTCCGGTCGAGTACTCAACCGGGCGCCCCACCAATCCGCCGATCATGCCCGGCTGGGACCGCTTCGACGTACCCGGCTACGTGCAGCGGGCGCTGCCCGTGCCCGTGTTCGTCGACAACGACGTCAACGTGCTGGCGCTCGGCGAGCACGCCCTGAGCTGGCCCGACGTTGATGATCTGATCTTTGTGAAAGTGTCGACCGGTATCGGCGCCGGCATCATTTCAGGTGGCGCGCTCCAGCGCGGTGCGCAGGGTTCGGCCGGCGACATGGGGCATGTGCAGGTGCCCTACAGCCACGATTCACCGCGTACGCCTGGCGATGAGCGCGACCTCGAAGCCGTCGCCAGCGGCAGCGCCCTGGCAGCGTCGCTCACGGCGGCGGGCCTTGCAGCCAGCGGAAGCCAGGATGTGGTGGACCTCGTGCGCGGTGGCAACCCCGCGGCGATCGCCGCCACCCGCCAGGCCGGGCGCGAGGTGGGCGAGGTGCTCGCAACCGTGGTCAACATGTTGAACCCGTCGATGATCGTGCTCGGCGGCAGCATCTCGCGCGCTGGCGAACACCTGCTCGCCGGGGTCCGCGAGGTCGTCTACCGTCGTTCGATCCCGCTCGCCACCCAGCATCTCGCGATTGTGCAGTCGATGGCCGGCACGACCGCCGGCGTACTCGGCGCGGCCCTGATGGTCACTCAGCGCGTGCTCGACCCGTCGAACATCGACGCGCTCGCGGCAACCCTGACCCCACGCACCTAGCGGCCGGCAGAGTCGGCCTGGCCGGCTGGCAAAGCGAGCGGTCCCGCACACACCCGCACGCAACGCACGAAGGGCCCCACCGAAACGGTGAGGCCCTTCGTAAATGCGTCGTCAGACTAGATTGCGTTGACGTCGAGGGGGATGCCAGGACCAAATGTGGTCGAGACGGCACCCTTCGCGATGTAACGGCCCTTAGCGCTGGCGGGCTTGAGGCGAACGATCTCTTCGAGCGCTGCCTGCACGTTGTCGTCGAGCTGCTCTGCCGTGAAGCTTGCCTTGCCGACCACGAAGTGGACGTTGGCGTGCTTGTCGACGCGGAACTCGATCTTTCCGCCCTTGATGTCCGACACAGCCTTGGCGGGGTCGGGCGTCACGGTGCCGGTCTTCGGGTTGGGCATGAGGCCGCGGGGGCCGAGCACCTTACCGAGACGACCGACCTGGCCCATGAGCTCAGGGGTCGACACAGCTGCGTCGAAGTTGGTGTAACCAGCGGCCACCTTCTCGATGAGCTCGGCGCCGCCGACCTCATCTGCGCCTGCGGCGATTGCAGCCTCAGCGGCGGGGCCCGTCGCGAAGACAATCACGCGGGCGGTCTTGCCGGTTCCGTGGGGCAGGATGACGGTGCCGCGCACCATCTGGTCTGCCTTGCGGGGGTCAACGCTGAGCTTGAGGGCAACCTCGACAGTGCTGTCGAACTTGGCCGAGCCAGTTTCCTTTGCGAGGGCAACTGCCTCGGTCGGGGTGTAGTAACGGCCGGCGTCAATCTTTGCTGCGGCGGCTTCGTATGCCTTGGACTTTCCCATGGTGTTCTCCTCCCCTTCCTACTGCTCGACCGTGATGCCCATGGAGCGGGCGGTGCCCGCGACAATGAGCGATGCGGCTTCGATGTCGTTTGCGTTCAAGTCGGGCATCTTCTGCTCGGCGATCTCGCGAACCTGGGCCTTGGTGAGCTGAGCGACCTTGACGGTGTGCGGCGTTGCCGAACCCTTGGCGACGCCAGCTGCCTTCTTGATGAGCTCTGCCGCCGGCGGAGTCTTCAGGATGAAGGTAAAGCTACGGTCTTCGTAGACGGTGATCTCAACGGGAATCACGTTGCCGCGCTGCGCCTCGGTGGCCGCGTTGTACGCCTTGCAGAATTCCATGATGTTGACGCCATGCTGACCGAGCGCGGGGCCGATAGGCGGCGCTGGGTTGGCGGCACCGGCTTTGATCTGAAGCTTGATCAGACCGGTGACTTTCTTCTTCGGGGCCATTTCTGTCCTTTCACATCGAGTGGATGCCTGAGCATCCGCTCTCCCGCACTCCCGGCATTTCCGGGCCGCGGTTCTCCGAAGTCGAGCTTCGGAAGTTCTTGTTAGTCCTGCTTGGTGACCTGGTCGAACGAGAGCTCGACCGGCGTCTCACGCTCGAAGAGCGAGACGAGCACGGTGAGCTTGCCACTTTCGGGCTTGATCTCACTGATCGTTCCGGGCAGACCCGCGAACGAGCCTTCCTTGATCGTGATGGTCTCGCCGACCTCGAAGTCGACCTCGGTGATGACGGTGCGTGCCGTGGTGGCCGCGCCCTTGGCGCCGCCCGCCTTGGCAGTGGCAACCTCTTTGACCTCGACCAGGCTCTTCAACATGTTGAAGGCCTCTTCGAAGCGCAGGGGCGTCGGGTTGTGCGCGTTGCCCACGAAGCCGGTCACGCCGGGCGTGTGGCGAACAACCGACCACGTGTCTTCGTTCAGGTCCATGCGCACCAGCACGTAGCCGGGGATCCGCACTCGAGTGACCATCTTGCGCTGGCCGTTCTTGATCTCGACGACGTCTTCCATCGGCACCTCGATCTGGTGGATCGAGGTTTCGACCTCCAGGGTCGACTTGCGCTGTTCGAGGTTGGCCTTCACCTTGCGCTCGAAACCGGCGTACGAGTGAATAACGAACCAGCGACCAGGCTGCGTGCGCAGCTCGAGACGGAACGCCTCGTAGGGGTCGATGTCTTCGGCAGCTTCTGCAGCTTCGATGTCGTCTTCGACGTCGGCGATGTCGTCGAGCAGCTCGGGGTCAACGACCGGAGCGTCGGGCTCGCCGTTTACGTCGGGGCCGTCGTAGTCGGCAACCTCGTCAGCCAGGTCGGCCGCGAGCTCGGCAACTTCTTCAGCAACGGCGTCGTTCAGCACCTCAGCGGCGGCCTCGGTCTCGGCTGCCTCGTCGAGGTTCAATGCGTCGTTCACGATGGCGTCTGCCTCCGGGTCGTCAATGTCAATTTCGTCAAGGTCAGAGAAGTCGTCGTCTTCGTCGTCTCCACCCTCGATGTGGAGCGCGGCGTGCTCGGCAGGCTCAGACGAGGCGACCTCGCCGGCAAGCCAGTTGCCTTCCTGGGCCTCGTCGTCTTCCGACGACTGCTCGGCGCTCGGCGCCCAATCGACGTCGTCAAGATTTCGCTCAGACACTGAATCTCTTCCGTTTCTTTATGAATATCGGATGCCCCAGTTCAAGGGACGATGCCCCAACCGGCGCATCCTGCAGCAGGCCTCGCGCTAGCGCGGGATGCCGAATACTGCGTTTACAACGAGAGCAAAGAGCAGATCAAGCCCGTAGACAATGCCCATCATGATGACCACGAAGGCAAGTACGACCGCGGTGAACTTGACCAGCTCTTGGCGAGTCGGCGTGATCACCTTGCGCAGTTCAGCAAAAACTTGCCGGACGAACAGGGCAATCCGCGCGAAGATGTTTGGCTTCTTTGCGCGCCCAGCCTTGCTCACCGCAACGAATTCCTCGTTCGGCTCGTCAATGACGTCTGAACTCACCTGAATGTACCTTTCGTGTGCCGACACGGGGTCGGCGCGCAGGGCGGACAGGACTCGAACCTGCAACCTGCGGTTTTGGAGACCGCTGCTCTACCAATTGAGCCACCGCCCTATGGGTTGCCACAAGCAACCCTCAGGGAATCTACATTCTTCGACCCCGCTTGTTGTCGGGATGTTGCTCCGACTCTGGGCACGGCAAAAGAATGCAGACTACAACTGCACGTTCAAGTGTACGGCATGGGATTGGCCGCCGCGAACTCAGCCGCCCATTGCGGCCCGGCCGCGCGCGTCAGTCGTTGGGGAGCAGGGTGTACTTCGTCGCGAGGTATTCGTGGATGCCCTCCGGCCCGCCCTCGCGGCCAAGCCCCGACTGGCGCACGCCGCCGAACGGCGCGGCAGCGTTCGAGACAACCCCGACGTTCAGGCCCATCATGCCCGTTTCGAGACGGTCGATCATGCGATGCCCTCGGGCGAGATCGCGCGTGAAGACGTACGAGACCAGGCCATATTCTGTGTCGTTTGCCAGGCGCACGGCCTCGTCTTCGTCGGCGAACGTGCTGATTGCCAGCACGGGCCCGAATATCTCCTGCCTCAGGATCTCGGCACCGGCAGGGACCCCAGAGATCACGGTCGGTTCGAAGAACGTGCCGCGAAGCACCGCACCGCCTGTGTGCACCGTCGCGCCTCGCGCAACGGCGTCGGCAACGAGGCTGGATGCCTTGGCCACAGCGTGCTCGTCGATCAGTGGTCCGATCTCGATGCCGTCATCGGTGCCGCGGCCCACGGTCAGCGCCGCAACACGGGCGCTCACCCGCGCCGTGAACTCGGCCGCAAGCGACTCGTGCACGATGAACCGGTTGGCCGCCGTGCAGGCCTCGCCGATGTTACGAAACTTTGCGGCCATCGCACCCTCGACCGCGGCGGCGAGGTCGGCATCCTCAAACACCACGAAGGGGGCATTGCCGCCGAGTTCCATCGACACGCGCAGCACACCGTCGGCCGCCTGGGCGAGCAGCGCCTGCCCGACCTGGGTCGACCCGGTGAACGAGAGCTTGCGCAGGCGCGGGTCGGCCATGATCGCGGCCGACACGTCGCCCGATCGCGTCGTCGTGACAACGTTGACCACCCCGGCTGGAACGCCCGCCTGCGCAAGAATGGTCGCGAACAGAAGCGTGGTCAGCGGCGTGAGGCCTGCGGGCTTCACCACCACCGTGCACCCCGCGGCGAGCGCCGGGGCGATCTTGCGGGTAGCCATCGCGAGGGGAAAGTTCCACGGCGTGATCAACAGCGCGGGCCCAACGGGCCGCTGCGACACGATCATGCGCCCAGTACCCTCCGGGTTCGAGCCGTAGCGCCCGCTCACGCGGACGGCTTCCTCCGAGAACCAGCGCAAGAACTCGCCACCATACGCCACCTCGGCGCGCGATTCGGCGAGCGGTTTGCCCATTTCGAGCGTCATCAGCAGCGCGAGGTCTTCTTTGCGTTGCTGCACGAGGTCGAACGCACGCCGCAAAATCTCACTCCGCACGCGCGGCGCGGTCGCGGCCCACGATTCCTGCGCCGCGACGGCCGCGTCGAGCGCGCGGAGCCCATCGTCGGCGTCAGCGTCGGCAATCGTGCGGATGACGGCGCCGGTCGCCGGATCTCGGACATCGAACGTGGCGGAGGCTGCGGCATCCACCCATTCGCCCGCAAGAAACAGCCCGGTGGGCACCGTGCTCAGCAGTGCCGCTTCGCTTGCATCACTCATGCGTGCATCCCTTCGGCGAGTCGCGCCGACCCGACATCAACGCGGCGCGTGTGCCTCGAGAAACTCGTAGACGTCGGTCGTGTCGACCCCGGGAAACGCGCCGGTCGGCAACGTTGCCAGCAGTGTACGCGGGGTGCGAACGTTCGGCCATGAGTGCTTGCGCCAGGCCTCTTCAAGGTTGGCGGGCGCCCGGCGGCAGCACACATCAACCGCGTGGCGCGAGACGCCGCGGTTGGTGGTTTCGCGGCCGATGAACCAGCGGGTGTCGTCGAAGCGCACGCCGACACTCACCGAGTGATCGCCATCGGTGGATGACTCGACCCGGGCCGTGCACCAGTACGTGCCGTTGCCCGTGTCGGTGTATTGGTAGTACGGGTTGAAGCGGTCGGGCTCGTCAAACACCACGCGGCTCGTCCACTTGCGGCAACACATCTGCCCCTCGATCGACCCGAGGGTGTCGGTCGGAAAGTTGACGTCGTCGTTCTCGTAGGCCTTGGTGATCGTGCCCGACTCGTGCACCTTGAGAAAGTGCACACGAATGTCGAGGTGGCGGGTCGCCAGGTTCGTGAAGCGGTGCGCCGCGGTTTCGTACGAGACCGAATACGCGTCACGCAGGTCTTCGATCGAGATCGCCTTGCGCGACTTCGCCTCCTGCAGGAACGGCACGGCGTGGGCCTCGGGGATCAGCAGGGCGCCGGTGAGGTAGTTCGTTTCGACACGCTGGCGCAGGAATGAGGCGTAGCTGACGGGTTCTTCGTGCCCAAGCATCCGACTCGACAATGCCTGCAACACGGCGGTGCGCGGGTCGCCCTTCGCGGTCAGCGCGCTCGAAAGGTAGAGCCGGCCGTTCTTGATGTCGGCCACGCTCCGGGTGGTCTGCGGCAGGTCTGACACATAATGCAGCGTGAAGCCGAGGTGGGCGGCGATGTCGCTCGCCGTGCGCTGGGTGAGCGGCCCGCCCGGGTGGTTCACCGCGTCGAGGATCTCGCGGGCGTGCTCTTCGAGATCCGGAAAGTAGTTGTTCTGCGAGCGCATCAGGCGGCGCAGGGCGACGTTTGCGCGACGCGCCTCTTCTGGGGTCGCCGCGCGCTCATCTTGGAGCCGCTCGATCTCGCCCTGCAACGCAAGCACCGTCTTGAGCATGCCCGTCGGAATCGCCTTGCCGATGCGGAACGGCTCGATGCCGAGGCTTTGGAAGGTCGAGCCCTTCATGGCCCGCTCGAGCGAAATCTCAAGCGACGAACGCTCGTCGAGGGGGCCCGCTTCGAGCACCGCGTCGATCGTGGTGTCGAGCGCCCGCGCGATTGCGCGCAGCAGCGTGAGCTTCGGTTCGCGCTTGCCGTTCTCGATCATCGAAAGCTGGCTCGGCGCGCGATCTACCGCTGCGGCAAGTTCGTCGAGCGTGATCGAGCGTTCGGTGCGCAGTTGGCGGATGCGACGGCCAATCGTGAGGGCGTCGACTTCGAGCTCTTCAGCCGCATCGGCGGGGGTATCGATGGTCGTCATGCCCCGATTCTGCCACAAAACAGAAATTTCGCGTTTCTTCGCATCCGTTTTGGTGATCGCGCACGAGAAACTTCACTCAGAGTGGAGTCAAGAGTTCATGCATCTGCACTGTGTGTCTTCCGACACGGAACTCTCTCAACACACACCCAGACAGGACACGGCCATGACCCCACCCGCCACGGGCATCGCGCCCCAGACAACCAGCAGCACTCCCGAGAGCCCGTCGATCGAGGTCGTCGGTACGCTTCACCCGCGTTATGACGAGGTACTTACGCCGGCGGCCATGGCGTTCCTCGTCGAACTTCACCACCGTTTTGGTGGGCAGCGTCACGACCGCCTTGCCGACCGCATGCGTCGTCGTTTCGAAATTGGCAACGGGCACGACCCGAGCTTCCGCGAAGACACCAGCCACATCCGCGATGACGCGCAGTGGCGAGTTGCAGGTGCAGGCCCCGGACTCGAAGACCGCCGCATCGAGATCACCGGCCCCACCGACCCCAAGACCACGATCAACGCGCTCAACTCGGGCGCCAAGGTGTGGCTGGCCGACCAAGAAGACGCGACCTCGCCCACCTGGCGCAACGTGATCGATGGTCAGATCACCCTCTACGACGCGATCCGCGGCGAGCTGACCTACACCTGCTCGAAGGGCAAGCACTACGAGGTCACCGCCGAGCAGACGCCCACGATCGTGATGCGTCCCCGCGGATGGCACCTGCCCGAGCAGCACCTGCTCTACACAGACCGCACTGGTCGCACGCTTGCCGCCTCCGGCTCGCTGGTTGACTTCGGTCTCTACTTCTTCCACAACGCCGCGCGGCTCATCGCCGACGGCCGTGGCCCCTACTTCTACCTCGCCAAGCTCGAGAGCTCGGAAGAAGCACGCCTCTGGAACGATGTGTTCACGTTCAGCGAGCAGTACATCGGGATCCCTCACGGCACGATCCGCGCGACGGTGCTGGTCGAGACCCTGCCCGCCGCGTTCGAGATGGACGAGATCCTCTTCGAACTGCGCGACCACTGCGCCGGGCTCAACGCCGGCCGCTGGGACTACATCTTCTCGATCATCAAGAACTACCGCGGCCGCGGCGCACGCTTCGTGTTCCCCGACCGCAACGAGGTCACGATGACGGTGCCGTTCATGCGCGCCTACACCGAGCTGCTCGTGAAGACCTGCCACCGCCGCGGTGCGCACGCCATCGGCGGCATGAGCGCGTTCATCACCGACCCGAGCGACCCCGAGGGCAACGCACAGGTCATCGAGCGCGTCCGCGCCGACAAGCGCCGCGAGGCTGGCGACGGCTTCGACGGCACCTGGGTGGCACGGGCCGACCTGGTGCCCGAGGCTCGCGCCGAGTTTGACGCGGTCCTGGGCGATCGGCCGAACCAGCTCGACCGCCAGCGCGACGATGTCGAGGTCACGGCGGCACAGCTGCTCGACGTGCACACCGGCCGTTCGATCACCGATCAGGGCGTGTACGAGAACGTGTCGGGCGCGATCCGCTACATCGAGTCGTGGCTTCGCGGCCACGGCGCGGTGCCGATCGACCACGTCGTCTCTGACGCGGCGACCGCCGAGATCAGCCGCTCGCAGATCTGGCAGTGGATCCACCAGGACCAGCGCACGGCCGAGGGCACCCCGGTGACCCGCGACTACGTGCAGGGCCTCGTGGACCAGTTGCTCGGCGAGGCCGAGCGCTCGGAGCACGACCGCTTCGAAGACGCCGCCGAGGTGTTCCGTGAGGTGGCTCTGAGCCTCGAGTTCCCGACGTTCCTCACCACCTCGGCCTACAGCCGTTACCTGGTCGAGCGCCCCTAACTCGCATCAACAATGCGGCCCCGGTCGCGGCATCCCATCACTGGGCGCCGCGACCGGGGCCGCTTTGCGTGTTGCGTGTTGCGAGTCGCGAGTCGCGCTACGCGATCTCGCCGGCGTGCACGGTCTCGGCCAGCGCTTGCACGCGCGGCAGGTGGTGGGCGCCATAGAAATCGGCGGCAACAAGGCGCTGTGCGTCGCCGTCTTCTTCGTGCTGGTGCGCCAGCACCGCGACGACCGCGAGCCCATGCATCCACCCGCCCGCGAGCGTGCCGAGGAGCATGAGGTACGGAACGCTCACGGCATAGCCATCGCGCGGGTTCTCGGTAAAGCCCAACAGTGACACGGTCGCGGCCTCGGCCGCCTCGACGGCGCGAACGAGGCGCTGCCCGGTGCGGGCAGCGAGCGGATGCTCCAGCCCATCCAGCACCGAAATCGTCTCGTTGATCTGCGCGAACAACGCCTGGGCAGTCGCGCCACCGTCGCGCACCACCTTGCGCCCGAGCAGATCGTTCGACTGGATCGCGGTGGTGCCCTCGTAGATCGTGGTGATGCGGGCGTCGCGGTAGTGCTGCGCGATCCCCGTCTCTTCGATGAAGCCCATGCCGCCGAAGACCTGGATGGCATCGGACGTCACGGTGAGTGCCTCTTCGGTGGCCCAGCCCTTCAGGATCGGGACGAAGAACTCGGCGAGTGCGCGAGTGCCCCGGCCAGCGGCATCCGCACCGCGCGTATCGGCGCCTGTACCGTCGCCCGCACGTGCCAGCGCGGCCCGGTCGAAGAGGTCGCTCACAAAGACGCCAAGCGCTCGCATCGCGAAGACGCGGCTCGACATCGACAGCAGCAGTCGCCGCACATCGGGGTGCTCAGCGATCGGGGCGCCGGGCTCCCGGCCGATCACGGGGCCCTGGATGCGCTCGTGTGCATAGGCGTTGGCCTGTTGCAGGGCGCGGTCGGAGATGCCGGTTGCCTGAAAACCCATCGCTATGCGCGCCGAGTTCATCATGACGAACATGCCCTGCAGGCCGCCGTGCACCTCGCCGACGAGAAAACCGGTGGCGTCTTCGTATGCGAGCACGCAGGTCGGGCTGCCGTGAATGCCGAGCTTGTGCTCGACCGCGACCGTGGTCACACCGTTGCGCGCACCGAGTGTGCCGTCGGCGTCGACGAGGCGACGCGGCACGACAAAGAGCGAGAGCCCCTTGGCCCCCGCGGGGGCGTCGGGCGTGCGGGCAAGCACGAGGTGCACGATGTTTTCTGCAGCATCGTGATCGCCCCAGGTAATGAAGATCTTCTGGCCGCTGATCGACCAGGTGCCGTCTTCGCGGGGCGTGGCCAGCGTGCGGATCGCCCCGAGGTCGGTGCCGGCCTCGGGCTCGGTGAGGTTCATGGTGCCGGTCCACTCGCCGCTGACGAGTTTCGTAAGAAACGTGTCGCGCACGAACGGCGAGGCGAACGCGTCAAGCGCGTGGATCTGGCCCGCCGTCAGCAGCCAGCACAGCGCCAGCGCTGCGTTCGAACCGTTCCAGATCTCGCCGAGTCCCGCGCGCACAACACCCGGCAGGCCGTCGCCACCAGCCGAGACCGGTGCCTCGGCGCTGATCCAGCCCGCGTCGGCAAACTGGCGGTAGGCCGCGGCGAAGCCCTCCGGCATCCGCACCTGCCCGTCGACAAGGCGCGCGCCGTCGCGGTCGCCAACAGCGTTGAGCGGCGCGAGCACGGAGGCCGCGAAACTGCCCGCGCCGGCGAGCACTTCTTCTGCGTCGCTGGCGGTCAACGCACCCCCGGTCGCTCGCGCCACGACGTCGAGACCGAAGGCCTCCTCGTAGAGGAAGGCGTAGTCGGCGGTGGGCGGTTCGTATGCAGATTGGGTAGCCATGACGGGCTCCTCACAGATCGGCCATGATGGGACTCGGGATCATTCTATTCGAGACGGAGTGCCAGAGCTTGATGCCGGATCCCGGAATCTCAGCAGAGGAAGTACGCTCGAACATGTGACTGAACGAGCACCCCTCTCCCGCAAGCTGTCCGCCATCGCCGAATCAGCAACCCTGAAGGTCGATGCCAAGGCGAAAGCGCTCCAGGCCGCCGGCCGCCCCGTGATTAGCTTTGCCGCTGGCGAGCCCGATTTCAGCACCCCGCAGTTCATTGTGGATGCCGCAGCCAAGGCGCTACAAGACCCCAAGAACTTCCGCTACACCCCCGCCGCAGGTTTGCCTGAACTGCGTGCCGCGATCGCAGCGAAGACGCTGCGCGACTCCGGCGTCGTTGTCGACCCGTCGCAGGTGCTCGTCACCAACGGTGGCAAGCAGGCCGTCTACCAGGCGTTCCAGACGGTGCTGAACCCGGGCGATGAGGTCTTGCTGCCCGCGCCGTACTGGACCACCTACCCCGAGGCGATCGCCCTCGCCGACGGCGTGCCCGTCGAGGTGTTCGCCGACTCGTCGCAGGGCTACCTGGTTACGGTCGAGCAACTCGAGGCCGCGCGCACCGAGCGCACCCGCGTGCTGGTGTTTGTGTCGCCCTCGAACCCGACCGGTGCCGTCTACTCCGCCGAGCAGATCAAGGCGATCGGCGAATGGGCGCTCGAGCACGGCATCTGGGTCATCACCGACGAGATCTACCAGAACCTCGTGTACGGCGAGGTGCTCTTTACCTCGATCGTTGCCGCGGTGCCCGAACTGGCCGGCCAGACATTGCTCGTCAACGGTGTTGCCAAGACCTATGCAATGACCGGATGGCGTGTGGGCTGGATGATTGGCCCCGCAGACGCGATCAAAGTGGCATCCAACCTGCAATCGCACCTCTCGAGCAACGTCAACAACATCGCGCAGCGCGCTGCCCTTGCGGCGTTGACCGGCCCTCAAGACGAGGTTGAGCGGTTCCGCGAGGCGTTCGACCGCCGCCGACAGCTGATCGTTGCCGAGCTGCGCAAGATCCCCGGTGTCACGGTGCCCATGCCGGAGGGTGCGTTCTATGTGTACCCCGACGTCACCGGACTGCTCGGTCGCGAGTGGGGTGGCGTCACCCCGACGACGTCACTCGAGCTCGCAGACCTGATCCTCGAGCAGGCCGAAGTTGCCGTTGTGCCGGGCGAGGCTTTTGGCCCCTCCGGCTACCTGCGACTCTCGTACGCGCTCGACGACGCATCGTTGCTTGAGGGCGTGCAGCGCCTCCAGAAGCTCTTCAGCTAGGCGAACGGCCGGTCGGCGGGCGGGCGGGCGGCCGGGCGGGCGGCCGGGCGGGCGGCGCTCTCGCTAGAGCTCGACCCCAACGAGCACGGGCTCGGGCTGCAGCGGGATGCCGAATTCGGCGTGCACGCGACTCTGAATAAACCGGGCCAGCTCGGCGATCTCGGCCGCGTTTGCAGAACCGCGGTTCGTGAGCGCGAGCGCGTGCTTGGTCGACAAGCCGGCACGCGAGCGCGGAATGCGGAAGCCCTTGCGCAGGCCAGAGTGCTCGATGAGCCAGCCCGCGCTGATCTTCACGTCAGAGCTTGCGCCCGACGGCATCGGCAGTGTGCCGTCGTAGTCTTCGATCGGAATCACCGTCACGGCGTCGACATCGGGATGTACCGGCCAGCGTGGGCACTCTGCGGGCAGCGTGCGCGCGATCGCCGCCGAGACGATGACGTTCTGGAAGAACGAACCGGCACTGTAGGTGTCGGGGTCGGCGTCGTCGAGCACCATGCCCTTGCTTGCGCGGATCTCGAGCACGCGGTCGCGGATCTGCTGCAGGGTGGCGAGCTCGCCCACCGCAAGCCCGAGGGCCTGCCTGAGCTGGGCACCGGCCACGGGCCGCGCCTCGTCGCCGGTTTCGAGCAGTTCGAGCGTGACCGACAGAATCACCGCGGAACGCTCGGGCACCGAGCCGTAGTGCTGTTTCAGTACCGAGGTGCGAAACCCGAGTCCAAGCTCGGCCGCGGGCACCACCGAAACGTCGCCGCCGCGCTCGTCGATCAATTCGACCTCGACGAGCGAGCTGATGATCTCCTGCCCGTAGGCCCCAACATTCTGCACAGGGGCGGCGCCAACCGTGCCGGGAATGCCAGACATCGCCTCGACGCCAGAGAGCCCGTGTGCCACCGTGTAGGCGACCAGGTCATCCCAGTTATGGCCAGCCTGCACGCGCAGCCGCACGCGGCCCGGCGATGCGGGCAGCTGTTCGATCCCGGCCGTGCGCACCCGCACGACCGTGCCGTCGAACTCGTCGTCGCCCACAAACAGGTTGGAGCCGCCGCCAAGCACGAACCACTCTTCGCCCGTCGCCCACACCGAGCGCAGCACTGCAATCAGCTCGTCGCGGCTTTCTGCGTCGATCATGCGGGCCGGCGCCCCGCCCACCCGCAGCGTGGTGAGCTCCTTCAACGGAATCGGAGTGATCTCGGCCATGGCTAGGCGAAGCTCCGCGCGGCCACACGCACCTGCGACTTGCCGAGCACGGTCTTGCCCCCGGCCGAGACGACCAGGTCGATCCGTGCGGTTCCCGCCTCGGCGTCGACCTCGCCCACCTTCGCCGCAACGGTCAGCGTCGCACCCGTCACGGGGTCGACAACGACGGGCCGGGTGAAGCGCGTGCTGTAGCTCGTGATGACCAGCTCTGCGCCGACCCAGCTCGAGATGGCCTCGACGGCGAGGCCCATGGTCAGCATCCCGTGCGCGAGCACGCCCGGAAGCCCCATCTCGGCCGCAACGTCGTCGCGGTAGTGAATCGAGTTGAAGTCGCCCGAGGCGCCGGCATAGCGCACGAGCGATTCGCGGCTGAGCTCGATGGTCCGCTCCGAGACGACGTCGCCGACACTCAGGGCCGAAAGCTTGGTGTTGGATGCCTCACTCATGCGTCTGCCTCTCCCACCAACAAGACCGAACCGGCCGTGACGACGTGCTCGCCCGCCGCATCGCGAATCTCTGCCTCGCTCGTGACCATTGAGCTGCCACCCATCATGCGGATGCCCGTGACGCTCAGCGTGGCAGTCAGTTCGTCACCAGCGACGATCGGGCGGGTGTAGCGGAAGCTCTGCTCGGCGTGCAGGACGCGCGAGAGCACAATCCCAGAGCCGGGCTCTGCGAGCAGCTGCTGCAGCGTGAAGTCTTGCAACACGATCGGGAAGGTGGTGGGCGCGACAACGTCGGCGTAGCCGGCGGCACGAGCGGCCAGCGGGTCGAGGTGCAGCGGGTCGGTCGAACGCAGCGCGCGGGCGAACTCGCGCACCTTCTCACGACCAACGAGGTACGGGGGTGTCGGCGCAAATTCCTTGCCGATAAGTTCAGGGTTCACAGGCACCCGACCATCCTACCGAGCGGCCTCAGTCGACCCGCCGGAGCCTCGCGATCAGTAGCGGTTGCGCAGCGCCTGCAGCGCCATACGCGCCCCGACGGCGAGGAGGAACACCGCGAACACAATGTTGCCGGTCATCGGGTCGATCGATTTTGACAGCCACGCGCCGAGTGCGGTGGTCGTGCATGCGGCACCGCCGATGAGCAGTGCCGCCACGATGTCGACGTTCTTGTTCCTCAGGTTGCCGACGGTGCCCGACAGCGCGGTCGGAATCATCATCAGCAGCGATGTGCCCTTGGCGGCGAGGTCGCTGACGCCGAAGAGCAAGACGAGCATCGGCACGACGATGATGCCGCCGCCCACGCCAAGCAGGCCCGAGAGGGTGCCCGTGATCATGCCGAGCACGACCAGGCCGATGCCGCTGACCACGGTAATTTCGAATACACCGTCACGCGAGGGGATCACAAGGAACAGGCTGACGATCACCGCCACCAAGAACACGACGAAGCCCCACTGCAGGATGCGCTGCGGGATGCGCGGGGCGAGGCTCGTACCAATCTGTGCGCCGACGACCGCGGCGGCCGCCAGCACGAGCGCGGGCAGCCACAGGACGGCGCCGCTTGTCGCGTACGAAATCACGCCGACGGTCGCGGTTGGCACGATTGCCGCGAGCGAGGTGCCCGCCGCAAGCCGCTGGTTGTAGCCGGCGAGCAAGACGAGCGCCGGCACGATCACAATGCCGCCACCGACACCAAACAGCCCCGACAAAAACCCCGCGAACAGGCCGATGCCGATCAGCGTCAGGACGGTGCGGGCAGAGCGGCCTGAGCCAGCTCCGTCACGGGTATCGGCGGCATCCGTCATGTATCTTCCTCAGCGCGGTGAACCGCAAACCGGCAACGGTCCCTCTGACCGCAAACTCTCCCCAATGCTAGTTGGCCCGGCGGAGCAACGAGATTGGCCCCCTCGAATAGGCCATTGGGGACTGGACAATTCGAGAGGGCCCGTTCGAAGCCAGCACGCCGTGGCACACCGTTTTGGGGAAACGACGGCTCGCAATTTGGGGATAGCGATACGGCGCAGTATTGATGGCTTCGAGTCAAGAATAGCGGGTTTCGGTCGCGAGCGGTGTCCCCCATTTGGCCAGGTTGGTGAACACATCGAAAACCTGCCGCGAACTACCGTGACCGGTCCGCGCCGGCGGTCGGGGCATCCACCCGCACATCGATACGCTCGGCCGTGCGATGCGTGCTCCAGATCAACTCGCGACCCTCGGCGCCGTGCTGCGCCGCCCGCACCGCGCGCTCATCGGCCCATCCATTCAGGCGGTGGCCGGAGTGCCCGCGGACGTGCTCCAACTCGACGTCTGGCATGCCGGCCGCCCGGCGCGCATCCCGCGCCGCGATCAGCATTTCGAGGATGTCGATGTTCTTGGTCGCGGCCCCCGTCGACGTGCGCCAGCCACGGCGCGCGTGGCCATCCATCCACGAGCTGTACGTGTTGATCGCATACATCGAATCGGCCTGCACGGTCAGCCGCGGCACGTGCGCGTGATCGCGAATCGCGTGCAGGAGCGCGAGCAACTCACCGATGTTGTTCGTGCCAGCTTCGATCGAACCCGCGGCCCAATGCCCGTCCTCGGCAACCCAGGCCCACCCGGCGGGCCCGGGATTACGCTGGCACGCCCCATCGGTCGCGACCACGTAGGGCTTGGCGTCTTCGGCGTGCTGCGCGTTCACAGCGTCTCCTCCCGGGCCAGTTCTGGCCCGCATGCGTCTGATTTAGGATGCTTCGCCCACAACAACGTGGAGGAGCCGGGGCCCAATGGGCCCCGGCTCCTCCACGTCACCAGGACTGTGTGTCGCAGCTTATGCGCGTGCCGCTTCGATCGTCGCGACGACGGCTTCGAGCGCCTCGATCTGCGTGACGAGCTCGTCACGAGTGGTGCTTGCCTTGGCGTCGGCGACGATGGTCTCGAGCGCGGGAACGATCTCGGCGTAGACCTCGGGGCTCACTGCGTCGGCAGACAGCACGATGAGCTTCGAGGAGGTGTTGACGACCTCGTACTTGGCGCTCGACATGTCGGGGCCGATGGTGGCTGCAAACTCAAGCGCCTCGTCGAGGGTCTTGACCTTCGACGATGACGTGATGCCTGCGTCGGCGGTTGCCGAGGAGGGGGCTGATGACGGGCTTGCGCTCTCGGTGGCCGGCGGGGTTGCCGCGCAGCCGACGAGGAGCGTTGCCGCCAGAACGATGGGGGCGAATCTCGTGAACTTCATACCCTCAAGAATAAACCTCTCGCGAATCGCCCTCAAACATGCTAAGAGCCGCTAGCGAAAGAGCCCTTGCGTCCTTAGACGCTCGCGAGGCGGACGTCGTCGCGCTTGGGGAAGACCACGGGGTGCGCCCCGGCCATGTGCTCCAGCACGCGGATCACCTGGTACGAGTAGCCATACTCGTTGTCATACCAGACGTAGAGCACCATGTTGACGTCGTTCGCGATCGTCGCGAGTCCATCGACGATCCCGGCGCGGTGCGAGCCGACGAAGTCGGTCGAGACGACCTCGGGCGACTCGACGTAGTCGATCTGCTGTCGCAGCTGCGAGTGCAGCGATGCGCGGCGCAGGTAGTCGTTGACCTCATCCTTCGTCGCGGGACGCGAGAGGGTGAGGTTCAGGATCGCAAGCGACACGTTGGGGGTAGGGACGCGGATGCTGCTGCCGGTGAGCTTGCCCGCAAACTCGGGGAGCGCCTTGGCCACTGCCGTCGCCGCACCGGTTTCGGTGATGACCATGTTCAGCACCGCGGAGCGGCCACGGCGATCGCCGGTGTGGAAGTTGTCGGTGAGGTTCTGGTCGTTGGTGAACGAGTGCACCGTCTCGACGTGGCCACGCTCGACACCGTACGCCTCATCGATTGCCTTGAGCACCGGTGTGATCGCGTTCGTGGTGCAGGATGCCGCCGACAAGATGCGGTCCGTGGGCTCGATGTCGTTGTGGTTAATGCCGTAGACGATGTTCTTCAGCGGCGACTTGCCGGGCGCGGTGAGCAGCACGCGTGCCACACCCTTGCTCTTGAGGTGCTGGCTCAGGCCCTCTTCGTCGCGCCAGCGGCCCGTGTTGTCGACGACGACGGCGTCGTTGATGCCGTAGGCGGTGTAGTCGATTGCGGCCGGGTCGTTCGCATAGATCATCTGAATGCGGGTGCCGTTGGCGATGATGACCTCGTTCTCTTCATCGACCGTCACCGTCCCGGGGAAGAGGCCGTGCACCGAGTCGCGCTCAAGCAGGCTCGCGCGCTTGACGAGGTCGTTGCTTGCACCGCGACGAACGACGACGGCGCGGAGGCGAAGCCCGTGGCCATTGCCGCCGTGCGTGATCAGGATGCGGGCGAGGAGACGACCAATACGGCCAAACCCATAGAGCACAACATCGGTGCTGTTGGCAGACGGTGTCGGCTCGGTTGCAAGCAACTCGGCGAGCTCGGCGCGAAGGTGCGCTTCGACATCAACGTCGGCACCTGCCGCGTCGAGCGAGGCCGCGAGCCGCGCAATGTCGAGCGAGGCGGGGCCGGGCTCGATCGCGATCAGCGCCTCAAGCACCGTGCGCGACTGCTCAAGCGCGAGCTGCTGGTGGCCCAGCTGCCAGACGCGCTCGTGCGCCTCGATGACACCCATCGCCGAGAGGTTGATGATGCGGTGGCCGTGCACCGAGGTCACGACGCCGAAGTCACGGTAGAGGCGTCCGATCAGCGGAATCAATCGCTCTGCGAGCTCTTCGCGTGATACCCAGGCGCTGCGGTGGTCTTCGTATGCAGAGGTCGACACGATCGCTCCTTTGGCGCCGCGTCATCGGACGGCACCGTTGTCGTTTACTAAAAGGGGCGTACAAGCAACCAAAAAAGTGGGCGCGTACGACCCAAGCCTAATCGCTCAGTGCGCGTGCGCCGTGATGCATGACGACGGGCCCGCTGTGCGGGCGTCGCACGGCGGCAACGGCATCCATCGCCATATCAAGCGCGTC